>Ga0137409_10003861_pt1 | contig 15854 bp, 14 predicted proteins | sample CZODoug1_16funga_FD_122059 | JGI IMG/M metagenome (GOLD analysis project Ga0137409, IMG submission 122059) | Vadose zone soil fungal communities from Angelo Coast Range Reserve, California, USA - CZODoug1_16fungal (Hybrid Assembly) | ecosystem: Environmental > Terrestrial > Soil > Vadose zone... | reverse complement strand
CCATGGCGCTCGCGGCGGTCGTGTTGCCGATCCCCATCTCCCCCAGGCCGATGAGCGCCGTCCCCTGCTCCGCCAGGTCCAGGGCGATCCGGATGCCCGCCTCGACCGCGCGCTGCGCGTCGTCGCGGCTCATCGCGGGGCCGCGGGTGAAGTCCTGGGTTCCCGGGCCGATGCGCCGGTCCAGGATCTTCGGATGGGACTTCGGCGCGACGCGGCAGCCCATATCCGCGATGACGACGTCGGCGCCCGCGTGGCGCCCGAGCACGCAGATGGCCGCGCCGCCGTCGGCGAAGTTGAGAAGCATCTGCACCGTCACTTCCTGCGGGAAGGCGCTGACGCCGCCCGCCGCCACGCCGTGATCGCCGGCCAGAACGACGATGGCCTTCTTCTTCAGCTGCGGGGTCGGCGTGCGCTGGATCGCGGCGATCGCACAGGCCATATCCTCCAGCCGGCCCAGGCTGCGCGGCGGCTTCGTCTTCGAGTCCAGTTTCCGGGCGATCTCCGCCCGGAGGCGTTCGTCGGGGGCGACGATCCGCGCGAGGGTTTCGTCCAGCAGGCTCATGAATTCGTCTCCGCCGGGGTGAGGACGGCCAGGGGTGCCGGCCTCAGCCGGATCAGCGTCCCGAGCGCGCCGAAATAGATCTCGTCGGCCGGCCGGGCGAGCGCCTGGTGCGCGCGACCGCAGAGGTCGCGGAAGACCCGGCCCAGGGCCGTGTCCGGCACCACGCCTAGGCCGACTTCGTTCGTGACGAGGAGGGCGTGGAACGGTTTCGCGCGCAGGGCCGCCGCCAGCCGGTCCACTTGCCCGAGGATCGCCGCCTCCAGGTCCCCGCGGAGCAGGAGGTTCGTGAGCCAGAGCGTGACGCAGTCGATGACGACGACGTCGGCGTCGACGATCGCCTCCACCTTCTCGACGAGGTCACGGGGCGCTTCGACCGTGCGGAAGTCCGATCCGCGCTCGCGGACATGTCTCTCGATCCGTTCGGCCATTTCTCCGTCGAGCGCCTCCGCGGTGGCGACGAAGACCCGCCGCGTGCCCAGGACGCGCGCGCGCGACATCGCGTAGGCGCTCTTTCCGCAGCGCACGCCGCCGCCGATCAGGATCAGCACCTCACTTGCCCTTTCCCGGCGGGGCCGCCGGCTTCCAGGTCACGTCGGGAATCCCGATCCGGCGGTTGGCCTCGCGCGCCATGACGAAGAGGGCGTCGCTCAGGCGGTTCAGATAGCGGATCACCGCGGCGTTGACCGGCTCCGAGCGGTGCAGCGTCATGACGAGCTGTTCCGCGCGGCGGACGTGGCAGCGCGCCACGTGCAGCTGCGCCGACGCGGTGGAACCGCCGGGGAGGATGAACTCCTCCAGCGGCCCCTGCGCCGCCATCCAGCCGTCCATCAGGGTTTCGAGCTTCGCCGTGCGGTCGTCGAGCATCGCGGTGAAGGCGGACTCGTCCATGCCGGGGACGCAGAGGACGCCGCCCAGGTCGAAGAGGCGGTGCTGGACATCCTCCAGCACCTGGTCCAGTTCGCGATCCTTCAATTCGGCGCGGACGACGCCGATCACGGAATTGGCGAGATCGACTTCGCCGTACGCGACGACGCGCGGATGATCCTTGGGGACCTTGGATCCGTCCCCCAGCCGCGTGTAGCCTTCGTCGCCCTGTTTCGTGTAGACCCGGGTGATGCGCATGACGTCGACTCCGAATGAACCAGGATCAGGTGAACGAGCTTCCGCCGACCGGACGCCTCAACAGCAGCGCGATGAAGAACGGCCCGCCCAGGAGCGCGGTGAGCACGCCGACCGGCAGTTCGGCGGGGGCGATGATGAGGCGGGCCAGCGTGTCGCAGGCGACCAGGAACAGCCCGCCGAAGAGCAGCGTGGCGGGCGCGAGGAACCGGTGCTCCGTCCCGATGAGCAGGCGGCAGATGTGCGGGCAGATCATCCCGACGAATCCGATCGGTCCGCAGACCGCGACGACGCCGCCGACCATCAGGGTCGACGCCGTGAACAGCAGGGCGCGCACCGGTCCTACGGAGACCCCGCGGCTCGAGGCCAGGTCCTCGCCCGCCGCCAGCATGTTGAGCTCGCGCGAGTAGCACAAAATGATCGCCGAGCCGGAGAGCACGAACGGAAGGACGTCCAGAACCGCGTTGAATCCGACCGTCTCCACGCCCCCCATCATCCAACGAAGGATGCGGAAGGACTCGCTAAAGTTGCTCATGTACTGCGTGAAGAGGATGAGGCTCCAGAAGAAGAAGCTCATCGCCACGCCGGCCAGCAGCAGGAGGGCGGGGGAGAACGACTTCCGTGCCATCGCCAGGGCGTAGACGAGGATCAGGGAAGCCAGCGCCCCGACGAACGCGGCGAGGGAGATCGAGGAGACCCCGAGCACCGAGAAGGTCCATCCGAGGCGGATGGCCGCCGTCGCGCCGAACGCGGCGCCGCCCGAGACGCCCAGCGTGAAGGGCTCGACCAGCGGGTTCCGGAACATCGCCTGAAACGTCATGCCGGCCAGAGACAGGCCCGCACCCGCGAGAAAGGCGAGCAGCGTGCGGGGGACGCGGATCTCCCAGAGAACCGGGACGGTCTTCAGATCCGAGAGCGAGACGATGCCCAGGGCCGGCGCGAGCAGCACCCCGCCCGCGGCCGCGAGAGCGATTCCCGCCAGGACTCCCGCCTTACGGTTCATCAGGTCATTCCGGAAACAGGACCGGCCGCCCGGTCTTCGGATGCGTGCCGATCACGAAATCGTGATCGTAGATGCGACGGAGGACGTCGCCGGACGTCAGATCGGCGCTCGGCCCGTCGAACACCACCGCTCCTTCGCGAAGGGCGATGACGCGCCGGGCGTGGGTGAGGGCCTCGTTCAGGTCGTGCGTCACGGCGACGATCGTCATCCCCTTCTCGCGGTGTGCGCGCCCGAGGACGCCCAGGACGTCGGCCTGCTGGGAAGGGTCCAGGAATGCCGTCGGTTCGTCCAGGAGGAGGATCTCGGACTGCTGGGCGAGCGCGGCGGCCAGGAGCGCCTTTTGCCGCTCGCCTCCGCTGAGGGCGTCCATCGACCGGCTCGAGAAGCCGCTCATGCCCGTCTCCTGCAGGGCGCGGTCGATTTCGCTCCGGTCCTCCGGGCGAAGCGGAGCCAGCGGGCCCCGGTGCGGGTAGCGGGCCATCTCGACCATCTCCCGCACGGTGAAGGGCGCCGACCGGCCTTCTCCCTGGGGGACGTAGGCCAGGCGGCGGGCGAGGTCGAACTGCGAGTAGGAGTCCAGGGGAACTCCGGCGATCCGGATCCCGCCCCGTCCGCCCCGGAGGATCCGGAGCAGCGCCTTGAGGAGCGTCGTCTTCCCCGCGCCGTTGGGGCCGATCAGCGCGGTCCAGTCGCCGGCCGGGATGCTGAACGTGAGATCGCGAAGGACCTCCCGGTCTCCCAGGCGGAGCGAGTAGCGCTCGACGGACACGGCGGGCTCAGTCATTCATCGCCCCGGGGTGAAAAGCCCGCGCCAGGTCTTCCAGCAGCAGGACCACCCGGGGTCCCGGAATCATGGCATACGATTCTCCGATGACGTGGATCCGGGCTTTCAGGCCCGGAATCGAGCTCCACTGGCTGCGGACTTTTTCCGCATCGAGGTTCTTCTCCTTCAGGTCGGGCCAGAGGTCGACGATGACGTCCGGATTCGTCTGGAGAAGGCCTTCCGCCGAAAGGGAGGGAAACGCGATCCCGCCTTCGAAGGCGTTGACGCCGCCGGCCAGCTCGATCAACTCTTCGAAGAAGCCCTTTCGTCCGCACACGGTGATGCGGTTCATCGAGACGTCCCCGGCCATGCGGCCGATCGAAATCAGCACCCGCGGCTTGGGCCGCCCGCGGGTCCGCGTCCCGACGTTCCGGATCCGCGCGTCCAGCCGGGCGTGGAGCAGCGCCGCCTTTTCCGGGACCCCGCACGCATCCCCGATGAGGCGGATGGAGGCAAGGATTCCCGGGACCCTCGTATGGTCCACGGTCAGCGTCTTCAGCCCCAGGTGCTCCAACTCCTTCCGGATCTCCGCGTGCTCCGGAAGGACGACGGCGAGGTCCGGCCGCGCGGCCGAGATCGCCTCGTAGTTGGGATCGTAGTAGCCGCCGATCCGCGGCTTGGCCCGGGCTTCGGGCGGGAACACGCAGTACCGGGTGACGCCCACGACGCGGTCGCCCAGGCCGAGCTCGAAGAGGACTTCCGTGATGCTGGGCGCCAGGGAGACGATGCGGGCCGCCCCGCCCGGAGGCCCGACGGGGGCCTCCGGGCGGACGGCAAGATTCCGCTTCAGCGCATCGCTTCCGGCGAACGCGGCTGCGACGATCGCGATCAGAATCCAGCGTCGAAGCTTCATGAAGTCCGCTCAAAATCCCAAGGAGCCACCGACATAGACGGCGGGACCCGGGACGCCGAACCCGCGAACGTCCTCGTACCTCTGGTTCGCCAGGTTCTCCCCCCGGATGAATCCCTCGAAATGCTCGCTGATTTGCCACGACGCCGCAAGCTCGACCAGGATGTAATCGTCGAGGGTCACCGTCGTCGCCGGGAAGGTGGAGAAGTCCAGGTCCTTCCGGTTGCCGACGTAGTTGATCGAGAGGTTCAGGTGGACGATCTCGATCGGGGAATAGATCACCCGGGCCCCCGCCTTATGGGGCGCGCGGCGCAGCAGCGGGTCGCCGGTGCTCTTGTCCTCGGCCTTGGTGTACGTATAGCTCAGGCGCAGTTCCACCTGTGGAACCAGGTGCATGCGGAGCGCGGTCTCCACCCCCGAGGTGCGGGCGCGGCCGACGTTGAGATACTTGCTCGTGGCGCTGTCGAAGTCGATGAGGTTCGTGAAGTTGTTCTTGAAGTAGGTCGCGCTGGCGATCAGCGTCCCGCCCGCCAGGTATTGGTCGACGCCCGCATCCCATCCGAGGCTCTCCTCGGGTTCCAGGGTCGGAGTGCCGAACGACGAGAAGAGCTGGAACAGGGACGGCGCCTTGAACCCGGTGCCGACGGTGCCGCGGAACTTCGTGTCCGTTTCCTGGAGGATATAGGCGGCCGTCCCGCGGTAGGTGCCGTGCGTGCCGAATTCCTTATGGTCGTCCACGCGGGCGCCGGCCGTGGCGGTCAGCCGGTCCATCAGATGGATCCGGTATTGCGCGTAGGCGCTGCGGATCCAGGCGGTCTGATTCTCCATGACGTCGATGAAGTCCGCGGGGGGAGGGACGGCGTTGGAGAACAGGCTCGACGTGTCGCCGCTTTCCTCCCGGAAGGTCGCCCCGACGATCACGTTGTGGAGCGGGCTCAGATTGAACGTGTTCTGCCAGTCCAGGGTGACGAGCTGGGAGTTGAAGGTGCTGAAGGAGTACGAGCCGAAGGTGATCGCGTCCGGCGGGTTGTCGTCGTGCGACTCGAGGTTCGTCAGGGAGAACGACAGCGTCTGCTCCCAGATGTTGTCGAAGAGACGCAGTCGCGGCGCGATCAGGAAGAGCCACTGGGTGGTGTTGAACGTGTGGTTCGGGTCGTCGCCTCCCACGCCGCCGAAGTTGTCGATGTCGGCGTTGGCGGTCGAGCCGCGGGCGACGAAGTCCACGTCGAAGTACGGGAGCGGCGTCAGGCCCACGCGGCCGGAGAAGCTCTCGTTGCGGTAGCCGTCCCGCTCGTGGTTGCCGAGGTCGTGGGCTGCGGCGGAGATGCCGTTCGTCTGGGATCGGGACGCGCCGAAGGAGTAATTGACCGTGTCGGACCCGCCGCTCACGGCGATGGATCCCCGATAGGTCCCGAAGGAGCCGCCCTCGAGCAGGAAGTTCATGTGGGGATCGCCCTGGCCGCGCCGGGTGATGATGTTGATGACGCCGCCCATCGCGTCGGAACCGTAGAGGACGCTCTGCGGTCCGCGGATCACCTCGATGCGTTCGATGTTGTCCGTCGTGAGGTTGGCGAAGTCGTAGCCCCGGTCGGTCGAGATCGGATTGTTGGCCTCGACGCCGTCGATGAGGACGAGCGTCGCTCCGGATTCCGCGCCGCGGATGAAGATGTTGGTGAGGGTGCCGGCACCGCCGTTCGTCACCACGTCCAGCGCGGGAACCTCCTTCAGCGCGCTGGCGGTCATGCGCTGCTGTCCGTTCTTCAGGTCCTTCGAGCTGATCACCGTGTTCGAGCTGGCGACGTCGCGCGGCGACTCGTCGAGGCGCGAGGCGGTGATGAGGATGTCCTTATCCTTGTCATTGTCCTTCGTCGAGGTCTGTTCCCTGGCCGGGGGGGGTGCGTCCTTTTTCGGAGCGGGATCCTGCGCCGACGCCGGCAGCAGGAGGCAGCAGGTCCAGGCTGCGATCAGGGGTGCGGTCTTGAAGTTCATCAGATTGCCCTTTCTCCTCCCTGGAGGATGTTGGGGAAACAAAGGCGCCCGGGTCAGGTCTCCTGGCTCTCGTTCGTCCTACTGGCCGCGCCTTCCCATCCCCCTTCGCCCGTTTCCGGGCTTCGGCGGGACAGTGGCATGGATGCGGCGTTCGTCCCGATGACAGTCGCGGGGCGGCGGGAGATTCTCACTCCCTTCCCTTGGTCCGGGTCGCATCAACGTGCACAGAGTCAGCGGATGGGTCTTCGCGTCACCTTCCTTTCCGCCCCGGCGGGGCCTTCCAGCGGAGCGTGAAGAGCGCGCCGGGAGGCACGCTCGCGGTCCAGAATTGCGCGGGATCGGAGGCGAGCAGGGCCCGGATGGGCCCCGCATGCGTGATGATGGCGAGCGTGCGGTCCGCGTGATCGCGGACCAGCTCCGTGACGGCGGCGCGGACCCGGGTCCAGAGCTGCGCGAGCTTCTCCCCGCCGGGAGGCCGGCGGGACCAGGGGTCGCGCATCCAGCGGTCGAAGAGACCCGGATCCCGGCGTCGGCAGGACGCGGCCGTGAGGCCGTCCCAGTCGCCGAAGTCGAGCTCGCGGAGGCGGTCGGTGGTGACGAAGCGGACGCCCGGGGCGAGCAGGGAGGCGGTCTGGCGGCAGCGCTTCAGGTCGCTGGAGACAAGGATTTCGGGGCGGAGCTTGCGGAAGCGGCTGCGAAGGCGCGAGATCTGGTCGCAGCCTTCCGACGTGAGCGGGGTATCCCGGTGTCCCGCGTAGCGCCTGGCGCGTCCGAGGACGGATTCACCATGGCGGATGAGGACGAGTCGGGCGGAATCCTGCACGAGAGGTCCCAATTCCAACGGGAATCAGCACCCCGGCCTGCTTCGATTCCAGCCGACGGCAACTCGAGTCCCGGAGCGCCGTCGAATGCGCGCACTGGCAGGTCTTCTGGCTTCCGGATCTCTGAAGTCACGCCTTCCCGGGATCGTTCCCAGTGGCGGGACCCCTACGACTCTTTCCGGTCACAGCGGCGGGACCACCCCCGATTCCCACGGGGTTCCCTGTTAGGCCCTCTCGGGCACCAGCGCTCGCGGCATGATACCGTCGGGGGGGATTCTGTCAAGCGGGGTGTGGGGAAAGGGCGGCGTCAACGCCCCCGCAGGTCCCGCTCCGGATCGGAGCGGTCCCTGCAGAGACGGTACAAAATCGCGGCTTAGTTCGACGAGACGGGCGCCAGCTTGCGCTGGAGCGTCTGCCGGGCGCGCCACAGGCGGCTCATCACCGTGCCCACGGGGATGCCGAGCTTGTCGGCGATCTCCTGGTACGGGGAGTCCTCGAGCGCGGCCATCAGGAAGACCTTGCGGTAGTCCTCAGGCAGGTTGCTCACGGCCTCCAAGACCTCGTCGCTGACCTCCAGGTCGGCGGGCAGCCCTTCCTCGGGGTCAAAGCCCTCGGGATACGGGCCTTCCTTGGCGACCTGACGGTGACGATAGACGCTCATCACGGTGTTGTACAAGATGCGCATCAGCCAGGCGCGGAGGTTGGTGCCTTCGGCGAACCGGTTGGCATTCTTCAGCGCCTTCACGAACGTGTCCTGGACCATGTCCTGGGCAAGGTCGAAGTCGCCGTGGCAGAACTTGAGCGCGGCGCGCTCCAGGGCCTGCCGGTGAGACTCGATCAGGGTTTCGAAAGTGGTTTCCATGGCTCCCTCGCCTATCCTCTAGTTAGGAACGATAGTATCTACGACAATAACAAAAAAAAGTTAGCCCTTATTCTTCAAAAGATTCAGACACTGTCTAAATCCCTGCTCCAGCGGATCCACGCGTTTCATGCTCTTGGACAGAAGCAGGAGGCCCTGGATCGACCCGAAGATCAGATACGCGGTAGACTGGGGATGGGAGGCTTCCCGGAACTCCCCGGCGCGGACCCCTTCGTCGATCACGGCCGCGATGGCCTCGATGCACTCCTCGAAGTGACGGGCCAGCCTCATCCGGAACCCCGGATGGCTGTCGGACAGTTCCTGGGCAAGATTGCCCATGGGACAGCCCCCGCAGCAGCCGCTGGACGCCGCCTTGTCGACAAAGGCCTGGTGCAAACGTTCCAGCTTCTGGGATGCCGAGAGGGACCGGTTCATGAAGACCGGCGCCATCTGCTTTCGGGACTTCTCGAAGTACCCCTCCAGCACCTCCATGGCCAGCTCTTCCTTCGACTTGAAATGGTAGTAGAAGTTGGAGGGGGCCACCTTGGCGGCCTCGAGGATATCGTCCACGCTCGTCGCCTGGTATCCGTTGAGGCCCAGGATGGCGGTCGCGGCTTCCAGGAGCTTTTCTCGGTTTCCCATACTAGTTAGTAACGCTATAACCTAAACGACAAAAGAGATCCATAAGTTTCACCAAAACGCAATTCCCCTCAAACAAACCAGGCTGTTCCGAAGGATTCATAGATAGCGTTGTAGGAAGGCGAAGGAGCGGTCATAGCGATACGAGATGGAGGAATGGTCGTCGTCGAATTCCTCCACCTTCAGCCGGACCCCCAGGCGGCGGGCCTTCTCGGCAAAGATCCGCATCCCGTGGTGCAGGGCGAACTGGTCGCGCGTGCCGCAGTCGACGAAGACGCCGTCGAGCTTCTTCAGGTCGCGCGCATGACGGTCGAGCATCTCGACCGGGTCCCAGGCCTTCCAGCGCTTCCAGACGTCGGCCCGGACGGACCCGGTCTCCAAGTCGAACGGCAAGTCGATTTTCGTCGAGCGCGGACTGTAGCAGGAGGCCATGGCGATCGTGTTGACCGCGGCGTGCAGGTTGCCGGCCATGCGCTTCGGCATCTTCTCCCAGGCCTTCAGGAATTTCTCAAGACCGCCGTGCTTCCGCAGCTGGTCGATCGCCTTCGGAAAGTCGGGGAGGTAGCAGTACTCGAAATACATATCCCCGGAGTGGCAGGCCAGGGCGTGGAAGACGTCCGGATGGCGCATCCCCAGAACCATCGCCCCGTACCCGCCGCTCGACTTCCCCATCACCGCGCGTCGGCCGTTCGTGCGATAGGTCGCATCGATGTGCGGCACGAGCTCGCGGACGACATGATCCTCGTAGCGGCCGGTCGCCGTGGAATTCAGGTACTGCGACCCGCCGTAGCGCGTGAAGCAGTCGGGCATGACGACGATCGCCTCGCGCATCGCCTTCGTCCGGATCAGGCGGTCCAGACGTTCCGGGAGCGACTCCGACCATGCGCCGCGCTGGATCTGCATCTCGCCGAACCCGGTGAATCCCGTCAGCATGTAATAGACGGGGTAGCGCTTCCGGGGGTACGACGGCGGAAGGTAGACCGGCGTCCGTCGACGCACGGGATCGCCGAGCGGGTTCCCCCGCAGGACGCGGCTCTCGAACTCGAGGATTTCGACGGTCATCGGAGGTTGAGCGCGAGCAGGCGCAGCTGGGTCATTTCCTCGATCGCGTAGCGGACGCCTTCGCGACCCTGGCCGGAATCCTTCTCCCCGCCGTAGGGCATGCTGTCCACCCGCCAGGACGGGACGTCGTTGACGATGACACCGCCCATCTCGAGCGTCTCGAAGGCCTGGAAGATGCGCCCGATGTCGCGCGCGAAGACTCCGGCCTGCAGGCCGAACGGCGAATCGTTGACGGCCGCCAGCGCGGCGGGGAATTCCTTATAGCGGTAGAGGTTGACGATCGGCGCGAAGACCTCGGAGCCGTGCACTTTCATCTCGGGCTTCACGTTGGTGAGCACGGTCGGCGGGAAAAAGCGCCCCTCGCGACTGCCGCCGCTGAGCACCGTCGCGCCGCCCTTCGCGGCCTCGTCGACCCAGGCCTGAGTCCGCGTCAGCGACTTTTCGTCGATCATCGGTCCGAGATCCGTCTTCTCGTCGAACGGGTCGCCCATCACGAGCGTCTTCGTCCGCTCGAGGAACTTCTGAGTGAACGCGTCGGCGATCTTCTCGTGCAGGTAGATCCGCTGCACCGAGATGCAGACCTGCCCGGCGTAGGCGAACGAGCCCGTCACGGCGCGGTCGACGGCGAGATCCAGGTCGGCGTCGCTCTCGACGATCACCGCCGCGTTCCCGCCGAGTTCGAGGGTGACGCGCTTGCGGCCGGCCTTCTTCTTGAGCTCCCAGCCGACGCCCGGGCTCCCCGTGAAGGTCACGAGCTTGAAGCGGTTGTCGGCGACGAGCTGGTCGGCGAGATCCGCGCCGCAGGGCGTGACGTTCACCATCCCGGCCGGCATCCCCGCCTCGAGCAGGACCTCGCCGAGCAGCAGCGCGGACATCGGCGTCGAGCTCGCAGGCTTGAGCACGAGCGAATTGCCCGCGGCCATCGACGGGGCGACCTTATGGGCGACGAGATTGAGCGGGAAGTTGAAGGGCGCGATCCCGAAGATCGGGCCCAGCGGGAAGCGCCGCGTGATGCCGAGGCGCCCCTCCGACTGCGCATTCAGGTCGAGCGGCAGCACTTCGCCGCCGATCCGTTTCGCCTCCTCGGCCGCGATGGTGAAGGTCGCGACGCCGCGGTCGACCTCGCCGCGCGAGAGCCGGATGGGCTTCGCGTTCTCCGACGTGATCGTCCGCGCCATCTCCTCCTTGCGCTTCGCCAGGCCGGCGGCCGCGCGGGAGAGGATCTCGCTGCGCCGGATCGAGGACAGCTTCCGCGTCTCTTCGAAGCCCCTGACCGCGGCCTGAACCGCGCGCTCCATCTCGGCGGGGCCGGCCTTCGCGACCTCGCCGACCACCTCGCCCGTATGGGGGCTGCGGACCGCGATCGAATCCGCCGCGTCCACCCACTCGTTGGCGATCAGGAGCTTGCGGCGCTGCGTCATCGTCGGATCAGGGCTTCGCGCCCTGCTTGATCCAACGCGAGAGGAGCTCGACCTGCTCGGGCTTGAGCGGATCGCCTTTCTCGGGCATCTCCGGCTCCTTGCCGGTCGTCATCTCGATGATCAGGCTCTTGGCGGGATCGCCCGGCTTGACCGGCGACCCCTGCTTGCCGCCCTTCATCAGGTCGGCATACGTCGACATGTCCAGCTTGCCCTTCTTCTTGTCCGCCTTATGGCAGGAGAGGCAGTTCTCCTTGAAGATGGGGAACACGTCCTTTGCGAAGCTGACCGGCTTGTCCTCCTGGGACAGCGCCGTCGAGCACAGGGTGACGATCAGGAGGGCGGTGCGCATGCGGCTCTCCAAAAGGAAATGGGCGGGACTATTATAACGCCGATCAGGCCAGAAGGTCGCGGATGACGCGACCATGCACGTCGGTCAGGCGCAGGTCGCGGCCTCCGAATCGGAACGTCAGCTCCTGGTGGTCGATGCCGAGGAGGTGCAGCACCGTCGCCCAGACATCGTAGACGGTGAGGGGGTTCTCGATCGCGTGGTAGCCGAACTCGTCCGTGGCGCCGTACGCGAAGCCGCCCTTCACGCCGCCGCCGGCCATCCAGATCGAAAAACCGTGCGGGTTGTGGTCGCGCCCGTTGCTCCCCTGCGAGAACGGCGTGCGCCCGAACTCGCCCATCCAGATCACGAGCGTCGTCTCGAGCAGGCCGCGCGCCTTGAGGTCCTTGAGGAGCCCCGCGATCGGCCGGTCGATCTGGTGCCCCTGCGCCCCGTGGCCCTTCTTCAGGTCGCTGTGCTGGTCCCAGGGATTGGGCGCGTTCCCCGCGCCGATGTTGTAGGTCAGGCACGAGAGCTCGACGAAGCGCACCCCGCGCTCGACCAGGCGCCGCGCCGTCAGACACTGCCGCGCGTAGGCCGCGGTCTTCGGCTCCGGATCGTCCAGGCCGTAGAGTTTGGTCATCGACGGGTCTTCGTTCCTCAGGTCGCAGAGCTCGGGGACGGCCGACTGCATCCGCCAGGCCATCTCGTAGTTGGCGATGGCCGCTTCGAGCGACGGATCCGACCCCGGCGCGCCCGCGAAGCCGCGGTCCAGCGCGCCGATCAGGTCGAGACGCCGCCGCTGGGCGCCCGCCTCCTCGCGCGGCTTGACGTTGGGCAGCGGCTCGGGCCGGTCGACGCTGAGCATCGACGCCTGGTGCTGCGCGGGGAGGAAGCCGCTGCCGTAGACGCCGACGCCGCCGTGGGGCACGGCTGCGTCGCCGGAGCGGAGCACCATATAGCCCGGGAGGTTCCTCGACTCGCTGCCCAGGCCGTAGCTCGTCCACGCTCCCGCGCTCGGATAGCCGATGAACGGGAAGCCCGAGTGCATGAAGAGGTTTCCCTGGGCGTGCTCGCTGAACTTCGACGTCATCGAGCGCACCACGCAGAGGTCGTCCGCGCAGGAGCCGATCTCGGGGAAGAGCTCGCTCACCGGCAGGCCGCTCTTTCCGCGGTTCCGATAGGCCCAATGCGACGGCGTGACGGAGCCGTTCTGGTTGAACTGCGTCCGCAGCACGGGCACCGGCATCGGTTTGCCCGCGAGCTTCTCGAGCGCCGGTTTGGGGTCGAAGGTGTCGACGTGCGACACGCCGCCCGACATATAGCAGAGGATGACGTTCGTCGCCTTCGCGGGATGGCGGGGGACCCTGGGCCCCTCCTGCGCGAGCAGGTCGTGGAGCGCCACCAGGCCGAAGCCGCTCGAGAGCAGTCCGAGCGCCTCGCGACGGGAGCAGAGGTCAGCGCACATAGATGAACTCCTTGGTGTTGAGCAGCGCCAGGGCGAGACTCTTCAGGCCCGCCTCCGCGACATGCGCCTTCGCCAGCTCCCGCTCCGTCGGACCCGGACCGCGGCCGTACGCCTCCAGGAACATGCGCGACACGGCCGCGTCGGGATCGAGCGTCGCGTGGCGCCGGGCCCAGTCGTCCGCCCAGCGCGCGACGGTCGGATCGTTGAGGAGGCCGAGCGACTGTGCGGGGACGTTCGTCGAGTCGCGCCGGCCGCGGCAGGCCGACGGCACCGGGAAGTCGAAGGCCGAGAGGAAGGGGTCGAGGTTGTTGCGGACGACGCGGACGTACACCGAGCGCCGGTATGCGCCGCCGTCGACCGCGGGCCCGCCGGCGGCAAGGTCGAGCTTTCCGGTCAGCGCGAGAATGCCGTCGCGGATCGCCTCGGCCTCGAGGCGGCGGGAGGAGTAATGGGAGAGCAGCAGGTTCTGGGGGTCCGCGGCGGCCGCTTCGACGGAGGGGTGCGAATCCAGACGGAAGGCCCTCGACGTCGCCAGGAAGCGGATCATCGACTTCAGGGAACCGTTGTTTTCGCGGAAGCGGCGCGCGAGATCGTCCAGCAGCTCCGGATGCGTGGGCAGCTCGCCGAGGCGGCCGAAGTTGTCGGGGGTCGCGACGATGCCACGCCCGAAGAGATGCTGCCAGAGCCGGTTGACGATGACGCGATCGACGAAGGGATTGCCCGATGCGGTCAGGCTCTCGGCCAGCTCGCGACGGCCGCTGCGGCCGGGCGCGGGAGCATAAGGGGTCGGGTCGATCGCCTCCAGGAAGCGGCGCGGGACGACCTGCGCCGGGGTCTTGGGGTTGCCGCGGACGAAGAGCGGCGCGTCGGAGGCGGAACCCTCCAACACGCCCGGGGCGCGCGTCGGGTCGGGGATCTCCTTCTCGAGCCGTCGGTAGTCCTGCACGAGCGGCAGGTCGGCCGCCTTGTTCGGCAGGAATCCCAGGCGGACGAAGGCCGTGAGGAAGTCCGCGCCGTCGTCGTCGAGTTTGCCGTCGCGCCACTCCTCGATCGCTCGCCGCAGCGCCTCCGTATAGCGTTCGGCGAGCGCGGCGGCATCGGCCGCGTCGTCCAGCCGGACGAGCGACGGCTGGCCGGACGGGGGCGTGAGCGCTCCGTCGCGCGCATAGAGGATCTCGCTCGCGCCGAACCAGGAGCGGCCGCGGTCGGCGCCTTCGAGCGGCGGGTCGGCGAGCGTGGAGATCTCGAGGTGCATCCGGTCCCCGCTCCAGTAGTCCAGCGGCCAGCTCACCCAGGTGTCGGTCTCGCTCGTGACTTCCGCCTTATAGTGGATGGTGCCGGTGCGCGGGTAATTCTGGACGACATAGCGCGCGCGGGCCTTCTCGCCGCGGAGGCGGATCCAGAGCTTGCCGCCTTCCGACGTGAAGCGCGGCGAGGCGAGCAGCGCGCGATGGCGGTCGGTCGTCAGGTTCGAGTAGACGCCGGCGGGGAGGATGGCGGAGACGGCGGCATCGCCCTCGACATTCAAGGTGAAATCGCCGGCCGCGGAGGGACCGCCCGCGAGGCCGGCGCCGTCGGCCGTCCACGCCTTATAGTCGTCGCCGCGCAGGTCCCAGCGGACGACGGCGGCCTGCGCGCGGAACGCCTCGAGGCGCCGGGCCCGCTCGGCGTCCTGCGCCTTCAGCTTCGCCCACTCGGCCGCCCAGGGCTCGGGGGCTTTCTTCGAGAGCCGGACCCAGGCCGCGAGCGGGCCGTCCTGCTTTTTGGGGTCGGGCGTCCAGGCGCGGAGCGCGGTCACGGCGGCGTCGACGGAGCCCAGCCACTGCGCGGCGAGGCTCGCGCGCAGCTCGCGCTTCAGGGCCGCGATCCGGTCGAGATGGAGCTTCTGGCGCTCGGGGACGTTGACGTCGATGAGGGCCGGCCGCGTGGACGAGAAGATCCCGTACAGCGCGGTGAAGTCCGCCTGCGTGATCGCGTCGAACTTGTGGTCGTGGCAGCGCGCGCACGACACCGTGAGGCCGAGGAAGGCTTTGCTGACGGTGTCGATCTGGTTGTCGGTGAAGGTCACGAGCTCGTCGAGCGAGTCGGTGGGCGAGAATCCGTGGAGGACCATGCGGAGCTGGCCGATGCCGAGGGCGGATTCGTTGACGCCGCCGTCGACGCGGGGCTTCTCGAGCAGGTCGCCGGCGACCTGTTCGCGCACGAGCTGGTAGTAGGGGACGTCGGCGTTCAGGGCGCGGACCAGGTAGTCGCGGTAGCGCCAGGCCTGGGGGATGGCGGGATCGCCCTCGCTGCCGTGGGTTTCCGCGTAGCGCATCACGTCCATCCAGTGCCGCGCCCAGCGTTCGCCGAAATGCGGCGACGCGAGCAGCCTGTCCACGACCCGCTCACGCGCCTGAGGTTTGGTGTCCGATAGAAACGCGCGGATCTCCTCGCGGCTCGGCGGCAGCCCGGTGATGGCGAAGTGAACCCGCCGCAGCCACGTGCGATCGTCGGCTGCGGGAGCCGGTGGCAGCGCCGCTTCTTCCAGTCGATGCAAGATGAACCGATCCTCCGGACTGAGCGGCCAGCGGGCGTTCTTAACCGGCGGGATCTTCTGCCGGCGCGACGTTTCCCAAAGCCAGGGCTGCTTCTGTTTGCGTTCATCGAGGTTGAACTCTTTTTCCTTGGCGGACGCCGCCGCAGCCACGGACACGCCACTCAACGACAATGCCATCGCCGAGAGCGCGAGCGTCAGCACTGCCCTGAGTAGCCGATGGTTCATTCGAGGTCTGCCTGGGAGCGTAGGCCACTTTCTGACGGGACTGAATCAAATTCGCTTCACGTAACGTCGAAATTCCGATGAGAATGCGCGCCATGACCATTTCTCGGGTGCATTTCGAAATGAAAGTCATCAGGATCAAGCTTCCCGGC
>Ga0137409_10003860_pt1 | contig 15857 bp, 11 predicted proteins | sample CZODoug1_16funga_FD_122059 | JGI IMG/M metagenome (GOLD analysis project Ga0137409, IMG submission 122059) | Vadose zone soil fungal communities from Angelo Coast Range Reserve, California, USA - CZODoug1_16fungal (Hybrid Assembly) | ecosystem: Environmental > Terrestrial > Soil > Vadose zone... | reverse complement strand
AATCCCCTTACGGGCCAAGTACGCAATCCAGCGAGCGCAGGATTGCCGACGTGTTTTGGTGCGCCTGCCTTCGGGGTTTGAAGCGCGGCATCGATGCCTGCCGCCACGGCGGCACTGAAACGATCGGCGATGGCAGAAAGCCCTTGCTCTTCGTACCAGTCATATTGTCGGAGCATGTCGTCCTCGGCGGACGCCTGAATGATAAGCTTCACGGCAACTTCTTACGCGTACGACTGGCGTATTTCCGTCGGATGTTCGCCGTCTTTGCCTTGAAGCGCTGCCAAAATTCCTCATCAAGCGGAATACTTTCGGACGCGAGTCCTTCCAGCAGCAAGGCCTCCAACCGCGCATCCGCCTCCTTCTGCTGCGCTTCACGCAGCAGACTACGAAAATATTCGCTGACGTTCCCGTAGCCTTTGCTGGCAACCTGCGCATCGACGAATTGCTTGAGAGATTCCGGGAGCGAAATGGTGAGGGTTGTCATGGAGGCCTATGTTCGCTTTTTTTCTGCCAGATTGGCGTGTTCCTATCTAATAACAATAGTTAATATAACCTCAACGGCTGCCGCCGCAAGCCCAATGCTCGCGTCCATCACCTCGGTCAGAGTTTTGGAAATCGTCCGGAAGTCTTTGGTTTTAAGTGGTTGATGAGGTGGTGAATTTCCAAAACGGGGTGAGCAAGATCAATGAGTTAGTCCGAAAGTCGGTAATCTGCCGTTGAACTATCCCCCACTAAAGGGCCGCTCTTGCTACTCCATCTGGGACGGGTTTTGCAAATCGCAAGAAGGCATTGAGACCACAGCGATTTTTTCGGAGTGGCTGAGGCGGACAGGAAAGTTTTCCACCGACTCGTGCACCCGGTCAGGGCAGAATAGAGGTAAATTAATACAGCTTCAGATATAAGGACAATCGGGGCCACGGATTTCTGCGGTCGATGCGAGCGGTCATCGTCACTACTGTTTTCTTGATTACTCTCTCGGTGGGAGGGTGTGCGTCGTTGTGGGATTATTCCCCCCGGACGCAGGCGCAAGATGACGCCGACTATCAGCGCACGCACTCAAGCTACAAACAACTCGCCTCAGGGCGGGTGAAGCAACTCAAATATCCGGGCGGCCTGGTGGCGCCCACAATCTCGCCGCTCCGCAAATCGCATACGGTCGCGTTCGCGGATTGGATGGCGTGTGTGCAGGGCGAGGAGGACGGGCACCGGCGAACCTTCGCGGTGTTCTACCGCGATCGCGCGATCGCGGATTTTCGCCACGCCGTCGTCATCGACGGCTGCGAAGTGGAGCCCTATGAGCGGCTTGAGCCGGACGCCAGCGGTCCTGCTCCAGCCAAACAGGCCAGCGTGAAACACTAGTGTCCCGATTCCGAAGTTCGCATCATTTTGCGGCACCCTCGTTTGCGAACTTCGGAATCGAAGGACACTAGCTACTTGTTGATCTAGTGTGGCTTTGGTTCAGAAGTCCGCATCTCGGACTCGCAGCACAAATAATGCGGACTTGTGAACCGCCACACTAGATCATGATCCGATCAAGTTGAATCGGGATCATGGTCTAGCTTTTTGTTTCAGCATGATCGTTTTCCGAAAACCGGTTCCCACCCCGGATCAAGTCCGGGGCAGGCTTTTTCGGGATCATGCTCTAAGCGACTTCACTCCGCCCGCTTGCGCGTCGTGCTGAACGCGACGGTGGAAATCGCGAGCAGCGCGCACAGTGCCATGAAGAAGAAGATCTCGCGCACATAGCCGTGGTCGAGCAGCTGGCCAAAGATGATCGGGGTCACGATGCCGGCGATGTTGAAGCCGCTCGACACGAAGCCAAACACCCGGCCATAGGCGCCCGGCGGCGTCACCGCCCGCACGATCATGTCGCGCGACGGCATGGTGAGGCCGGAAAAGAAGCCTGCTGCCGACATCAGCACCACGAGCGCAAGCGCGTTGAAGTCGATGAGGCCGATGAGCACGCACACGATCGCGGTCACCACCAGCCCGCCCGAAGCCACGAGGCCATGGCGCGAGGTCATGCCGGTGAGGATGCCGCCGGCCAGCACCCCGGCCGCGCTCATGATGAGGAGCGCCGTCAGGGCCCAGTTCGCAACGGCAGCCGGCGTGCCATAGAGCGCGCCGAGGGCGGCGACGAGATAGTTGTTGAGCCCGCCGCCGCAGAACGAGAGGAGGATAAAGAATACGAGGTTGATCAGGATCGCGGGCGCGGTCAGAAGCCGCCAGCCGTCGAGGGCGGCGTCGGTCGTCTCCTGCTTGCGTGTCTTGACGGCAAGCGGCGCCGGCTCGCGCGTGAGCAGGAGTACGGCCGCGGCCACCAGGCCGAGCGCAGCAGCGCCCAGAAAGGCGCCGCGCCAGCCCACGAGGCTTTGCATGAACAGGAGCGTCGGTGGCGCCACGGCGTTGCCGAGCATCCCGGAGAAGGTGTGGAAGGAGAACACCCGTCCGGCGCGGGCGGGCGGAATGTGCTGCGACAGGATGGCATAGTTGGCCGGGTGGTAGACCGTGTTGGCAATGCCCGCGACCGCGAACATCGCGACGAACACCCAGAACGAGTTGACCAGCCCCGCAATCGTGAAGGCGCCGGCGCCCAGCAGCAGCCCGTAGATGATGACCATGCGCGCGCTCACGCGGTCGACCAGGAAGCCGGTCGGAGTTTGCAACGCGGTCGAGAGCACGTTGAAGGCCGTAAGCGCGAGGCCAAGCTCGGTATAGGTGACGCCATAGTCCTCGCGCACGAACAGGAACAGCGGCGCGAGCAGCGTGATGTAGTAGTGGCTGACAAGATGCGCGAAGCAGACGCCACCCACGAGCCGCCGCTCGCTGGCGCGATCGATCGAAACCGGAAGCTCGATGGCCTGGGTCATGCTCGCCCGTATGCTATCGTATGCTCAGTCGGCCTTCGCGCTCGCGGCGCGGATCGCCTGCCAGACGCGGTGCGGGGTGGCCGGCATGTCGATGTGGCGGATGCCATATTCCGACAGCGCATCGACCACCGCATTCATGATCGAGGTGAGCGAGCCGGCGCAGCCGGCCTCGCCACAGCCTTTGACGCCGAGCGGATTGGTGGTGGCCGGCACGCCGTGGTCGGCGGTCGAGAAGCTCGGCGCGTCACTCGCGCGCGGCATCGCGTAGTCCATGTAGGAGCCGGTGAGCAGCTGGCCGTCGGAGTCGTAGGCGGTCATCTCCATCAACGTCTGCCCGATGCCCTGCACCACGCCGCCATGCAGCTGGCCCTCGACGATGATCGGGTTGATCACGGTGCCGAAGTCGTTGACGGAGGCATACTTCACCACCTCGATCACGCCGGTCTCGGGATCGACCTCGACCTCGCAGACATGACAGCCGTTGGGAAAGGTGGAGGCGCTCGGTCCGTCGCTCACGTGCTGCACGTCGAGCGAGGTCGGGACGCCTTCCGGCAGGTTGATGCCAGAGCGCAGCTTGGCGGCGAGGTCCATGATGCCGATGGCCGTGTCGGTGCCGGCGACCACGAAGCGGCCGTGCGCGAACTCGATGTCGGAGGCGGCCGCCTCGAGCACATGCGCGGCGATCTCCTTGCCGCGCTCGATCACTTTGGCGCTGGCTTCGACCAGCGCGGTGCCGGTGTGCATGAGGCTCTTCGAGCCGCCCGAGCCGCCGCCCATGATCAGCCGGTCGCTGTCGCCTTGGACGAGCCTGATCTTGTCGAACGGGATGCCGAGCTTCTCATGCAGGACCTGCGCGAACGGGGTGGCGTGGCCCATGCCGAAGTCGAGCGTGCCGCTGAGGATCGTAACGCTGCCGTCGGCCTCGAACACGACACCGCCGAGCTCCTTTGAAGGTGGCGCGGTGGCCTCGAGGTAGCTGCCGATGCCGAGCCCGCGCAGCTTGCCGCTCTTGCGGCTCTCGCGCTTGCGCTTGGCGAAGCCCTTCACGTCGCCGACGTCGAGCGCCTGCTTGAGCACGTTGGCGAAGTCGCCGCTGTCGTAGATGCTGCCAAGCGCGGCCTTGAACGGGATTTCGCGCGGCTTGACGAAGTTGCGCCGGCGCAGGTCCAGCCGATCGATGTCCATCTCGGTGGCGGCGGCATCGATCAGCCGCTCCATATAATAGTTGCCCTCCGGGCGTCCGGCGCCGCGATAGGCGGAGACGTGGCTCGTATTGGTGAACACGCACTTGGTCGACACTTCGATGAGCGGGGTGCGGTAGGCGCTCTGCACGTTCTTCACGGCGTTCTGGGTCGAGGGTATCGGCGCGACATTGGCGAGGAAGGCGCCCATGTTGCCGAAGCTCGTGAGCCGCACGGCGAGGAAGCTGCCGTCGGCATCGAGCGCGAGCTCGGCGGACACCCGATGATCGCGGCCATGGCTGTCGGAAACGAAGCTCGAGGAGCGCTCGTCCGTCCACTTCACTGGCCGCCCGAGCGCACGTGCCGCGTGCAGAATGCACACATATTCAGGGTAGGGTGCCGCCTTCATGCCGAACGAGCCGCCGACATTGCCGGTGATGACGCGCACCAGCTTGGGCTCGACGTTGAGAATCTGGGCGATGCTGCTCTTCATGCCGAACACGCCCTGCGAGCAGGTATAGAGCGTGAAGCGGCCGTTCTCGAACTGCGCGAGCGCTGCCCGCGGCTCCATGGCGTTCACCACCACGCGGCTGTTGATGAGCTTGAGCTTCGTCACATGCGCGGCGCGGGCGAAGGCGGCTTTCACCTTCTCGCTGTCGCCGTAGTGATAGTCGAGCGCGACGTTGTCGGGTGCCTCGTCATAGAGCACGGGCGCGCCCGGCTGCGCTGCCTCTTCGGGATCGGTGATGGCGTTCAGGGGCTCGATGTCGAGCTCGACCGCTTCAGCGGCGTCCTTGGCCTGCAGCAGGGTCTCGGCCACCACGATTGCGACCGGATCGCCGACATAGCGCACCTTGTCGGTCGCGAGCGCATGGCGGGGCGGCTTCTTCATCTCGCTGCCGTCGCGGTTCTTGGACGGCACGATGCACTTGAGCGTGCCATAGCCGGCGAGGTCCACCGCCGTATAGACCCCGAGCACGCCCTTCATCCCGCGCGCGGCGTCAGTGGCGATGCCGCGCAGGATGCCGTGGGCATGGCGGCTGCGCACGATCACCGCATAGGCCTGCCGGGGCAGGCTCACGTCGTCGGTGAAGCGCCCTTCGCCCCGCAGCAGCACCGGGTCCTCGCTGCGCAGGACCGGCTGGCCGATGCCGAACTTGGTGACGGACCACTGATCGTTGTTGTGCAAATTCATCGGGTTATCCGGCGAAAGGACGCTCGTGCGGCAGCCACAGATGCCCACACGGTCCCTTAATATCGGCTGTGTATGGATGAGCGGTGAAGGTGGCACTAGTGCCGCCGATTTGAAGTTCCTATGCCATCTGCAGCAACCTCTGTTAGGAACTTCAAATCGAAAAGCGGCACTAGAACCATAGAGTTGCTAGTGCCCCTTTGTTTCCGAAGTTCGTGTCAGGGGGTGCTGCGACGTATCACGAACTTCGGAAACGGGGCACTAGAAGGAAAGAGGTTCAAGATAATGAACGTCCACCAATCCAATCTGATGCGCGGCATGATGCTGATCGGCGGCGAACTGGTCCCGAGCGAGGGCGGCGAATGGCTCGAGTCGGTCAACCCGGCCACCGAGGAGACGCTCGGCCATGTGCCGCACGGCACCGCCGCCGACGTCAATCGCGCGGTCGCGGCCGCCGAAGCCGCGCATCCGGCCTGGGCCGCGCTCGAGCCGAAGGAGCGGGCCAAGCTGGTGAAGAAGCTCGCCGCCAAGCTGCGCGAGAAGACTGACGAGATCCTCCGCGTGGAAGTGGTCGATACCGGCAACACCATTACGAAAATGCGTGCCGACGTGGCTTCCGCCGGCGACACCCTCGATTTCTACGCCGGCTTCCACACCGAGATCAAAGGCGAGACCATTCCGGCGAGCAGCAAGAACCTGCACTTCACCATTCGCGAGCCCTATGGCGTCGTCGGCCGCATCATTCCGTTCAATCATCCGATCAAGTTCGCCGCGAACGCCCTCGCTGCCCCGCTGATAGCCGGCAACTGCGTGGTGCTCAAGCCGCCGGAGACGAGCCCGTTGTCGGCCACCATGCTGGGCGAGATCTGCCGAGAGGTGATGCCGGCAGGCGTCGTCAACATCGTCACCGGGCTCGGCCTGCCGGCCGGCGACGCGATCGCGCGCCATCCCAACGTTAAGCGCATCGCCTTCACCGGCTCGGTGCCGACCGGCCGCGCCATCCAGCGCGCCGCCGCCGAAGGCGGCATCAAGCACGTGACGCTCGAGCTCGGCGGCAAGAACCCGCTGATCGCTTTCCCCGACATGGACCCGGACATCGTCGCCAAGATCGCGGTCGCCGGCATGAACTTCGCGTGGCAGGGGCAAAGCTGCGGCTCGACCAGCCGGCTGCTCCTCCACGAGGATCTCTACAGGCCGGTGCTGGAGCGCGTGGTCGAGCGCGTGAAGTCGCTGCGGCTTGCTGATCCGCTCGACGACAATGCCCAGATGGGCCCGATCAACTCGAAGCGCCACTACGAACGCGTGGTCTCCATGGTGCAGTCGGGCGTTTCCGACGGCGCCAAGCTGATGGCCGGCGGCAAGCGTCCGGGAGGCAGTGACTTTGCGCGCGGCTACTGGCTCGAGCCCACCGTGTTTGCCGACGTCAATCCCGGGATGCGCATTGCCAGGGAGGAGATCTTCGGCCCGGTGCTGTCGGTGTTCCGCTGGAAGGATGAAAAGGAAGCGCTGCAGCTCGCCAACTCGACCGAATACGGTCTTACGGCTTCGATCTTCACCAATGATCTCAAGACCGCATTCCGCACCGCCAAGGCCGTGAAGTCTGGCTACATTTGGATCAATGGAGCTTCTGGTCACTTCTACGGCACGCCGTTCGGCGGCTTGAAGAACTCCGGCCTCGGCCGCGAGGAGGGGATCGACGAGCTATTGAGCTACACCGAGGTAAAGACGATCCACGTGATGCTCGGCGAAATTCAGGCGAGGGATTAGGCTGGACCTGTCGCTCTCGAATTGGCGGTTTTCCGAGCAGGTCCCCGTGTACGCGCCGCTGCTGCCTGTTCCAGGAATGCGTGCAGCAACCGCAGGCGAAGTGAAGCTCTGGACCAGACAACGCCAATGCGTCGTGCAAATGGGGCAGCATCCGGCAATGGCAGCTTAGCGAGCGATAAACCTTCGGGCCACGGCGGCGCCCAGTCCGGCAGGAGCGAGACGCCGAGCCCTCGATCGACCATGACAGCAATCGCTTCGGGCAAATCGATTTCATAGAGCTCTCGTGGCTGTATACCGGCTTTGCGAAGATAGCCGTCCACGAGCCGCCCTGGCCACAGTCGGCGGTGCAATCGAATGAACGGCTCGGATGCCAAGATGGCGTGCGGCTTTCGAGATCGTGCTGACGCTCTTGTGAGCACAATGAGTTGCTCTTCTCGCAACAATCTCCATTCGCAGCTCTTTGGGATCGCAAATGGCGGCTGAGCAATGATTGCTGCATCGAGGTCATCACCTTGGAGCACCTTGCGAAATAATTCCGCCGAGACGCCGAGGGTGATGTTGATATCGATCTGCGGATACTTCTCCTTCATCAGGGCCAGAATGTCGGGCAACAGCCCGGACAAAGCGGATTGAAATGTGCCCAGACGCAACTGTCCTGAAGGTCGGTCCGTTGCCGCGATCGACTTGAAATCGCGCGCCTCGATCAGGAAGTGCCTCGCGCGCTCGACAATCGCGGCCCCTGCTTCCGTTGGCCTGATCGTTCGGCCGGAACGCGTGACGAGAACGGCACCAATCTCACTTTCGAGAGCGCGAATGCGCTTTGCCACCGCCGCCGCAGTCAAATTGAGCCGGCGTGCGGCTTCGGCAATCGAGCCATTGTCGACCGCCATCAAAAAGGTCTCAAGGAACCTGGTGTCCATTACCAACTAAAAGTATCGTCTAAAGAAACTATTGTCTACTTTGAGTTAGCCGCGGGCGATGCTACGAATGTGCATCGGGGCCGCCTTATTTAGTTCAGCCCAACGCTAATTGTGCCCCTGCATCAATTAAAGGAGGGCGCCGTGAATTTTCCCCGCAGACACTTTTTGCATCTTGCAGCGGGTGCGGCCTTGCTACCGGAGGTCATGCAAATTGCATGGGCGCAGGCCTATCCGGCGCGGCCGGTGCGTATCATCGTCGGCTTTGCCCCCGGCGGCCCGGCCGACGTGCACGCGCGTGTATTGGGTCAATGGCTCCTCGATCGCCTCGGCCAGCCGTTCGTCATCGAGAACCGACTGGGCGCTGGCAGCAACATCGCCGCTGAGGCTGTCGTGCACGCCCCTGCTGATGGATACACGCTCCTTCTGATTACTAACTCCCACGCGCTTAACGCATCGCTCTACCAAAAACCCAATTTCAATTTCATCCGTGACATAGCGCCGATCGCGGGGATCGATCGCGAGCCGTTCGTCATGCTGGTGCATCCGTCGGTTCCAGCGAACACGGTTCCTGAGTTCATCGCTTACGCCAAGGCGAACGGGAGCAAGCTTAACTTCGCGTCCGCCGGCAATGGGAGCGTGGGCCACGTCTCAGGTGAGCTGTTCAAGATGATGGCCGGCGTCAACCTGCTCCACGTGCCCTACCGTGGCGGTGCCCCCGCACTGGCCGACCTCATAGCAGGTAGAGTGCAGGTATCGTTCCTTCCCACGGCCGGTACGATCGAACACGTTACGTCTGGCACGCTGCGCGCGTTGGCGGTTACCACCACGACGCGTTCCGAGGCATTGCCGGACGTGCCGACGGTAGGCGATTTCCTAGCGGGCTACGAGTCGAGCGTCTGGTTCGGCATCGGAGCTCCCAGAAGCACGCCCGCTGATATCGTCCACACGCTCAACAAGGAAATCAACGTGGCTCTTGCCGATCCAAGACTGAAGGCGCGGCTTGCCGACTTCGGCGGCACGGCGATTCCGGGTTCTTCCACCGACTTCGGCAAGCTCATCGCCGATGAGACCGAGAAATGGGCGAAGGTGATTAAGTTTGCTGGCATTAAGCCGGAGTGACTTGGCGACGTCCAGATTTTATGAGCCGGCAAGCCTGCTGGTCGACCGCAGCAAGGCCATGCATTGAGTTGTGCGACGACTACCATTAACTCTCCATTGTCGCCCCCGCGAAAGCGGGAGCCATATTCCAGAACGGTGGAGAGCAAATAGCTGAATGGACACCCAAGTCCTCATCGTTGGTGCCGGTCCGGTCGGCCTTACGCTCGCGGTCGATCTCGGCCTGCGGGGTGTGTGTTGCACGCTCATCGAGCAGAAAGAGGCGCCGCAATTCCTTCCCAAGATGGAGCGGGTGAATGCGCGCAGCATGGAGATCTTCCGGCGCATGGGGCTCGCCGAAAAGATCCGCGCCGCCGGCCTGCCGCGCGACGTCCCGATGGATGTGTTCATCGTGCTGTCGCTGATCGAGCCGCCGCTGCTCCATCTTCCTTATCCGTCGGTGACGCAGGCGGAAAAGGAGATCGCGGCGGCCCATGACGGCAGCCTGCCGCTCGAGCCCTATCAGCTTATCTCGCAATACACCATCGAGCCGCTGCTCAAGTCGGTGGCCGAAACGCTGCCGAGCGTGACCGTGCGCTATGGCTGCGAGCTTCTCTCCTTTACCCAAGAGGCAGGCTCGGTCACCGCCACGGTCCGCGACCTCAGTGGAAAGACATCGCAGCTCACGGCGCTCTATCTGGCCGGCTGCGATGGCGGCAACAGCATGGTGCGGCGGCAGCTCGGCATCAAGCTCACCGGCAACGAAGACCGCATGCTGGAGCTGCGCCAGTCGCTGCACTACTGCGAAGAGTTGTTCGAGCGCATCCCGATCGGCAAGGGCCGCCACTATCACGTCGCCGACAACCACGCGACCCAGTTCATCGTGCAGGACTCGACCAGGCATTTCACGCTGCATTCGATCGTCGACAGCGATGCCGAGATGGTGACGAAGTTTCAGCAGACGATCGCGATGCCGCTCAGGTTCGATACGCTCTATATCGGACCGTGGAAGCAGAACCTGCTGCTCGCCGACCACTATGGCGAAGGCCGTGTGTTCATGGCCGGCGATGCGATCAAGCTCGTGATCCCGACCGGCGGGCTCGGCATGAACAGCGGCGTCGGCGACGCCATCGATCTCTCCTGGAAGCTTGCCGCCACACTGCAGGGCTGGGGCGGGCCGAAGCTCCTTGCCTCCTACGAGACCGAGCGCCGCAAGGTCGGAGCACACGTGGTCGCTGCCTCGCGCTTTGCCACGCTCGGGCGGCGCAAATGGCGCTCGATGTGGAAGCCGAATATCGGCGACAACACGCCCGAAGGCGCTGAAACGCGAGCCAACCTCGTGCGCGTCGCAGACATGGAGCAGCGCAAGTCGAATGAGATGCTCGGCGCCGAGCTGGGCTACCGCTACGACGGCTCGCCGCTCATTGCATCAGAGCCCGGTGAGCCGCCGCCGATCGACTTCATCGAGTACCGTCCGACCACCCGGCCGGGCGCGCGCCTGCCGCATGCCTGGCTTGCAGACGGCAGCGCCATGCAGGATCGCATCGGCAACGATCTCACCTATACGCTGCTTCGCCTCGGCCGCTCGCTCGCCGACGTCTCGGGGCTCGTGCAGGCATTCGCCGCGCTCGGCGCGCCGCTGCACGTGCTCAACATCCAAGATGAGGAGCCGCGTGCGATCTATGGCCACGACCTCCTGCTGATCCGGCCAGACCTGCACGTCGCCTGGCGCGGCAATCAGCCGCCCAACGATCCGCGCACGCTCGCCGCCAAGGTGACCGGGCATTGAATTGTTCGTTGAAGTCGTTACAGGTGGCGCTATGACAACCGGCTCTGGCCGGACACGCCGCTGCATGGAATGACAATGAACGACAAGCCCGACTTCCGCTTCATCGGCCAGCCGGTTCGCCGTGCGGAGGACGAGCGCCTCATCACTGGCAAGGGCCGCTTCAGCGACGACTTTCTGCTCGACGGGCAGACCTACGCCGCGATGGTGCGCTCGCCCTATGCGCATGCGCGCATCCGCGGCATCGATGCCTCGCAGGCGCGCAAAATGCCGGGCGTGCTCGGCGTCTTTACAGGTGCTGATTGCCTGGCCGACGGGCTGCAGCCGATCCCGCACGACCCGCTGCCGAAGACCAAATACGACATGAAGCTGCACGCGCCCGGCGGCGGCACCGTCTTCATCGGGCCGCATATGCTGCTGCCGGCCGACAAGGCGCGCCACGTCGGCGAGGCCGTCGCGATGGTGGTCGCCGAAACGAAGGCTCAGGCGCTCGATGCTGCCGAAGCCGTCGAGGTCGACTACGAGGAGCTGCCGTTCGTCATCCATGCCGAAGACGCCATGCGGCCCGACGCACCGCGGGTGTGGGACGAGATGCCAAGCGACATGTCGGTCGAGACCTGGTTCGGCGATCGCCATGCGACTGACAAGGCGTTCGCCGCCGCCGATCACGTGGTGAAGCTCGATCTGCATATCGGCCGCGTCACTGGCGTGCCGATCGAGCTGCGCGCCGCGGTCGCGCACTACGATTCCGCGGCCGACAAGTACACGCTCTATGCCGGCTCGGGCGGCGCGGTGCGGCAGAAGAACGAGCTTACGAAAGTGCTCGGCATCGCGTCCGACAAGCTGCGCGTTCTCTGCTACGACGTCGGCGGCAATTTCGGCACCCGCAATCGCGTGTTCGTCGAGTTCGGTCTGGTGCTATGGGCGGCGAAGAAAGTTGGACGGTCGGTCAAGTATACGGCGACGCGCTCGGAAGCCTTCCTGAGCGACTACCAGGGTCGCGACCTGGTGACGAAAGTCGAGCTCGCGCTGCGCAAGGACGGCCGCTTTCTGGCGATGCGGGCAACGAACATCAGCAATGTCGGTGCGCGTGCGGTGTCGTTCTCGCCGCTCTCCAAGGGCTCCGGCCTGATCCCGGGCTCGTATGACATCCCGGCCGTGACGCTGCGTGCAATCGCGGTCTACACCAACACCATGCCGACGCAGGCCTATCGCAGCTCCGGCCGCCCGGAGGTGACGTTCGCGATCGAGCGGCTGATCGAGAACGCGGCTGCCGAGCTCGGCTTCGACCGCATTGCGCTGCGCCGTAAGAATCTGATCAAGCCGAAGGCGATGCCTTATCGCAACGCGGTCGGCATGCTCTACGACAGCGGCCGTTACGAAGAGAACATGAAGCGCGCCATGGAGCTGGCCGACTGGAAGGGCTTTGCGCTGCGCCGTCGCGAAGCGAAGAAACGTGGCAAGCTGCTCGGCCTCGGGCTCGCCAACTATGTCGAGTCCTCGATCGGTGCGCCCAACGAGCAGGCCCGCATCACGGTGCGGCCCGAGGGCCGCGTCGACGTGGTGATCGGCACTCAGCCGAGCGGGCAGGGCCACGAGACGAGCTTCGCGCAGGTCGTCTCTGATCTCATGCGCGTGCCGGTCGAGCGCGTGCAGATCATTCTCGGCGACACCGATGTGGTGAAAGTCGGCGGCGGCTCGCATTCGGGCCGCTCGATGCGGCACGCCGCCACTGTATTTTCCAAGGCGATGCCTGATCTGATCGAGCGCGGCAAGAAGGTTGCCGCCGTCGTGCTCGGCGAGGCGCCCGACACCATCACCTACGACGACGGCCGCTTCGGCGCGCGCGACACCAATCGCACGTTCGATTTCCTCGAGCTCGCCAAGGAAGCCGCCGGCCACGCGCTGCCGGAGGCGCTCAAGGACGGCATCGCAGTCGTCACCGACAACGAGATGCACGATCCGGTGTTTCCGAACGGCACCGCGATCTGCGAGGTCGAGGTCGATCCCGACACCGGCACCGTCACGATCATGCGCTACGCCTCGGTTGACGACGTCGGCCGCTGTATTAATCCGTTGATCGTGGATGGCCAGACCCACGGCGCGATCGTGCAGGGCGTCGGCCAGGCGATGTGGGAACAGTGCTACACCGATCCGGATTCCGGCCAGCCGCTGTGCGGCTCGCTGATGGACTACGGCATGCCGCGCGCCGATGGAGTGCCGTCGTTCGTGACCGAAATTGCGGAAGTGCTTTCGCCCACTAATCCGCTCGGCATCAAGGCGGGCGGCGAGGGCGGCACCACCGCGGCGCCGGCTGTCATGGTGAGCGCCATCGTGGACGCGCTCTCGGTCTACGGCATCCGCAACATCACCATGCCGGCGACGCCGTATAACGTCTGGAAGGCGATCCAGGACGCGAAGGCCAAGCAGCCTTGATCCGCCGCTCCCGTTCGTTCCCGCGAAAGCGGGAACCCAGGAGCCACTTACTCCAATCTTCAGTTTGTCGCACTGGGTCCCCGCTTTCGCGGGGACGAGCGGTGGAGATTCAATGCCCCGCTGACGTCAGCACACCTGAGAGCAGCGCCGCGCCATAAGCCGCCGCGCCGCGCGACTCCATCGCGGGCGCCGAGCGCAGATAGTCCTTCACCGCAACCAGCGCCGCCGTCGAGCGCGAGGTCATCGTTGCAAGCGTCTCCGCCACGGCTGCATCGAGCCGCGCCAGCGGCACGACCGCGCTGACGATGCCGATCTGCAGTGCGGTCGCGGCATCGATCTGCGGCATTGCGTAGACCATGTAGGCGATCGCCTTGCGCGGCACCTTCGGCATCAGCGCCGAGATCGCCAGCGTGGGCGGCAGGTTGTGAGTCATCTCCGGCAGCTTGAAGGTCGCGTTGTCGGCCGCGATGGTCACGTCGCAGGCGGTCGCCATCGCGCAGCCAAAACCAAGCGCCGCGCCCTGCACCGCGCACACCACCGGCAGCGGCGCCTCGTTGAGCGCGGCATAGACATCGAGAATTGGCTGCAGCACCTGGTCGCGCATGACGAGCGCTGTCGGATTGGTGGGGCCGCCCTTCGGGTCGCGGCCGCGGCAGAAGTCCGCCCCCGTCGTGCGCAGCGTGATCACCTTGGCGTCGGTCGCGGCGGCGCCCCGGATGGTCGCGGTGAGCGCGCGCAGCATCTCAGTCGTGAGCACGTTGCCTTCGGCCGCCCGGTCGATGGTAATCGCCGCCACCGCGCCCTCGCGCGTCATGCGGATTGTTTCGGTCATGGTTAGTCCCCCAAAATCGGCCGACACCATAAGCATTGCGCCCGCATCGCCACAAGTCGTACCTTGGCGCCGCCCGCGCAAGAGGAGCTGCAATGCTCGACGTCACCGACAAGACCGCGACCCACGCGCCGCCCAAGGATTTCCAGGAGCATCTCGCGCTGCTCGAGGCGCAGGGCCTGATCGTGCGCATCGATCGCCCGATCGACAAGAACACCGAGCTGCATCCTCTCGTACGCTGGCAGTTCCAGGGCGGGATGAAAGAGGACGCGCGCCGCGCCTTCCTGTTCACCAACGTGACCGATGGCGCCGGCCGCACATACGACATGCCGGTGGTGGTGGGCGCGCTCGCGGCCTCGCCGCGCATCTATTCGGTCGGCATGGGACGGCCAGCCACGGAGATCGAGGCGGCATGGTCGAACGCGATCGCCAATCCGGTTGCGCCGGTGCGCGTCGACAAGCCGCCGTGCCAGGAGGTCGTCATCACGGGCGATGCGTTGCGCCAGCCGGGCCAGGGCCTTGCCGCGCTGCCGGTGCCGATCTCGACGCCGGGCTTCGACGCCGCGCCCTATCTCACCGCGACGCTCGCGGTCACGCGCGACCCCGAGAGCGGCATCCAGAACATGGGCACCTATCGCGCCGGGCTCAAAGCCACCGACCGGCTCGGCGTGCGCATGGCGGCGCGCATCGGCGGCGCCGGCGGCTTCCAGCATTGGCTCAAGCACAACAAGCGCAAGACCCCGATGCCGTGCGCGTTCGTGATCGGTGCGGCTCCCGTCGTGATGTTCACTGGCCCGATGAAACTGCCGATTGATCTCGACGAGATGGCGGTCGCAGGCGGACTTGCGGGCGCGCCTATCCGCGCTGCCAAGTGCGTCACTATCGATCTCGACGTGCCGGCCGACGCCGAGCTCGTGATCGAAGGCCTGATCGATCCGGAGCTGCTCGAGCCCGAAGGGCCATTTGGCGAGAGCCATGGCCACATCGCGCTCGAGGACTTCAACATGTCGATGCAGGTGACCGCCATCACCCGCAAGCGCAAGCCGGTGTTCGTCTCGATACTCAGCGAGGTGACGCCCTCGGAATCGAGCGTGGTCAAGAAGGTCGCTTACGAGCCGATGTTTCTCTCGCACCTGCGCGACAAGCTCTCGATCAAGGGCGTGCGCCGCGTGGTGATGCACGAGCCGCTCTCCAATCTGCGCAAGGTGATCTTCGTGCAGTGTGCACAAGGCATGCCGCGCTCGGAAGTGTGGCGCGCGCTGCGTGGCGCGTCGACGCTGCTCGCCGACTGCGGCAAGATCTGCATCGCGGTGAGCGAGGACATCGATCCGGAGAACACCGACGCGGTGTTCTGGTCGCTCGCCTATCGCGCCAACCCGATCGACGATGTTCATATCGCGCCCTATCGCTCGGCCGGGCACGGACCAAAATCCGGCGCGCATGGCGAGGAGTCGACGCTGATGATCGACGCCACGCTCAAGCACTCGGCGCCGCCGCTCGCTTTGCCGGCGCGCGAGTTCATGGAGCGCGCGCGCGCGATCTGGGAGGAGCTCAAGCTCCCTGCGATCACGCCGCAGTCGCCCTGGCACGGCTATTCGCTCGGCGACTGGGCCGACGATTGGGAGACCTTCGCGCGCCGCGCCGTCAGGGGCGAGTGGGAGGTCAATGGCCGCGAGACCTTCGCGCGCCGCCGCGGCGGCGTGCGGCCGGAGACGCCGGTGCGTGATGTGGAGGGGAAGAAGTAACGGCGCTGGCGCGGGGACACCGAGACTTTGCGCCGC
>Ga0137409_10003858_pt1 | contig 15864 bp, 18 predicted proteins | sample CZODoug1_16funga_FD_122059 | JGI IMG/M metagenome (GOLD analysis project Ga0137409, IMG submission 122059) | Vadose zone soil fungal communities from Angelo Coast Range Reserve, California, USA - CZODoug1_16fungal (Hybrid Assembly) | ecosystem: Environmental > Terrestrial > Soil > Vadose zone... | reverse complement strand
GGCTATCTCGTACACTTCACTTTCAGGATCCACGGTCCAGTAAACGTTGACCTCCTCCTAGGCCGGTCTCAACCTCCCTCCCATCAACCCTTGATCAGGCTCACTCCTACAAGCACAGGCATTATCGGAGTCTCTGTAGCCATCCTCGCATCACTTGGAGTCGAGGCCTACAGGAACGTCAGGGGGCGGCGACGTGCTAAGAACTCGCCCGAGGGGAGTGGAGGAACGGACAGAAGCCCCAGGTGGGCCTCCGTTCTGAAGGAGGAGTTGTGTAGAAGAATCTGTCGTTCGACAGGAGTAGCTATCTCAACATGAAACCATCCATAAAGACTACAGCGATCCTGATTGAACTCGTAGCGATCATCATTCTCGTGGGCTGGCTCTATGCAGAGTACGTGAGCAACCCGTTCATGAGGCAATACATCAACTCCCTCTTGCAGGGAACTCAAGAGGGGCAGATACTCCAGCAACTGGCTGGAATCGGAACTTTCTTCGTACTCCCGCTCCGACTCCTGGCTCTGTCCCTGCTCTCTATAGTGAGCGTGATCTTAATTCTCCTCTTACTGTTCATGTTCACCACCTTCATGGTGAGTGTAATAACAGGTCGCGGACGGACCAAAAAATGACAACGAAGGCGACAAATCATGACAGAGGGATCAGTTTGACAGATGTATTCTGTCGTGTTCGAATGTGTAGACAGAGATATATCTACGCTTATCTCAAGATAGAAAAACTCGGAGAGTCATAGACACTCTTGCGCATTTCAATCATCGCATCTGGTGTAGTCGGAAAAGCGACAGGCACGGGGCTAGAGAAGAAAGGACATGATGTGGTCTTCTACGACATCGACAATGTAAAGCTCATCCAGTTGGCGGCGGAGGGACACAAGACTGCCTCCTCCGTCCAGGACGCGGTCAGCCTCCCGACGACGCCACCATGGGGCCGGAGGCCTCCATCCGGTCCGTCCACCAGGCCCAGGCCGAGCATGAGAGTCTCCGGGAACGGCGTGTCGCGCAGCAGGTCGAGACTCGCCCGACCGCGCACGCAGTCGAGGCTCAGACAGGCGAGACGCTTGAGGCGCGCGATGCCGGGATAGATCCCCCGGATGTCCCCGCCCTCGAGGTGGAGGCAGAGCCTCAGGGTGACGCCGCGTCCCAGGACCTCCCACAGTCGGGTGAAGGTCGGGAAGTCCTCCTTCTCCAGGAGAATCGCCGGCTCGTCGACCTGGATCCAGGTGGCGCCGGCCGCCTGCAGCGCCTTCAGCTCGAGGTTGAGCGCGATGGCGAACCCCACCGCCAGCGCCATCGGGTCGTTGTACGCGCGGTCCTCGGCGAGGCGCGAGAGGGTATAGGGGCCGAGGAGCACCGGTTTCACCGGCCGGCTGCTGCCTCCCTTCGCGAACAGGAAATCCTCGGTCAGGATGGGCTTCTTCCAGGCGACCTCCGAATGGACGACGGGCACACGGTACGACCCTCCGCTCCCCGGGAGACCCTGCCGCTCCTCGCCCGCTGCCACCCCCTCCAGGCTCCCGGCCACGTAGGTCACCGGATCCGTCCTGCGCACGAGGCCGTCGGTCACGAGGTCGAGACCGGCCCGGATCTGGGCGTCGATCGCCTCGCGCGTGACCCGATCGAGCGCCACGCCTTCGAGGCGGTCGGGAGTGTCGGGTGTCCTCCAGGGGAACGAGCCGTTGTTCGTCGCGATCATCAGGGCCTCCGTGGCCGAAGTCAGGACGAACGGGAGCGTTTGCGGCCGGCCGGCTCGCGGCGGGGCACGAACGCGATACCGTCCGGCTGCGCGCCGACCGGTATCGTCTGCGCCACCTCGAACCCGGGAATGGAAATGACCGACACGGTGTTCGAGTCGTTGTTGCAGACATAGGCGCGCGAGCCGCTGGCGTTGGTGGTCACGCCGCCGGGTCTCCGCCCGACGGTCACGGTCGTCTTCACCCTCCGCGCCAGCACGTCGAGGACGGTGACGTCGTTCGAGGCGCGATTGGTCACGAGGGCGGTGAAGGAGTTCGGAGTGACGGCCACCCGGATGGGCGTCTGGCCGTCGGCAGCCGCGCCAGGACGGCGCCGCTGCCGGCGTCCAGGATCGCGACCTGGTCGGTCCTCTGCAGCGCCGCCAGCACCCACTTGCCGTTGGCGGTCGCGGCGATCCCTTCCGGCCCGTCCCCCACGGGGACGTTCTTGAGGATGCGCAGGTCGGGCAGCCCGAGAAGCGTCACGCTGCCGGAATCGACGTTCGCGGCGTACGCCTTCTTCCCTCCTTCGAGGACCACGACCATGTGCGGCCGCGCCTGAGTCGTGGTGACCGAGCGCATCACGACGTCGCGCGCCGCGTCGATCAGGAAGAAGCGCCGGCTGCCTTCGCTCGTCAGGAGCAGGGATCGACCGTCCGGCGTCATGGCCAGGCCGTGCGGCGTGTCGAATCGGTCCGAGCGCAGCGTGCGGGCGACTCGCAGGGCCGCAAGGTCGACCACCGAGACGGTCTTGTCGCGCACGTTGGACACGTACGCCTTCCGGCCGTCCGGCGTGGCGACGACCTCGTGCGGCTCTTTCCCGACGGGGATGGTCGCGAGACGCCTGTAGGACGGCACGTCGAGCACCATGAGGCTGTTCTCGCCCTTGTTGAGGACGAGGAGACGTCCTTCCGAGGGAGTCTCTCCCGGCTCCTGCGCGTCGGCGACGCTCCAGACTCCCTGCAGTGTCAGGAGACCGCAGAGGATCAGCGAGGCGCGAAGGCGCCGCCCCGGTCCGTTCCACCCCGAAGATCCCATGCCCACACCTCACCCCAGGCGGCGGGGTCCGTGGATTCTAACCGAGCAGGCCTCCGTCGCGCACGGCGGCAGTCAGGCGGGACCGCGCCAGGGCCGCCTTGCGGAAGCTGGCCGACGTCCCCGTCCGCAGGGAAGCCCTGAGACGCCCGAGCTCCCCGATGACGTCGTCGAGGGCGCGCGCCGCGGCCCGACGGTTGGATTTCAGGATGCCGTTCCAGAGGTCGGGGGGGCTGTCGGCGAGACGACTCATCTGCCGCAGCGCCGGACCGGCCAGGTGCAGGAAGGGTCGCGCCTCGCGGCTGCAGGCGGCGTTGGTCAGCGCCACGCTCACGAGCTGCGGCAGGTGGCTGAGGCGGGCGACGATGAGATCGTGCGCGCGCGGATCGAGGAGGGCCGGGCGTGCCCCGAGACGCGTCACCAGGGCCGACAGCCGCCGCACGGGCGGGTTGGCCGCGAGCCCCGCCCGACCGGAGCCGCGCCGGCGCCCGGCCGCGCCCCCCGCGGGGCAGAGCACCCAGGGGGCCCCCGCGAACAGGCGACCGTCCGCGTGCTCGATCCCGGAGCGCTCCGAGCCGGCCATCGGGTGCCCCCCGACGAAGCGCGCCCGCAGACCGAGGCGACGGGCGACGCGGTCGATCTCCTGCTTGGTGCTGCCGACGTCGGTGAGGATCGCTCCCGGAGGGAGGCCGCGCGCCACCCGCGGGAGAGCTCGAAGTATCGCGTCCACCGGCAGGGCGAGCACCACCAGGTCGGCCCCCGCGAGACCCGCTTCCAGGTTCGTGGTCGACTCGTCCAGGGCGCCCCGGGCGCGCGCCCTGCGGAGCACCGGCTGTCGGTCGATGCCGACCACCCGCACGCCGCGCAGGGAGCGCCGCAGTGCCAGTCCAATCGAGCCGCCGATCAGACCCACGCCCACGATCGCGATGCGGCGGAACGGCGGCGCCGGCGTCCGGCTCACGGCCGTCAGAGGGTCCGGCCGATCGCCGGCGCGATGATTCGGAGCTGGGCCATGAGCTCCGCAAACTGCTCCGGGTAGATCGACTGGGGGCCGTCCGAGAGAGCCGCCTCCGGCTCGTGGTGCACCTCGACCATGATGCCGTCCGCCCCGGCCGCCGCGGCCGCGCGGGCCATCGGGATGACCTTGTCCCGGAGCCCTGTGCCGTGACTCGGGTCGGCGAGGATCGGAAGATGGCTGAGCTTCTTGATGATCGGGATGGCCGAGATGTCCATGGTGTTGCGCGTCATGTTCTCGAACGTGCGGATGCCGCGCTCGCACAGCATGACGTCGCGGTTCCCGCCGGCCATGATGTATTCCGCCGACAGCAGCCATTCCTGGATCGTGGCGGAGAGACCGCGCTTGAGCATGACCGCCTTGCGCTGCTTCCCCAGCTCCTTCAGGAGATTGAAATTCTGCATGTTGCGCGCCCCCACCTGCAGGATGTCGGCGTGCTCGGCCACCAACCCGACCTGGCTGGTGTCCATCACCTCCGTGACCACGAGGAGACCGTGCCGGTCCGCCACCCGGCGCAGATGGCGCAGGCCTTCCTCTCCCAGGCCCTGGAAGGCGTAGGGGGAGGTGCGCGGCTTGAAGGCCCCCCCGCGCAGGATGCGGGCCCCGTACCGCTTCACGGAGCTGGCGATGATATCGAGCTGCTTCTCGCTCTCGACCGCGCAGGGCCCCGCGATCATGATGAGGTCGCGGCCGCCGATCAGGACGTCGCCGATCCGGATGACCGTGTCCTCCGGCTGGAACGTGCGTCCGGCCAGCTTGTACGGCTCGGTGATTCTCACCACTTCGTGGACACCCGGCATGATCTCGAATTCCCGGGAATCGAGCGGTGTCCTGCTGGCGCCCACGACGCCGATCACCGTCCGCGTGGTTCCGGTCGACCGGTGCGCGTCGTACCCCTTCTGGGTCAGCGCGGCGATCACCTTCTCGATCTGATCCTCGGTGGCGTGCTCGTTCATCACGATGACCATGGCGTTGCCTCGCTCCTCATTCTCACGGCGTGCAGGGACTCCCTCTCAATCCTGATGTCCTTCCGGATCGGCCGGGTCCGGCGACACCCCCCCGACCGTGTCGTTCTCCCTGCCCCGGTCGGTCGCGATGCGCTCGATCCGGCGCGATTCGTCGATGATCCGCTCGAACAGCCTGCGCAGCGCCTCGGACTGCAGCGGCCCGGAGTTCGTCCTCTGCACGTTGCCCAGGACCTCCTCCTCGCGCGCCGGCTGGTAGATCGGCAGGGCGCGCTCCTGCTTGACGCGCCCCAGCGCGATGGCGCATCCGGCGCGCTCGTTGAGCAGCGCCACCAGCCTGCGATCGATGGCGTCGATCCGCCGCCGCAGATCCTCCATCGGGTCGACCGGCGCCGGCAGACGCCGGACGCCCGTCCTCTCGACGCCATCCTTCTCCCCCCGACTCCTCCGTCGCGTCATCTAGGATTCTGCCGCCGGACGGAGATGCAGCGACGCCTGCAGCGTCCGGCAGAACTCTTCGACCCGCTCCTCCAGACCGGCGGAGGCGGCGTGCTCCTCGATGAGCCGCACCAGGGCGCTGCCCACCACGACACCATCCGCGAAGTCCGCGATCCTCCTGGCCTGCTCGGGGCGGCTGATGCCGAACCCGACCGCGATCGGCAGCCTCGAGGCGTCCCGCGCCGCGCGCACCTGCGCCTCCAACCCGGGCGGCAGGTCCTCGCGCGCCCCGGTCACGCCCGTCCGCGAGATGACGTAGATGAACCCGCCTGCGTTCCGGCAGATCCGTTCGATCCGCTGTTTCGACGAGGTCGGCGACAGCAGGAAGATCAGATCGACGCCCCTCGGGCGGAGCGCCGCCTGCAGCTCGTCCGCCTCCTCCGGGGGGAGATCGGTGACGAGGACACCGTCCACGCCCGAGGCGGCCGCGGCCACCGCGAACGACTCGAGACCCATCCGATGGATCGGATTGTAATAGGTGAAAAGGATGATCGGCGGGGCCCCGTCGGCTCGCAGCCGGGCCGAGAGATCGAGGCAGGTGCGCATCGTCACTCCGTTGCGCAGAGCCCTCTCCGACGCCCTCTGGTTCACCGGACCGTCGGCGATGGGGTCGGAGAAGGGCACGCCGATCTCCAGGAGGTCCGCGCCGGCGGCGGCGATCCCACGCGCGATCGATCGCGTTCTCGCCAGGTCCGGGTCCCCCGCCGTGATGTACGGGATGAGACAGCAGCGTCCGTGCGCTCGAGCCTCGGCGAAGGCCCGCGCGATGCGTCCCTCCCCGGGTGGCTCCGGTGCCACGGACGGGGTCATGCTCCCTCTCCCTCGAGACTCGCGAGCTGTCCCACGTCCTTGTCACCGCGTCCCGACAGGTTGACGATGATCAGGCGGCCCAGCCGGCCGTCGCCCCCTTCCCGCAGCAGGTACGCGACGGCATGCGCCGATTCGAGCGCCGGGATGATCCCCTCCGTCTCCGCCAGGGTGTGGAAGGCCTCGAGGGCCTCGCTGTCCGACACGTGCGTGTACACGACGCGGCCCTGATCGCGGAGGTACGCGTGCTCGGGGCCGACGGCGGCGTAGTCGAGCCCCGCCGACACCGAGTGCGTGGGCAGGATGTTGCCCGCCTCGTCCTGCAGCAGGAAGGTGCGGGTGCCCTGCAGAACCCCGAGACTCCCCCCCGCGAATCGGGCGGCGTGGCATCCGGGGTCGAGGCTCGTTCCACCGGCTTCGACGCCGATCATCCGCACCTGGCGATCGTCGAGGAAGGCGTGGAACAGCCCGATCGAGTTGCTGCCCCCGCCGACGCAGGCCAGAAGGCAGTCCGGCATCCGTCCTTCCGCCTCCAGGATCTGCAGCCGCGCCTCGTGGCCGATGACCGACTGGAAGTCGCGCACCATCGCGGGATACGGGTGGGCCCCCAGGACCGAGCCGAGAATGTAGTGCGTGTCGTTGACGCTGGTCACCCAGTCGCGCATCGCTTCGCTGATGGCCTCTTTCAGCGTGCGGCTGCCCGCCAGGACCGGCCTCACCTCCGCCCCGAGAAGACGCATCCGGTAGACGTTGAGCGCCTGGCGGCGCATGTCCTCTTCACCCATGTAGACGGTGCAGCGCAGGCCGAACAGGGCGGCGACCGTGGCGGTCGCGACGCCGTGCTGCCCGGCACCCGTCTCGGCGACGACGCGCGTCTTCCCCATCCGGCGCGCCAGGAGCGCCTGTCCGAGAGTGTTGTTGATCTTGTGCGCGCCCGTGTGGGCGAGGTCCTCGCGCTTCAGATAGACGCGCGTGCCGCCGCCCAGCCGGGTCGACAGGGTGTCGGCCCGGTACAGGGCGGTCGGGCGCCCGGCGTAGGTCCGCAGATAACGGTCGAGATCCTTCAGGAACCCCGGGTCGCTCCGCGCCTGGCGCCAGGCCTCCTCCAGCTGCTCGAGCGGGCTCATCAAAGTCTCCGGGACGAAGCGCCCTCCGTAGGGACCGAAGCGCCCGCGGGCGTCGGGGGTCGTCATCCGTTCTCCTCCACGTTCATCGCCGCCTCGCGCACCCTTTTCATGAACGCGCTCAGGAGCCTGCGGTCCTTCTTCCCGGGGGCGCTCTCGACGCCGCTGCTGACGTCGATGCCGTAGGGACGGGCCGCGGCGATCGCGTCCCCCACGTTGACGGGCGTCAGTCCCCCGGCCACGATGACCCGGGCGTACGCCGACGTGAGGCGCGCCACCGTCCAGTCGAACGTCGTCCCCGTTCCACCCTGTCTCCCCGGCACGTGGGCGTCCAGAAGGCAGGTCGAGGAGCGGTAGCGCGACACCGACTCGGGCACGAAGTCCGGGCCGACCCGGTGCGCCTTGTACCACGGCAGGGCGATCGAGCGGCAGGACTCCGGCGGCTCGTCGCCGTGCAGCTGCAGGCACGTCAGCCCGGCCAGGAGCGCCGTCGCTTCCATGACACGCGGCAGCTGGTCGGCGAACACGCCGACCCGGGACGTGAACGGCGGCACCGCGGCGCACAGGTCCCGGGCCTGCGCCGGCGTGATCCGCCGCGGGCTGTCCTCGACGAAGTTGAAGCCGAAGGCGTCCACGCCCAGCTCCACACCTAGAAGGACGTCCTCGAGCCGCGTGAGACCGCACACCTTGACGCGCACGATCATGACGTCGTGTCCCCGAGGAGACTCAGGAGCGCCGCGCCCGGGTCCGGCTCGCGCATCAGCCGCTCACCGATCAGGAAGGCGTGGTACCCCGCCGCGCGCAGCCGATCGATGTCCTGCCGCGTCTCGATGCCGCTCTCGCTGACCCGCACCGCGCTGCCCGGCAGCCACTCCGCGATGCGCAGGGAGTTGTCGATCGACACGGAGAGGGTCTGAAGATTCCTGTTGTTGACCCCGATCAGAGTGCCGCCGCAGTCGACCGCGCGCCGCGCCTCCTCGTCGGTGTGCACTTCCACCAGCGGCTCCATGTGGAGCGAGCGCGACACGCCGATGAGCGTCGTCAGATCCCGGGACGGCAGGATCCGCACGATCAGCAGAAGCGAGTCGGCGCCCAGCACGCGGCTCTCGTACACCTGGTATTCCTCCAGGATGAAATCCTTCCGGAGCACCGGCACCGCCACGGATCTCTTGGCCTGAGCCAGGTCCTCGGGTGTCCCGAGGAAGAAGCCCGACTCCGTAAGGACCGAGAGCGCGACGGCGCCCGCCGACGCGTACGCCTGGGCGACGCCCGCCGCGTCGGCGCGCGCCTGGATGGCTCCCCGGGAGGGAGACGCCTTCTTGATCTCGGCGATGATGTTGATGTGCCCCTCGCGGCGCAGGGCCGCCGGCAGGTCCCGCGGGGGCGGGGCGCTGGTCGCGAGCTCGATCAAACGGCGCGGCGACACGTTCTCCTTGTCGCGCGCCACCTGCGCCCGCTTCGCCTGCACGATCCGGTCGAGAATGTCGGCCATGCCCGAGCCTCCCCCGCTGCCTGTCAGCGCGTCGCGTCGTCGATCGGGCAGAGCGCGCGCAGCCGCTCCACCACGTTACGCGCGGCCCCCGAGTCGATCGCCTCGGCGGCCTGCCGCGCTCCCTGGACCAGGTCGGTCGCGCGCCCCGCGACCAGGAGCGCCGCCGCCGCGTTCAGAAGTACGACATCGCGGCGCGGGCCGCGCTCCCCGTCCAGGATGCCGCGCGCGATCCGGACGTTCTCGGCGGGGTCGCCACCGAGAAGATCCCGGAGACGGGCGCGCCCGAGCCCCGCGTCTTCCGGCACGATCTCGCGAACGCGGATCTCGCCGCGATCGAGCTCGGCGACCCGCGTCCTGCCGTGCAGGGCAATCTCGTCCAGGCCCTCGCCATGCACCACCATGACCCGCTCTGAGCCGAGCTCTCGCAGGACCTCCGCGACCATCTCGAGACGCGCGGGATCGTAGAGTCCCAGGAGCTGGTGGCGCGCGCCGGCCGGATTGGTCAGGGGCCCGAGCAGGTTGAACACGGTGCGAACGCCGAGCTCACGGCGCACCGGCGCCGCGTGACGCATCGCGTCGTGGAGACGGGGCGCGTACAGAAATCCGATCCCGATCTCCCGGAGCGATCGTTCGACCGTCTCGGCCGGGACGTCGACGCGGATGCCGAGGCCCTGGAGAAGATCGGCGCTGCCGCAGCGGCTGCTGACCGAGCGGTTGCCATGCTTCGCCACCACGACGCCGGCGGCCGCGGCCACGAACGCCGCCAGTGTCGAGATGTTGAAGGTTCCGGCGCCGTCGCCTCCCGTGCCGCAGGTGTCCAGGATGACGCGGGCGTCGCAGCGCACCGGCGTGGCGCGCTCGCGCATCACGCGGGCGAACTCCGTGATCTCCGTCACGGTCTCCCCCCGCATCCTCAGGGCGATCAGGAGGGCCGCCAGGCGCGCCGGCGGGAGCCGTCCGTCCATGATGCCCTCGAACACCTCCCGGGCCTCACGCGGCTGCAGACGGCCGCCTTCCAGAAGCCCCGTGACGATCGCCTGGAGAGCGTCGTCCTTCACCTCCGCGCCGGCCACGGTCCCTCCAGGAAGTTCTTCAGGAGTCTCTTGCCTTCATGAGTGAGCACCGACTCGGGATGGAACTGCACTCCTTCGGTCGGATGCTCGCGGTGCCTCAACCCCATCAGGACCCCGTCCTCGGTGCGCGCCGAGACTTCGAGTTGCGCCGGGACGCTGTCCGGTGCGATCACCAGCGAGTGATAGCGCGTCGCCTCGAACGGGTTCTCGAGACCGCGAAAGATCGTGCGTCCGTCGTGCGCGATCCGGCTCGTCTTACCGTGCATCAGCGACGGAGCGCGCACGACGCGCCCGCCAAACGTCTGTCCGATGGCCTGATGGCCGAGGCAGACCCCGAGGATCGGCACCTTCCCCGAGAACGTCCGCACGGTCTCGAGGGTGATGCCCGCCTGGTCGGGGGTCTTGGGGCCCGGGGAGAGGACGATCGATTCAGGGCGGCGCGCCGCGATCCCTTCCACCGTGATCCGGTCGTTCCTGTACACCTCCACCTCGGCTCCCAGCTCCTGAAGGTACTGGACGAGGTTGTAGGTGAACGAGTCGTAGTTGTCGATGACGACGATCACGCCCGGGCCTCCGCGCGCTCGATGGCGTCGATGAGCGCCCCGGCCTTGCTGACGCACTCGCGGTACTCCTGCTGCGGCACCGAATCGGCCACGATCCCGGCCCCCGCCTGCACGTGCGCCACCCCCCGCGCCAGGACGGTCGTCCTTATGGTGATGCAGGAATCGAGGTTGCCCGAATAATCGACGTAGCCGATGGCACCGGCATACGGGCCGCGCCGGCTGGTCTCGAGCTCTTCGATGATCTCCATGGCGCGCACCTTCGGGGCGCCGGAGACCGTGCCCGCCGGGAAGCAGGCCAGCAGGCCGTCGAACGCGTCCCGGTCGGCCCGCAGCCGTCCGGTGACCTCGGAGACCAGATGCATGACGTGCGAGAAACGCTCCACGCCCATGAAGCGGCTGACCTCGACCGTGCCGGGCCGGCTGACGCGCCCCAGGTCGTTCCGGCCGAGGTCCACGAGCATGACGTGCTCCGCCCTCTCCTTCGGGTCGGTCCGCAACTCGTCCTCGAGGGCCAGGTCCTCGTCCTCGTCCCGGCCGCGCGGCCGCGTGCCGGCGATCGGCCGGGTCCTGATCCTGTCCCCCTCGACCCTGACCAGCATCTCCGGCGAGGCGCCCGCCAGGGCCACCTCGCCGAAGTCGACGTAGTACATGTACGGCGACGGATTGATGCGCCGCAGGGCGCGGTAGATGGAGAACGGCGCGGCCGCGGCCCGTCGCTCGAAGCGCTGCGACAGGACCACCTGGAAGATGTCGCCCGCCCGGATGTAGTCCTTGGCGTGCCTGACATTCTCCTTGTAGAGCGCCTCGCTGATGTTCGCCTTCCAGCGACCCCGCCGGTGCCGCCGACGCGCCGGTGCCGGCGCGGGGCGGAGCAGCAGCCTCTCCATCGCCTCGATGCGCCGGCAGGCCGCGCCGTGGCGCTCGCGCAGGACGCCGGCCCCCAGAGGACGGTCCCCTTCCTCCGTCCGGATGTTCGAGACGATCTGGATCCGCTGCTTCAGGTGATCGAACGCCAGGACCGTGTCGTAGATCCCGAACATCATGTCCGGGAGGCGCACGTCGTCCTCGATCGAGCGCGGCAGCCGCTCGAGGAGCCGCACGACGTCGTACGACAGGTAACCGACCGCCCCGCCCGTGAAGCGCGGCAGATCCCCCAGACGCACCGGCCGGTTCCCGGACATCGCCCGTCGCAACGCCCGCAGCGGATCGCCGCCCGACAGTTCGCCGTCGACCGTGGAGCGCACGAGCGCCGTGGGATCGCGTCCGAGGAACGAGTAGCGGGCGATCGCCTCGCCCCCTTCCACCGACTCGAGGAGGAACGGCTGGCGCGCTCCGCGCGCGATGCGGAGGAAGGCGGCGACCGGCGTGAGCAGGTCCGCCTCCATCTCGCGACACACCGGGATGATATTGCCCTGGCGCGCCAGTCCGGGGAGCTCCGCCGCATCGACGCTGAAGCCGTTCGTCAACGATCCCCCCTGCCCTTGTCCTTCTCGAAGATCCCGAGCGTGCGCGGCACCTCGAACACGACCTGGATCGGGTCGTCGAGCCCGCTCACCTTGAAGAGCAGGCGCAGGGGCACGCCGTTGAGACCCGATTGCGGGACCGGGAAGTAGAGCACATCCTCCATGTAGGCCTGCGGCGGGAGCGACACCTTGTCGATGAGCAGGGAGCGCGGCCCGGACACCGGGTAGAACCCGCTCTCGACAAAGGTGTAGAGCCCGGCGCCGATGGACGTGAACTGGCGGTTCTGACGAAACAGCCGCCGGTCCAGCTCGAGACGCGGGTAGTTCTCCGACAGCTCCCGGGCCGGCACGATCGAGTACTGGTTCCCCAGAGGATCCTCGAGCGTGAACGATTCGCGCGTGATCTCGAACGTCTTCTTCGAGCGGTTGATGACCTGCACGAACACCGGGAAGTAATGTTCGTTGCGGATGAACCGGGCGGCCTCGACCCCGACCACCATGCGGGCGACCGTTCCCTCTTCCTTGTAGTTGAACGGGCTCAGCTTGTCGCTGTACGGTGACACCACATTGGGATTGCGTTCGACGGACGCGCATCCGGAGAGAAGACAGGCTCCGATCAGGGCGAACGTGATCGGCACTCGACGGGACGCTCGTGTCTCATGCATCGCGGTTGACCTCATCCTGAACGACAGCGTGACGCGCCGTGGGGCAGGCACGGACGCCCTGCAACGGGACGCACTCTCCCCGGGTGCCTGCGCATCCCGGGAGCGGCGGGGCGGACGCGTCCCGCCGGCGCCTCGGTCAGCGCCACCAATAATAAAAGTGGTTTGTGATGTGGAACAGGGCGGAGCGACGGGGCCGTGCCGCCTCGCGGATCGTGAGGTCCACAAAGTCGTCCTCGCCGGCGGGCCTGGCGTACACGGCGGTTCTCCCGAAAGAAGCGCCGTTACTCTACTGCACACCCTCCGGGCTGTCAATCGCGCCGCCCTCCTGGCCGCCGCGACAGGGGCGCCCTTCCACCGGCGCGCTCAGCGATGTCGCGTCCGCCGGGAGCGCCGGCGCACCGGGCGCGCCCGCGCCGGGCGAATCTTCGCAGGACGCGCCGGCGCGGCCGCGCGGGGTCGGGGGCGGGCAGGCCCGGTGATGGGCGCCTCGTGTCCGAGGATCCTCAGAGCCGTCTCCCGCATCAGCTTGATGGGGGCCTCTGTGCCCGTGAACAGGAGGAACTGCGCGGCCGCCTGCGCCACGAACATCTCGACTCCGTCGACGATGTGGTGCCCGCGCGCCAGCGCCTCGCGGAGAAGCCTGGTCCGGGGAGGGTTGTAGACGATGTCGTAGACCCAGGGGGCGGCGATCCAGGAGGCCGGCAGGGGGGACTGCTCAGCGTCCGGCGCAAGTCCGACGGAGGTGGCGTTGATCAGGACATCGCACGGGAATCGCCGCAGTCGATCCCAGGGAAGATGCCGGACCCCGAAGGCCCGCGCCAGATCGCGGCCGCGACCGGCCGAGCGGTTGAACAGCGTGACCCGGCCTCCCTCGGCGGAAAGACCGTAGACCAGGGCGCGCGCCGCGCCCCCGGCGCCCATGAGCGCGACGCGGGCTCCGCGCAGCGTCATCCGGCGGCGCAGCGGAAGAAGAGCCGCCTCCACGTCGGTGTTGTGCCCCTCGAGGCGGTTCCACACCTTCACGACCGTGTTGACCGCCCCGACGCGCCGCGCGGTCTCGTCCAGCGCGTCGAGGTGCGGCAGAATCGTCTCCTTGTGGGGCAGCGTGACGCTGAAGCCGGCCAGGCGCAGCTCGCTCAGAAGAGGCAGGAATTCCGCGAGCGTCCCCGCCTCGAACGGCAGGTAACGGTAGTCGAGGCCGAGCGCCGTCAGGGCGGCATTGTGGACCCACGGCGACAGGGAGTGGGCGATCGGCGACCCGAGGACACCCAGCAGTCGGGTCGTGGGGCCGATGCGATCGAACCGGTACACCTCGAACAGGTCCTCGAGCGCCACCTGTCCTGGAGCGCTGCCGGGCGCGCCCCGACGCGGCGCGTACACGGCAGCCGACTCCCACAGGCGCGCCAGGATCCGGCTCGGCACTCCCTTCGGCCCCATGCAGAAGGACACCAGCCGCCCCGGCTCCGCGGTCCTCAGGAGGTCGCGCACGCGCAGGACGTCCGAGGCGGCGTCGGCGAGCGTCACGATCTTGAGAAGCGCGTCCCCTCCGGCCGCTCGCATCTCCCGATGGAGCCCCTGCAGGTCGGCGGGCGTCCCCTGGAAGTCGTGGTACGAGAGGATTCGCCGGGAGCGCCCCGGTCCTGTCAGCAGCTGCAGGTCCTGGCCGCCGAACTCCAGGTCGATGTAGTCCACGCCGGCCGTCAGGGCCCTGCGCAGGAGCGGCTCGCGGTCGGCGGGCCGGGCGCGCCCTCCCTGCTGCCGGCTGCGCACGGTGATGAGCTTCGGTTTTCCCGGGAGACGGAGCAGACGATCCGCGTGCAGATCTCTGACGAGGTCGAGACGAAGCTCCACGATGTCCGCCCGCGGGTCGGGCGACAGGTAGGCGCTGCGCATCGCCTCGGTGGTGTCGCAGGCCACCACCTGGATGACGAGAGTGCGGGGCGGCACGGCATCCTCCGCCGGGCGGCGGCTCAGGACGGGTCGGCGCCGCGCGGATACAGCGACGTGCTCAGGTATTTTTCACCGCGGTCCGGCAGGAGCGTGAGAATGTGCCCTGTTCCGATGCGCCGGGCGATCGCGAGGACCGCGAACATCGCGGTCCCCGACGAGATGCCCGCGAAGATCCCTTCCTTCAGCGCCAGCTCGCGCGCGGTGCGGCAGGCGTCCTCGTCCGTGACCGTCATGCGCTCATCGACGAGCGACCAGTCCATGATCTCCGGCACGCGTGACTCGGACATGTTCCTGAGGCCCTGCTGCGCGTGCTTCGTCTGCGGCTCGACCGAGACGACCCGCAGCCGCGGGTTCCGCTCCTTGAGCCGGCGCGCCATGCCGACGAGCGTGCCGCACGTGCCGAGCGTCAGGACCAGCCAGTCGATCCGCCCGCCCGTCTGGCGCCACGCCTCCTCCGCCGTTCCCTCGTAGTGCGCGCGGACGTTGTCCGGGTTGACGTATTGTCCCACCCGGAAATACTTCCGCGGATCCCCGGCATGCATCCGGTCGGCGAGGTCCCACGCCTCGTCCGAGCCGCCGTCCTTCGACGTGAACACGATCTCGGCCCCCAGAGCCAGCAGGATCTGCCGTCGCTCGACCGAAACCTTCTGCGCCATGGTGATGACGACCGGGTACCCCTTGACCGCGCCCACGAGCGCCAGACCGATCCCGGTGTTGCCGCTGGAGGACTCCAGGAGCGTCATGCCAGGCCTGAGCTCCCCGCGCCTCTCCGCTTCCTCGACGATCCGCAGGGCGATCCGCTCCTTGACGCTGCCCATCGGATTGAACCCTTCCACCTTGGCGTGAATCACGACACCCGGTTCGCTGCACATCCGCCGGATGCGCACGAGCGGCGTGCTGCCGATGGTGTCGAGGATGCTGTCGCAGGCGGCGGGAACGTCCATGGCGGCGGCATTATAATGCAAGGGCCGCGCGGGTCCGGACGGTGAGAGCGTGCGCGGGCCTGCCGACGGGACGAACCTCACTTCCACGAGGCGCGCGCCGATCGCAGCGCCAGGGAAGCCGGTAGCAGCGCCAAATAGCTGAGTGCGCCGACGGACAGAGTAAGCCGGATTCCGTAAGCGATGCTGAGGGCGATCGCAAGCACCGACCCGAGCACTCCGGCCGCACCGTTGATTCCCCAGAACCAGGCAGCGGGTCGTTCGTCGATCGCCCGCACCATGCGCATTCCGGCGGGGAATCCGAATCCCATCAGGATTCCCGCGGGCGTGATGATCGCCACCGACACTGCGGCCCGGACGAGGATGGGCGCGCCCTGAAACAAGGTGGTCGCGTCGGGCAGCCAGAACGGCACGCTCAGGAGATACCCGCCCAGAAGAAGGACCCAGGCCGCCAGACGGGCTCGAACCGCCTCGACCCGCACAACCTCCGACAACAGGCTTCCTCCCCCTGTGGCAAGAATCAGGCTGA
>Ga0137409_10003857_pt1 | contig 15866 bp, 12 predicted proteins | sample CZODoug1_16funga_FD_122059 | JGI IMG/M metagenome (GOLD analysis project Ga0137409, IMG submission 122059) | Vadose zone soil fungal communities from Angelo Coast Range Reserve, California, USA - CZODoug1_16fungal (Hybrid Assembly) | ecosystem: Environmental > Terrestrial > Soil > Vadose zone... | reverse complement strand
ATTGAAACGCGAAATGGAATCTGCGGTCGAACTCGACGTACCGCTGATCGCTGAGACCGGCATCGGCGACAACTGGATGGACGCGAAGCACTAAGCAGTACGCAAAGCGGGGCACTAGCCCGACCGTTAGAGAGGGCTCGTACTTAAGAACTACCAATGTTTTCTAAACCCAAATCAAAGCAGCCAACCGACGGGAAAGTCGTCTATCGCCGCGTTCTGCCCGTCGACCCGACGCCCTCAAGTGCTGGCGATGGCGAACGGCGATTTGATCCAACCCTGTTGCCGCTCATCGCGGGTTTCGCGCTCTTGCTGCTGCTGATCCTGGTGCTCGGCAATTTAAGTGTGCGTCGTCTGGAGGACACCAGCCGCAACGCTCTGCAACTGGAGCAATCGTACGCCGCCCGGACGAATCTGCTGCTACGACTGCGGGTAGCGCTTACGCAGCTCGACAACGAAGCCCGCAATCGGATGGAAGCAAGTGCGCGTCATGAACTAACGCCACCTTTTGACCTGCGCCTTAATACCGCTCAGGGCAGAGCCGCTGATCTTCTGCCTCAGTTGGATCACCTGCCGCTTTCAGAAATGCCCGGTTGGCGCAGGTTCCGGGACGATCTTGCCGCGTATATCGAAATCACGAGGGATAGCACTCGCTATTCGCAGGACGGCTTTGCGAAGTTCCGCGACGCGGACGAGGAACTTAACGGCATTATCAATAGCCTTGCCAACGAACAGGAACAGGTGTTTTTTCGCATCGACGCGATGCAAAAGGAGGCAACGCGATCGATTCGGGTGTGGAATGTGTTCGCTCTGTTTGCGGGACTGTTGGTCGCCGTTGCCACCAGCTGGCAAGTGCAACGCCGCTTCCGTCAGACTAAACAGAGTACTGAAGCCGCGCGGCGCGAGCGCGAGTTCAGCAATCAAATGCTGGAAGGCATGGTCAGCGCGATAGCGGCCATCGACCGGTATGATCGAATACGCAGCGCGAACACAGCCTTCTGTCGTATCTTCCCGCAGGCGAGCATAGGTTCCTCAATTCACGATCGAGTGGCTTCTCCCGAAGGCGTGAAGTTATTGGAAGCTGCCACGGCTTCACATGTGGAATCCGCGACGTATCGGGGACGTTGGAATCTAAGCGAGGATGCGGCCGGGACTTTCGACGTCTATTCGTCACCGCTGGAAATTGACAGTCAGAATGGCCAGATCCTGACGTTGGTCGATGTAACTGAGGCCGCGAAGTCTGAAGCCGCGCTTCGTCGCAGCGAAGCCTTAGCGGCCGTCGGCGAGGCAGCGGCGCAACTGGCGCACGAGATCAAGAATCCGTTGGGAAGTATTCGCCTGGGCGTTGAGATGTTGCGCGATCACGTGGTTTCGGAAGATGCCCTCAGAACTATTGGCCTGGTTGAACGCGGAATTCAGCACCTAAACAAATTAGTAGTCGACGTGACTCAGTTTTCACGCCGCCGGCAACTCGACGTTGGAGAGGCTGATCTGCACGAGTTGATCGATTCCAGCCTCGAGTTGGTCACCGATCGCGTGCGCGAGAAAGAAACGCCGATTGAAAAGAACTTTGCCCCAAGTCCGATTCGCGGCGCCTGGGATGACGAGCAGTTGCGCGAGGTGTTCATGAATCTGCTGGCGAACGCGATCGACGCCAGCGAGCCAAAGTCACCAGTGAAGATCTCTACGGAAATAGTCGAGACCGGTTCCCGGGCCAGGTTGCTTGAGACGCCCGGAAGAATGCATGGCGAGCGTGTAAGGATTCTCCTAACGGACTACGGCTCCGGCATGGACAGTAAAACTCAAGCACGTCTTTTCGAACCATTCTTCACCACCAAGAGACGCGGCACCGGTTTGGGCCTCTCGATCGTGAGACAGATCATCGACCTGCACGGCGGCACGATCGAAGTTGAGAGCGCCCGCGGAACCGGCACGACGTTTCGGATCGAATTGCCAATTGGGCGGTCCGAGTCCGGCACGTAGTGTGTGTCAGAAACCCGACTCCGGGGTCCCCAGACGGGAAGCCCGGCTGGGGTGGGGCGGTGAGGGAGGGTAAGATCCAGCGCACGGGCGTAACCGCGGCCCAGAGCTGAGCAATCAATATGTCTCGCAAGAACAAACATCGTGATGGCACGCCACTCGGATGCGCGGCAAGTCTCTGATTTGCCGACAAACTTGCCGACAAACAAGCCGCGTTAAGAATTTGGGGTCTAAGACCCCTTACTTTTTGTATGTCACTCACGGCAAGTCAGAAGAAGACTTGCCGCGCATCGGCATGGCCCAGCCATGGCGATCGTTTTTGAAAGGCTTAATCAAATCCTCTCGACCTCCTCCTTTGGTTCGACAGTAATATTCTTGAAACGCGACAAACGTACCAGGCCGGGCGCCGAGCCCTTCGGTTTCGAGAGAAACTTTCGCTGGGTGTAGTGCACATCAACCTTCGGATCCTTACGGGCCTGAGAGAACTGGGCCGCGAGTTGTGCGGCCTCGATGATGGTCCGATGAGGAATCTCTTTTCGCGTTGAATTGCGCACGACAACATGCGAACCGCCATAGTCGGCCGCGTGCAACCAGAGGTCGTTTGGCTTGGCTACTTTGAAAGTCAGGTGGTCGTTGTCGCGCGCCGCCCGGCCCACCAGAATCTCAAAACCGTCTGAAGAAAGATAACGTCGCGTGCCGGGAATCCTTTTCTCTTCCTTTTTCTTCGATCTACCCGTTGACGCAGGTCGTACTGATCCCGCGGTGGTGAACGCCTCAAGCGCTGCGTCGTCGCGCGTGGCAGTTATTTCTTCCAAGGTCCCGAGCTGTGATTCCAGCTTTGTGACTTCGGCGCTGACGGCTTCGATACGTGAACCGATTTGTTTCACAGCGCGCTTGGAACGTGAGTAGAGTGCAAAGCGCCGGGCGGCCTCCTCTTGAAGAGTCAAATTCTCATCTACTTCCAAGTCGATCGAGGCTGCGTCATCGGCGAAGTAGTCAATCAACACCACTTGGTTTCCCGTTCGTTTGGCTGTGCTTAGATTCGCCAGCAAAAGATCGCCCAGGCGCTTTTGCTGTTCGGCGTCAGTGTGGCTTGCGAGATCCTTTTGAAGTTGCTGGAGGAGTTTTTTTTGCTGAGAGATTTTCTTTCGCAATTCGGCCCGGGCCGTGCCGGCCCTGGCATCGAAGGTCTGCTGCGAGAGCAGGGAACTGAAGTATGCGTCGGCGGCAGCGGAGGGCGATTCAAACCGTCCGCTGCGAATTAGTTTGAGTAATTCGCTATCCTCTTTTGGAGTTTGACGCTCAGTTTGACCGTGAGGTCGTTCATAAGTTTCACCAACCTGCTGCCCGGGATTGCGGGTGGGGCGAGCCCGATGCACTATAACTCCCAAACGATCCAGCAGGAAAAGATTCGCAGAGCGTCCGCTCAGCTGCACTACGAGAGTGTGCTCAATCGTCCGTCCTAATTCGTCCTGGCCGGCAAACGCGAAGCGAACTACACGGTCCTCCGCGTCCTTCTTAACTGAACGGACAGTGGTGTTCGATAAATCCTTTCTCAGCGCCAACGCGAACTGAGAGAGCGGCACACTTTGCTTCTCAAGATCCCTGGTGCGACGCTTGACCAGATAAAGTTGCGGCTGCGCCGGTTCGACACTGACGAACAGATAACCATGGTCCCGCAGCCGAAAATCGATTGCCATTGATAAGGGGCCAAGCTGAAAGATTTTTCCCGGGGCGCGGCCAGCCAGTAGCGGCCCGATCTCTGCGGTCACGGCGCTTATCGATTGATCGTCCATGGTTTTCGTTGCAAGAGAAAGTAGCACAAGAAAAGCCGCTATTACCCGGGCGCACCCGCATGCGCGACTGACGTACTCAGTGGACCGAAAAGCGAAAAGGCGAAAGCTCGCGCTTTCGCCTCAAACCGAGGATTGAGATTCTCTCAGCCGTCAGTTGCGAACGACCAGCGTCTTCGAAAAGCGGTCATGAACTGTGCGACCGTCCGGATCGATAAACGCGAACATTAAACCGAGGCCGAGCGGGATCAGCGAGAAGATGTAACCGAAGGCCCGTTTGATCGACTGCCCGCCGGTCGGAATCAAGCCTGTGCGTTTGTCAATTGTTCGGAGAGAGAGCATCCGCATCGCCAACGTCCGTCCGGTTAGAGCGATCGAAACGATCTGATATGCAAGCATTGTCATTACTACGATTCCGCCCATGAGGCCAATCAGTCTGGGATCGGACCAGTTGCCGTCCGTGAATTCGATTACGGCCGCCACCGGCGAGGCCATCAAACCCACGAAGAGAAGATCCAGAAACCCTGCGATGGTTCGTCGTGCGAGTCCCGCGCGATCGCTGCGGCCGGGCGAATCGATCGCCGGCAGCGACAGATAGCTTTCCAGATAAGACAGCGCGACGTCATTAACGTTGTCTGAAATCACGCGCACAGGTTTGCGTGGGATCGGTTCAGCAGTCGTCTTTGGGGGAGCGACAACAGTGAGTTTGTGCTTTGTCTCGGGAGGATTTGGCTCGGGAGGCTTTGGCTCACTCGGTTCCGGTTCGGGCAAAGCGTCAGTTATGGGAGCCAATGCCGGAGCCGTTGCGGCGGCAGTAAATCCCGTTGAGACCTCATCGCTGCGGCGCGCTCGCTCAAGCCGCTCCAACACCTTCGAGACGATCGGATTCATCGAAGGCTGTTCGAGGTCGGGAACCAGTTCAAGCTGGGCCGACGGCAAGGCACAGGAAACCGTTCCCGCTTCCCGCGCCGCGGCTGCTTCTTCGGCGGCCTCGCGCGCCTTGCGCTCCTGCACTTCGCGCACGCGCTGGCTCAACTGCTTGCGCCACTCAGGCACCGGACGCGTAGACCCCGGAAACTCGATCAGGGTAGAGGGTTCACGGCTCGTTTCGATCGGCGGCGGTTCTGCTTCGGCGGCTTCACCTGCGAGCATCTGGTGCGTTTCGCTTTCGATTTGGCCCGCTAGTTCGCCGTTGACCGACTCTTCAATAGATGAATTCGGAGGGACTTCCTGGATCATGGATTGTGATCGAGATAAGGGGCAGGTATTAGAGTTGTCGTCGTGCGCGACGCCACAAGAGCAAGCCTGCATCAGCAAGGGTCTCCGTCAGCCATTAAGACAAATCAGGGGATGGGCCGAATAACCCGTAGGAGCCCAATGCCCGTTGCGCAGTCAGGCGGGATAGTATCAGACATTACTTTAACTCGTCAACGAGAAAATATAGCAGGACTTGAGGTTGGCTGTAGCAGGGAGTTTAGTCTGCGGTCGCGAAAAGGAGGAAACACAGACTGAGGTTTCTGCTACTCACAGAGGTTGTCGCCCGGCAAAGCCGGCTTCGACATCGTGCCACCATTCGACCCGATCGCCTTCATCAGCTTTCCAGCACAAGAGCACCACGCGGCCGTCACGCATCGATGGAAAATCTATCAGGCCTTGCGTGTAGTCTTTCAGTTGCACTCCCAGGTTCTCCAACTGTCCGGCACTAAACGATAGTTCAAGCAACAGGCGCGCGTATCCTGGTCCCTGAACCATGCCGCCGCCACCGTTTTCGGCGCCTTCTGAGGCCCGCTTGGCTGCAGTCTCAAATGAAGTGAGTCGGCGATGCGACCGCTGAATCGACTTGATGATCGGTCGCACGCTGGCAAGTAAGGTGTTGGCTTCTTCGACAGTGAAAAGCTTCATTATTAGTTGAAGACGATTGGCGCGAGGCTGATATTTTGGCCGGACGCGCTTATCTGATCTCCCGGCAACGAAGCTTATTCTACTGATTTGCTGAGGTAGACGCTACTGGTTTGCCGCCGTCTGGTCACCGTTGATCTTAGGCATGAAGTAACCGCGCCGCGAACTAACTTCCAGCTTTCGGGTCTTGCCTTTCGCGTCCGGTGCTTTCACTCTGAGCGACAATTCATGCATGCGACCATCATCCTTCTCTGCTTCGCCCAGGGAAAACCCCAGGCTGTATCGCGCAGTCAGATTGCCGATGATTTTGGCAAGGCCGGCGCTATAGTCGCTGGTGCGATTGACGCGTAACGCTTCGCCGCCGCTCTGTTGCGCAAGATGTTTGGCGCTTCCGTAAAGACTGACGCCCATCCAACCGGCGAGCGGTTTGCCGATGGGCAGCAGAAACTTGAACAAGGTCCGCAGATCGACGGTCAGTGAGCTGAAGATGGCGTTCGAACGAATCAGGATCTGTTCGGTGGCATCGCGGTCCTCATAAAAGATCGGCGCGATCCCGTCAGAGACCCAGACGATCGAGGTCTGTGAATTCGGCCGCTCCTGCGCAGCGGTGCGGGTGGCATCGCGAACCGCGGCCGCCATGTCATAAACGTCATCCAATTCGAGGGTAACCTTGCCGCTGCTGTTCACGCGCTTAAGGTTCACTGAACCGTCCTTCAAGACCGTTCGGGTTACGACCGCTCCATTCTTACCCTTTATCGTTTCGGTCTCGACGACATCTTCAGGTTTTGGTTTCGCTTGACCCGTCGCGTTCGGCTTCGCTTCGGATTTGTCGTCGCCGACGTTGGTGCTGACGGTGATGCTGCCTTTGCGCTCCTTCTGGTTCTGCTGGTTCTGTTTCGCGCTTTTTCTCACTTCGTCTTCATCAGGGAGATTATTGGGACGCTCGACAAACCCTGGCACACGAGACAGCGCCGCCGAAAGCTGGGCCCGATCGTTCGTGAAGCGCGTGAGCCAGACACGTTTTTCGTCTTCCGCGATATTCATGGCCATGATGCCTACTTCGTCGCCGGGAGGGAGCTTAGCCAGTTCATCAGCCAGGGTTTTGAGAATCTCAGGCCGCTTCAGAAATCTTCCGGCGCCATCCTCGCGGCAATCCAGGATTATGATCAAAGCGAGAGGCTTGCGCGCCTGGCCTTCGCGCGTGAAGTAAGAGATCTCGCGCGGTTTGCCATCATCGAACAGTTCGAAGTTCTCCGGTTTGAGATCCGTAATCGGAATCCCGGTCTTTTTGTCTTTGACCAGCGCATCCATGAAAACAACGCGCGTGCGCACGCGAATAGTGTCGGCAACTTCCTGCGCCGAGGTTACCGGTGCAGCCAGCAGAACGAGAATGATCATCACGCCGAGGCGCAACGGCGCGGAGCCGAGAAGCGGAGCCTGATCTATGAGAGCATCTTTGCGACTTTGCGCCTTTGCCTGAAGTCTAGTCGATGAGTTCATCGGGCGTTCCTTCCTTGCCGTCCCTTCCTTACGGTCGGGCCTCTGACACGAACTTAGTTATCATTAATCGTTGCGTCGTCTGTTAGCGCTTTACCCATCTCACCGGGATCTTTCATGAGTTCCGCCAGAATTTCCGGTGTTACAGTGGCTTGAACCACAGTGGCTTCATGTCGCTCTATGGTCACGACGAGAATCGAGAACTTAGCGCCGGCGTCTCGCAAATAGATGTAGGTTTGCTCTTCGTCCTTAGGGGCCAGGGTTTGCACCAGTGGCGACCATTCGGTGACGAGCACGTTATGCAGCGCTCTTTTGAAAGTCGCAATCTGTCCCCTGGAATCGAAAGTCTGATCTTCAAAGAACACCACCCGAATGCTACCTGCCTCAGCCAGTCTCCGATACTCACCGCCTTTGATCCGCGCGGCGGTTCGCACTGCCTTCATTCCGGCCCGGGCCAACAGCGGGATGTTCCGGTGCTTAACGTGATAGAACTGTTCAATCGTCCTTACGGCATCGTTAAAGCCGTCGCCGCGAGCGAGACTGGCTGGTTCGTACGCGCCCAGAAACAGCGCGATGGCCAGACCGGTGATGATGAGTTTTGTCTTCATCGCGCGCTGCCCTAGTCCTTCTTCTTTGGCTTCTCTCGTTCAATACCGAGATCCGGCACGCCGAATTGCCCTTCGAGCTTGCTCAATTTCTCGAGGTCTATGGGGCCGACGATATTTACTACCGTAAATTCCTTCGGATCGATGCTCAGCACCGCCAACCCGTTAATGTGATCGCCGATCAGGTTTAGATAGACTTCGACGTTCTCGCCGCCTTTCTTACTGGTGATGCTCAGGACCTTGCTCCACGTTCCCGAACGTAGCTGCGACATCACTGACTCGACCTCAGCGGATGAATACTCGCCATCTTTTTCGAAGGTGAAGCTCTTGACATAAATGCCTTTTACTCCCTTGAGCACTTCTTTGATTTCGGCGTCGTCAGGATCTTTACCAGAAAAGAATTTGGCGGTCGTCTGCATCAGGCGTTCATCAAGTCGGACGTCCACCGTCTCACTCGCCTTGTTGGCGAGCCCGTCGAGCTGATCCAGTTGCAGCTTTGCGCCTTGTGCCCTGGTCGTCACAGCTGTGCCGACCAGCAGCAGCAAAAAGAGCGGTGCAAGTTTCCACGAAGTTTGGAAGAGTAGTTTCATAGTTGGTTCATCCTATCTTGCGTTGATTGCGAATGGTATTGAACTGTGGCGCTCCCTGCGTTTTTCGTTGCGCCAGATTGAGTTTGGCGCTCACCAGACGCAGCGCGATCAGCACTTGCTCTTTCTCAGCCGATTCCTGCGGAGTCAGCTCCGGTTGGCTGGTATCTCTGCGAATAAAAGGGGTCCTCCTGGTAGCGACGAGCTTGCGGGCGGCGGGCTTTCGATGGTTCCCTGGGCCCTTTAACGAAGCGCTTTGCGAATTACCTTTGCCTGATGCGACCCGGGGTGCGGTCTCGATTGGTTTTTGCTCAGTTTGCGAGTTTTGGCTCGCTTCCAGCGGCGGTGCAGTCGCTGGTCGGTGGAAATGGAACCAAAGACCCAGGATGACAGCGAACAGAGCTATAGCGGCGGCAATCGCCAGCGCCGGAGAAAAGCTGCGGCGGCGACCTATTTGAATGTCAGCGGGAATTCTCAGCGGCTGCGGCTGATATCTCAGCGTGCCGAGAATCTTTTCGAGTCTTTGCAACTCAGGATCCGGTTCACCCGAACGATCCCAAAGATAATCTTCTTTCATGGCTTTCATCTCTTGTTCTGAGCCCTCCCTCACGGTCGGGCTACTGCCCCGACGCCCATCTTCTGCCGCAAGAGTTTCGTTCCCCGATGCAGATTGACTCTCACTGATGCCGGTGTTAGTCCGGTGCGGGCGGCAATCTCCGGCCCCGTCATTCCTTCGACGAATCTCAACACCAGAGTCTCGCGATACGCCTCAGGCAAACTCCGAATCAAAGCCAGGATCTCCTTCGCGGTTCCACTCGGAGGTTTATCGACGGCCATTTGTTCAGTGACCTCAACTGTTTCCCGCGAGCTGCGATAGAAATCCATGGCGCGGTTGCGAGCGATCATCGCGATCCATGGCCCGAAGGCCGCGGCATCGCGCAGAGTGTGCAGTTTTCGTAGCGCATGCAGAAAAATGTCCTGCACCAGATCGTCGACTTCGCCGCGGGGCACCCGAGCCAGCAGAATTCCGTGCACCATCGGGCTGTACATCTCATAAAGCGCTGAGAACCTCTCCCGCTGCCCTGCCAGCACCGCCTTGACCAGTTGCGCGGCGACCGGCTCCTCAACAATTTCAGGCGCCGATATTGGCGGCGCCTTAAACGGTTGGGTCATGAGCAGCATGTCCGCGGTTGCTTCTGCCTCTAACATCCCGGCGCCTTCCTGAAAATTGTTGGAACGATCGGTTGCTGTGTACAGTAGCGCAACGGCGTTTTGGCCCAGTGATATTTGCCGTTTGCGTTTGTCTGACATGGCTAAAGACGGGAATCGCGGAGAGAGTGTTAACAGCGGGGAAAGCCTCGGAGTCGCGCTGTTGGCCAATCAAGTGGCGGTATTTCGTTCCTCAGCTCGTTCCGTTGGTACGTCCGGTGGCGAGATTAGTTTCGTGCGCCAGATGACCAGCGTCGAAATCAATAGCGCGATCGTGCAGGCGGCGCCGCCCTCGATTCCATACGAACCGCCGGTGAGCCAGTCGGGTCCGGAATTAATCGCGCGCAACAACGGCGCGGGCGCCAGCCGGTCAATGCCGCTAACCGGCAGGCCGAGCAAAGATGCCTGCGCCCAGTTCCATGACCAATGCAGTCCGAGCGGTAACCACAAGCTGCGCGTCCGCAAGTACGCAACGGCGAGCCACAGACCTGCTAAGGCGGTGTTCAGAAAAGTGAAGCCCGGAACCACGTTTGGATTCTTGAGATGAACCGCGGCAAAAGGTACCGAGGTGAGCAACACGCCCAGCCACGCGAGATTCGCACGCGTTAGGGTTTGCAGAGGATAGCCGCGGAAAAGCATTTCTTCGGCCGCGGCCGCGAACACGAAAACGAGAGCTGAGATTACGACAGTCTCACTGATTGACCGCAGGCCGGCAGTATCGAAACCAAAGTGAATGCCGCGCGTGATGGTTGCCAAAAGGGCCGCCAACAAAAGCGACGCCGCCCCTAATGCCGATCCAATTCCCAGATTCCTGAGCCAGCCCCTTTGCGGCAAACATCCCAGGGCGCTAAACGGCAGTTCTTCAAAGAGCTTGCCGCAAGCCCAGCCGATCAGTGCCGCCGAAATCAGGATCGCTCCATGACCGGTGGCAAACCCCCAGTTGCTGGCGGCGACATCGAGTGCCGGACGATGCAACGCGCCAGCGATGGACCAGAGTAAGAGAACCTCGCTGAGTTGGGCGCAGATAAGAAACGAGATGGCGAATATGGCTAGACGCCATCCACTGCGGAGATGCCCATTTTCATCTATGAAAAAGTTGTACGCTTCCATCGGGCGTCGTCATTCTAACACTACCAATCGGTGATCGAGTCGTTACAGAACCGGGAGCGATAGCGACCGGATCATAGAATCGACTTGATTCGCAGATCCCATCGCTACCGCTCTGGGTTCTGTACCCCAGTTGCGGCCTGGCCGCAGCACAGTGCGGTAAGCCCTCGGCTTAACGGCAACGGTTGATTGATAGTCCCGAGGCTGCGCCTCAGGTGCTCGAGGCTTAGCCTCAAGCATTAAACTCCAAGCACTCTCGCCGGAAAGGCAGAGCCTTTCTGTACTGTGCGGTGGCTAAGCCACAAAGCTCCGGGGCCTCCGGTGTGCTAAACTTTCGGCTCGCCTGAATACAAGATCCGAGCCAGTCTGCTTCCCGTGAGCAACGCCAAAAATCAAGCCACTGATGTCAGTCGGAAGCGATCGCGCCGGCGTACCGTACCGTGGCTTTTGGCCGTCATCGTCGCGCTGCTGCTGGCCGTCATCGTCGCCCAACAACTTTTTAATCTGGGTGCAGTGGTGCCGCCTGAAACGGGCTCAGATACGCTGCTGCTTTACGCCCTCTCGTCGCTTAATTTTGCGGCCTTCATCGTTTTTAGTTTCATCCTGCTTCGCAATCTGTTGAAGCTGCGGCGCGAACGACGCGAGCGCCAGTTGGGTTCGAAAATCCAGACGCGCCTGCTCGTCTATTTCATCGGACTGAGTTTGCTACCCATCACGGCGATGGCCGTGTTCTCGTACCTGTTTCTGAATCGCTCGATCGAAAAGTGGATGGGGCGTCTGCCTGAGAATGTGGTGGAGCGAGTGCGCGAACAGCAGCGAGAAAATCTGACGGCGCAGAATCAAAAGTTGCACGAGACGGCGACGCTGCTGGCGACCGTAGTCAAAACGAGGCCGCAATCTGAATGGCAGTCGACCCTCGATCAATTGGCGGCCACCGGAGAATTGTCAGCGCTCGAGATCGTTGCGGATGGCGGCACGGTGGTGGCGCATAGCGAAGCGTCGATTCCGGCAGCGCTCCGTGCGGAACTAAGTGAACTGCTGCAACGCGGCCGGGCGCCTGATGCGCAAATCGGGGAAGCCCTCGCCGACGGCAAGGGGTTCGATCTGGTTTCAGTTCCGCTGACCGGGACTATGCGTCTGCTACTGGTGCCGCATCGTCTCAGCGATACTGACGTAAACGACACGATTGCCGGTTCGCAAAGCGAATACCAACACCTGGTCCAAAGACAGCGGAAGGTGAGGCTGCTCGGCCTGTCGACGCTGGGTCTAATGACCTTGCTGCTGCTGTTCGCCTCGACCTGGGTGGCTATACATCTCGCCCGTGGATTCGCGGCGCCGATTAGATCTCTGGCCGAAGCCTCGAAAGAAATAGCTCGCGGTAACCTCTCGTATCGCGTGGAGACAATTGCCGATGACGAACTGGCTTTGTTGGCAGACTCTTTCAATCAGATGACTGCAGAGCTGGATGAAAACCGGCAGCATATTGAATCGGGTGCCGCCGCGCTACAGGAAAAGAACCTTGCGCTGGAAGAACGACGAAACTACATCGAAACAGTGCTCGAATCGCTTTCAACCGGCGTCGTGTCGCTGGATGAGAATGACTGCGTCACCACCATCAACACGGCCGCCGTCTCGATGCTGAAACTAAGCGAGGCGCCTCCGGGCTGGGCCAAGCTCGCCAGTCTGCTGAGCAGCGACGATCGCGTCGTCGTTGAGCGTTTGTTACGGCGCGCACGGCGGGCCGGCCGCGCGGCGGAGCAGAGTCAACTGATGCGGGGCTCCGTCGCTGGCGCCATACCCGTGGCGCTGACCGCGACAGCGCTGCGCGGCGTCTCCAATGAAGGGAGTGACCGTCGCGGCGTGGTGCTGGTAATGGAGGACCTGTCTGAATTGTTGGCCGCGCAACGTGCGGCCGCGTGGAGCGAAGTCGCGCGTCGAATTGCGCATGAGATTAAGAATCCACTGACGCCGATCCAACTTTCCGCGGAGCGCATCGCGAGGAATTTTCGCGTGCGCCTGAATGGCGTTGGGGAACCGCGAGATGACGCGAGCGGTCGCAGCGGCGAACCGACGAGCTCTTCGGAAGCAGAAGGCTTGAAGGTGTTAACCGGCGACAGACAAGCAAATGGCAACGGTGAAAATGCATATGGCTTGACCGAAGAAACTCGCGCAGAGCTCACCCAGATAGTCGAAGAATGTACGACCTCGATCACTCGCGAGGTGGCCGGGCTGAAAGCACTTGTCGACGAGTTCTCACGCTTTGCGCGCATGCCCTCTCCGCGGTTGGAGCCGGGGGATCTCAACGAAGTTATTCGCCAGGCCGTTCAGCTTTATCAGGAACGTCTGGAAGGTGTTGAATTGCGACTGACGCTAGCTGAGCCCTTACCGTCAGCGCTCCTGGACACAGAGCAGCTTAAGAGGGTCTTTGTGAATTTGACCGACAACGCGCTGGAGGCTTTGGCGGCAGTCCGGGACGAGCGGGTGGTGACGATCACCACTCGGCACGATCCGTCGCGCGATTTGTTAATAGCCACGGTCGAGGATACGGGCGAAGGAATTCCGATCGGAGATTTCAAACGTCTGTTCCAACCTTATTTTTCTACGCGTGGAAGAGGCACCGGTCTGGGGCTGGCGATCGTCGCGCGCATTGTTACGGAACACGGAGGGCGTGTGTATGCGGAAGCTAACACACCGCATGGGGCTCGGTTTGTAGTTGAATTGCCGGTTAGTAGTTAGTGGTCTTATTGAATAGGTCCGATAGGCCCTATCCAACCTATTTTCTTTCTTATGGAATCAATCCTAATCGTTGATGACGAGCGCGGCATCCGCGAGACGCTGAGCGCCGTGCTCCGTGACGAAGGCTTTACCGCCGACGCGGTCGCCAGTGGCGAGGAGTGTCTGAAAGCGGTCGGTCGACGCGCTTACGGTTGCGTGCTGCTCGATGTCTGGCTGCCGGGAATCAACGGGTTGGAAACCTTGCGGCAAATGCGGGACTCGAGTTGCGACGCCGCCGTCGTGATCATCTCAGGTCACGGCAACGTGGAAACCGCCGTGCGCGCCACCAAACTCGGAGCATTCGACTTTATTGAGAAGCCGCTGTCGATCGAGAAGACGGTGCTCACCGTCCGCAATGCGCTGCGGCAAAGACAACTCGAGCGCGTAAACGAAGAGCTGTCAGCCGAGCTGAAGGAAGAGTATGCGATGGTCGGCGAGTCGGTTGCGATGCGCGCGTTGCGCAAACAGATCAATGTGGTTGCGCCCACCGACGGCCGCGTTTTGATATCCGGAGAGTCAGGCGCCGGCAAGGAATTGGTCGCGCGCGCGATTCACGCGCAATCGCGGCGGGCGGCGGCTCCTTTTGTAGAAGTTAATTCGGCTGCCATCCCGGAAGAGCTAATCGAGTCGGAACTTTTCGGCCACGTGAAAGGCGCGTTTACCGGCGCCACCGCCGCCAAGAAAGGGAAATTCGAGATGGCGGACGGCGCCACGCTGTTCCTCGACGAAGTGTCGGATATGAGCCCGAACGTGCAAGCAAAGGTCCTGCGGGTGTTGGAAGAGCAAAGATTCGAAGCCGTCGGCAGCAACACTCCCGTCAGCGTGGACGTGCGGGTAATCGCGGCCACCAACAAACGTCTGGATGAAGAGATCGAGAAGGGAACTTTTCGCAGCGACCTTTTCTTTCGCTTGAATGTGATTCCGTTCGAGGTGCCGCCATTGCGCGAACGCCTGGAAGATGTGTCCCTGCTGGTCGACCATTTCAATCAACGCTTTGCCAAAGCTTATGGAAAAAAGCCCAAGCGCTTTGACACAAAAGCCATCGAAGCGATGCAGAAATATTCCTGGCCCGGCAACGTGCGCGAGTTGAGAAACACCGTCGAGCGGGTAGTGATCATGCATCAACCTGCCCGCGTCGCGGTCAAAGATTTGCCGGTGTTCGGCGACGAAGAACCGCCGGCGTCCTCATATCGTTTTCCTTCCTTCAAAGAGGCCAGCGATGCCTATCACCGTGAGTTCATTCAGCGCAAATTGGATGAAGCCGGCGGCAACGTCTCACGCGCCGCCGAACTGATGGGTATCGATCGTAGTCACCTCTATCGCCGCATGCGGGCCCTGGGAATCAGCGCAAGAGGGTGAAGATGGATCGCCCTTCTTGTCATGGAAGAGAATCGCTAACGAAACACAGCGAGCCTAAAGTAGATCGCACGCCCTCAAGCCCTCACCCTAACCCTCTCCCACTGTATAGACCGGAGACATAGGTAACACATGTCCGAAGACATAGGTAACACTTTTGTTCGGCTCGGAAACCGTTCCAAGCTGGGTCGCAAGTTATCATTCTGGCTTCCTCAGATCGATGGTAGTGATCTTATGAGTAGCGAAATGGACGTCGTAAATTCCAACTTCAGTCGTTGGTCGGACGGCGACAGGATTACTACGAAATGCTTTGCCCACCTTAAACTCGCGGTTACGAAAAGAGATTTTGCCGTCTGTTTGCACCTTCCGAACCTGATCTGTAGCTCCGTAATCGAGCGACGGCAATTGCTCGGGGAAAGATCGGTGGCTCATTTGATAACGACTCGCCGGCACGGCCATGCCCAAAGCTTCATGCGGTCGCTGGTGATTGTAACGATGACGCCACCTATCAAAACTGCTCTGCATGCATTCAAAGTCGCCAAAGCTTCGGTGTGCCAACAACTCGACTTTCAAAGTCCGATGAAAGCGCTCGTCCTTGCCCTGGGTCTGGGGATGGCGGGGACGCCCGTGACTGACGGCGATGCCAAGGCGCAGCAGCCAGGCGCCGAAAGCGGTCCAGGGGTTCAAACCGGAATCGCCCCAAGGGGCGCCATTATCCATCAACATGCGATCGGGCAGCCCGTAGCGGCGGAACACCGACGTCAATCGGACTTGCGTCGTCTCCGCCTGCTCGTTGGCACAGGCCGCCACCGTCAGGGCGAAGCGCGAATGGTCGTCCACCACGGTCAAAGGATGACAACGACCCGCCGCGGTCGGGAAGTGCCCCTTGAAGTCCATCTGCCAGAGCTCGTTCGGCCGATCCCGCTCGAAGCGCGTCAGCGGCCGGTGCGAGGCACTCTCCTCGGGATCGATCAGCCCGTGCCGATGCAGGATCGCCGTGATCGTGCTCGGGCTTGGTACCTCCGGCGCCTTGAGATCCTGCAACCGGCGATGCAGCTTGC
>Ga0137409_10003856_pt1 | contig 15866 bp, 13 predicted proteins | sample CZODoug1_16funga_FD_122059 | JGI IMG/M metagenome (GOLD analysis project Ga0137409, IMG submission 122059) | Vadose zone soil fungal communities from Angelo Coast Range Reserve, California, USA - CZODoug1_16fungal (Hybrid Assembly) | ecosystem: Environmental > Terrestrial > Soil > Vadose zone... | reverse complement strand
GCCGATCTCGATCCCGTATGGGGCAATGGCATCATCAACGGTGACCAGTGGATCCAAATCGTCTACCTGACGCTCTGAGTCTGCGGCTGAGGATTAGTTGCAGCTCACACCGCCTATTTTCATTACTAGCTGCTGCGAGCTCGGTTGAGCTCGTTGCTCACCTTAGTTAACAGGGGAGGAACATGGGTATTTCACGAGTATTTCGGATGGTTCCCGGCATTGCTCTTGGCTTAGCCACGTGTGTCGGAATGTCGGATCAAACAGCACCAACAACAAAAAGGAGAGGCAATGCATGTAAGCATTCAAGAAGTTCACGTCCAACGGGTCAATATCGTTACCACCGAGCCCTTTGACACGGTGGTTGCCCGAATCGAGGCGCAGATCGGTCATCCTGATATGGCTGCATTCCGCAAGAGCTTTTCAGCGGCGCAAAACGAAGCTGAAATGGAAAAAGTAGTGGATCCGGTGACTCAACCGAACGGGCTTATGGAGTTTACGCGGTTCGACCACGGTGAGGTTCTCCAGAAAGAGAATGGGACCGCCAAGCCAAGAATTCTCCGCATCGTTGCGGGCAATCCGCTGATCATGAAGGAAATGGTGAAGCATGTTGTTGACGCTGGCTCGTATGCGCCGGTAACCATCCTCATTGAGGAGGGTCCAGATAGTGTGCGTATCTCGTATGACAGGATGGCCTCCCATCTTGCTCCCTATGAGAACAGCGATGCTCTCAAAGTAGCGCGGGAACTTGACGCAAAGGTTGAAAGGATTCTGACCGCAGCCGCGAAGTAACGTTGCGCTCTTTGGGCTTTAGGAAATGCCTACTTAAGGAGGACCTATGCTTGAAGGATTTTTTCAACCCACGCATCTGCCGATGACCTTCTGACCGAGGCGACTTGGGGGAGAGCTTTTATCTGGGTTGTTTGTGTAGCGTTGGACCGACCATACAGTTTTTTGCGTTCGAAGCCAAGCAAACGTCAAGTCGCCCGAGACATCTCGGGCACAGACAGGGCCAAAAACTTATTTTTCGAAGAGATTTAAACCTTAAGGAGGTTTTATGATCGCGAACTACATGAAGGCGGGACTTATATGCTTGTGCGCTCTTGGAATTTCGAACAACTCTGTCGCTCAAACATCGGGTGCGCCGGTAAAGAACATCGTGCTGGTACACGGAGCTTGGGCTGATGGTTCCGGCTGGAAAGGCGTGTACGACATTCTTGTCAAGGATGGATACAACGTCAGCATCGTCCAAGAGCCGGAGACGTCCTTTAAAGAAGATGTGGCGGCCACGAAGCGCACGCTAGCCCTGCAGGATGGACCATGCCTTCTTGTCGGTCATAGCTACGGAGGAGCCGTAATTACGGAAGCGGGCACCGATCCATCGGTTGTCGGCTTGGTGTATGTCGCGGCCCACATGCCGGATTCCGGCGAGAAAGAGTCAGAGGACGGAAAGCGCTTTCCGAGCGACCTCGCCAAATCGGGCGCCATAAAGAAAACGTCGGACGGTTTCACCTATATCGACCCCACGCAATTCCATGAATTGTTCGCAGCCGACCTTCCCGCTGACCGGGCCGCACTCATGGCGCGCTCGCAGGTGGTCAACTTTGCAGATAATTTCTCAGCGACGATCACCACGGCAGCCTGGAGAACCAAACCGAGCTGGATGCTAGTGGCGGGGAACGACCGAACCATCAACCCGGATTTGGAACGTTGGTATGCCAAGCGGGCCAACAGCCACACGGTCGAAGTGGCAGGCGCGAGTCACTCAGTCTACGTCTCGCATCCAAAGGAAGTTGCAGATTTGATTGAGAGTGCCGCACGTGCGGTCTCGAAGTAGCTCGGACTCCGAAGCCGGCACACATAAGGCCGGCTTCCCTCGTCACGGAGTGACCATCCAAGGCACAAATATCCAGCAATCAGGAGTTTCAATGCCGTCTAGGGTTCAACAACCACTCAGTGAGGTACCGGCATATGCCAATTAGGACTGTTACGTCGAGCGGCGTCTCGAGGCGCAAATTCTTAATCGGAGCAGGGGCACTAAGTATCGCGTGTGCTCCGCGTCCCGCACAATCGTTTCCCTCATACGCGAGCGAGTTTGATCCGGTAACCCTGCCTCCGTATGGCAATGGAACGTTAGCGCCTGGCATCCGCTCCCGCATGGTGTTCAACATTAACGGGCTTTCCATGCATGTGCTTGAGGCGGGATTCGACGAGCCCGATCGACCGCTCGTACTGCTTCTGCATGGATTCCCAGATCTGTGTTACTGCTGGCGCAAGATCATGGTGCCCTTAGCTGCGGCGGGCTATCACGTCATTGCCCCCGATCAACGGGGGTACGGCCGCACCAGCGGCTGGGATGATGCCTATGATGTTGATCTTGGAGCGTTCAGCCTGTTGACGATGGCCCGAGATGCCTTGGCTTTGGTCGAGGCGTTCGGCTATCGTAGCGTCGCCGCAGTCGTCGGCCATGATGTCGGATCCTTTATAGCTGCCTGGAGTGCATTGATCCGTCCCGATGTATTCCGCTCAGTCGTACTACTGAGTGTCCCCTTTACCGGCCCTCCGGCGTTGCCCTTCAACAGCGCAAATCGATCACAGGCCGAGGAAGCCGCAGAAGATTCTGCTAACAATATGCGTGCTCAGCTTGCTGCGCTCCACCCGCCGCGCAAGTTTTACCAGCACTACTATGCGTCAAGGGAAGCCAACGATAATCTGCACCATCCCCCGCAGGGCCTGCACGATTTTCTGTGGGGTTATTTTTATCTCAAGAGTGCAGATTGGAACGGAAATAAGCCAATTCCGCTCAAAAACGCTTCAGCTGCCGAGCTGGCACAGATACCCGGTTACTACATCATGGATCAAAGCAGGGGGATGGCGGAGACTGTCGCCGCTCTAGCTCCCTCGCCGGTCGATATCGGGGCCACTCCATGGCTCACAGAAGCGGAGCTCGACGTTTATGTAAGCGAGTGGGGGCGGACCGGATTTCAAGGTGCCCTGAACTTTTATCGAGTCTTCGTCGACCCCTCATTGATTGCCCAGTTTCGGCTCTTCGCCGGGCGCACCATAGATGTGCCATCGGCTTTCTTTGGTGGAAAAAGTGACTGGGCAGTGTACATGACTCCGGGCGCCGTCGATGTGATGAGATCTCGCGCTTGCACGCGAATGCAGGAATACGCTCTGCTTGATGGCGCCGGTCATTGGCTGCAGCAGGAGCAGCCGGATCCAGTCTCCAGCGCGCTGGTGAGCTTTCTGCGCAACAATACGGAACGTTCGCAACGGCCTTAGTGAAGTGGACGCCTGGAGGGTATCTTTCCTGATTGCCTTGACGAGCATTTTCTCTCTACGCCCTGCATCCATCTCGTAATTATCTTCCCCCGAAGACGCGCGCCTTTCTCGACTTTGTCATTGCGACGGTGAAGTCGCGGACGTGATTCCTCAGTCTTACGACAAACGACCTCTTGCGAGCACAACGGCCGATTTGCGCTCAGCAGCTAATCGGGGTTCAGCAAAGACGCTCCGTCACTAGCGCTGAGGCCGCTTTAGCACAGACTCCAAGTAGCGCAGCAGCATTTGATTCAAGGAATCGATTGTTCGCGACCGGCTCGGTGTCTTGCGACCCGCCAAGCCTGGCAGGAAACCTCTTAAGGCGGTTAGGACAACTTCGGCACTCCAGAGCGCGTCCTGCTTATCGAGTTTGGGATTTCCCGCACGCAGCACCTCGGAGAGGTGGTCGATGAAGATTTTCGCGAGGAGATGCTTTTGTTCGATAGCGTCCTTTGAAAGAGGAGCGTCTGCGAGCAGGGTAAGAAATGCAGGATGCTTCCGATGAAACTCAACCACGACGCCGGTGACCCGCCGGATGGCCTCTTCCAGATGCACTGACGCAAGTTCCTGTACGTCCGCAGCTAGGACCTCTTTCGCCAAGTCCATCGCGTAACGTGTTTCGAGCGCGTCGGCGATCGCCTCCTTGTTTGGAAAGAACTGATACAGCGTCGCCGGGGAAACCTTCGCTTCAGCAGCGATGATGTTCGTGGTTGCCCCGTGGTAACCAAGTTTTCCGAAGACCTGGTCCGCCGCATCGAGCAAGCTTGCCAAACGACGTTCTCCGCGAACGTTTCGCTTTCGCTCTGGAACAAACACTGGCATGTCTTCATGATCTCACATTCTGCAAGTAATTGCTTGTATCCATTCTAGAATACAAGCATCTACTTGTAATACGGGCCGATGATCGATTGCCCGCAGAGGGCAATCAGCAAGTCCTCTGCAGAGCAGCGAGGAACCGTAGTCAAACACGCAGCATGGAGAGCATATGAAAAGCTGGCTACTTGAAAACACCGGACGAGAAAGCCTTCGCCTCGTCAACATGAGCGAACCGAAACCCGGACCGGGGCAGATCTTGGTTCAGACGACTGCTGTTTCCCTAAACTTTCGCGACAAGCTCATCATCGAGGGCTCCTATCCACTTCCCCTCACTTATCCCCTCGTGCCTGGATCGGACTTGGCGGGCAAGGTTATCGCACTCGGTTCAGGGGTTTCTCGCTTTAAAGTGGGCGACCAGGTAGTTTCCCTCTTCAGGCCGAAGTGGCTCCGTGGAGTGCCTTCGCGCGAGGCGGCCCGGGAAACCCTTGGCGGTTCACTTCCAGGCGTCCTCGCCGAGTATGTCTTGCTGTCTGAGCAAGGCGCGCTCGCCTACCCCGGCTATTTAACGCCGGCAGAAGCGTCAACCCTGCCCGTCGCTGCGCTTACTGCATGGGTTGCCTTGTTTACGCACGGCAACTTGAAGCCGGGAGAGACAGTACTGCTTCAGGGAAGCGGCGGCGTATCGCTGTTTGCTCTGCAATTGGCTGTGGCGCATGGCGCTCGTGTGTTCGTAACCTCCAGAAGTCCAGGCAAGATTGCACGTCTGAAACAATTGGGAGCCGCAGAGGTCGTCGACACGAGTGCCAACGCAGCATGGGATGAGGTCGCACTCCGGCTTACCAATGGAAAGGGTGCGGACCATATCCTTGATGTTCTCGGAGGTGACGCTGTACCCATGTCCATTCAGGCCGCAGCGTGGGGAGGACATATTGCTTTGATTGGCATCATGGATCGTCCTACTACTACAATTTCAATTCCCACCATGATGGGCAAAACATTGCGACTTCATGGTGTCAGCGTCGGCTCGCGGCGCGATATGGAACAATTACTGGCATTCGTCGAGAACCATCGAATTTCACCGATCATCGATGCGAAATACAGTTTCGACTCACTACCCGATGCCCTCGATCATCTCGATCACGGTCCATTCGGCAAGATCGTTGTAGAAATCAATTGACCGGATCCACCCAGCCCTTCGCACTTCGAATTCGATGCCCAGATTCTGTAGACAGAACTCGCTCAAATTAAATGAGTTGCAGCCCCTCGCCTAGGTGAGGGGCCGCATTGGCGTCTAGGGCCCACACTCTGCAAGTAATTGCTTGCATTTCTCATAATACAAGTATTTACTTGTAGCTGTTTGGGGAATGCAAGCATCTACTTGTATATAGTGGCTGCACTCCGGAGGCGGGCAATGAGCAAGTCAGACGCAAAACAGCAAGGAACCGTGGTCGTTACTGGCGTTTCGTCGGGAATTGACTGCGTCACAGCGAACCGTGTGGTCGAATCGGGTTCCCTCGCACGACGAATTTTGAGGCACCCTCTGCTCTGCATCTCTGCGCTGACTTTGGCAATTCCTTTTACCGGATGTAGGAAGGCCAGCGACAAGAAACCACTTTCATCAGCAGCAGTAGAAATTGCTGCGGTCGTGGCCAAGCCAATTCGTCTGTCTGACGAGTTCAACGGCCGCGTGGCATCCATCAATTTCGTAGATGTGCGGGCCAGGGTGACAGGCTACGTGGATAAGGTTGCGTATCGAGAGGGCGACAACGTAAAGGGCGGTGATCTGCTGTTCGTCATCGACCCGCGACCTTTCCGCGATGCTCTCGATAGTGCAAAGGCAAGCTTGGAACGAGAGCAGGCAGCGGCTGCGTTCGCGGAAGTTCAATCCAAAAGGGCGCAAGCACTGAATGCTTCCAATGCGATTTCGCAGGAGGAATATCAGAATCGTGACTCTGATCTTTCTCAGAGCACTGCTCGCGTGCACGCGGCGCAAGCTGCGGTTGCGATGGCCGAACTCAATCTTTCCTTTACAGAAGTTCGATCCCCTGTTGATGGACGCACCAGCCGTGCGCAGCTTACGCGTGGAAACCTTGCACGAGCCGATCAGACGGTGCTCACCACCGTGGTGTCACAAGACCCTGTCTATGTGTACTTCGATTGCGACGAGCAGAGTTATTTACGTTTTCAGGAGAGAACACATCGGGGAAGCGGCGTGACTTCGGCGAACCCCGTCCACGTCGCGTTGGCGAATGAGACCGGCTTTCCGCATGTCGGTAGGATTGATTTTCTGGATAACGAGGTCAATGCATCGACGGGCACGATCCGAGCACGCGTCGTATTGAACAATCCAAACCGACTTTTCACACCGGGGCTCTACGCCCGCGTTCGGCTCGAAAGCAGTGGAGAACAGCAAGCGTTGCTGATCGACGATAAGGCGGTCCTAACCGATCAGGACCGCAAATATGTCTACGTGCTTGGTGCGGGCAACACAGCACAGCGCAAAGATGTCCAGCTTGGTCCCCTCGTGAACGGTATGCGTATCGTGCAGTCTGGGCTTGGCAATGACGATAAGGTGATCGTCACTGGCCTTCAACAAATCTTTTATCCCGGCGCGCCGGTGACTCCGAAGGAGTCTGCCATGGAGTCATCGCGCGCAGCGACGGCCTCTCCCCTGACCTCGGCAATGGCGCAATAAAAGGAGTCTTTATGATGGACTTTTCTCGTTTTTTTATCGACCGCCCGATCTTTGCGATGGTGCTATCGATCATCATCTTCGCTCTCGGTCTGATCGCGATTCCGATTCTTCCGTCCGGTGAATATCCGGAGGTAATACCGCCGAGCGTAGTTGTGCGTGCAACCTATCCGGGGGCCAATCCGAAGGAGATCGCCGAGTCGGTTGCGGAGCCGCTCGAAGAGGCGATCAACGGCGTCGAAGGCATTATGTACATGAAGTCTGTCGCCGGCTCCGACGGCAGCCTTCAGCTCGTGGTCACCTTTCGGCCCGGCGTCGATCCCGATACAGCAGCCGTACGCGTGCAAAACAGGGTCAGTGAAGCTCTGTCGCGATTGCCCGATGAAGTGCGCCAGTTCGGCGTAACCACGCAGAAGCAGTCTCCCACGCCGTTAATGTATGTGAGCTTGTATTCTCCCGACAATCGTTACGACTCACTGTATTTGCGCAACTACGCGGTCCTGCATATCAAGGACGAGTTGTCGCGCCTCCCCGGTATTGGAGATGTTCAGTTGATAGGTTCCGGCGATTATGTAATGCGTCTCTGGCTCAACCCAAACCAACTTGCCTCGCGTGCCCTTACCGCCGCCGACGTGGTCAACGCTGTGCGCGAGCAGAACGTGCAAGTGTCAGCAGGCCAGCTCGGCGCGGAGCCCTCGCCCGAGACCACCGAGTTTTTAGTCCCGATCAACGTGCGAGGACGCCTCCGCAGCGAAAAAGAGTTTGGCGACATCGTGCTCAAAGATGGCGCGGACGGGCAGATTGTGCATCTCTCCGATGTGGCCCGGGTGGAACTCGGCGCCAGCGACTACACCATGGATATGTACCACGACAACAAAAGAGGTGTGGCTATCGGGATATTCCTTACCCCGGGAGCCAATGCTTTAGGGGTCGCCGGTTCGGTGTATGCGCAGTTGCACAAGCTGTCTCGAGACTTACCTACCGGCATGGTCTACAAGCCAAACTGGGACCCAACCGTGTTCGTGCGCGAATCGATCCGCGCGGTTGAGCATACGTTGATCGAGGCCGTAGTGTTGGTGCTGCTGGTAGTGATTCTGTTCTTGCAGACCTGGCGCGCCTCCATCATTCCGCTCGTTGCGGTGCCAGTCTCGGTGGTGGGCACATTCGCGTTTCTATATCTCTTGGGTTACTCGGTTAACACACTGACCTTGTTCGGCCTGGTACTTGCGATCGGCATCGTCGTCGACGACGCCATTGTTGTGGTCGAGAACGTCGAGCGCAATATCCAGGAGGGCTTAAGTCCGCGTGCCGCTGCCCACAAGGCGATGAGAGAAGTATCCGGTCCCATCATTGCGATCGCGCTCGTGCTATGCGCGGTATTCGTACCGATGGCGTTTCTCTCAGGCGTCACCGGCCAGTTCTACCGACAGTTCGCGGTAACCATCGCGATCTCGACGGTGATCTCTGCAGTCAACTCAATGACTCTGTCACCGGCACTCGCAGCAAAGCTACTCCGAGGACACGATGCGCCCAAAGATGCGCTGGCGCGCGGCATCGAACGCACGTTCGGCTGGCTGTTTCATCCGTTTAATCGCTTCTTTGAGCGTGGTTCGGAGAACTATCACGGTACGGTGGGGCGCACTCTACGTCACCGAGGAGTCGTGTTCGCCGTCTATGCGGTTCTGCTCGCCGCGACCGCACTGTTGTTCATCAAAGTGCCGGGAGGATTCATTCCAACCCAGGACAAACTCTATCTTTTCGCCGGGGCCAAGCTGCCTGAAGGTGCTTCGCATGCCCGTACCGGCGCGGTGTCACGCAGGCTGATCGACGTGGCGCACAGCGTGGATGGTGTCGATATGGTGGTCGACCTCTCAGGCTTTAATGGCTTGCAGCAAATCAATACGCCCAATCTTACAGTTGCCTTCGTTATCCTCAAGCCGTTTGATGAGCGCCGTCGCAGTGCAGCGGAGATCAACTCAGAACTTAACGCCAAGTTTGCGAACATCAAGGATGGCTACTCCTACGCGTTGATGCCGCCACCCATTCAGGGTCTCGGCAACGGCTCGGGTTACTCGCTTTATTTGGAAGATCGAGCAGGGCTCGGGTATGGTGCTCTGCAGAATGCGTTGAGCGCCTTCCAGGGCGCCGTCGCGCAAACACCGGGAATGACCTTTCCCGTCAGTTCCTACCAGGCCAACATCCCACAACTCGAAGTGAAGGTCGATCGGGTTAAGGCTAAGGCGCAGGGGGTTGCGTTATCCGATTTATTCGACACCCTGCAGACCTATCTTGGTTCGGTCTATATCAACGACTTCAATGTATTCGGACGCGTCTACCGGGTCATGGCGCAGGCCGATAGCACCCATCGCCAGCGGGTGGAGGACATCGGCAATCTGCGCGTGCGTAATGCGCGCGGTGAAATGGTGCCGATAGGCTCGATCGTGACGGTAGTACCGAGCTATGGTCCTGATCCGGTCATGCGTTATAACGGCTACCCGGCAGCGGATCTTATCGGCGACTCCGATCCCAAAATTCTCTCTTCTGGGCAGGTGGTTACCAAACTGACGGAGATCGCCGACAAGGTGCTGCCCCGCGGCATCGTACTCGAATGGACAGACTTGAGCTATCAGCAGGTGACACAAAGCCACGCAGCTGCTGTGGTATTTCCACTCGCCGTGATGCTGGCCTTCCTCGTCCTCGCCGCTCTTTATGAGAGCTGGACGCTGCCGCTTGCAGTGATTTTGATCGTGCCGGTGTGCATGTGCGCGGCACTTCTGGGCGTGTGGCTCACGGGCGGCGACAACAATGTGTTCGTGCAGGTGGGCTTAGTGGTTCTGATGGGCTTGGCCTGCAAAAACGCAATCCTCATCGTCGAGTTTGCTCGAGAGTTGGAGATTCAAGGAAAGGGCATCGTCGACGCTGCGCTCGAAGCCTGTCGCATGCGTCTGCGCCCGATTGTAATGACCTCGATCGCCTTTATCGCTGGCTCTGTCCCATTGCTTCTAGGCCACGGCGCCGGCAGCGAGGTTCGTGCCGCAACTGGCACCACTGTTTTCTCCGGAATGCTCGGTGTGACACTCTTTGGTCTCCTTCTGACTCCGGTGTTCTACGTAGCCCTGCGTACCTGGACGAAGAAAGAGATCCGCGAAGAATGGGAAGAGTCGCGCGAAGGATCGGAGGCGAGCCATGCTTAATCGCAAATCAATTCTGGCGACTGTGCTCTCGCTTGCGCTCACCGGATGTTCCGTTGGTCCCCGTTACAAACAGCCAACACTCGTACTTCCGCAGCAGTTCACCGCCCCCAATCCAGCAACCGCTGACGTTACTCCCCCTGCGGAGGCTAGCGATCCAGAGTTCTGGCATAGTTTTAATGACGCAGAACTCAGCTCGCTTGTGCAGCGTGCGCTTACCGCGAACAACGATCTGCGCGTGGCACTGGTACACTACGACAGTGCCAATGCCTTATTGCGTGAAGCAAAATTCGACCGCTATCCCACGGTAACGATGAGCACGAGTGTGGGAAGACAGAAGTTCAGCGCTCCCCAAGCCTTCGGTTTTCCGCGGAATAATCGTTTTTTCACCCCGGAAATCAATGCAAGTTGGGAACTCGATTTCTTTGGTCGCGTTCGCCACAACATTGAGGCACAACGGCAGCGGACTCTTGCGGATGCGAGTGACCTTGCCGCGATGCGGGTCACCGTGGTGGGAGAAGTTGCGAGCACTTATATAGACCTCCGTGGACGGCAGGAACGTCTTCGCGTAGCGCGGGAGAATGCTGAGAACGAGCAGGAAACGGTGCGGCTAGTTGAGGCAGCTTACTCGGCTGGTAGAGGAACGGAGTTCGATACGGCGAGAGCACGAGCCCTTCTCGAGACAACGAACTCACGCATTCCGGAGCTGCTCTCTGCGATCGCGCTCGATGAACATCGCCTTGCCGTGCTATGCGGGCTCACTCCAGATACTTTGATCTCTGAGCTTGAAGTGGCGAGGCCACTACCTGACCTTCCTGAACGTATCGATCCCGGAACACCAGTTGATCTTGTACGCCGTCGCCCCGACGTAAGCGCGTCGGAACAACGTCTGCATGCCGCGACAGAACGAATCGGTATTGCCACCGCTGACCTTTTCCCGCGTGTCAACTTCGCCGGCATTCTTGGCATGAACGAGTTTCATGGGGATACACCGTTTGACGGAATCAGCGCGGTGAACCTGACACAATTGAACATCGATTGGTCCTTTTTGGACCGAGGAAGAGTTCGCGCTCGAATCGCAGCCAGCCGGGCCGATGGCGATGCCCAACTTGCCCAATATCAGCAGTCGGTTCTCTTGGCGCTCGAAGACGTCGAGAACGCTCTAGTGAGCTACGCAAGATCACAAGACCGTGACGTCCAACTCCAGCTCGCCGCCAAGGATAGTAAACGCGCAGCAGATCTAGCTAGTGTTCGTTTTAAGAATGGAGCTACCGGCTTGCTGGACCTTCTGGATGCACAGAGAGTACAACTGCAAGCCGAAGATGCTTACGCGGAAAGCCATTCCAACAGCGCCCTCTCTGCCGTTCTACTGTACAAATCGCTTGCTGGCGGATGGCCGCAACATCTTCCTCTGGCTGCCAGGTCCTCGATGAACCGGAAGTAATGTCTCCCGGTTTCACGGACTGAGCTGACGGTTTTCCAATTCACCCTGACCTGTTTGCACAGACCGATTTTCGTTTGTTTCGTTAGCGTTATGAACTCCTCAGTTGCGCCACAACGCCTCATTTGCAGTCTATTGTTCAGCAAGTGTTCAGCAAAGACTCGCCGGCTTTTTCTTCGCTCCAACAGGACGACGGAATTCCGGGTTGCCAGCCACGCACTGAATTCGCACCAACTTCAATCAACAGAAGCGCGTTTACCGGGACTGATCGTGGTCTGCTTCGGTCGGTTTTGGGTCCGTGGTCTCCCGTTCCCAAATGCGAGGCATCTGGGGCACCCATTTCAGTGGAAGAACACACTTCCATGGCACCTAGGCCCCGCCGCCAAAGTCAGAATCCTCCGCTTCAAAAATCTTCCGCCATTCCGGCATTACCGTGGCCTTCAAAACCACGTTTGAGGTATTCACCAGGGTTGGCCCCGACAACTCGCTTGAACGCCTTACTGAACGCAGCGTCGGACTCGTAACCGACCAACCGAGCGACGTCTATGAGCTTTTTGTCACGCTGTTGTAGTAACTGCATCGCCTTCTGCATCCGCCACTCGGTTACATATTCCAGTGGTGTTTGTCCGAGTAGCTCTTTAAAACGTGCTGCGAATGCGGAGCGAGACATGCCCGCCGCTTCGGCCAGGGATTCGACCGTCCAGGGTGTATTCACTCTGTCGTGAATGGCACTCAGGGCAGTGCCCATTTGAGGATCGAAAATCGCACGAAGCCATCCTTTGTTGCGTTCCGGTCCCGACGCGATATGCGCCCGGAGTACCTGGATAAACAGAACCTCGGCTAGCCGAGTCGCGACAACTTCAGATCCCGGCGCCTGTTCTGCCATTTCTGACGCCAGCGCTTGCATTGTGGTGTGAAGAGCAAGCGTGCGTGCCTGATCGGCCTTAATCAGAATGAGGCTCGGCAATAACTGAGTGATCGGCTTCAGGCTGGCGCGATCGAAGCTCAACGACCCACAGACGATTGTCGTCGGTGCGCCACCACCTCCACAATGAGCGACATTGCTGTCGGCCTTGGCCGCGATCTCGCGGAAACTCCACCTCGGACGTGTTCGCGGGCTGTCGCGCAAAACAATCGAAGTCCCTCGGGCCAGCAAAAAGAAATCACCACCGGTGAGGGGAATCGGCTCCGGAATCCCTTCCACACTCAGCCAGCAGTTGCCGCGCGACAGCATGGCGAAGTGCGCCAAATCTGTGGGTGAAATCTTTTTGTCGGCAGGCGTGACCTTTTCTTCGGTCTGGTTGTCCTGTATCAAGCCCCACGGGGCTGTGGCTTCGAGCCTGTGCTGACCGAAAGCGGTTACGTGCATCGTTCTGAAGATGTCTGTTATCGGGTCCAACTGAGCCCTCCTCTTTTGGACGAATAGACAAAATATTAGGACTCCAGAGCAGTGATCGTCCATAGCCAAAGACATATAGTCTACCGTACTGAATGTGCCCATCGAAGCAGTTCTCTGCTTCCGTACAACTCCACCGAAGGATGCATGACATGAACAGACTGAATGGAAAGACCGCCGTGATCACCGGCGGCGCTACCGGCATCGGCCGCGCCGCAGCAAAGCGCTTCATCGAGGAGGGCGCCTTCGTCTTCATCTTCGGCCGCCGGCAGGAAGCGCTCGACGCCGCTGTGGCCGACCTCGGGCCCAATGCCCGCGCGGTGAAGGGCTCGGTCTCCGATCTGGCCGACCTCGACCGACTCTACGCGGCGGTGAAGGCCGAGCGCGGAACCCTCGACATCGTCTTCGCCAATGCCGGGGCGGGAAGCCAGCTTGCGCTCGGTAAGATCACCGCCGAGCACATTGACGAAACCTTCGACACCAATGTGAAGGGTACGATCTTCACGGTCCAGAAGGCGCTGCCGCTGATGGGCAAGGGCGGTTCGATCATCCTGACCGGATCGAGCGCCGGCACCACGGGCGCCCCGGCAATGAGCGCCTACAGCGCGAGCAAGGCGGCAGTGCGCAACCTCGCGCGGACCTGGGCGGAGGACCTGAAGGGCACCGGCATCCGGGTAAACGTGCTGTCGCCCGGGGCGACTGCGACCGAACTCGCGAAGGAAGCGCTAGGCGAGGAGGGCCAGAAGGTCTTCGCCTCGATGACTCCGCTCCAGCGCATGGCCGATCCGGCGGAGATCGGGGCGGCGGCTGCCTTTCTCGCGTCGTCGGACAGCAGCTTCATGACCGCCAGCGAGGTCGCCGTCGACGGCGGCCTAGCGCAACTCTGACGCGCTACGCCCGGCCCGGCGCCCCATTCGATATTCGGAGCCCGTAGGGCGGGCTAAACCCAAGGAGACTATATGAGCTACGCAATTATCGGCTTCGGTAAGATCGGCCACGCTCTTGCCAAGGCGTTTGCCCGCAAGGGCATCGAAGTGTCCGTGGCAACCACGCGCGATCCGAAAAGCTTTGCAGCCGATGCGGCCGCGATCGGACCAACGATCATCCCCAAAACGTTGGTGGAAGCCGTCAAGGCGGACATCGTCTTTTTGGCGGTCCGCTTCGAAGCCCACCCGGATGTCGCGAAGGCGCTGCGCACCTGGCAGGGGAAGACGATCATCGATGTGACCAATGCGTACGGCGTGTCCCCTGAGGAACTGGGAGGACAGCCTTCCTCCAAGTTCGTCGCGCAGGCCTTCACTGGCGCAAGACTGGTTAAGGGCTTCAACCATTTGGTCGCTGCCGTCCTTGACCAAGATCCGGCCGTACATGGTGGCAGGAGAGTCGTGTTCCTGGCGAGCGACGATGACGGCGCCGCAGCGGAGATTGGTGCGCTTGCGGAAAATCTCGGTTTCTCGCCGATCAAACTTGGCGGGCTTTCGGAAGGTGGGCTGCTGGTCCAGGCGCGCGGAAATAGCTGGGGTCAACTGATCTTCAAGGACTTGGTCAAGTTCGACTGACGAATCGCGATCGCAGATGTCGCCCGCAATTACTCAATCTGCATCTAATCTGAAAGGGATCTATCCATGACTGCCGCGTTATCCGACCACTCGCTCGATCAGATCTTTCGTTCGGCACGCACCTTTAACGGCTGGGCCGATCGTCCCGTGGAGGACGCTACGGTGCGCGAGATCTATGACCTCATGAAATGGGGCCCAACATCTGCGAACAGCAGCCCCGCGCGTTTCGTTTGGGTGCGTAGCGCCGACGGAAAGGCAACGCTTGCCGGACTGGCTGCGGAACCGAACAAGCCAAAAATTCTGAAGGCTCCCGTCACGGTCATTATCGGCCACGATTTGGATTTCGCCGGCGAGCTTCCAAAGCTTTTGCCTCACAACGCCGAGGTCATGCAGAAGTACTTTGCGGCACCCGAAGTGGCTGCGATGACGGCAATGCGGAATGGGACGCTGCAAGGTGCTTATCTCATCGTCGCTGCGCGGGCGTTGGGACTGGACTGCGGCCCCATGTCGGGCTTCGACAACGCCGGCGTGGACAAGGCCTTTTTTTCCGGCACGCGAATCCAGTCGAACTTTATCTGCAGCATTGGCCACGGCGATCCAGCTTCCGTGTTTCCGCGCAATCCTCGCCTTAGTTTTGAGGAGGCCGGCCGCTGGGCCTAAGTCCATGGCTTCGGAGCGAACAGCGAACCGCTGGCCGTCTGCGGCCACCGGTTCGGGGTCGACGGTGAATGAGCCGTGGATCGCCGGCTCGCAGCCGCGCGCTCATACCCAACCGTCGCGATTTGATTCAAATACGTTTGCAGAAATGCGTCGATCGATCCCGCGGCTTCGTACTGATGCACGTGCCGTAGTTCGTGCGAAACGAGTCGATTGAAAATATGGCCGTCCCGAACGTAGATACCATGGCCGAACGTAATGCCGCCGGTGCGTGGTCCGATGAGACCCGTCTCACTTGCGATTGAACGGAGCTCCGGATGATCCGGCGCCGGAATCTTACCGACAACCTTGATCCGGACCCGGCCTGGATCCTGCACACCGACGGCTGCCGCCAGCCGCGCCTCGATTTCCGTCAGGGCCCTGCCGGTCGCCAGAATGTCGGCCTCTTGCGCCTCAACCCAGCTGACGGCAAGCGGCAGGAGGCGCGGCAGATGAGCGATAAGGTGGGTCTTCGACATCGGCATACGGTGATTCCCCGGTCATCCTTACGGTCATACTCCCGCTGGCCGCGAGCCGACGCCCAGACGATCCTGCAAGTTCTTGCGGAAACGCCGGCTCAAGCGCAACCGGACCCCGGAAATCAAAACGACCTCGTATTCTCCGTCGTCCCTGAGTTCGAGCCCGCGAATTCGGTCGAGATTCACAATGATTGAGCGGTGAATACGGCAAAACACCCCGCCGTCCAAGTCCCGCTCGAGATCCAACAAAGTCCGGCGCAACAGGTGCGTAGCAT
>Ga0137409_10003854_pt1 | contig 15866 bp, 13 predicted proteins | sample CZODoug1_16funga_FD_122059 | JGI IMG/M metagenome (GOLD analysis project Ga0137409, IMG submission 122059) | Vadose zone soil fungal communities from Angelo Coast Range Reserve, California, USA - CZODoug1_16fungal (Hybrid Assembly) | ecosystem: Environmental > Terrestrial > Soil > Vadose zone... | reverse complement strand
AGGTTCAGGTCGGGAACGGTGATCCACTCGGGATAGAACGTGACGTCGAGCCCGCGCGCGGTGAGGGCCGCCGTGCCCGGCAAGAGCTGGGCCAGGCCGCGTGCGCCGGCCGGCGATAGTGCCTGGGCATCGAACACGCTTTCCTGGCGCACGATGGCGACGAGGAGCAGTGGATCGACGCCGAATTCGGCGGCCTCCGCCTCGACGGCACGGCGGTTTGGCCACGGGAAGATCACGCGCAGCACGCGCGAGTCGTTCGGCGACTTGAGCGCCGCTTGCCAGCCCAAGCGGACGGCCGCGGGGCCGAAGCCGCGGGCTGCGAGTCCGTCGCTCCAGGCGAGCAGGGCGTCGACGTCCTGCTGCGCCGCGCGTCCGAGGAGGGCGCGCACTTCGGCCTGCGCCGCGGTGTCGAGCCCGGCGAGCAGCAGCGTGTCGATGCGGCCGAGCGACGTGGCGACGACCGGCGAGGGGCCCGGCAGCGGAGCGGCGGCGATGCGGAGCGGCGGCAGGTCCACCTCGCGGCGCGCGCGGAGCCCGTAATAGCCGATCGAGTCCTCGCGCACCAGCGCAAGCCAGGTCGCCCGTGCTCCCGCCGTGTCGCGCGCGAGGAGCGTAAGCTTGCCGAGCCAGAAGCGCGCGGTGGTGCGCTGCGGGCCGGCGGCCGACACCTCGGCCTGAAACAGGGCGGCTGCACTGTCGCGCAAGCTGTCGCGCAACGCTTGCGCGGCGAGCCGGAAGCGCGCGAGCGACGCGCGCAGATCCGCGGGGTAGCGCGCGATCAGCTCGCCGAACCAACGCGCCGCCCCAAACCAGTCCCCCCGATCCGCCAGCATGTCCCCGAGCATGTACAGCGCCGTCGGCGCTGCCGTATCGGAAGGGAACGACTGCGCGAACCCCGACAGTGCCTCCCGTGCGCCCCCATCTCCCAGCCGGACGAGCACCCGCGCGCGGCGGTAGATGGCGAGAGCACCCAGCGTGGGATCGGCGGTCGCGAATCGGTAAGCGCGCTCGGCATCGCGGAATCGGCCGGCGGCTGCGAACAGCTCGCCGGCGAGGACCAGGGTCGCGGCGCTCGAGTCACCCTGCCGCACCGCGCGCTCGACCTCGATTCGCGCGTCCGCCGCGCCCCCGTGGCCTTTCATGGCGCGAGCCAGCGCCACGCGCTCTGGCGGGGTTCTGGGCCGGAGAGCCTCCAGCGCGACGCCGACGGCCGCGGCCGCGTCATCCGATTCGGGCGCGCGCGCCATCAGTCCGTACAGCGCGTCGCGCGCCCGGCTCGAGTCTCCATGCGCCAGTGCGAGCCGGGCCAGGTCGAGCGAGCGGCCAGCCTGGGCGAACGCGTCGAGGGCGGCGGCCGAATCTCCGGCGGCGAGCAGCGCCTGCGCTCGGGCGGAGCCGGCCTCGCGCGCCGCGGGGGCCGGCAGGTCCGCCAGCAGGCGGAACGCCACCGCCGTGTCGCGCGTGACGCGCGCCTGGCGCAGGCGCAGCCACGCGTCAATGGCGGGGAGGCCCGCCGCCCGCGCCGCGCCGTAGGCGGCCGCCGCCGAGTCCCGTGCGCCCGCGGCTTCCCACGCGAGCCCCTCCCGCACCGCGAGCAGCGCCGCGCGAGCGCCGCGCGTCCGAGCGCGCGCCGCGGCGTAATGGCCCGCCGCCTGCATCCCGAGACCAAGCCGCGCCTCCGCCTCGGCCAGCACAGTGAGGGCGGCGCCGTCGCCATAGTCCTCGAGCCACGGCTGGCCCACCAGCAGACTGCGCGCGCGATCGTAGCGCCGAGCGTGGAGCTCGGCCTTGGCGCCCTCGACGATGAAGGTGGCGTTGAGCCGGGGCTCGCGGGCCGCAGCGGCGAGCAGGGTCTCCGCCGCGTGCCACGGCCGGCCCGCGAGCCTGAGCGATTCGGCGCGCTCGGCCGCGACGTAGGGAGAGACCTGCTGGGCCGTCGCGGCGAACAAAGGAGGGGCCACCGCGACGAAGAGCAGGAGACCGACCGCCCGCATCACTGCCGGCGGCGCTGCGCCACGGCGCGCTGGTACTCGGCTCGCGAGAGGGGCGTCAGGCGGTAGCGGCCGAATCCCGTATTATCCTGAAAAAAGAGTGTCAGCCGCATCGCGTTGTAGGTCCAGCGCACGCCGCGCACTCCCGCGCGCGACACGTCCGTCGCGAAGTCGAACATGTCGTCGGGCTCACCCAGCGTGATGAACACCTCGCCCCGGTCCGTCAGCCAGCCGGGATCCCCCGACTCCCGAAAGCGCTGGTTCGCGATCTGAATGCGGCGGAAGTACCCGTCCAGCGCCTCGTTCTCCGGCGTGATCTCGACGGGGTCGGTCGCCTTGTAGAACTCCCGCCACACGGTGGGGCGCTCGTCCGGGGTCGCGTGGCGCAGCTTGTCCACCCAGTCCTGGCGCTCGAAATAGCGCAACAGGCTGATCATCTGCTCGTAGTTGGCAATCGCCAATTGATCCGAGAAGCTCACCAGGAAGGGCGCGGTGCGCGTCGCCCCGGATCCTGCCCCGATCCGCCCAATCTCGAAGCGCCCGGCGCCGACGGGCAGCTCCCCCGGGCGAAGCAGCGCCAAGCCGGTCGCCAGCGCTTCGGTACCCGCCAGCGCCACGGTGTCGTGCCAGATCTCGTGGCCACCCTGATCGAGCGCGCGCGCGACCAACCGGGTGCCGGGCCGCTCCCCGTACGCCTCGACGTAGAACCGCAATGTGTCCGCGCCGTACGACACCGTGGCGCGTGGGTTCACGAGCAGCTTGGGGACGTCGGACGCGCGCGTCCGCCCCGCGCTTTGATAAACGGGGAGCGGCGTGCTCATCCCCTGCCCCGCAAAGCGCGGCACCGTGTCGGTACGCTCCCGGTGCGATGCGGCGGGACCGTTCCGGTCCCGCAGCGTGACCGTCACCTGGTAGATCCCCGGTGGCACGGCGATGAATTTCTGGTAGATCACACTCTCGTCGGCGCGCAGCGTCTCCTGGAAGGTGCGCACGCGCACCGTCTCGTCGCTCGCCAGCTGGCGCACGGCGCCGGTGTCGGCCCGGAAGGCGACCTCCACGTGGTACTGTGCGGTGAACGCGGGGCCATCACGTTGGAAGTTCAGCGCGTGATTCGCGAGCGACAGACCGAACACGGCGAGGGTGGAGTCAGCTGTGTCATCCGCCATGTAGTTGAGCGTCGCGACGAAGGGGAGAGGCGGTCCCGCGACCAGTAGGCCCATGGCGCCGTATACCGAGCCGGCATCGAACAGAGGAGAGACGACCGCGCCCGTCTCCGGACGGGGCCCGGAGACGGGCCGCTGTCCGGAACTGCACGCGGCCAGACCGGCCGCCAGGAATGCCATTGCCGCCGCACGGCTCACTTGCTCAACCTCAAATCCGGGCGTTAGTTTCGCGCGTTCCCATGCCCAACGAGAACCTCGCCGGTCGGACCATCGCCGGCTACCGCCTCCTCGAGCGCGTCGGCGAGGGAGGCACGGCCGAAGTGTACCGCGCCCAACACCCGGAGCGCGGGACGTGTGCGTTCAAGGTATTGCGGTCGCGGCTCGCGAGCGACCCCACGGCGGTGAAGCGCTTCCTGCGGGAGGCAGGGTACGGCTCGCGGGTCGAGCACCCGGGAGTCGTCCGCACCTACGACTACGGTGAAGCGGACGGCCTGTACTACCTCGCCCTCGAATGGGCCGAGGGCAAGTCCCTCGCCGAATACGTACACCGCGCCGGCCCCCTCGCTCCAACGGTCGTGGTGAACATTGTGCGGCAGCTCGCCGATGCGCTGGCGGCCGCGCACCAGGCGGGCATCATCCATCGCGACCTGAAACCCGAGAACATCACCTACGATCCGGAGTCGCAACGGGCGAAGCTGCTCGACTTCGGCATCGCCCGCGACGCGGAGCTACCGCCGGAAGAGCGCCTCACGCGCACCGGGTTCTTCGTCGGCACCCTCAAGTACGTGGCCCCCGAGGCCCTGTCCGGGGAGCTGGTGGACGGTCGGGCCGACATCTACAGTCTCGCCACAATCGCGTACTGGATGCTCACCGGGCAGCACCCGCATAGCGGCCGCACGCCGCGCGAGCTGTTCCAGCAGCTGCTCACACAAAACCCGGCGCCGTTGAACCAGGCCGCTCCGGGTCTACACTTCCCGCCCGGACTCGAGGCGGCTGTGATGCAGGGCCTGGAGCGCGACCCGAGCCGCCGCCAGCCAACGGTGACCGCGTTCGCCGCCGATGCTACGGCGGCCCTTGCCGGCGCGCCTCCATCGAAGACGGGGCTGCTCGCGGCGCTCATGCGTGCCGTCCTCGGGAGAGAGAGATAGTAGTAGTCATGACTACTACTATGTAATGGCCTCGACCTCCATCCAGACCCTACAGCAGCGCCTCCGCGACCTCCTGCGGGAGCGCTCGGTTACTCGCGGGGATTTCACGCTCGCCTCAGGGCGCCGCTCCAACTTCTACATCGATGCACGCCGCACCACGATGTCGGGCGAGGGCCTTGTCGTGATCGGCACGCTCGGGCTCGCGCGCCTCGCGGCTCGCGGCTGGGCGCCCGACTTGGTCGGCGGGCTGACCCTCGGCGCCGATCCCGTCGCCTACGCCCTCGCCGCCGCCGCACGGGCCCAGGGGCGGTCGCTCGACGCCTTCAGCGTCCGCAAGCAGGCGAAACCCCACGGCACCGGAAAGCGCATCGAGGGCTGCTTCACGCCCGGTGCCGCCGTCGTCGTGGTGGAGGACGTGATCACCACCGGGCACTCGGCCGCGGAGGCGATTGCCGCAGTCGCCGCCGAGGGCGGACGGATCCTGGGCGTGCTGGCCGTCGTGGACCGGGAGGAAGGCGGTCGGACCATGCTCGAGCAGGCCGGCCACCCGGTGGAGGCGCTCGTGACCGCCACAGAGCTGGGGTTGCGGTGACGCCAGCCGGCGACGTCTGCCTGCTCGTCGTCCGGCTGAGCGATTCTTTCGGGGACTTCTGGCCGGCCCTGGCGCGCGACATCGGTGTCGCGCTCGTGGACTGGACCCCGGCGGCCGATGAGCCGCCCCCGCCCGATGCGTGCGTCGTGCTGATCGCGGCAGGTGGACGCGAGGTCGATGTCCCGGCGCTGCTGCCTCACCTCTCGGTGGCGCGCGGCATCCCGATCATCGCCGTGGGCGCCGTCGCGTCGCACCGCCTCGCGGCGCAAATCGTGGCAGCCGGCGCGGCCGACTACTTCTCCCTGCCGGAGGACCGCGACGGGCTGCGAGACGCGCTCGCCGCCGCCGTGCAGCGCCGACAGGCCGGCCTCGGCCGCGCGGCTCTGGCGCACCTGGAAGCCCAAGCGCATGCGTTCCGCGATATCGTGGGCGAGAGCCTGGCGCTCAAGTCCGCGCTCGAGCGCGCGGCGCGGATCGTGCCGCACCGCGACGCCACGATCCTGATCACCGGCGAGACCGGTACCGGCAAAGAGCTGCTCGCGCGTGCCCTGCACTACGGCGGCCCGCGGGCCGCGGCGCCATTCGTGGAGCTCAACTGTGCCGCCCTTCCCGCCCCATTGCTCGAGAGCGAGCTGTTCGGTCACGAGCGCGGCGCCTTCACCGACGCGAAGACCGCCAAGCCCGGCCTGTTCGAGGTGGCCCAGGGCGGGACCATGTTCCTCGACGAAGTAGATCACCTCGCGCCCGAGCTCCAGGGGAAGCTGCTACGCGCGATCGATCAGAAGTCGGCTCGGCGCCTAGGCGCCACGGCGACCCGCCAGTTCGACGTACGGATCGTCGCGGCGACGAACGCCGATCTCGCCGCCGCCGTGCAAGCGGGCCGCTTCAGGGAGGATCTGTTCTACCGGCTGAACGTGATCGGGCTGGAGCTCCCGCCGCTTCGAGAGCGGGGCGACGACGTGATCCTGCTCGCAGAAGCGTTCCTGCGGAGGTTCAGCGCTCAGTACCAGCTGCCACAGCCCACTCTCACGCCGGAGGCGCGGCGTACGCTCCTCGCACACCCCTGGCCGGGCAACGTCCGCGAGCTCCGGAATGCGATCGAGCGAAGCGTGCTGCTCTCCCCCCCAGGAACGTTCGCGTTGAGCGGGCTCACGGTCGGTCCGGCGCGGTCCGGTGCCGCGAGCGCCCTGCCCTTCCCGGCGACCCTCGCGGAGATCCAACGCGCCGCGGCTCGCGCCATGCTGGACGCGGCCGGAGGCAACCGGTCGGAAGCGGCGCGGCGGTTGGGGATCTCGCGCTCCCGCCTGCAGCGGCTGCTCGAGGGGGGATCCAGCGCGGGAGACTCGGATGCTGACCCGAATTGAGCCACGTGCTGCGGCGTGTCTCAGTTCGTGATGCCCATCACGTTGATTGATTGCGACTTAGAGTGGCCCGGCGCTTGCCCCTCTGACGGCCAACCTTGAGCCCGGAAGGACCGACATGCGACGACTGAAATGGGGGCTGCTGGTGGCCGTGGCGATCGCGCTGGCCTGCAGCGATATGGGCGGCCCCTCGAGCGGCTCGCCCCGTGGCGAGCTGAACTTCGTGCTGCAGGACTCCACCTACAAGCCACTGCTCTCGGCCCGCGACAGCTTCTGGGCAAAGGTGGGAGTCGACCGGCAGCTGCAACTGTTCTACCAGGGCAACACGCCCGCGGACACGGGAGCGGAGTTCCTGCGGTTCGAGGTCGCTAGCGATGGACTGTTCCGGAGACCGGACGGCACCGCGTTCGGCCCCACCGATTCCATTCTCATCAAGGTCACGGTCGTCGACGCCAAGCGGTTTTGGTTCGACTTCGAGCCGAGCGGCCTGCAGTTCAACCCGGATAAGCCGGCCCGCCTGAAGGTCAAGTATCAGTATGCCGACCACGACTTCAACGGAGACGGGGCGATCAACGGGGCCGACGCCCAGATCGAGGGGGAATTGGACCTGTGGCGGCGTGAGCCTCCGGATACGCTGTGGTTCCACGTCGTCGGCTCCGTGAAGTTCGAAGAGCTGGACGAATTCGACGCCAACCTGTTCTCGTTCTCGCAGTACGCCGTCGCGTGGTGACAGCATGACGGGATCGCCCTCCGACGAGTCGGCGCTCCTCTTCGAGCTTCGCGCGCTCACCGAGCGTGGTCGGCACCGGGACGTGTTGGGCCGATTAGAGCAGCTGTCGGCCGACACGCTCGAGCGTCGGACGGTGTATGCGCTGCTCGCCGCCGAGGCGCACGGCCGCCTGGGCGCGCATGCAGAAGCGGAGCGCTGGGCGCAGGCCGCGCTGGCGATCGCGCGGGCGCGGGGCGAGCGACACGCGGAGCTGCGGGCGCGAAACTATCAGGGAGCGATCGCGTTGGAGCGAGGCGACGTCGACGCAGCCGAGCCGCACTTCGCGGCCGCACTCGAGCTCGCGCGATCGCTCGAGGACCATGCCGCCCAGGCGCGGTGCCTCAACAACCTCGGGATCATCGCGAACCTGCGGAGCGAACCGCGGGCCGCGCTGGCGAGCTACCAGCTCGCCCTGGCGGCCTACCAGCAGGCGGGATTGATGCGCGGTATGGCCGAGACGCAGCACAACATCGGCATCAGCTGGCGGGACCTGGGCGACTACGCGCGCGCCCTGGCCGCGGCCGACGAGGCGGTCCGGCTCGCTGACCAACAGGTGCGGGACGAAGCGCTCTCGGCGCAGGCGATCGCAGGGCGCGCGGAGCTGCATCTGCTCCAGGGAGACGCCGAGCTCGCCGCCGCGGAGCTCGCGCTGGCCGCCGCTGCCTACGAGCGCCTGCAGCACCCCGTGGGACTGGCGGAAGTGTGGCGGCTCCAGGCGGGCGTGGCGCGCGCGCGCAGTGATTGGCCCGGCGCCGTCGCGCTGCTGTCTCGGGCCGCAGCGCTGGCGCGGGGGCAGGGAAGTGCTCACACCCTGGCCGAGATCGAGCGCGACCTGGGCGTGGCCCTCGAGGCGAGCGGCGATCGCGCGGGCGCCCGGGCGGCGCGCGAGCGCGCCGCCGGGCTGTACCATCGGCTCGGCGCGACCAAAGCCGCAGGGGAGATTGCCGCCCTGATCACCTGAGGTGTATGATCAGCCCCGGGTGAGCACACTTCCGACAGGATCATCGCGGCCGTCCCTCGCCTCACGCGTGCGGGGCTGGAAGGACGACGCCACCGGCCTCGAGCAGCGGCTCAAGGACCTGGAGACCATCTCGCGCAGCCACCGGATGCGCCGCCTGATGATCGGCGTCGGATTCGTCTTCGGCCTGCTGGGGTGGGTGGCTAGCGCGGTCAAGACCCGCCCCACGACCATCGTGTTGGTGGCGGGCGGGGCCGCTTTTCTGAACGAGCTGCTGGGCCTCATCCACGAGCGCGGCTGGTACCGCTGGTGGCTGGTGTATGCGCTCTCGCTTCTCGATGTCATCCTGGTCGCGGTCTTGATCGTCTGGTTTGGGAACGGCGGCCTGATCGCCGCCTTCTTCCTCGCAGTGCTGCCCTACGCATTCGACCAGGGCCACACCGTCGGCAACTTCCTGGTCCTCACAGCCGCGCTCGCCTATCTGGGCGCGAGCTTCTTCCACAACATGCTGTACGAACCCGGCAGGAGCCTCCGGGACGCGGGGCTCGAGACGGTGGTGTTCATCTTCGTGGCGATGGCGCTCAAGCGGATTCCGGCCACCCTGATCGCGCGGATTCGCCACGCCCGCAGCGTGATGGGCGAGGCAGAGCGGGGCTACCTGGCCGTGCGGGCGCCGGCGGGCGAATCGGAGCGAGACTAGTGGTAATTTAGGGGGGCAAGCATTAATGGAATCGATTCGTCTGAGGGTCCTCGTTGCGCTGTTGCCCGTCGTTGCCGTTGCCTGCAGCGGGAGCGGCGGTGGAAGAGGAGGCGGGGGCAATAGGGACCCGCTGCCCATACTGATCACCGCAAGTGCCATCGTCGATGTAAATGCCGACGGCAGAAAGGACATGATCATCGGCTCTCAAGGGGGTGGCTTCGCGTCTCCCATAGTGCTTTTCAACAATGGAGACGGTTCCTTCAGAAAGAGCACTACGGTCATCCCCGCGCAGTACCTCGGCGTGGACGGAGCGGCCGTGGTAATCGAGCCTGCCGATGTCAATAACGACGGCAAGGTAGACCTACTGGTCGTTGCCGTGGACGCTCGTCAAGCATCCTTTTACCAGTCGGCGCGGATTCACCTCTACACGGGTAACGGTGACGGCACGTTCACCGACGCCTCCGCGGACATCACGAATGGAGCATTGCCGTTTCCGGTGCCCGCCTGCCCTTTCTTCGGCAGGACCGATTTCTGGGTCGGCAACCTTCGGATTGCCGATATAGACGGAGATGGATTCCTGGACTTCGTTGCCCCGGGCGGTAATGGTTGCGGCGGGATCATCTACCTGAACGACGGGACGGGAAAATTCGCCCCGGTACCTATCACGCTGACCGCAGGCACGGCAAAGCTGAATACCCAAATTCTACTCTGGCCCTCGATAGCGGCTCCTACCTTGTTCAATAACTGGGCTACCGAGGTTGTCATCGGGGATCTTAACAACGATGGAAAGCCGGACATTTTCGCCTCGTCATTCGGCGGTGATGTGGCCCATGCGGCGTTCATCAACACGTCTACGCCTGGCAACGTGAGCTTCACGATTGTTCTTACGGCAACCAAGGGCGCTACTGCGTCAGGAGTCGATAATTTCAAGACCGGCGCTCTCCTGGATATCGACGGTGACGGCTTTCTCGATGTGGTGGGGGTGCCGGTACACAGCGGTTCAACAGCCACGCTCCCTGTTGTCGCGCTCCGCGGAAATGGCACTGGCGGGTTCACACAAGACAACACTCTGCTGTCGCCTCAACCGGCCGTGGTACATACCCGTCAAGTCCTGGTTGCCGATCTAAGCGGCGATGGTAAGCTGGACGTGTTGATAGCGGACCACGGGTTCGACGCCGGCACGTTCCCCGGAGCGCGCAATTGGCTGTTGATCAACAATGGCGCAGGGGTGCTGGTCGACAGGACCGGTACGAACCTCGATCTCCTTCCCGGATATACCCATCAAGCCTCCATCGGAGACTTGAACGGAGACGGCACGCCGGACCTCATTCTGAACAACCTGATATGCAATGGCACGACCACAACCTGCGCCAATCAGGCGAGGTTCTGGCTGAACAACGGATCCGGCGGATTCACGTCCTTCAATCCCGTCATCAACTAAATGGGTGCTCCAAGTTGACGGCGAAACTATGCACGGCACGTGGGGGGGCAGGCGTATGGAGTCGCAGCGTGCACCTTTCGCGTCGCTAACACTTGCCGATCCATAGAATGCTCCTCGGGAGATTGCACATGCGAATCACCGTTCTCATAGTCGCCGTACTAGTTCCCGGCGTTGCTTCCACGCAGCAAATGAATTGCGACTGCACACAGATCGTCGGCAGCTGTGAGGCTTCCATCAAAGTGCAGCCGACGGGAAGCGGTGTTTCTCAAGGGGCGGGCTGACATTTACGTCTACTGCACCAATCTGTTCAAAAGTGTCGTACTACGTCGACAGCACACAGTACTTCAACATTCTCAGCCAAGGTAACACTGACCAGGACACGCTGTTTGGAACGAAGTCGGTCGCGCGGGAAACAATAACGGACGTGCGTTGCCAAGTTTGTAAGTCGATGGCTAATGTCCCTAACGCAAGTCGAGCCGAAGAGAGCGCATCGCCGACGGCTCAAGGGACCTCACCATTCGCTGGCCGCTGGGAAGGTTCTGTGCGTTGGGGGTTCATGAGCAGCCAAATAAGTTTTGATATTGCGGCGCAAGACGAAACCTAACCGGAAGATCGACCGATAGCAGCGGAACTGTAACAATGGAGAATGTCCAGGTCTCTGGCGATGTACTAACGTGCGAATTCACTTCGCCATCCGACAGGTCACGGGGTACTGGGCGTTTGCAGCTTACATTCTCGCACTAGAGTTTTTGCGCCCGGCAACCTTTCTCGTCGCACACCAGCACTCCGCCTGACTCGTACCAGTCGGTCAGCACCCAGCGCTCGCAGATCCTGCCGTCGACCCGGTGCTCGTGCCGGGCAGGGCGGTGGGTGTGGCCGTGGATCAGCCGCGGATAGCCGTGCTTGCGCAACGTCGCTTCCACGGCGCCCTGGTTGACGTCCATGATCTCCGGGGCCTTGCGGGTTTTCTCCGACTCGCTCGTCTGGCGCACGGCTTCGATCTGCTTCTTGCGCTGCTCCAAGGGTAACGCCAGGAAACCCTTCTGCCAGTTCGGATTGCGCACCTGAACACGAAACTTCTGATAGTCCAGATCGTCGGTGCATAGGGTGTCACCGTGCATCAGGAGCGTGGGTGTTCCGAAAAGATTTACGGAGTGAGGATCGTCGATCAGACTTCCTCCGCACGCCTTTGCGAATTCCCCATTCAGCAGAAAATCCCTGTTCCCATGCATGAACCGCAAGACCGGGCCCGTTTGCTTGTACTCGGACAGCGCAACGGCGACCGAGGCGTTGAACGGGTCCGACAGATCGTCGTCGCCGGCCCAGTATTCGAACAGGTCGCCCAGGATGTAGAGGGACTCGGCCTGGCGCGCAGGTCCGCGCAGAAAATCGAAGAACACGCGGTTGATCTCCGGCCTATCCGTGCAGAGATGAAGGTCGGAGATGAAGTAGACCGCCATGTCGCGCAGGAAGCCGTGCGTCAGATGCGAGAGATCGAGCGCGCCCGTCGATCTCGGCTCGTACCCTAGACCACCTCGGCCCGCTCGATGAGCACGTCTTCCGCGGGCACATCCGAGTGGGATCCGCGCTTGCCCGTCTTGATTCCCTTGATCTTGTCGACGATATCCCGGCCTTCCACCACCTTGCCGAACACGCAGTAACCCCAGCCGTCGGCGCTCGGCGAAGTGTGATTGAGGAAGGCGTTGTCCGAGACGTTGATGAAGAACTGGCTCGACGCGGAATGCGGGTCAGAGGTCCTGGCCATGGCGACCGAATAGCGGTCGTTCTTCAAGCCGTTGTCCGCCTCGTTCTTGATCGGGCCCTGGGTCGCCTTCTGGCGCATTCCCGGCTCGAACCCGCCGCCCTGGATCATGAACCCGTCGATGACGCGATGAAACACGGTATTGGAGTAGAAGCCGGATTCCACGTACGCCAGGAAGTTCTTTGATGTCTCCGGTGCCCGCTCCGGGTCGAGCTCGAGCGCTATGACGCCATGGTTCGTGTGCAGTTTGATCATTGGCCTATTTGCCCGATTTGACGACGGTCACCGAATCGATGACGACGGGCTTCTGGGGGACGTTCTGAAAAGGACCCACTGTGGTAGTCGGCACCTTGGCGATCCGAAGCACGGTGTCCATGCCCTGGGTAACCCGACCGAAGACCGCGTAGCCGAAACCCTCCGGGTAGGGTCCCCGGAAATCGAGAAAACCGTTGTCCTTCAGGTTGATGAAGAATTGAGCGGTCGCCGAGTGCGGGTCGGAGGTGCGCGCCATCGCGACCGTTCCGACCTCGTTCTTGAGGCCGCCCTTCATGGCAAGGCCGGCCTCGTTATCGATCGGCCCACGGGTAGCCTTCTGCTTCATGGAGGGATCGAAACCGCCTCCCTGGATCATGAATCCGTCGATGACGCGGTGAAAGGTCGTGCCGTTGTAGAAGCCGCTGTTCGCATACTGAATGAAGTTCGCGACCGTCTTCGGGGCTTTGTCTGGATAGAGCTCCAGGGTGAAAGGGCCTGCGCTCGTCTTGAATTCCAAGCGCGGATTCTCGCCCTGCGCGCTTGAAAGCCCCGTGAAAAGGAGTAACGGCGCCGCGACGCCGAGCACGGCGAGACGTAACGCGTACCTACGGTCAAGCAGAAAAGAGTTCATGCGGTTCCCTCGTAAACGATTCGCCAATCGTCACCCTCGCGCAGCCAATACTGCTTTTTCCTCACGGTATTGACCAGGTTGTTCGATTGATATTCCTGGTCGAAGGTCACCGATACAAGGCCCTCCTTGCCGGGATCTTCGAACATGCTGAGGTTGCTGATCCTGACCTTGATCCAGGTCTTGCTGCCGTTCACCGTACGCTTGTACCGGCTCCAGGTCTCCAGGTTCACGTTCTGCGCGGAGAAACTGGCGGAGTAATGCGCGAGATACCGGTCCGAGTCCAGGCTTTCCCAGTCGGTGCGCCACTGTTCGAGCTCCCGTCCCAGCGTTTTCCGCCCGCTGGCCCAGTCGTCGAGACTGAGCCATTGCACATCCTCGCTGATGATGACCGGGGTGATGCCGACCTGAAGCTTGCGGGCGATTTCCTCGAGATCGGAATTGGAGAGCACTACGCAGCCATTGCTCGAGCGCGGCGGGCGGCTGTAGGTGTTCGAAGGCGTGCCGTGCAGCCAGATGCCGTGACCGTTGCGTCCCTGGATCCGATCCCATTCATTCGGGTAGTTGATCGGAAAGGCGCCGACCCCGTAGAAGTCGGAGAGCTTCCGCCGCGGCAGGCTTTCCGTAATGTGATAGACCCCGATCGGAGTCTTTTCGTCGCCCTCGCGCACTTTCTGGGGGCCGTTCTTGCCCGAGCTCACGTAATAGTCTGCAACGAAGCGGGGGGTCCCGGCGTCGTTCTCGTAGAGATAAAGCCGCGACCGATGGGTGTCGACGACGAGCGCGTATCGCTGGTCGTCGCGGAGCTGGAGCAGGTACCGCGGAACACGGTCCTCCGGCGGACGCTCACGGTAGGCGCGAATGCGGGCAAGCGCCTCGGCCCGCAACCCTTCGATATTCGCGTTGGGCACGTTGGGGGCGGCGCCGATCGTTTCGATTGGCCTGGCGCGCGCGAGCAGCAGGTCGCCCTTGATCAGATGAGCGAGCCGGAAGTTCGGCGTTACGCGGATCAAGCCTTCGATGTTCTGGAGCGCGGAATCGACCTGCCCGCCGACGATCTCCTCGAACACCGTCGCAAGCAAGGCGTCGGCCGTCGTATCGATCCTCGCGATTTTCGCAGGTGAAAGGGTAGACGGAGCTCCGAAGGCTACGCAGGCGAGCGCGACGCAAGTGGCAGTCCGCGCAGACATCAGCTGCCCGACAGCTCCTGTTGAATGACCCAACGGCCTTCCGTTCGCACCATGACCAGCGTCTTGCGGCTGTTGAGCTTGAAGGTGTCCGAACGGTAGAGCTGCTTGAAAGACACGTTCGCGTTGTTCTCGTCCTTGAGCACGACTTTCGGGGCTTCGACGGCCACCTCGATTTTCTTGGCGCCGTTGATGCGCTCCCTGCGCGTCGCTTCCCACTCGGAGCGTCCTTCTCCTTTCGGCGTCTTGAAGTCCTGCGCGTAGAAGGCGAGGTAGGTCTCAACTTTCTTCTGGGACCAAGCGTCCGCCCACGCGAGCACCGCCTGCAGCACCGCCTGATCGCCGCCCTGGGCTGCCGGCGGCACCTTGTCCTCGGATTTTTTCGGGGTAGCCTTTGCCGCTGCCGGCTTGGCGTCCGCCTGCTTCACCGCTGCAGGCTTCGGTGGCGCGCTCTTGGCGTCGGTCTCCTTCACCTCTACAGGGTTCGGCGCCGCGCTCTTGGCGGCTGGCGGCTGCTGCGCCTCGGCCAGAACTGCCGGCGGTGCGCTCGCCGCGCTCGAGGGGCGGCTGCTCGATATGAGATCGCGAATCAGCGAGAGCTTGTTCTTCGCTGCGGAGTTGGACGAGTCGATCTGCAGGGCCTTGTCGTACGCCTGGCTGGCGAGCTTGGTATAGACATCGCCCAGATTTTCGTACGCCGTCGCGTAGCTCGGGTGCGTGCGGATGGACTTCTCCAGCTGCTGACGCGCCTTCTCGTATTGCCCCTGAGAGGCATAGAGAACGGCGAGGTTGTTGTAGGGCTCGGGCAACTCCGGATAGTCTCGTGAAAGGGCAGCGAATACCTCGATCGCCTCGGGCGTCTTGTTCTGTTCCGCGAGGATCAAGCCCTTGGTGAAGCGTGCGTTGGGATCGCCCGGCTTCTGCGCGAGATACTGATTGACGCGCTCGAGCGCTTTGGCGTGCTGCCCCTGCTTTACGAGTCCATTGATGTCCTGGAGCTCATCCGCGCGCGCGAGGTTCGCAGACAGGACCATCGGCGCCGCGAGAATCAGCAGCTGCGCTGCAAGGCGGGCGAAGCAGGTCATTGTGCTATACTTTTTCGAGTCAAAGGTGCGCGCGCCATTCTATCAAGCAGACCGTAAAGTCTACAGTAATCAGCCCCTTGCGGGAATTTTCTCGATTCTATTGCATTTCCGCCTCAACGTCTTTGCCGGTTCGAAATCCGTTCTCGTGGAATTCCGGTTCCTAGCGCTTCCCCGCTACCGGTGATGGTAGGCCGGTGCTGAAAATCCACGACAGCCTCAGCCGGGAGAAGCGGGCATTCGCTCCGCTCGACCCCGCGCGGGTAAGGATGTACGTGTGCGGGATGACGGTATACGACTACTGCCATCTCGGTCACGCGCGGGTCATGGTGGTATTCGACGTGGTCCAGCGCTGGTTGCGCGCGAGCGGATATCCGCTCACCTACGTGCGCAATATTACCGATATCGATGACAAGATCATCCGCCGCGCGGCGGAGGCGGGTGAGTCGGTCACCCAGCTGACGGATCGCTTTATCCGCTATATGGACGAGGACGCCGCCGCGCTGGGGGTGCAAAAGCCCGACGTCGAGCCGCGCGCGACGGCGTACGTCGCGGAGATGCTGGGAATGATCGGCAAGCTCGAGGAACGCGGTGCCGCCTACCGCGCGCAAAGCGGCGACGTGAATTTCTCGGTTCGGAAATTTCCGGGCTACGGCATGCTCTCGGGCAAGTCTTTAGAGGATCTGCGCGCGGGCGAGCGAGTGGAAGTCGATTCGACCAAGCGCGATCCGATGGATTTCGTGCTGTGGAAGAGCGCCAAGCCCGGAGAGCCCTCGTGGCCCTCGCCCTGGGGCGCCGGACGCCCGGGCTGGCATATCGAATGCTCGGC
>Ga0137409_10003853_pt1 | contig 15870 bp, 15 predicted proteins | sample CZODoug1_16funga_FD_122059 | JGI IMG/M metagenome (GOLD analysis project Ga0137409, IMG submission 122059) | Vadose zone soil fungal communities from Angelo Coast Range Reserve, California, USA - CZODoug1_16fungal (Hybrid Assembly) | ecosystem: Environmental > Terrestrial > Soil > Vadose zone... | reverse complement strand
GCCGCATCATCCGTCAAGACGTCCAAATGCTCGAGGCGCAGTACGCGAATATCGCGCGCTTCGGAGAGCCTCGGTTCGTGAGCACGCGTGCCGATCTGCTCGTCAAACACATCGCGGTATGGCGGGACGCGCTCGCGCGAGGCGAGCCGCCGCCGAAGGCGGGGGAGCAATACGATGTGGACATTCGCCTCTGAGCGCGCGCTAGCAAGAACCTCGGTAGCGAGTCTCGCGGTGCTCGTCGTGGCGACGGCGGCGTTCTATTGGGCACAGAATCGCTTCCGTCCCGTCGGCGGAGAAATCTCGGTTCCGAAGCTCCTTTGGCTTAGCTACGCGATCGCCCTGTGGGTGGCTGTGCCGGCCCTCCTGGCCGCCGACGGAAGAGTATCGGTGCGGCTGCGGCAGGCGTTTGCAGCCCTGGTAATTTTCGTGCTCGCCCGCGGCGCGGCCGAACTGTGGATGCTCTACATATCACTCAACTGGTCGCCCTGGTACGGAATCGCCCACGACCTCGCTTGCGTGACTTTACTCGTCGCACTTGCCCTTCGAGCGGGTTGGCCGCGCTCGCCCATCGACCGCGTCATTTCTGTGCATCTTGCCGTCACCGCGGCGGCTTTCGTGCCGGAAATGTATTTCGCGTGGTACATGCAGGCGCATTTCACGACCAGCGGCGAGCATGCCATCTACTTCGTGCCCGACGATCCGAGGTACAGCGAAGTCTTGCGCGTGACGACTGTGGTCGTAGTAAGCTTGTCGCTCTACTTTCCCTTTTTCCTTTTCCGCTGGCTGCATGCAAAGACTCCGAGCCCATATTCGGCCGCGCGGTGAACTGAGCGTGCAAGACGCGCGGGACATGCATTCGCTGTATGCGTCCTATTACGACGCTTCGCCGGCGGAGCAGTTCGCGAAGGATCTCGCCGCCAAGGACTGGGTCATCGAGCTGCGCGAAGGCGCCGCCTTGCGCGGGTTCACCACGCTGGCGGCAACGGACTTCGCCGCCGCGGGCGCGAAGCGCCGGGCGATCTACTCGGGCGACACCATCATCCATCATCGCTATTGGGGAGACCAGGCGCTCGCCACGGCTTTTTGCCGGTTCTCCGGGGCGTTGAAGTCCTCGGATCCGGGCACGCCGCTGTACTGGTTCCTGATCACGAAAGGACATCGAACGTATCGCTACCTCGGCGCGTTCTCCCATCGCTACTTTCCCAACCCGTACGGCGCGACCCCGGCGGAAGCTCAAACCTGTCTTGACGCGCTCGCCCGGGCGCGCTTCGGCGCGGCATATGTGGGCGCGCGAGGCATCGTGCATTACGAGGAATCCCGAGGGCATCTAAAACCGGAATGGGCGACGATCCGACCAGCGCTCCTTGCCCGTCCCGAAGTCCGCTTTTTCCTGGAACGCAATCCGCACCACTCACAGGGCGACGAACTCTGCTGCCTGGCCGAACTGGCCGCCGAGAATTTGCGCTCGTACGCGCGGCGCGCTTTTGTCGCGGGTCTCGATGACTCACCGCCTGTATCGATCGATCGCGGGATGTGCCCAGCGCTTCCGCAGCTCTCTTCCGCGGGCGCGGGCGATCCAGCACGCGCGGCTGCGCTCGATTCTCGAGCGTAACGCGGCGAGCGACTACGGCCGGCGCCACGGCTTCGCGTCGATCGCCTCGCCGGAGGCGTACCGCGACCGCGTGCCGGTCGTGCGTTACGACGATCTCCTCGAATCCATCGGTCGCATGGAACGGGGCGAACCCAACGTGCTCGTCGCCGAAGCTCTCGTCGCGTTCGAGGAGACCGGGGGCAGCACGGCGGGACCGAAGCTGATTCCCTACACCGAGGGGCTGCTGGATGCGTTTCGGCGCGCCCTGCTCCCCTGGCTCGACGATCTTGCGAACGCCTACCCTTCGATATCGCGCGGGCGCGCATACTGGTCGATCTCGCCCGCGGGCCGCGCCCGGCGTAAAACCCCAGGCGGATCGCTGATCGGATTTTCGAGCGACGCGGCCTATTTCGGCGAGGCGCTCGCACCGCTCGTGCTCGAGACGCTCGCGGTGCCGCCTGAGGTCGGCGCTTTCGAAGATCTAGCACGCTGGCGCGAGGTGACCTGCCGACATCTGGACGCGTGCGAGGACCTCGCTCTGATCTCGGTCTGGAGTCCGACCTTCCTTTTTGAGCTCCTGGACGAAGCCGAATTGGCCGCGAAGCCGCTTGCGGTTCTCAGCTGCTGGGACCAGGCTTCGTCCCGCCCGTACGCCGACCTCCTGCGCAGGCGCCTGCCCGGGGTGCGCCTGCAGGGCAAGGGGCTGCTCGCGACCGAGGGCGTAGTCACCATCCCGCTGGAAGGCTTGCCGATGCCCGTGCTCGCAATCGATTCGGGATACTTCGAGTTTCGGGACGAGGCTGGACGATGCTTCGAAGCAAGCGATGTCGCGGTCGGCAGCGAGTACGAGACCCTGATGACCACGGAGGGCGGTCTTTATCGCTACGCCATCGGCGACCGGGTGCGCGTCTGCGGCTTTGCGGGCGAGGCGCCCTGCCTTGAATTTCTGGGGCGAAGCGAATCGAGCGTCGACCTATGCGGCGAAAAGCTGACCGAGGCGTTCGTCCTTTCGGCTCTGGCGCCCTTCAAGCTTGAATTCTCGCTCATCGCCCCGGTCAGCGCTCCCGGGGCTGGCTATGCGCTCTATCTCGATGCCGCCGAGGTGTCGCGCGAGAATTCGCTGCGGATTGCGCACGCCGCCGACCGCTCGCTCGAACAGAATCCGCAGTACGCTTACGCACGCGGGCTCGGGCAGCTCGCACCGCTTACCCCCTTACGCTGCGTGCGGCCGCTGGAAACCTGGACGCGCGAGCGCCTCGCGTGCCAGCGGCTCGGAGACATCAAGCCTCCGGTTCTTTCGGGCGACTCCGGCTGGACGGCGCGGTTCGCGCTGATATGAGCGCGAGCCGCTTCCGTATCGAACTCGCCGGCCCAGAGGACGACGCGCGCTTGCGCGCGCGCATGGCCGCCGAGCGCATGGAAGGCGACATCGCGGTAAGCTTTCGCCGCGAGCCCGACTTTTTTGCGGGCTGCCGCGTGCAGGGAGACGCGACGCAGGTCGTAAAATGCACCGACGGCGCAAACGGCGAGCTGATAGGGCTGGGAAGCCGCAGCACGGTTTTCGCCCATGTCGACGGTGCGCCGCGGCGCATCGGCTATCTTTCCGATCTTCGTCTCGCCGCGCAGCATCGCAGCAGTGCCCTTCTCGCGCGCGGTTACCGAATGCTGCGCCGGCTCCACGCCGACGACCCCGTGCCTTTCTACACGACCGTGATCTACGAGGGGAACGCGCCGGCGCTTTCCGCGTTGCTCGGCGGCCGGGCCGGGCTGCCGCTCTATGTCGATTGGGGCCGCGTCCTCACTCCCGCGCTGTCTCTCGGTTTTCCGGTGAAGCAGGCGCCGGTCGCCGGGGTCTCGCTGGAAAAGGGCTCGCCTTCCCGGCTTGGAGACATCGTCGCCTTCTTGAACCGCGAAGCCGCTCGCAAACAGTTTTCGCCGGTGTATCGGGAGAAGGATTTCCCGGCGGGCCGCTTCCTCGGGCTGAGAGCGTCGGATTTTTTTCTAGCGGTCCGTGGAGGAAAGATCGTCGGTACGCTCGCCGCCTGGGACCAGACGGAGTTCAGGCAAACGCACATCGAGCGTTACCCGGTGCGGCTCGCGCTTCTGCGGCCTCTTTACAACGCGCTCGCCGCCCTGACGCCGCTCAAGCGGCTTCCGGGTGGCGGGGCGCCGATTCCCTACCTATACTTAGGCTGCCTCGCCATTGAGCACAACAACGTGGACCTCTTCAGGTTTCTCCTGCGCTTCGCGCTCGAAGCATTGCGGCGTGGACCTTGGTCATTCGCGGTTGCGGGCCTGCACGAAGCCGATCCGCTGGCCGTAGCGCTCGGCGAATTGCGCGCCGTCCGCGCCGCGGGACGCCTGTTCGCGGTCCACTATCCCGAAGAGCCGCTCGCCGCCGAGCCCCCGGCGCTGCGCGTGCCATACCTCGAGGCGGGTTGCCTGTGATCCGAGACTGGGTCGGTTTCCCCAGGCGCGGCGATCCCCGTCCGGCAGTGGCGGGTATTCTCACCGCGTACGTGGTGCTGGGAATCACGGTGCTCGGATTCAATCGCAGCCCGGGACAGTTGCTGGTCGCAGTGGCCGCGGCGGTGGCGCTCGACATGGGACTGCATCGCGTATTGCGCCCAGGGCGGCCGCTTTTTCCGATGAGCGCCGTGATTACGGGCCTGAGCCTGTCGATTCTGATCAACTACGCTCATGGCCTCGCCTACGCGCTCGTGCCGGTGTTTCTCGCCGTCGGCTCGAAGTACGTGTTCACCTTCCGCGGCAAGCATCTTTACAATCCGGCGCTCTTCGGTGTGGCCGCGAGCCTGCTGCTCGCCAACGGCATGGTGAGCGAGTCGCCCGCTTACCAGTGGGGCGGGACCTACGCGGTCGTGGCTTTCGTCGTGACGCTCGGGCTGCTGCTCTTCGTGCTGCGGGTCCGCCGCGGCACGCTGATCGTGTCGTTCCTCGTTTTCTATTTCGCCGCGCTGGCGCTGCGCGCCTGGATCACGCGCTGGCACATGCCGTTCGAGACCTGGTTCATGGGCGCGCTGAGCTCTCCCGCATTCTTCCTTTTCACCTTTTTCATGATCACCGACCCGCAGACCTCGCCGGACAGCCGGCGCGGGCAGGTGCTGATGGCCTTCGGGATCGTCGCGGTCGATTTTCTCCTTCACCTCAAATTCACGCTTTCCACGCATTTCTTCGCCGCCTTCGCGTGCGCGACGCTGCGGCTCGCATGGCTGCACGGGCGCGCCCTATTCGAGGGCTGGAAGGCGACTGCAGCGCGGTTGCGCTACGCGGCGCCGCGCTGGGCGCTCGTCGCGGCCCTTGGCTCCGGCGGCCTCGCCGTGCACGGGAATCTCACCGCGGGCGAAGGCGCGTTCGACGTCGATTTCCGGCTGGTCGAGGTCGACGCGGCGACCACGGGCATCGTCGGGCGGCCGAGCGACATGCTCGAGCGCGTGGACCCGCGCATCCGCCATATCGCGAAATGGCTGCTCTCGGTGGGCGACGCGGTCGCCGTCGCCGACGTGGACAACGACGGTCTGCAGGACCTCTTTCTCACCCACTCGCTCAAGGATCCTCGCGACCGCGCGGCCCTGTACCGCAACCTCGGAGGGTTTCGCTTCGAGCGCGTGCCGCTGCCCGCCCTCGACGAAGCGACGCGCGATCCACGGGCGCACGGCCTCGTGTCTGGCGCGCTGTTTCTCGACTACGACAACGACGGCGACCAGGACCTTCTCGTGCTGACGGGTTGGGGGCGGCTCATCTTCCTGAGAAACCGCCTGGTCGAGGACGGCAAACTCGCCTTCGAAGACGCCACTCGCGAAGTGGGACTCGACGACTACGTCATTTCCGTCGCCGCGAACGCGCTCGACATCGACCGCGACGGCCGGCTCGATCTCGTCGTCGGCAACGTCATGAGCCTGACTTTGAACGCATACTCGCCACCGCGACCCTTCAACGTTTTCGAGCTGCCGCAGGCCGAGCACCCGGGAGACCGGCGCATGTTCGACTTCATGCACCGCACTTGGCACGACGCGGCCAATGGCGGTGGTGCTATGGTGTATTTCAATCGCGGCAGGAAGTTCCTACGCGCCGATGCGGCGGCGATGGGCCTTGGGGAGAAGCGCTGGACGCTCGCGATCGGAGCCGGAGATCTGAACGGCGACGGCTGGCCCGACTTGTACCTCGCGAACGATTTTGGCCCGGACCAGCTTCTGATCAATCGTGGCGGCAAGACTTTCGAGACGGTGAAGGGCACGCTGATCGGCGATATCGGCCGCGACACCTATAAAGGCATGAACGCCTCGCTCGGCGACCTGAACGGCGACGGACGGCCTGACATCTACGTTTCCAACGTCCACGAGAAGCTACAGGCAGAAGGCAGCCTGCTTTGGGTAAACCGCGGCGGCGAGGGCGCGGCGGCGTGGACCGACGAGGCGGTCGGGCGCAACGCCCTCAACGAAAAGCGCTTCGGCTGGGGCGCGGCGCTCGGCGACCTCGACCGCGACGGCCGCCTCGACATCGTCCAGGCGAACGGAATGGTGGACAACTCCTACGATCCGATCCATCCCGGCTGCCCGGACTACTGGTACTGGAACGACAAGATAGCACTCACGCATCCCGACGTTCACGGCTACGCGGACCGCTGGGCGGATCTTCGGGGGCGCTGTATTTTCCCGCATGAGCTCAACCGCGTGTATCTGAACCGCGGCAACCACTTCGTGGACGTCGCGAAAAACGTCGGTTGGACCCGGCGTGGCAATTCCCGAGGGGTTGCGCTCGTGGATCTCGACAACGACGGCGATCTCGATATCGTGGTGACTCATCAGTTCGAACCCGCCACGGTCTACCGCAACGACGGGCCGGACCGCGGATGGATCGGGCTCGCCCTTCAGGGCAACGGCCGCCAATGCAATCGCGACGCGGTTGGAACGCGTGTGGTTCTTTCCGTCGCGGGCGTCCAGGGAACTCAGATGCGTGAGGTGTACGCGGCAAATGGGTTCTCCGCGCAGGGCGACCGCCGGCTGCTGTTCGGCCTCGGTTCGGCGAAAGGCCCGGTCGAAGCGGCCATTTATTGGTGCGGCGTACCGGAACCGCAGCGATTCACGCTCGCGCCCGAGCGCTACCACAGCGTGCGCCAGCCGTGATTCTGATCTCTTCGCGCCGAAGCTTTCTTGCGGCGATGCTGGGATTGGGCCTGCTGCCTATGGAATCGGCGGCGCGCGAAGTCTCCGGCATTGTCCTGCCCGAGGAAGTAAAACTCTCGATCGAAGGTCCGCGCCTGCGCCTCGTCGGTGCGGGCGTATTCCGGTTCCTGTTTTTTCGCTACTACGTGTGCGCTCTCTACGCGCTCGCGGGCCTGCGCGGTGCGGCGCCTATCCTGCAGGCCGACGCGCCACGGCGCATCGGCCTGGTGGCGGTGCGAAGAATCACTTCGTTCGAGTTCCTCTGGGGCTTGGACAGGGGGCTTGCGGACAACACCGGCGAAAGCGAGTCGATAGCTCTCGAGTCGCAGCTCGGGGCGCTCCGGACGGCGATCAGGGCGATCGGCGCAATCCCCGCCGGTTCGCGCGTCGACATCGACTATGTGCCGGAGGCAGGCACGAGTATCCTGATCGGCGGCGCGCCGCGCGGCGGCCCGTTTGGAGGAAAGCCCCTGAACGACGCCCTGATGCGGGTGTGGATCGGGGAGCGGCCGCTCGACGCGTCGCTGAAGGAGATGCTGCTTGGTGGCTAGTAGGCTCAACAACCGAGCGGACGTCCGATCGGTCGCGATGGTGTGCGCGGCGGCAGCGCTGATCCTCATACCGCAGTTCGTCACGCTGCCCGCAGCGCTGGCGGCTCCATGGATCCTGGCCGCGTTCCTCGCCTGCTGTGCGAGCCACGTCGTCGTGCACAACCACAATCACTGCGTTGTCTTCACGAGCGACGCTGCCAACATCGCCTTCAACCTGCTCGCCACGCTGGCGCGCGGCCACTGCGCGACCGACGTCCACATCGCGCACAACCAGAACCACCACGTTGAGCAGGGGCGCGACGGCGACTGGATCAGGCCGTCGCTCGGGGGCATTGGCCATCCGGTCGTGCGTCTTGCACGCTATATCGCTCGTGCCACGCTCTCGATGCTGCGCGAGCGCCGCCGCCTGGGTTGGGAGGGCATGTGGCGGCTGCCGCAGCCGTTCCGTACCAGCATGCTGGTGGAGAAAGTGTTCCTACCCTGCGTGGTGCTCGCGCTGGCGCTGCACGACTGGAAGGCGTTTCTCGTCTTCTGCACGCTGCCCTGGGCCGCTTCGCTCGCTTGGCTGGTCGGCGTCAACTACGTGCAGCACGAAGGTTGCGATCCCGAAAGTCGCTACGGGCGTTCGCGCAACTTCACCGGCGCCTTCACCAACTGGCTGCTGTTCAACAATGGCTACCACACCGCGCACCATCTCGATCCGCGGATGCACTGGAGCGAACTGCCGCAGGCGCATTCCCGTATCGCCGCATCGATTCCGCCGGAGCTGAACGAGGCTTCGGCCACGCGCTACATGCTGCGCGAATATGTGTTTTCGCCACGACGCGGATTCGAAACGGGAGTTTGAGCATGCACATCACATTCATTCGACCCAATCTCGGCGATTTTCGCGGCAGCGACGCGATGGAGCCGATGGTGTTCGCGCTCCTCGCCAGCCGCACGCCCGCCGACGTGGAAATCGCCTTTCACGACGAGCGCCTCGCGACGGTGCCGCTCGACGTCCGCACCGATCTGGTCGCCATGACCGTGGAGACGTACACCGCGCGGCGCGCTTACCAGATCGCGGCTCACTACCGCCGGCGCGGTGTCCCGGTGGTGATGGGCGGCTATCACCCGACGCTGCTCGCGGCCGAGGCGGCGCAGTACTGCGATGCGATCGTCATCGGTGACGCCGAAGGCGCGTGGGAGCGCATCGTCGAGGATGCGCGCGCCGGGCGCCTTGCTCGCGTCTACCGGCAGGATGGCGACATCCCGATCGACGGCCTGAAGCCAGACCGCTCCATTTTCCGTGGCAAGCGCTACGCGCCCGTATCGCTGGTGCAGTACGGCCGCGGCTGCCGTCTTTCCTGCGATTTCTGCTCCATCCATGCCTTCTACAAGCGGCGCATTGTGCAGCGGCCCGTGAAAGATGTGGTTGCGGAACTCGAAACCCTGCCGCGCAGCCGGCCGGTGTTCTTCGTCGACGATAACCTGTTCAGCGACGTGCCGACGCTGACGCGGCTGCTGGAGGCGGTGACACCGCTCGGCATCCGCTGGACATGTCAAACCACGGTGGATGTGACGCGCGACGACAAGCTGCTCGCGCTCATGGCGAAGAGCGGCTGCATGCTGGCGCTGGTCGGCTTTGAGTCGCTGTCGGAAATCAACCTCAAGCAAATCGGCAAAAAATGGAACCTCAGGCGCGGCGACTATACGAACGGCATCCGCAAGCTGCACGACCACGGCATCATGATTTACGGCACATTTGTCTTCGGCTATGACGACGACGGCCCGGACGCCTTCGAGCGCTCGGTGGAGTTCGCGGTCGAATCGGGCTTCTGCATCGCCAACTTCAACCCTCTCACGCCCACGCCGGGCACCGCGCTGATGGAGCGCCTGACGCACGAGGGGCGCCTCTTGCACGAGCGCTGGTGGCTCGATCCGCGCTTCCGCTACGGCGACGCGACCTTCGTGCCGCGCGGCATGACGCCGGAGCAGCTGACCGAAGGCTGCTGGTGCGCAAGGCAGTCGTTCTACAGGCACTCCAGCCTGGCGCGCCGCGTCTGCGCCGAGCCAGCCCTGTACGCGCGCCCGACGCGCCTTGGCGTGCTGCTGGCATCCAATCTAATTTCGCGCAGGGAGATCCGGCGCAAGCAGGGGAGCCGGCTCGGCACCGAGGAAGCCCTGCAGCCCCTGGAGGTCGCCGCATGAGAGCGATGGGCTTCTTCAACATCTACCAGTACGCGGCGCCGCTGGTCATCCTGCCGCTGTCGTACTGGCTTTGGCTGGAGCGCTGCGGCGGCGAGCACCGCCTTGCCGCCCTGATGCTGGCGATCCCGGTGCTCTACGCCTACATCGTGCCGGCCGTGGGCACCAACGTTTTCCGCATCTGGGAGTTCAACACGCGATTGCGGCTCGGCCGCTTCCGGCCGCACCATGGCTTCGTGTTCGGCTCGGCGACAAGCCTGATTGCCCTTGCGTCGCTTCCCCAGGGCATGACCGGTCCCTGGGAGCTGCTGCGCGCTGGCTTCGTGCTCGGTTCGGTGCTCGCGTTCTGGAACTGGTTCTACGACATCCAGGCGCTGCGCGCCGGGTTCCTGCGGGTCTACACGCGCTCGTATGCCGAGGGGCGCGGCCCGGAAGCGATCGCGATGGACTACGCACCGCCGATCTTCGGACTGTTCGGGCTTTGTTACGGCATCGCCATTGTGCTCGCCGAGACTGCGCTCGCCGATCCCGCACGCTGGGATCTGTACTGGGGTTTTTTCGCGCTGGCGAACGCGGTCTGTATCGCCGTGCCGGTCGGCGGCTACGTCGCATGGTCGTATTGGCGCACGGGGGAGAACGGTCTCAAGAGCTACGAGGGCGCGGGATGAACTTGCTGAATCTCGAACGCATTGAAGCGATTGCCGCGGATCCGGCGCGGCGCACCGCGGCCGTGGCCGAGGCGCCGCCGGACCTGTCGCTGCCGTTCATCCCGGAGGACCAGACGCAGCTCTATTACACGCCTGGCTATGCGATGCTGAACCGTGCGCAAAAGGTGCGCTACAACCAGCTATACGCTTTGCGCGTCAATGAATACATCATGATGCTGGAGCGCGACTTCGTGGACCCGGTGCTCAAGGTCCTGCGCCGTCGCGCGCAGCAGAAGGGCTCGCCAGCGCTGCGCCGCGCGCTCGAAGGCATGCTGGCGGAGGAGGAGCGGCACTATCTAGCCTTTGTCGCTCTCAACCGCCGCTGCGCGCCGCGCGACTACGAGCGCGTCGATGCGCAGTTCATGCGCCTGCGGCCCTACGAGCATGCGGTGCTGCGCGCGATGCACGCCGGCGCGCGCTGGCTGCCGTTCGCGCTCTGGATCATCGTCGCCATGGAGGAATCGTCCATCGGCCTCGCGACCTCGATGGCCCGCTACGGCGAAGGCGCGCTCGGGCCGCTGGAGCCGGGTTTCGTCGCGGTGCACCGCGAGCACGCGAAGGACGAGGCACGCCACATCCACATCGACGTGCATCTGGTGCGCGCCTGCCTCGCTACCCTGCCCGCAGCGTGGCGCGCGCTGAACGCGAAGCTGTTCATCGCCTTCATGCGCGACATGACATCGCCGAAAGCCAGGGGAACCGGCGCGCGGGTCGTGCAGCGGCTGGTGGCGGAATTTCCCGAGCTTGCGCCACGCGAGCGCGAGCTGATCACCGGTTTGGTGGCGCTGAAGGACCACGAGGAATTCCAGAAGAGCCTCTTCAATCGCAAGCTCGCGCCGCTCGCCTTCGCGCTCTACGACGACGAACCGGCGCTCGCGAATCTCGGCGAGGTGCTGAAAGCTTATGAACGCCCCGCAACAGCCTGAAGAGCTGACCCGCGCGCTGCCCGCTGGCGCGAAGCCATCGGGCTATTCGCTCGCGCTCAATTTCCTGCCGTTGCTGCTCCTGCTGGGGGGCGCCGGGGTCCTTTGGTTCGTCGATGGTGCGATGGCGCGCATCGGCACCGCGCTGGCGTGGGTCTACATCCTGCCGCCGCTCGCGGGCCGGGTCGCGATGGCGCTGTTCGGCGCGCCGGAAGGCGAGAGCCTCGGCCAGGAAGCGCGCGCGTACAAGGTATGGTGGTTCCTCACGCAATTGCAGGTCCTTTTCAACCGCTTCGGCTTTCTCGAGGAACTGCTGCGAATGGTGCCGGGGCTGTACGCGCTGTGGTTGAACGCCTGGGGCGCGCGGGTAAGCCCGGTCGTGTACTGGGGGCCGGGCGCGGTCGTGGTGGATCGGCAGGCGGCGCGCGTTGCTCGGGGCGCGGTGATCGGTACGCGCGCGGTGCTTGCCGGCCATCTCGCGGTGAAGGATTCGAGCGGCGCGTTCCGCGTCACGCTTGCGCCGGTGGAGATCGGCAAGGGCGCCCTGATCGGCGCCTATGCGGGGATCGGCCCGGGCTGCAGGGTAGCGGCGGGCGAGGAGGTGCCCGCGGCGGCCTTTCTGCGGCCGTTCACGCAGTGGACGGGCGGCCGGCGCGTGAAAGCGGACCGCCCGAGGCTTGGTTGATGGAGCGCGCGCCGCGAGGGGAGCTGCGCATTCCGGGCGTGCTCAACGTCTGTATCGCGCTCTCGGTATATGCGGCGGCAGCATGGTTGCTGTGGTTCGCTTCGCATACTGAGTCGCTGTGGCAGATGGCCGCGGCCGCGGTCGCGTTTTCCTATGTCAACAACACCGTATTTTCCCTGCTGCACGAGTCGGTGCACGGTATTTTCCATCCTCGCCGTGCGGTCAACGACTTTTTCGGCATGGTCGGCGCCGCGTTCTTTCCCACGGGCTTTCTGTTCCAGCGCGTCTGCCATTTCGGTCACCACCGCCGCAACCGCACCGACGACGAGATGTTCGACTGCTATACGCCGAAAAAGAGCCGTTTCCAGGCATGGTTCCATCTCTACTGCCTGCTCACCGGTTGGTTCTGGTCCTCCGCGCCCCTCGGCTGCGCGATCTACCTGCTGACTGGACCGTTCTTTTCCCGGCCCTTGTTCAAGGAGGGGATCGCGCGCTTCTACGGGCTGGAGCCGATGGTGGCGGACCTCGCACGTGCGCCCGCGTGGCGCATGCGCGGCGAACTGCTGTTCACGATCGCTTTCCAGTCGGGCCTGGTCTTGTCGCTGGATCTGACCCTCACGGGCTGGCTCGCCTGCTACATTGCGTTCGCGCTCAACTGGTGCTCGCTTCAATACACCGATCATGCATACACGCGTCGCGACATCCGAGAAGGCGCGTCCAACCTGCAGGTGAATCCCCTGGTGCAGTGGATCTTCCTCAACTATCACCACCACCTCGCGCATCATCGCGATCCGACGGTCCCCTGGATCCACTTGCCGAAATTCGTGGACTTCTCGCAGCCGCGACCGTCGTTCCTGCGGATCTACGCGAGGTTGTGGCTCGGGCCGAGGCACACCAGCGAGCCGCCCCCGAGCGCGCCGGACGGACGCCTCGAAGGCCAGTTGCTCTCCCGTTAGGACTCAGCCGAGTCGGCGCAGAACTGCTTGATCGGCCGAAGCTGCAAGGCCCTCATTTGCCGGCGGCTGAACACTTCCCTCTTGAGAAGGACTCACCTTCCGGAGCGGACTGATATTGCGTGTGTCGATCGAATCCCGGAAAAGGCCGAACAGCATTCCCTGTTTCTTGTACGCTTCTTTGGCGTAGATGGGGTTGTAGAAAAGATAGACACCCAACCGGGTCGGCGAGCGCATATGGGTCTTGAAGTCCCACATGCGTTTCCAGATTGAGCTTGTCCTGTTCCAGTGGTCGCGGCAATACCAACAGGCCTCCGTCAGCTCGTCCGGCGTCATGTTCTTGGGCTGGAAGGCGGCGTGGTTGAAACGGTACTCGGGGTGCAACCACCACTTGCCGTCCCAGAGCAGACGGCCCTCCCGTTTCAGCCTGTCGTACAGCGGGGTGCCCGGATAGGGCATCAGGATGTTGAACGCGGCAAAGCAGAACTTGTGGTGCATGGCAAAGTCGAGCGTTTCCTTGATGGACTCCACCGTGTCGTAGTCGTGGCCCAGCGTAAAAGATGCCCAGTTCTGGAGATGATGACTTCGCAGGATTTCGCATTGCGCCTGGTATTGATCCCATCCCCGGTGCGTCAGGTTGGAAGCCTTTTTCATGGATTTGAGGTTCCTGGGATCCAGGGACTCGAAACCGATCACGTTGCCCAGGCAACCGCTCTCTTCGAGAAGGTCCATGAGCTCCGGGTCATTGGTCATATCGATGGAAGCCTGGGAGACCCATTTAATACGCATGGGGATCAATTCGCGTAAGAACAGTTTTGCGGCCTCATGGTTCGACAGGAAATTGTCGTCAACGAAAAAGATGACCTTGCGATCCTGATTTTCGATCTCCGCCAGCACCTCCCTGGTCTCGCGCACGAAATTGGTCCGATTGAAGAACACGCTGATCGCGCAAAAGTCACATGCGAAGCGGCAGCCGCGCGAGAATTGCATGAGGGTGATGGGGAGATATCCCTTGCCCTTGAACAGGTCTCTGCGCGGCTGAGTTCCACCGGGCTGAGGGACGCCTGGCTTTGCCCTGTAGATCCGCTTGAGCTTGCCCCGCCTTGCGTCTTCTACCGCCTGGTGCCAGAGAAACTCGGCATCACCGATGTAGATCGAGTCGGCGTGCTCCAGACATTCCTCGGGAACGAGCGTCGGATGGAATCCGCCCATGATGACCGGAACACCTCTTTGCCTGAACTCTGCGGCGATCTCGTACGCCCGCCGAGCGTTGTAGATTTCAACCGTGATGGCGGCGAGATCCGTCTGCTCGTCGTAGGGAATTTCCTCGCAGCGGTCGTCATAGAGGACGCACTCCACATCCGGAGGAGTCAGACCGGCGATCACACCTAGCTGGAGCGGCTCCATTCTGCCTTCATCGACGTAGAGGCTGTGCTCCATGCGTCCGATATTGGGCTTGATAAAGGTAATTTTCATCGTCCCGCCAGGAGAAATTCTAGAACCTAGCTCATGCCTTGCGGCGCTTGAGCAGCAGAGTGCCGAGCACACCGACGACCAGCCCGATAAGGATGCCCCCTGCGCCCCAGACCCAGCGCAGTTGTTCGACCGCGTCGAGGATGGGGTTGTCCAGGATGTTGAGGCCGATGTGGGCGTTCAGCACCTTCCACTTGCCGTCCTCGTTGATGGCGGTGCCGGTCCAACGCGTGTGGATCTTGAACACGCGTCCGTCCTTCAAGGTGTAGGTATCGGTGGATCCGCCGCGGTTGATCCCGAAGCGTCCGCTGAAGAACTTCGTCAAAATATCGGCCTCGGGCTCGACCTTCACGTCCTTGAGCGGCGATCCGGGCGCGTTGAACTGCTTGTCGATATAGGCCTTCAGCTCGCCAGGCGTAGTGACCACGTCCTGGTTCACCATCGTTACGGAAAAATCCTTGTGCAGGTAAGGCACCAGAGGCTCGAGCTGGCGCGAGTTGAACGCCTGCGTAAAGGTCTTGAGGAGTGCCCGCAGCTCGTCGTGATCCTTCTTGTCTTTTTCGTCATCGGCGCCCTGGGCTGCGCCTGCGACGAGCAGGCAAGCGGAAAACATCCCAACGATCAACTTGTTCATCACGCTTCCCCCTTTATCCGGAACCCTGTACGGTTGCCTCCGACGGCATGGCAGGCCACCCATGCTACAAGCATACCGCCGAGCAAGTCGAGCAGGTGGTGCTGATGCACCAGCACTGCCGCCGCGCAAAGAAGCAGGAACCAGGCCTCGAGCAGACGGCGGGCCCAAGGCGGCGAAACCACGCGCAGCGAACCGAGGATCAGGGTGCTCCAGGAGATATGCAGCGACGGCACCAGGTTGTGGGGCCGGTCGAACAGATAGATAAGGCGGAACGCTGCTGCTTCACCCGGCACTTCTGCCGGCCGCTCGAAGCCGAGCTGCGCCGGCAGGAGCAGGAACAGGAATCCCGACACGACGACCGCGAACGCAAGGCGCTTGCACAGGACATTCAGGGCGGGTTCGCGCAGCGCGAACATGGGAAGAAAGAAGGCGACAAAGAGCGAAAGATAGACCCAGACCAGCGCTGGAACGAGGGGTATCTTGAGCTCCCAATCCAACCACAGGCGGTATAGACCGGCCCGCTGCGATGTTATCCAGTTGCAGCCGAGGTAGACCGTGAGAAACAAAAAAGTCAGGAACACGGCCCAGCGAAGGGAGACCACCACATCCCGGCGCTCTGGCCGCAGCGTCCACCCGCCTTGCAGGCTCATTGCACGATGGAGCTTGTTTCAGCGCGTCTTGCGTCTGCGCGGATTTCCCGCCATGTGTTCCAGCACCGCGCACACCGCGCCGGTGTCCTGTTTTCCCAGCCCCATCGCCATGGCGGCGTTGTAGATCGGCGCGCTTGCGGCGAACAGCGGCGTCGGGCAGTCGAGTTCGCGGGCGAAGTCGCCGATGATGGTCATGTCCTTCTGCCAGACCTCGTTCTTCATCGTGGCTTGCGAATAGTCGCCTTTCACCATCATCGGTCCGCGCACCTGGAACATGCGCGAGCCGCCGGCGCCGCCCGCGACGACTTTCAGCACCATCGCCGGATCGAGCCC
>Ga0137409_10003851_pt1 | contig 15874 bp, 12 predicted proteins | sample CZODoug1_16funga_FD_122059 | JGI IMG/M metagenome (GOLD analysis project Ga0137409, IMG submission 122059) | Vadose zone soil fungal communities from Angelo Coast Range Reserve, California, USA - CZODoug1_16fungal (Hybrid Assembly) | ecosystem: Environmental > Terrestrial > Soil > Vadose zone... | reverse complement strand
TGCGGACTGCTTGCGATCAGTGACATCCATGATGGCACCGATGAAATCCAAATTCGGAAACCCGCGAACGGCGAAGCGTCCCACTGCGTACACGTACTTGATCGAACCATCACGAAGCTTTAAGCGATACTCGTGCTCGAAGTCCGTGTGATCCCGTGCAAACGTTTCCGTCTCGTGTACGAAGCGGGCACGGTCGTCGGGGTGGACGACGTCCGCAATCATCGGAAGCGTCGGGGCGACGTCCGGTGTGAAGCCGAAGATCCGGTACGTTTCGCGCGACCAGAACAGATCGCCTGTTGCTGTATTCCAACCCCAGCTGCCGGTCTGACTCAACGCCTGTGCCTCGGCGAGAAACGCTTCGCTCCGACGAACCGCTTCTCCCGCCTGCTTTCGCTCAATACCTTGAGCAATCGTGTCGGACAGGGTTCCCAGCGTTTCGACCGCGGCATGGCTGGGGGATTCTCGCGAGAACATTGCCAGAACGCCGACGACGCGATCGCCGGCAAGGAGTGGAAACCCGGCAAATGATCCCACACGTTCGAGGCGAGCCACCTCGCGATCGCTCGAGATCGGATCGTCGCCGATGTTGCTCGTAACGCGGGCCGCTCTATCCTGAGCGATGACGCCGATCCTCGAGTGGCCGACAGGGATGAGACGATGAGCGACGTCCAGGTGCGTCAACATTCCCGCGCTCGCGTGCAGCTCGAGAAATCGTTGATCCGTCGTCATCACCCAGATGCGGGCAGACCCGGCGCCGAGGTGTTTCACGACGGCTTCGGCGCAGCACTGAAGAATGGCTCGAAGTGATTCGTCCATCGCGAGCGCCAGGTTTACGTCCGCGCGAACGGCTATCAGGCGGTTCCGAGCGAGTTCACGATCCTCTAGATCACGATATAGCCGCGAGTTCTCGAGCGAGATCGCGGCTTGCGAGGCCAGCACCTTCAGTATCGTGATCCGCGAAGGAGTGAACACGCGCGCGGCCAGATTATTCTCGAGATAGAGGACGCCCGTGAGCTTAGCGTCGTTGATCAGCGGCAAACACAGGACCGAGCGGACGTGATAATCAACGATGTAGGGATCTGTCGCAAACGGATTCTCCGCCGCAGCGTCGTCGAGAATCACGTCGTCTTGAGTTCGTATCACGTAGCGAACCACCGATTCCGGCAATGCCCCGGCAGCGGTGACTGCGGCATCCTTCTGGTGCACTGTGACTGACTCTCCCGCCGTAGAGGCATTCGCCTCAATGACGAACTGATCGCCCATCGAACGGATGAGAAGCCCACGTTCAGCGCCGGCGTGCTCCAGCGCCGCGCGCATGAGACTGTCGATGAGTGGTTCGAGGACCATCCCACGCGAGACCGCCTGTGAGACTTTCATCACCGTGGCGAGATCCAGGAGTTCGGTTCGCGCCAGGATTGCGCTCGCCTGCGCGGACGGTGATTCCTTCCGGAGGTGGGGGTACCAATGATCCAGCTGCGCCACCTTGCCGTCGGCGCCCCATCGCTGATAGCAATACCGCGCCTCGCGCAGGCAGGTGTCGGCGAACTTGTGGAAGCCCCGGGCCGCGTAGAACCGCGCGGCGAGCTCGTACGCGATCGCCTCGTTGTTGACGAAGCCGTTGTCGTGCGCCGAGCGGATGGCCTGCTCGTAGAGCTGCTCAGCCTCGAGCACGCGGCCTTCGACCCGCGCCATTTCCGCCTCTATCAGGGCAACGCGATTCTCGAAATTCTCCGGGCAGTGCAACGCCCATATCTCGTGCTGTTTCTGGTGAGCAGCCAGGGCCTCGAGATGCCGCTGTCGCGCGTCGTCGGTTGCCGAATCAACGGACGCAGCTCGCGAGAGAGCACTGTAATAGTGGTACTCCGCGACTTCGAAGAAGGAGGGCGATGTCCAGAGCAGTCGTTCGGCATGCGATGACGCCTCAATTGCGGCACGATAATCTCCCGCAAAGAAACGCGCTTGCAGCTTTCGAATCCAATACCAACATTCCGGTAACGCCAAAACACCAGTGCCGGCCAGGCGTCGCTCGAACTGAAGCTCGTCGAAACCTTCCCCATCGAGCGTGCCGAATGTCGGTGTCAAGCCACGAAGCGTCCGGATGAGCCCGAGCTGCGCGGCGATGCAGTCTATGACGAGGCCGAACCTGATGTTGGTCGCGAACGCGAGACCAGTCTCGGTCTCACGCTGCACATCGGTCAACGGATCTCCGGCGGCGAGACAATTGGTGTTCAACACGCAGTGGCAGTATCCGGCGAACGTGAAACTGCCGATTCTGGTCCCGATGTCGAGAGCACGACGTACGAGCTCTAGTCCTGTCTTGAGGTGTCTCGACCATGGCGCGAGAAGGCCTCCAAACCACGCATAGACATTCGCTCGATAGCGATGCGATCCACACTCATCCACCAGATCGTAACCAAGCTTGGCAAACCTGAATCCAGCCTGATAGTTTCCGAAATGCGGCCCAGCGACCATACCGAAATGGGCATACGCGAAGCAGGACGCCTCGCTGTTGCCGTGCTCCAGGCACAGGGTGACCATCCGGCAGGCCACGAGAGCATGAAGGTTGGCATCGATGAACATCGAAGGTGCTGTGATCGCAAGAAAAATGTCTAGAAGATCGCGCACATCCGGGTTGGTCGCCACGGGCAAGTCCGCGAGTTCCTCGATCTGTCGACTTCCCACCAAGGACCAGATGTAGTCGTATTCTCGTAAGACTTCCTCGTCAGTAGGGTGTGCGGACCAATCCGTGCCGAGCCCTCTGAGGTATTCGAGAAAGACGTCGACGCCGCGATCGAAGCGAGCCAACGCGGTGTAGAGCGTCAGACGCAAACGCATGACGACAGCGAGATCATGGGCGGTGTTCGCGCACTGGGCCAACAGGGAAAGCCGACGTTCTGCAGCGGCCATATCCATGGTCAGCAATTCGCACTCGGCCAACAGACATTCGAGCGAGAAGACCAGTTCGTGGTTCTGGTTCCACGTGTCGTCCGTCAACAATCCCCGTCCCGCCTGGGCGTACTTGAGCGCCGAGGCGTACGCCGTCGAATTCTTTGCGCGCCTTCCGGCGATGAGATTGAGTTCGGCGATGTGTTCACGCTCCGCAATCGATCCGATCAGGTGAGAACCGCGGTTGAATTGGTTGACGATCTCGAAGATCCCTTCCTCGATTTTGGCCGCCGGCGTATGCGCGGCCATCATCCTGCCGATGCGGAGATGCGTCGCTGGGCGTAATTCGTGCGGGATGAGAGAATACGCGGCTTCCTGGACGCGGTCGTGAAGGAAGTGATAAGAGTCTTTCGAACGCAAGATCAAACCTGCCCCGACGGCTTCGGCAAGCTGAGCATGCATGTGCTCCAGTGAGCCTTGGTAGACCACACGCACCATCGTGAACTCTGCGCGGTTGCCCAGGCAGGCAAGCTGCGTGAGCGCCGTTTGGGTGTCGGGAGCAAGGCGGACCAGCTTCCTGGTCATCAGGTCCGCCACGTTGTCGGTATAGCCTTTGGCGCGAATGCGAGCCAGGTCCCAGGACCATCGCTGGTTGACATGGTCGAAGGTGAGCAAGCCCTCTTCAGACAGCGCGGAAAGAAACTGGATCGCGAAGAATGGATTGCCGCTCGTCTTTCCGTGTACCAGTTCGGCGAGCGGGCCAGCATGCTCTTGCGTGCAACGAAGAGAGTCCGCCATCAACTGGTCGAGGCCCTCACGGGTAAGAGGCGCGAGTACGATGTCCTGAAGGATTGCGCCGGCCTTGCGCATCGCATCCAGTTTGCGCATCAGCGGATGCGTCGCGTCCACTTCGTTGTCCCGATAGGCGCCGACGAGCAGCAGATGCCCGACGTCCGGCTGCGTGAGCAGGTCGTCGATCAGGTCCAGCGTCGCCGCGTCGAGCCACTGCAAATCGTCGAGAAACAGCGCCAGCGGGTGTTCCGGCCGCGCGAAGACACTGAGGAACCGGCGAAAGACCAGATGAAATCTCCGCTGAGCGTCCCGTGGCGGAAGTTCAGGAACCAGCGGCTGCTCTCCGATGATGGCCTTCAATTCCGGAACCAGTGCCAGCATCAGTTGTCCGTTCGGATCCAACGCGTCATGAAGGGCATCGCGCCACGGGCGCAGATCCTCCTCGGTCTTGCTCAACAGCGGGCGCGTTAGGTTCTGGAACGCCTGCGCCAGGGTCGCATAGGGGATATCGCGCTTGTACTGGTCGAACTTGCCCGATGCAAAAAGGCCACGCGGAGGGACCAACGGTTTGTGCAGCTCGTTGACGACGGCGGATTTGCCGATCCCGGAGTAGCCCGACACCAACACCAATTCCGGCCTGCCGCCTGCGACGACGCGATCAAACGCGGTGAGCAGCGTCTCGATCTCGCGAGCGCGCCCATACAATTTTTCGGGGATGACGAGCCGATCTTGAGCGTCGTGTTGGCCGGGCTGGAAATCCGCGATGCGGCCGTATGCGTGCCATTCATCGAGGCAGCGCCGAAGGTCATGCTCCACGCCGGACGCGGTCTGGTAGCGTGCCTCGGGAGTCTTGGCGAGCAGTCTCATCACAATCGCCGAGATCGATGTGGGCACACTCATCACTCGCTGGTCAGGCGGTACCGGAGTCCTGGCGATATGGCAGTGCACCCATTCCAACGGTTCAGATGCGGTGAAGGGGCGCTGACCGGTCAGCATCTCGTAGAGCGTGACGCCGAGGGCATAGAGGTCGCTTCGCGAGTCGATCGAGCGATTCATGCGGCCGGTCTGTTCAGGCGCCATGTAAGGAAGTGTTCCGGCGATGAACTCCGGGGGTTCGGCGGCCTGGTGTTCGCGACGAAGGCGGGACGCGATCCCAAACCCGGTGAACCGGACGTGGCCCGTCGCGCCATCAACCAGAACATTGCCCGGCTTCACGTCCTTGTGAATCAACTTCCGTTTGTGCAATCCGCCGAGCGCCGTGGTGAGACCGACAGCGATGTCCAGGAACTGTGTGATCTCCATCGGCCCTGACAGGAATGAATCGAGAGTGGCGCCGCCAGGATCCTCGAGTACGAGCGTCAGGTGCTCGCGTCCCTCGGAAAGCGCCAGGGGCCGCGCCGCCCAGGCGGGATCCAGTTCGTTTCTCAATGAATATTCGTGATCGATCTTCTTGAGGGTTTCGGGGCTGGGCCGAGTTGAAGCCGGGGTCAGCAGCAGAACGGACAGCAGTCCTGGTTCCTTCGCGTGACCCCGGTGCAGAATGAATTCTCCGTCATCGCGGAGGCATTCGAGGGAGTACTCCGAAAGCTGCATGACCGTCCTTCACGGCATCGCCGTACCGTTGCCTCTGGCCCGACGGCTCGGAGCAGAGTGACCGATGATGTGCCTTCTGGCGCCGCATTGCCATAAAAATCAATGAAGGAAAGGCGGATTGGCGAAGAGCGCGTTGAGCTCCATGTACGGTCCCAGGCCATCCAGTCCTGCAAAGCTGCCCTCTGACTTCAACGTCTGTGCGGCGCGCTTGAACCCGGTCCATGCCGCCAGCGCCAGTGCGCCGCCGACGCTGATGCGTCGCACGCCGAGGGACGCGATCTCGCTGACGCTCCGTCCGATGTCCGTGATCACGAGCAGGTTGAACGGCTTCGGAGCGACCGCCTCCACGAGCGCCTTGATGTCTGCAGGGTCGTGTGGCCCCGGGGCGAACAGCACATCAGCACCGGCCGCCGCGTACGTTTCCAGACGTCGCACGGATTCGCGAAACGGATCGGGATGACCGACGAGGTAACACTCTGCTCGTGCGGTCAGCAGCACATCCTCGCCTGATCGATCAATCGCTTGTCGTGCGGCACGAACGCGCTCGACCGCGAGCGGCAGCTCGTATAGAGGCGACGCCGGATCGCCAGTCGAGTCCTCGATCGACAGGCCCGCAACGCCCGTCGCGACGCACCGCGCGACGCTCTCCGCGACGTCCTCCGGCTCCAGCCCATATCCCGACATGAAGTCCGCGCTCACGGGAAGATCGACTGCAGCCGCAATGCCTGCGATGTGCGCAAGGGTACGATCGCGAGCGACAGCGACATGGTCGCTCGAGTCGGGTAGCCCCTGTGAGAACGCAAAGCCGGCGCTCGTTGTTGCCAGGGCGCGGAATCCCAAGTGTTGGAGGTACCGCGCGGAGCCCACATCCCAGGGGTTCGGAATGACGAAACATCCTCGCTCGTGAAGCGCACGAAAAGCCTTGCGGCGGTCGGAAAAGGCGGCTGGCGGCGTCGACAACGATGGTGCGGACACGTTCATGGTTATGCCTCCTTCGGGTAATCAAAAGCCTACGGTCGATCGCTCAATGACTTCAAGTACTCGATGAGCGCCTGCAGTTCCTCTTCGGTCAGCAGACCGGCGAACGTTGGCATGACGGGCGTGTAACCGAGGGCCACCGTCGCCGAGGGATTCAGAATCGCCTCGCGCAGGTACGATTCATCCACGATCGCGACTCCGCACGTCGGGTCCTGGACGGGCCGGCCAAAGAGACCGTAGAGCCCGGGACCGACACCTGTCGAGTCGGCCCTGTGGCAAACGGCGCAGCCGCGCTCCTGAAACAGTTTCTTCCCGGCGGTCGCCGCTTGCGATTCGCTCACAACAACTGCGGACTGCGATCGGTTGGCCGAAACAAGGCTTTGGTCACCGGCGGCCGCGATAGCCGGCTCGCCGAAACGCGTCATGGCCGCCTCGGCGAAGGCCACGCCCACATAAATCAGAACGCCCAGTCCCGCGAACAGCATGTAAGACGTCATGGCACCACAGACCGCAAGGCCGTCTGTTCTGTGACGTTCGACAAGGCGTGCGCCGATTCAGCGTCTCGACACGGCTGTCACGTACTGACGCGAAGTCCGGTCTTCACGAATGCACGCGGACCTCGCTCCGTGTTGATCATTCAGGAGGCGGGCACATGAGCACGATCACGACGAAAGACGGTACGGCGATCTACTACAAGGACTGGGGCAAGGGCCCGGTCGTCACCTTCTCCCACGGCTGGCCCCTGAACTCCGACATGTGGGACGGCCAGATGATGTTCCTTGCCCAGAACGGCTTCCGGGTCGTGGCACACGATCGTCGCGGCCATGGCCGATCCGGCCAGGCGTGGTCCGGAAACGACATGGACGGCTATGCCGACGATCTCGCGGCGGTGATCGAGGCACTGGACCTCAACGACATCATCATGGTGGGCCACTCGACCGGCGGCGGCGAGGTCGCACGCTACATCGGACGGTACGGCACGAAGCGTGTGGCCAAAGCGGTCCTCATTGCCGCTGTGCCGCCGCTCATGTTGAAGACCGCGGCCAATCCGGAAGGGCTCCCCATCGAAGTCTTCGACAACTTGCGAGACGGGCTGGTCAAAGACCGAGCGCAGGCCTACAAGGATTTCGCTCCCATGTTCTTTGGCGCCAACAGACCTGGTGCCCGGGTGTCGCAGGGCACGCTGGATCAGTTCTGGCTCTGGAGCATGCAGGCGGGCCTCAAGAACTCGTACGACAGCATAAAGGCGTTCTCAGAAACTGATTTCACCGAAGACCTGAAGAAGTTCGACATCCCGACTCTGGTCATGCATGGTGAGGACGACCAGATCGTGCCCGTCAAGGACTCTGGGAAGAAGTCGGCCAGGCTGATCACGGGTGCTGTCGAAATCTACTATCCGGGCCTGTCGCACGGCCTGACCGCAACCCATCCCGATCTCATCAACCGCGACCTGCTCGCGTTCATCCGCGAGGGCAAACGGAAGGTCGCGTAGTCCCGGATAAACAGGCATCGGACGTCAGCAGAATCGGAGGAGAACAACATGACATGCTGGAAGACACTCAGGAACCTGTCGACCGCAGTCGCAGCGGTCGCTCTACTCGTCGCTGCGACGGCGCCAAGCGCGGCGCAGCAGCAGACGCATAATCGTGGAGTCACCAACATCGTGCTCGTACACGGCGCGTGGGCCGACGGCTCGAGCTGGTCGAAAGTGATTCCACTGCTCGAGGCCAGGGGTCTTCACGTTGACGCGGTGCAGCTGCCGCTCACATCACAGGCGGACGACGTCGGCGCCGTGCAGAGAGCGATCGCGCGGATCGACGGGCGGCTCCTGCTCGTTGCGCATTCGTACGGCGGGGCGGTGATAACACAAGCCGGGAACGACCCGAAGGTCGCCGGCCTGGTCTACGTGGCGGCGTTTGCACCGGCCGAGGGAGAGTCTCCGCTCGATCTCACGAACGCCAATCCCCCGCCTTTTCTTCAGCACCTGGAGGCGGACCAATTCGGATTCCTGAAGCTCACGCCGGCGGGAATTCGGGAGGACTTCGCCCCGGACCTGTCCGACGCCGAGCAGACCGTGCTCACGGCCGCCCAGGGTCCAACGTCCCTCGTCGCCCTGGGCGCCCCGATTTCGACGCCAGCCTGGCGCAACAAGCCGTCCTGGTTCGTGATCGCCACGCACGATCGCGTGGTCCTGCCGACGCTCCAGGCGATGTTCGCGGAGAGGATGAACGCTACGTCAATCACGCTCTCGTCCAGCCACGTGGCGATGTTGTCCCAGCCCTACGTCGTCGCTTCATTCATCCGCAGGGCGGCACGCGACGTCCAGTAACGGAGAGGCCTGGCATTCGCGCATGTACAGCTCGCTATGGAAACGGCATCTGCGCGGCAAACCGCAGCGTCGGAGAACTAAAGAAAGCTCTCCTCATGGATCAACTTCAGGTGGAAGACGAAGAGGGCCGGCCTGTATTGGCCACCGTGCGAGCAATTGGTGGCGGCCGTGGGGTTCGCCTCAAGCCGTCTCGGATTCTCAAGAGGGGCAAATATCGAATCAGAGTCGGCCCACTTCTTGAGGACGTTGCTGGAAATCGAATAAACGAGGCTCTTGATCGCTCGGTCAATGAAAAGCCAGGCGAGGCGTCAGGATGGGTGACAACGTTTGTCCTTCGCTGAAGAAATCTTCCAGGCATAACGCGCACAGCCCACCACGAATCGCGTCGTAGAACTGGCCGATGGTTTCATAGCCGTCGCTCTCGGGCAGACCGCCGGGTGCAACCGGTTGCTCAATCTTCAGGAAGACATCCAGGGCCTCAGGACTAAAGGGAAGCATCGGAACTTCGAACGATCGATCGCCGTGAGGAAGAGGTCGCGGGTAGAGCGTTAGCATCCGCGGCGTGTCGAGTCGTGGGCGGCCACCGACGGCATTGAGAAGATTCGCAGCGAGCGTCATGTGCAGCATCTCTTCGACGAGGACACTCGCCACGACCTCGGAGGCGTCCAGATTGCGGGCGGCATCGAGCGAGTAAAAGCGCACACAGATAGGGCGGCACCGTGAAGTGTTCGAGTTCAATCGCCCACTGCAGATGCTCGCGCAAGCTCTCGAGCGTCGCAATTCTGTCATACGACCGTGTGTCCAGCTTCGCTGTCGCGGCGTTCATGTTTCTTACCTTTCTATCGGAGGTTGTCGACGTCACCACCTGACCATCGGCAGAGGGTTGAGCGGGTGCCTCCGCCATCGATCAATCGTCAGTTCCACGAGCCGTCGATGAAAGCCTGCGTCCGGCCACGTGGCGGCGACACCTGCGATGAACGTGCGCGTGAGGCCGAAGCTCCGTAACCCGCGCGTCACGTCGATCCAATCTGCACGCCGAAATGATTCGACCAGCAATTGCGGATTTCCACGGGACGTCGTGATCTTGTGGTGATCCACGATCATCGCCTCGATCTCTGGAATCCACTCCGCCGTCCCTCGAGCGGTCAGGTGCTCGCGCGCGATTGCGACTGATGGAGCGATGTAGTCGAACGTATGGTTCGTCCAGATCCCGAGATCGTGGAAGACGGCTGCGACAGCGATCTTCTCGAGCTCGACGCGGCTGTCTCCCACGATCGCAAGGCACAGATTCACAACCCGGTACACGTGGTTCCGATACGCGATGAAGTCGCGCCCCAACTCCGACGCGTGATTGTCGAGAACCTCTTCGACGGTCGGGAGGCTGGTTAGGAGGCTGGCGTGGTCGGCGTACTGCAACATTGGCGGCGAACTCTAATTAACTGCTCGCAACGAAGACCGAACGACGGTTCTAAATGTGACAAGTGCACGTAGAACGACGTTGTCACATCACGACGCGCTTCCCGGTCCTAGCCAGCACGGAAACACCCGTAGAAGAGGAGATGAGATGACCATCGCGACCACCGAGCGGACCATCACTGACCACGAGGCTGCGCAGGTCGAGCGCGCGAACGCCTCGACTGCCACACCCGTCGTGTTCGTTCACGGGCTCTGGTTGTTGCCCTCCAGCTGGGACCGCTGGACAACGTTCTTCGAGGAGGCCGGCTACGTCGGGGTGACACCGGGCTGGCCCGACGATCCCGAGACCGTCGCCGAGGCGAGAGAGCACCCTGAGGTGTTCGCGGGCAAGGGGATCACCGAAATCGCCGACTACGAGGAGGCGATCATCCGCCGCCTGAAACGGAAGCCCGTGATCATCGGCCACTCCTTCGGGGGCCTGTTGACCATGATTCTCGCCGGGCGCGGGCTCGCCGCCGCGTCGGTCGCGATCAGCCCCGCTCCGTTCCGCGGCGTGCTCCCGTTGCCGATCGCTGCGCTGCGCTCGGCCAGCGTCGCCCTGCGCAACCCCGCGAACTGGAATCGCGCGGTCCCACTCAGCTACGAGCAGTTCCGCTACAGCTTCGCGAACGTGGTCGGCGAGGACGAGGCGAAGGAGCTGTACCTCGGTTACTCCGTCCCCGGCGCCGGCGAGCCGCTCTTCCAAGCGGCGTCCGCGAACATCAACCCGTGGTCCGAGGCAAAGGTTGACTCGATGAACCCGGAGCGCGGTCCGATGCTGGTCATCTCGGCCGACTCCGACCAGACGGTGCCCTGGGCGATCGCGAACGCGGCCTACAAAAAGGAGAAGCGCAACGAGGGCGTGACCGAGATCGTCAAGATGACAGGCCGCGGGCACGCGCTAACGATCGACGCTGGCTGGCGGGAGGTCGCGGAGAAGGCGCTCGAGTTCGTCAAGCGATTCGCATGAGCGATCTCTCGTCAGAGCCGCAAGCGACCGTGGAGGTGCAGCATGAAGATCGTCGTTGTTGGTGGCAGCGGGCTCATCGGGTCCAAGCTTGTCGCGATGCTGACGCGTGACGGCCATGAGGTCGTGGCGGCTTCACGTCGAACTGGATTTGACGCTGCCACCGGCAAGGGTCTTGCTGAAAGCTTGAGAAGTGCCGCAGTGGTCATCGATGTTTCGAACTCGCCCTCCTTCGAAGATGCCGAGGTGATGAAGTTCTTCAAAACCTCAACGCACAACCTCCTCACCGCGGAAGTGGCCGCCCGCGTCCAGCACCACGTCGCCGTGTCGGTTGTCGGTACCGGACGTCTGCTCGGAAGCGGCTACTTTCGGGCGAAGTTTGCGCAGGAAAAGCTGATCAAAGAATCGTCGATCCCGTTTTCGATCGTCCAAGCCACACAGTTCTTCGAATTCTTGACGAGCATCGCGGACGCCGCTACCCACGGCACCGCCGTTCGCGTGCCGCCGGTGCACGTCCAGCCGATTGCGGCTGACGATGTCGCAGGTGCGGTCGCCAAGATCGCGACCGGCGCCCCTTTGAATGGCACCGTTGAAATCGGCGGGCCCGAACCGTTCTACCTCGACGGACTCCTCCAACGTCTCCTTGGCGCGCGCAACGATCCGCGCGAAGTGATCGCCGACGCACACGCACGCTACTTCGGCACTGAACTCAACGAACGCTCGCTCCTCCCCGGCGACGAAGCGGAGCTCGGCGAGATTCTGTTCGATGCATGGCTCGGTCGCATCGCACTCACGATTCCGAATGAGAACGTCCGGCCTGCAACCGCCGGCGTGAGAACCGGGCGATCACCGCTCAAGGAGAACGAATTCCGTATCGGCGAAGTGCCGCCTGGATCGGTGCTGCTGGTCGGTGAGTGCGCGGTGTTTAACATCGAGGGAGGTTTCTGCGCGACCCAGGCGCTGTGCACACACAGGCAGGGTCCATTGTCTGAAGGCTCGTTCGACGGCACGACGGTGACGTGCCCATTGCACGGCGCCCAGTTCAACGTGTGGACGGGCGCGGTGTTGCGTGGCCCGGCCACGAATCCGCTCAAGACGTACCGCGTGACCGTCGATGGTGAAATTGGACGCGTCGAGGTTCCACTCGCACAGGCGGTTCAAGGCGCCTGAGAATGTTGACGGAGGCCTCTCGTTCGACGCCGATCATGAGCGCGGCGACTGCGTCAGTCATGTTTCCGACGCTGACTGCGGCGCAGATCGCGCGGATTGCGTCCCATGGTGTGGTTCGTCCGGTCACGCGCGGGGAAGTGTTGATCGAAAGCGGCCAGACGAACGTGCCCTTCTTTGTGGTGAAGGCTGGCGAGATCGAGGTCATCCGTCCCTCCGATCTCGGCGACCTCCTCGTCGCCGTTGTTCATCCCCACCGATTCACTGGCGACATCAGCATGATCCTCGGTCGCCCGGCGCTGATGCGCCTTCGCGTGAGCGAGTCGGGAGAAGTCGTCCAGCTGACAGGCGACGACATGCACGCGCTCATTCAGACGGACGCCGAGATGAGCGAGGTGCTGATGAAGGCGTTCATCTATCGACGGATTGAGCTCATCGCACAGGGCATTGGCGACGCCCTGCTCATCGGCTCCGCCCAGTCCGCGGCGACGCTCCGCATCAGGACGTTCCTCACGCGCAACGGCCACCCTTTTAAGTACCTCGACCTTGATCGTGACAGCGACGTCCGGAACTTGCTCGATCGCTTCCATCTGGATTCGGCTGAAATGCCCGTCCTGATCTGCCGGGGCGAAGCCGTGCTGAAGAATCCCAGCAATCAGACGATTGCCGCTCGTCTGGGCTTCAACGAGCGGATCGACCAGGTTCACCTGCGCGATGTCGTCATCGTTGGCGCTGGACCGGCCGGCCTTGCAGCCGCGGTCTATGCCGCGTCAGAAGGACTCGATGCCTTGGTCATCGAAGCCAGTTCGCCTGGAGGACAGGCCGGTTCGAGCTCCAGAATCGAGAATTACCTCGGGTTTCCGACGGGGATTTCAGGCCAGGAGCTTGCGGAACGTGCCTATGCCCAGGTGCAGAAGTTCGGTGCCTCCGTCATGATCGCCAAAGGCGCCGCGGAACTCACCTGCGAGCAGAACCAGCACCGCGTGCGACTCGACGATGGCGCGACCGTACCAGCTCGCACGGTGATCATCGCAACGGGCGCGCGATACCGCAAGCCGGCGCTTGCAAGCCTCACGCAATTCGAAGGCGCCGGCGTGTACTACAGCGCCACATTCATGGAGGAAGCGCAGCTTGGCGACGATGACGAGGTCGTCGTCGTCGGAGGTGCCAACTCGGCGGGTCAGGCCTCTGTCTTTCTTGCGCGGACGAATAGACGGGTCCACGTGCTCGTCCGCTCAGACAGTCTCTCTACGACCATGTCACGGTACCTGCTTCGCCGGATCGAGGAGACGCCGATGATCCAGGTCAGAACGAGGACCGAAATCGTGGCGCTCGAAGGAAATGGGCATCTCGAACGCGTACTGTGGCGCGACGGGACGGGTGCAATTACGAGTCACGATCTCAGGCACGTGTTCTTGATGACTGGGGCTGAGGCCAGTACCGGTTGGTTGAGTGACGGTGTCGCGCTTGACGCGAAGGGTTTCGTCAAGACCGGACCCGACCTGACGTGTGACGATCTCGCTGCTGCGCGATGGCCTCTCAAGCGCTCACCGTACTTGCTTGAAACGTCGCGTCCGGGCGTGTTCGCCGTGGGCGACGTTCGGTGCGGCAACGTCAAGCGCGTGGCGTCGGCCGTGGGCGAGGGATCGATTGCGATTTCGTTCGTCCATCGCGTGCTGACCGAGTAGCTCGCAAAACGTAGAGATTGCCAAAGGCGTCCGACCCTACCGAAATAGCGGCAAACAGGAATTCGACTTCAGGGGTAAGGCCGATGGGCTACTCATTGCCACTCACGAGTACACTACGGTGTTCCGGGCGTGCTGAAGAACACGATCGACTGGCTATCCAGGCCGCGTGACAGCGCATTGAACGGCAAAGTCGCCGCGGTGGTGGGAGCGTCGTCGCCGGGCATAACCGGAACTGCGCGCAGCCAATCGCAATTGCGCCAAGCATTTGTATTCACGAACACGTACGCACTCCTGCAGCCGGAGGTCCTCGTCGGACACGCGCATGAGAAGTTCGAGGCCGACGGTCGCCTGGTGCACCAGGCAACGCGGGATTTCCTCGCGACTGTTCTCCAACACTTTCTAGACCTGATGGTGCGTTTCGCGTCGTAGCCGATCATGCTCTCGAATTCGTGCAGGCATCGACATGGGCGACATCACCCCGGGCCGAGAGGTGTTGCGATGAGGAGACCTCAATCGGAGGACAGAATGCGTCGGGGCACCACGTCGCATGCATCCCGGAACGTCGGTCAGGATCGCGGGACCGCAGCTGAATCGCTTGACCGACGGATCAGAGAACTCGAGCAGCTCGCAGAGTCGCGATCTCCAGGTTCAGTTTGAGCGTATAGCCCAGCTACAAGCGGAATGGGAGATCCTCCGGAGTCGTTTCATGAAGTCTGAAAACACCGCCAGAACGTAACCACTACATTGACCAGCCGGGAAGGCTTGCCGACGATGAGAATCCGGAGGCCGGCCTCACCGGCAGTCCGAGTTGCGGCCGTGGGGATCGACATTCGAATTCCTCGAAGAGGTCCTTCCATAGCTGCAGGCATTTACATGAAGGGAGACATACCGTGCAGGTGCCCATAGCGGTTGAACCTAGCCTCGAGTTCGTCGTGACGGCCACACTCATTGTTGCAGATGTAGGCCGGTCCGTCGCTTTCTATCGTGATGTGCTTGGCGCGGATGTGCTGCGCACAGGAGAGCCGACATTTCTGCGCCTGGGGAATCTAGGGCTCACGATCAACGTCGGCGGGGGACCGACCGACGATAAACCTGGCGTGATCGCGACACCGCGGAAACACCAGAACGATTTGAGCTTGTTCTTGAACTTGCGCGTGACCGACATCCAGCGCCTGTACGAACGCTGGCGTGGGCGCGGGGCGAAGTTCATTACCGCACCGAAGACGCACGCCTCAGAGCTGCGCTGCTACATGCGCGATCCGGATGGCCATCTCATCGAGGTCGGGCAAACGACAATCACCGCGGAGCCGCTGGAACTCTACAAGTGATCGTCGCTTCGAGCGGTGGATCAACCTGCTCAACATCGAGGATGTGCGGGAGGTGGGCGCTTCGGGGTCCATGATCGCCTCGGATCACGGCCAGTGCCGATCAAAGATGCCGATCAACGCGGAGGCGATGAAAAAATCACGTCGGATCGACACCCTCTACGAACAGGAATCGCTGCCGCGAGGCATTACGGGCGATGTCGCTGCTGGCGCGTATTCAGGTGAGTCGTGACAAGATCGCCGAGCGGATTCAGTCGCTGGGCAGCGTGAGCGTCGCGATGGCGCACGATGTCGCGGAGACGACACTCGTTCCACCGCCGCCCCAGGGTCGCGAAGAGGCACCGGTGCCGATGTCTCGTGTGCTGCACGCGCACGAGATCGTGCTGAAAGAAGCACGGACGATGGCGCGACGCGCGGCGGAAGGCGGCGACGATGGAACGAATGATTTGCTCGTCAGCGACGTCATCCGGCGGAACGAACTGCAGGTGTGGTTTGTCGCGGAGCACGTCGTCGACGTGCCCTTGACGACGGCTGTGTGAGCCCGCGACGCCGCACGAACGGAATCCATCAGCCTCTGGCGTCCGCTGCGGACCACGTATGCGGAATCCAGAGACTGACGGCAATGAAGCGGAAAGGAACGATGAAATGGCGAACTCGTTAACAGCGGATGTCCGCACGGCGACGACGTGGTCGA
>Ga0137409_10003850_pt1 | contig 15874 bp, 6 predicted proteins | sample CZODoug1_16funga_FD_122059 | JGI IMG/M metagenome (GOLD analysis project Ga0137409, IMG submission 122059) | Vadose zone soil fungal communities from Angelo Coast Range Reserve, California, USA - CZODoug1_16fungal (Hybrid Assembly) | ecosystem: Environmental > Terrestrial > Soil > Vadose zone... | reverse complement strand
CAATCCTGGGTCTTGCGCAGATCCGCGATGCTCATGGCCAGCCAGATCCCGATCGCCGTCAGTGCGACGGTAAAAGCAAAGGCGGCAATGTTTGCCAGCATGCGAGCAAGAACTCTTCCAATGAAACCGAATACTTTCGAGCGACTGAATCTATCTTTGCCGCGATTTCCGGGCCGACTGGCTGGCTGTATGAATCAGAACGGTATTCCTTGCCACTCCTGGAACTTAATTGGAATGGCAGTCTTATCTCGGCATGATCGAAAACTCCCTGCTTATTCCAAAATCCCGTTCCGGACGATGCGCTATCCTCCTCCAACAGGTCGCTTTGCCATTGGGCGAACTGAACGTATTGAACGGTTTCCCCTTCCAGTTCCTCGCCGTTTAGCTGCGCCTCGTATGCGCTGCTGAGTTCTTGTACCAGGTTATTAAGCGTGCGGGAGTCTGCGCACAGAGACGGAATCGTAAGCAGTAATATGTGGGTATGTTCCGTCTGTTCGATCAGGCAGGCTCTTAATAACGAAGGATCCTCAAAGTTACGAGCCCGATCTTTTTCTTGCTGGATTAATCTCTCGACATTATCGCCTTGCCCTGCGACCGGCCCCTCTTCCCGCCAAATCGCGGCAGCGGATTTAGCCACGACCTGGACGGGGTATTTCGCTCCCGGCATGCGATGAAACCCCGTTCGCAATATTTCCTGCCGCTGTACGATCTTCCGCAATGCCTCTTTTAATATCGCCTTGTTCAGGCTTCCATCGATCGCCACCACGCATTGCGCTAAATAGGCAGGGCCGGTCTGTTCCAATGCCCAGAGTCTTTCTTGAGAGCGGGAGAGCCGAAATCCTTCGATTTGATAGTTCATTGACTCCTCATAGGACGCGTGTCCGAATTTAAACTGTTAAGCTGCGATCGGGTGTTGTTGTTCACACCACAGACCACACCACCTGGCAGCGGAAATGGCTTGCCATTTTCCGCCCTCTTCAAGAACTGGCGAGAAGAGACTCAAGCGCAGCTCTCAGAATCAGCTATTGAGTTATTTTCAGCTGAGACCCCGCCCGGGCGGCGCGGGCAATTACACTTGCGAGTAAGCTGACATCTCCCCCATCGCGACCAGAAGCTTTCTTTCTCCCACGAATGAATTACGCCCATGAGCCATGAGCATGTTGTCGAGCATCAGGATGTCCCATTTTTGCCAGGGGAAGCTTATTTCCAGCTTGCGATAAACCTCTAGAATTTCATCCATCTCAGAATCATCGATGGGTGAGCCGTCGCCGTAATAGCAATTTCGGGGCAGGTCCTGTTCCTTATACAAAGCCTGCAAAGACTCCCTAGTGGTCCGATCCAAGCAGGAAAGGTGCCAGTGTTGCGCTTGATTGAACCATACCATCTCTCCCGTGCGCGGGTGCTTTCCGACGGCCGGGCGAATGGCCCGCGTCACCAGGCGGCCGCCGTCCTTCCATTCAAAATGGATCTTTTCTTTCCGGCAACGTTCTTCAACTTCCTCTCTCGAAGTCGTCTGAAAGACCTTTTGCCAGCTCAACCCAAGGCTCTCTCCGTAATTTCTGACATACATCGCCCCTTTTCGGATGAATCGTTCCCGGGTTCCAGAAGAGATGGATTCGAAAACTTTTCGGCTGTCCACGATCGGCGTTTCGCCTCCGTGGTCGGCCGGTTTCGAGCAGCAAAACCAAATCTTCATTGGCCATTGCAAGTTAAACGAGTTCTCGTTATGCCAGAGTAACTTCTTGTCCGCCGGGTAGAATACAGGCGTATAAATGCCGCTGCTGACCGCTTGACGTAGGTGCTCGCCATTGTCGCTGAATAATTCCGGGCAGATGACTTTGGCGAATCGTTCGAGCTCAGCGGCCGATGCAAGATTGAATCCTCGGAACAGCAACGCTCCGTGCTTGCCAAGCTCACGCTCAATCAATTCACGATTATTCCTGCTCCAGTCAATCAAATCGGCGTCATTCAACACTGGTTCGATCACCAGTGGAGCCGACAGGTCCGGATGCAAGAGGCCGGTCCGAACGATCTTCTCTCCGGCCAATTGAACCACTTGAGGCTTAACGGTTTGGAATTGTTTGAAATTGTTGTCCGCACGCAACCTCGCTTCTTCTCTTAGCTGCTCTCGCTCGAAGGCGACGATTGCTTGTTTCATCTCAGTCAGTGAGGATTGCGGATTTTCAACAACGAATTGCAGGATTCTCTCGAAGAGATCGCTCAGCCTGATGATAGATGTGGCGTCGAATAAATCCGTGTTGTATTCGATTGATCCTTTGAGCCCGTCCCCGTCCTCCCAAAACAACAGGGTTAAATCGAGCTTTGAAACGCTACTTTTGATGGGGAGATCCGCCAGCGAGAGATTAACAAGTTCCAGCGGCGGCATGGGGGCGTTTTGCAAAACGAGTTTCACTTGAAAGATGGGGGAGTATTTCAAGCTCCGCTCCGGCTTCAAAATTTCCACCAGTTTATCGAATGGCATGTCCTGATGCGTATATGCATCCAGCGCGACCTCTCGAACACGACATACGATTTCCCGAAATGCCGGATTCCCGGACAGGTCTGTTCGCAAAACCAACTGGTTGACAAAAAAGCCGATCAGGTTTTCAGTTTCGGTCCGGTTCCGATTGGCGACATCGGTCCCCACCACAATGTCTTCCTGCCCACTGTAGTGATAAAGCAGGACATTAAACCCAGCCAGCAAGGTCATGAAAAGAGTGGCATTTTCATTGCGTCCGAGCTTCTTCGCTGCATCAGCCAAGTCTTTTGACAGCGCCGTCGAGTATACGGCTCCGCGAAAGCGCTGTTTTTCCGGGCGCGGTTGGTCCAAAGGCAGTTCCAGCACAGGAGAAGCGTCTTTCAGTTGCCGCTCCCAATATCCCACCAGGCGTTCGAGCTCTTCGCCTTGCAATTGTGTTCGCTGCCATACGGCATAATCGCCATATTGAATGGGAAGTTCTGTCAGCGGCGATGGTCGCCCCTCACAGAAGGCTTCGTAAAGCGCTGCCAGCTCTTGCCTGAACACGCCCAATGACCATCCATCTGAGATGATGTGGTGGATGGTTATCAATAGCACATGTTCATCCGGCCTCAGTCGTAACAATTTAAATCGCAGCAACGGCCCTAGAGACAAATTGAACGGCCGGTCGGCATCCGCAGTTGCCCGCTGCCGGATCTCCTCTTCGACCTCCATTTCAGACAAGTCGCTCAAGTCTTCCTCCGGCAACACCCAGCGTCCGGGTCTATCTATCACTTGGATAGCGGTCCCGTGCCTGTCAACCAGCCTGGTGCGTAAACTTTCGTGGCGCCTGATGATTTCACTGAGAGACCGCTCCAGGGCTTCTATATTGAGAGCGCCTGTGAGCTGTATGCCGCCGGGAATATTGTTAGACACATTGCCGGGCGATAATTGATCTATAAACCATAGTCGCTGCTGCGCAAACGAGAGCGGCAGGTCGACATCACGCGGCGCGGGAACGATCGGATGGGTGCGCAAGCCATGGCCGACCCGGATTTCCTCATCGATGCTGCTCGCCAGCATCGACACCGTGGGACGCTCGAACAAACGACTTATCTGCACTTCAATTTGGAAGGTCTTCCGGATCCGCCCAATCAAAGTTACCGCCATCAATGAATGTCCGCCCAGATCGAAGAAATTATCATGTATCCCGATGCAATTGACGCCAAGCACTGCCTGCCAGATCCCACATAACAACTCTTCCGTGAGCGTGCGCGGCATTGCTTGCGCTTCATTTATGCCGGCCTGATCCGTTCCGGGTTCTGGCAGAGCGTTGCGATCGATCTTGCCATTGGCGGTCATGGGCATCGCGGCCAACACCACGAAAGCCGCGGGCGCCATATACTCCGGCAACCGCTCGCGCAGGTACCGGCGGAGCTCGGCCGGCGACACCGGCTGCTCCGCATCCGGAGCGACATACGCAACGAGCCTCTTTTCTCCAGGCCGGTCTTCGCGAACTGTGACCACGGCTTCCCGCACCTGCTCGTGAGCGCCGAGCGCGCTTTCGATCTCGCCCAGTTCGATCCGGAAGCCGCGAATCTTCACTTGATGATCCTCGCGTCCGAGATATTCGATATTTCCGTCGGGCAGATAGCGAACCCGATCCCCCGTTCGGTACAGCCTGGCCCCGGGATTCTGGCTGTACGGGCTTGGAACAAAGCGTTCGGCCGTTAGATCAGGTCTCGCCAGATACCCCCGCGCCAGGCCGTCTCCGCCGATGTAGAGATCTCCCGGCGCTCCCAGAGGCGCCACTTCACCTTCTTCATCTAGGATGTAGAGATTCGTGTTGCTGATCGGTCTTCCAATCGTCGGCTCTGTCCCTTCACGCACCTTATACACCGTCGCATCTACCGTGCATTCCGTCGGTCCGTATACGTTGTAGTATCTCACCCCTCTGCTTTCTGACATCTCTCTCCAACTCCCCCCGTCTATCGCCTCTCCCCCCACTAGCACAAGCCTCGGATGGCTCGTCCCTTTCCCCAACCCCGCCTCCATTAGCATTCTCAGATGCGAGGGCGTGCAGTCCAGCGCTTCTATTCCGGCGCTCCTGACGTATTCGAGTAAAGCCTCCCCATCCACCCGATCTTTTTCCGGTATGATGCATAGCCGAGCTCCATTCCCCAACTGAATCACCTGCTTGACCGACGCGTCGAACACCAATGGCGCATTCATGCTGACTGTCAGTCCCTCTCCTCCTTCGTATATTGTCTCCTTCAGCCCCTCCAACAGGTTGACCACTGATCCATGCCTGACCATCACGCCTTTCGGCTTTCCGGTCGATCCCGAGGTGTAAATGACATAGGCCAGGTTCTCCGCACTCACTAGACTGGCGAGGTTCTCCTCGCTCTGCTGCGCAATCTCTTCCCACCCACTATCGAGACAAATCACCTCCGCGCCTGCGCCGACATGTGAGCGCCGAGCTTCCTGCGTCAAGATGACCTTCACCCCAGCGTCCTCCAGCATCGATCGCAGCCGTTCCTTGGGGTAGTTCGGATCCAGCGGCAGATACGCTCCTCCGGCCTTCAAGATCCCCAGCAATCCGACGATCATCTCTAGGCTGCGCTCCACACATAAACCAACCAACGTCTCGGCTCCCACTCCCAGCCCTCGCAGGTGATGCGCCAACTGATTGGCTCGCTCATTCAGCTCGCGATAGGTCAAGCGTTTCGTCTCACTGATCACCGCGACCGCTCCGGGCGTCCGCTCCACCTGCTCCTCAAACAACTGATGGATGCATCGCTCGCGCGGATACGCGCGCGCCGTCGCGTTCCACTCCTCCAGCAATTGCCTTCGCTCTCGCGGGCTGATCAGCGACAGCTCTCGCAATGGCGCCTCAGGACGCCCCGCTGCGCTCTCGACCAGATGGAGATACTGTTCCGCCAAACGCTCAACCGCTGCTCTCTTGTAATTTGACAGCTCGAACTGCAACTCAGCACGGAGCTCTTCCGCTCGCCTCTTACACGACAGCTTGATGTTGCAATCCACTTCTTTCATTCGCCTTCCGCATACTCTCCAGACCAGACCGCGGCTTCGTTCCTCATCCGTTTTCACATACTCGAAACCATATTCCAACCTTCTTCGCCGCCCCGATTCCTGCTGGGCGCTCGCCATCGACTTCCCTTGGAAACAGTCCTGCCAAATCCGGTGCTCTTCCAGCCTCTCGCTCGTTTCACGCGCCAGACCTCTCAGGCTCGCCTCGCTCGCTCCCTCAAATCTCATCGGCAGCCAACGTTCGAATAACCCCAGAGTTCCTTCCAACTCAACGTCCGTTCGACCGTCGAACCACACCTCCACTGACTTCAGCCTTCCTCCCGTCAACTTCCACAACAGCACGCGCCAACAGGCCAGCAGCGCCGATTCCTCGCTCACCCCCAGGCTCTCGGAGAGGCTCGCCACAGCCGCCGCGAGTTCATCCCTCAGACTCACCCTCTCCGTTCCCGATTCCCGCTCACGTTCCCGAACTTCTCCCTCGATCGTCAAAAGGCCTCCGGCCGCCGCATCCGTCGATTGGTCTCGCCAATACGCTCGTCCTTCGGACGCTTCCTCGCTTTCCTCCAGATCACGCTGCCACGCCGCATAAGCCGTATATTGCACCGCCTCCGGCTCAGCCTTATCTCTCCTCTTACCGCCTTCACGCAGCCTCTCATACTTCCACGCCAGCTCCCCTGCCAGGTTGGCCCAGCTCTTGCGATCCACGCTCAGCCTCGGCAGGCTTAGCAGCAATCGCGTCTCCTGCTCGCCCGCTCGGCGCAGCGCACAGGCTTGCAAGGCCGGCTTGCTGCCGTCCACCGCGCCTTCCTCCATCGCCTCGACCGCGCGACTGTTCCACGATGGATCTCCAGCCTCAAGCGCCTCCCGTTCTTCTCTCCACTCCAGGGCGCAGGATTCGCTTACCACCTGCCACGGCTGACTCATCCCGGCTGAGAGCCGATACCCGGTCCGCAGAATCTCATGCCTGACCACCATCTCTTCCAATGCTCTTCGCAAGGCTTTGCTATCGACCTCACCACTCAGCAGGACCTCGCACACTTCGCGCGGTGTGACCCCCGCCCGCGTCGACAGCTCCCTCCATGCTTCCAACTGCTGCTGCGAGATCCCATAACCGGTCACCACCTCTCGTCCCATCAACGTACCTCCGTCTTTCACGTCAAATGTCCGTTCTATCATAGGGTTCGGCCATACCGAAGATGATCTTCCTCTCGCCCGTGAATGATCGGCGCCCGTGCGCGGTCAGCATATTGTCCAAAATGATTATGTCGCCGCGCTCCCACTCGAAGATCTTGATGTTTTCCAGATATGCGGCTCTCAATTCGTCCAAGACCGACGCTTCAATCTCGGAACCATCCCCGTAGTAGGTATTGTTGGGCAGGTCTTCCACTTTGAACGCCGCGAGCAATGCATCGCGGGTCGGAGATGAGAGCGTCGAGATATGAAAGAATGTCGCGTGGTTGAACCAGACCTTTTCGCCCGTTCGTGGGTGTTCGGCTATGGCCGGACGTATCTGGCTAGTGCGCAGACGGTCGCCGCCTTTCCATTCAAAATCGATGCCGGCCTTGCGGCAATACCTTTCGACTTCGTCTTTTTCAGTGGTCTGAAAAACCGTCTGCCAGGGTAAGCCAAAGCCATCTCCGAAGTTGCGAACGTACATCCATTTCTTTTCGAGAAAGCGTTCTCTGATCTCCGGCGATATGCTCCGGAAAATTTCGCGCGTATCGGCAATCGGCGTCTGCCCTCCCTGCTGAGCCGGAATCAAACAGCCGAAGTAAAGCTTCATTGGCAGAATTTTTGCATATGAGTGTTCGTTATGGGGGAAGATATCTTGCTCCGCAGGATAATCGGTCGAGGTATAGACATTTCCGATCACGCTGCTGCGGGGAGACGAGCGTTCCTTATACTTCATCACCCCTCCTGAAATCGCCCGGATCAATCGCTCAAACTCTTCCGCCGAATTCACATGAAAATTCCGGAGGAGAATGGCTCCATTCCGACGGCAGGAGGTTTCGATGAAGTCCCGGTGGCGGGCGGCCCAGTCAATCAGGCTGACCCCATCGACGGCGGGCTTAACGACCAGAGGGAGTGCGCTATCGGCGCTGAGGTATTCCGTATAGATCAGGGATTCCTCCAGTACGTTGACAGCTCTGGGCTGCGCCGTTTTTCGCCTCGAAGCCCACAGGCTCTGCTTCTCCGGCTCTTTCGTTTGTTCAGTATCCATTGCTGTTCCTTTCTTCCGAAAAAGAGTTCGTAGTCTTGCCCTCAAGCGGAAGCTTTTCTCGCGCTCCCTTCAGCCTGAAGTTGGGAGGACGAACTCATTTATTAGCGACTCCTTTGAACATCTTTCGACGCGCCGCCGCAAATTTGGTTCGATTCTGAAGCCGCTCTTGTCGATCATCCTCTTCAAGGGCGGCAAAAAGATCGTCGATCGTCGCGGATGAGCGCGCCGCAATGACGTGAAGCAGTGTTTCCAGCTTGCGTCCGATCCGCTTGATCGTGGCTGCTTCGAAAAGCTCCATGTTGTAACGGAACCGCCCGATCATTCCGTCTTCGGCTTCCGTCAAATAAAGGCTCAGATCAAAGACGGATGTATCGTTGTCGAATTCCGCGAGTTGCAATTTCAAACCCGCGGTTTCCAAGGGCGGCATCGGTGTGTTGAGGAAGCCGCACAATACCTGGAAGAGCGGATTCCGGCCCAGATCGCGTTCGGGTCGTAACACTTCCACCAATTTGTCAAACGGCAAATCCTGATGGGCATAAGCGCCGAGGGTCGTCTCTTTGACCTGCTTCAACAGATCGACAAAACGCTGCCCGTTCCTGATCCGGACGCGTAAGACCAGTTGATTGACGAACAGTCCAATCATGGCCTCGCTCTCCAGACGATTCCGGTTTGCGACGCTCGTGCCGATGACCAGGTCTTCCTCGCCCGACCAATACCCGAGCAGCGCCGCAAAGGACGCCAGCGATGTCATAAACATTGTGGCTTCTTCCCGGCGGCTCAAGGTCTTGATCGCTTCTGTCAGAGCGGGGGAGAAGGCCACAACATGAGTTGCGCCCTTGAAGGATTGCGCCGGCGGACGCTGCCGATCGAACGGCAATTCCAGCGCCGGCGGCGCATCCGCGAGTTGTTCCTTCCAGTAAGAGAGCTGACGGTCGAAAACAGCGCCGTTCATTTGCGCTCTTTGCCACGCCGCGTAATCGGCGAACTGAATTGAAAGTTCGGAGAGGGGAGAAGGTCGTTCTTTGACGAAGGCTTCATAGAGAGTCGCCAGTTCGCGCACAAACACGCCAATCGACCACGCATCGGAGATGATGTGATGCAAAGTCACCAGCAGCATATGCCGTTCGGCCCCTAAGCGCAGCAAGCTGAAACGCGTCAACGGTCCCAATGTCAGATCAACCGGTCGTTTTGCCTCTGCGATGGCCAGTTGCTCCGCCTTCGCTTCCCGTTCACCTTCAGGCAACCCGCTCAAATCCTCAATATGTAAAGTAATGCGCCTGGCTTCATTGATAATCTGGACCGGTCTCCCATCTTTAAAATCAAAGGTCGTACGCAAGACTTCATGTCGCCGGATGATTTCGTTGAGACTTTGCTCCAATGGACCGAGATCGAACGGTCCGGTCAGGTGAATGACACCGGACGTGTTGTAGGCGGCGCTTCCAGGCGCTAGTTGATCCAAAAACCAGAGGCGCTGTTGGGCAAAAGAGAGAGGCAAATCCTGATTGCGGGCGATCGGCAACAGGGGCGGGGCAGCATCCCAAGCCATCGTGTCGGCGGCCTCGATCTCTTTGGCCAATTCGGCCACGATCGGTTTTTCGAAGAAAGTGGAGAGTGGAATTTCAATTCGGAATATTTCGCGTAACCGCGAGACCACTTGCGCGGCCAATAGCGAATGCCCGCCGAGATCGAAGAAATTATCGTGGAGGCCCACTCTGTCAAGATTGAGTACTTGCATCAAGAGTTCGGCCAGCATTTTCTCTACAGGAGTCCTGGGAGCGAGATACCCATCGTGTCGTTCAACCGGGTGCAGGGTCGGCGCCGGCAAGGCGAGCCGGTCCACTTTGCCGTTGAGAGTGAGCGGCAGTTCGTCCAGCGCGACAAACGCCGCCGGGATCATGTATTCCGGCAGCTTCCCTCTTAAAGCATCTTGCAATGCTCCGGGATCGATTCGTTCAGCCTCCGCCTCTTGTAGCGGCACGATATAGGCGACGAGCCGCTTCTCGCCTCCCTCTTCTTCCCTCGTCACCACTACCGCCTCTTTGATCGCCTCAACCCGGCACAAGACACTCTCGATCTCCGCCAGCTCAATCCGGAATCCCCTAATCTTGACCTGCTGGTCAATCCGCCCCAGAAATTCAAGCTCCCCATCGTCGTTATAACAGGCAAGATCGCCCGTTCGGTATAACCGCGCCCCCGGAGTTTCACTCCACTCATCGGGAACAAATTTCTCCGCCGTCTGTTCCGGGCTGTTTTGATACCCTCTCGCCAGCAGCATGCCACCAATGCATAACTCTCCCGGCGCCCCTGGAGGCGTCAGATCCCCCAGCCTCCCCAGCACATAGGCGGAACGGCCAGCGAGCGGGCGCCCAATAGGAATGCGCGTCACAGACTCCGGTTCCCCATACCCCGCCGGGACATCGAAGAGCGTCGCCGTGATCGTCGTTTCCGTCGGCCCGTATGCATTGAGCAATCGCAGCGCCCCCAACTTGCTCCGCTGCCACTGCTGCAGAGTCGAGACAGGCATGGCGTCTCCGCCGATAATCACCAATCTCAGATGTTCGTCCAGGCCGAGTTCCGCAGCCAGCGAATTTTCCTGCGCCAATAAGTTCCAGTACGCCGGCGGAACATTGATCACCGTCACGCCGTCTCTTTTCACCCGTCGATAGAACTCCGCAGGGGCTTCGTGTTGGGAGCCGCGCAAAATCAGGCTCGCTCCGCTCAAGAGCGTCGCCAACGTCTGTTCGATCGAGACATCGAAGCTCAAAGAAGCGAATTGCAAAACGCGGTCATCACCTTGCAGCCCGAATGATCGCCCGATCCCCGTCAAGTGATGGGCCGCCGCTTCGTGCGAGAGGCAGACCCCTTTCGGTCTCCCGGTCGATCCCGAAGTGTAGATGATGTAGGCCAGGTTCGCGCCCGTGACACACAAGCTTGGATTTTCGATTGATCCCCGGGCGATGGCCTCCCCATCCGAGTCGAGGCAAACGATCTCGGATGCGGCAGCAGCGGCCGGCAGGCTATACACCAAACCTTGCTCGGTTAAGAGCGCCGCGATCCCGGTGTCTGCGAGCATATAAGACAGGCGTTCCTGCGGATACTCCGGATCGAGCGGGACGTAGACGCCGCCGGCCTTGAGGATTCCGAGCATGGCGGTCACAGTCGCGATGGAACGCCGAAGGTACATCCCGACCGTTACTTCCGGCCCAACGCCCAGTTGACGCAAACGATGTGCAAGCTGATTCGCGCGATAGTTCAACTGACGATAGGTCACCGCCTCGTCGCCGCAGATCACAGCCGTCTGATGAGGAGTGCGATCAACCTGGGCTTCGAACAGTTCCGGCAAGCAGCGCCCCGGCTTCGTCGTGGCGTCAAACTCTTCACAACCGATCAGCAATCGTCTTTTTTGCTCGCCGGTCAGTAAAGGCAAATCGGCGAGGCGCCGATTGGAGCCGGCCATCACGGTCCCAATCAAGCTCCGCAAGTGCTCAAGGATTTGGGCGATGAACGTTTGTCGCAGAGCGCCGCCGTCATAGGCCAGGCTGATCTCGAATGGTCGCGTTTCGGAAATTTCGAGAACGAGAGGATGGTCATCCGGGCGGTTCGCACGATGATGGCGCACTTTCAAATCGCCGCCGTTGTGCGGCGCAAGCGAACCGGCCGCATGACTATTGAAAACCAGCACGCTCTCAAACAATGGCTGGGCCGCCGGAATCTCGCTCCATTGCCGGATTTCCGCCAGCGAGGCATGTTCATACCGGCGGATCCTCGTGTATTCACTTTGCAACTGTTTCAGCCATGAAAGCGCCGTGGTTTGAGGTGTGATGGCGATGCGAAACGGAACGCATGTAGTGAACGCGCCTACCACAACCTGCTTATTCGCCTTCCAGGGATAGTCGGAAGAAGCGGACACCCCCAAAATGACGTCCAAGTTATCCGTGTAACGGCTGAGGAGCAAAGCCCAGGCTCCTACAAAAAGCGTCTTGACATCGAGTTCATGTCGCCGCGCGAAATCCCGAAGCGCGTTGCTGGTGTTTGAAGAAAGTTCAATGCGCTGTTTCTGCCGCCGCGCTTGGCCGGCTGACAGCAAAGTTCCCGTCAGCGCCGGCGGCGCATGCAACCCGCGCAGCGCGTTACGCCAAAAATCTTCGGCGGCGCCGAAGTCCTGCTGCTTGAGCCATGCGAAATAGTCTTTGTGAGGACGTCCGGAATTCTCCACCAACTCCCGCCCGCCACAGATCGCTTCGCAATCTGCCAGGACCTCCTTCAAGACGAGGTATTGCGACTCCCAGTCCAGTAACAATTTATGGTAACTCCACACGAGGTGAGAGGTGTTTTCGGTCAAGCGCAGAAGATGAATTCGCATCAAGGGGGGCTTGCCCGGATCGAAGTGGTGTTCGCCTGCCGCCGCCAACAATCGCTCCAATTGTAGTTCCTGCTCCGCTTCACTCAGATCACGCCAATCCTGCAGGTGTACCGGCAACGTCATCAGGCGCCGCACGACCTGTACCGGCTGATCCAAATTCTCCCAATAAAATGAGCTTCGCAGAGCTTGATGCCGATACAGCTCTTGCCGCCAGGCTTCTTCCAAAGCGGCGAGCGTTAAAGTTCCCTCCAGCCGGTAACTGCACACTTGCGTCTGAGGCGGTCCGCTCGGTTCCAGTTCGCGGCGCAACACGTCCTTTTGCAGAGGAGTCAGCCGGTAAATATCTTCTACGTTCTCTAATTTCATTGATCTGCTTCCTCGCGGCCTTACTCGGAGATCTTTGCCGGAATGGCAAGGTGTGTGTGAGGCAGTGAACCGGCGTCATCCCCGAGATACACGTCGAACCTCCCAAACGGACGGTGCGCGTCAATAAAACCCAGATCACGAGCCCTGTGGATGACCTTGTTCGCTTCCCTGATCTGGATTGAATCTTCGGACAATCCCAATCCCATGCTGTATTGAAACCACGGCTCATTGCCCATGGCATAGATATAGACGCGTTTTGCGCCGACGGCTTCGAGCATGGCCAGGGCCGCCTCACTATCGCTGCCTTTTGTTCTGCGGTCGTTGTCGTGAATGTGCCGAATCCTGGATGGAAGCAAAGCCCCGTACAACCAGGAAAGCGGCGCGCCGACGCACTCCATCCCTAAAAACACCGTTTCGATATCACCCAGGCAACGGCGCAGATGCCTGTACAAATGCGCGTCGAGGCAGTTGGAATCGGCCGCAAACAGGATGCGTTCTTTGCCGGCGCGAATCACATAAGCGCTCTTGCCGTGCGCCAGGTCAGCGTGTTCTCCCAGGAATGGCGCGGACACAATCTCGCCGTCAGGGAGTTCGAGGCTTTCCAGCGAGTCCATCTCGACGATATTTTTGAAACCGATTTGGCGAGCCAGCAGCTTCAAGGACGGATCGGTGTAAAACAGGCTGTGGGTCTTGGGCACAACCAGGCGCTCGATGCGATGTCGCAAACGGAGCAGCGTCTCAGGAACAAAATGGTCGTGATGCGCATGTGTAATCAGCGCGAAGTCGATCTTCGCGGGCAAATCCCGGTAGGTGAGGCGTTCCATCCCGCCATTGAGCGGCATCACCCCAACCCATGGATCGGTCAAGATGGTGACGCCATTCCATTCCACCAGGACGCAGGCGTGCCCGAGATACCGGATGCGGGGGTGTTTTCCAAGCCACGGCTCGGGAGGGGCGGCAGGTTCAGACGATAACAACGGCAACAGTTTCTTTTCGTCTACTGCGCTCAACCCCATGACCTCGCGAATGTAATCGAAGGGCTTCGGCGAGAATTCCAACCCGAACAGCGCATCGATCTCGGAGAGCGTGAAGTCGCACGCCAGCGCGGCGGCGACGATGGCGCCGCCGGAGTTCGCCGCCACCAGGTCGAACTGCGCGAGGACGTCCCGCCCCCGGAGGTCGCCGTAGATCTGCCGCAGGGCGCGCGCCTGGATCAGCGCCCAGGTGCCTCCGCCGTCGAGCGAGAGGATGCGATAGCGCGTCGCCATCACCGGATCGGGAACAGAAACGTGGTGGGCAGAGACGGGATTGAACCGCCGACACCAGGATGTTCAGTCCCGCCCTGCCCCACCATCTGCACCGGCCGAGCCTGTCCGTTACCGCTTGACGGCGAACACCCAGATCACGCCGCCCTGAGGCACGTCCGTCTTCGCGCCGCGAATATCGTCGAGAGCGCCCTGCATTCGCTGCGCGTCCACGCCCCAGCCGGATTGCACCGCGACGTACTGCACGCCGTCGACCGCGAAGGAGCTCGGGACGCCGGTAATGCCGGAGTTCGTACGCCACTGCCAGAGCGGGTCGCCGGTCTTGCCGTCGAACGCGCGGAAGTACCGGTCGTTGGTTCCGCCGGCGAAGACGAGCCCGCTTCCAGTGGTCAAGATCGGGCCCCAGTTGTGTGACTCGAACGTACGCATCCACACTTTCTGGCCGGTGTTCATGTCCCAGGCCTGGATCTCGCCGATGTGCTTCGACCCATCGGCGACCACCATCCCGATGTCCTTGATCTCGGTGCCCAGCCAGAGCTTGCCCGCCTCGTAGGGTTTCGCCGTGCCCAGGAGGGAGCCGCAGAGGTTCTCGTTGCTCGGGATGTACAGATAGCCGGTCTTCGGGTTGTAGGCGGCCGGCGGCCAGTCCTTGCCGCCCCACAGCGACGGACAGAAGGGGATCTTCTTATTCGTGACCGGCTTCTTCGTCTCGTCGTACTCGGGGCGGCCGGTTCGCGGGTCGAGCTTCCTGAACACCGTCTGCTTGACGTAGGGCTTGGCGTCGACGAAGCCGATGGCGTCGGCCTTCCGCTCCAGCACCCACAGGTATCCGTTGCGGCCCGGATGCACCAGGCTCTTGATCGTCCGTCCGCCGCGCTGGACGTCCATCAAGATCGGCGCCGACACCTCGTCCCAGTCCCACGAGTCGTTCCAGTGGTACTGGTGAAACGCGCGCAGCTTGCCCGTGTCGGCGTCCAGCGCGATCACCGAGGACGAGTAGAGGTTGTCGCCGGGGCGTTGATCGCCCATCCACTGGGCCCCATTGCCGGTGCCCCAGTACGTGAGATTGAGCTGGGGATCGAAGCTGCCCGTGATCCAGACGGACGCGCCGCCCGTCTTCCACGAGTCCCCCTTCCAGGTCTCGGAACCCGGCTCGCCCGGCGCCGGGACCGTGAACGTCTTCCAGGCCGGCGCGCCCGTGCGAGCGTCCAGCGCCTGGACGAAACCGCGGATCCCGAGCTCACCGCCCGAGACGCCGACCATGACTTTCCCCTTGGCCACCAGGGGCGCCAGGGTCATGTAATAGCCCTTCTTGTAGTCCTCGACCGTCCGGTCCCAGAGCAATTTGCCGGTCTTCGCGTCCAGCGCGACGACGTGGGCGTCGAGCGTGGCCAGATAGACCTTGTCCTCATAGAGGCCGACCCCACGGTTGGTCGGGTGCAGCTGAAAGAGGTCCTCGGGCAGCTCGCGCTTGTACCGCCACAGGAGCTCGCCGCTCTTGGCGTCGAGGGCGAGCACCTGGTTCTGCGGCGTGCTCACGAACATGATGCCGTTGTTCACGATGGGTGGCGCCTGGTGGCCTTCGGCCACGCCGGTGGAAAAGGTCCAGACCGGCACGAGGTCCTTCACGTTGCCGGTGTTGATCTGCTCGAGCGGACTGTAGCCCCAGCCGTCGTACGTTCGCCGGTACATCAGCCAGTTCTCGGCCTCGGGACTCACGAGCCGCTGATCGGTCACCGGCGTGTAGCTGGTGGCGCCGGTGGTGGTGCGCGCGCGCGGCGCAGGTTGCGCCATGCTGACGGTGCTCGTCCCCATGCCTTGTGTGGTGCACCCGCCCAGCAGCGTTGCCGCCACCGTCGTCGCGACCAGAAGACTTCCGATTCCGACGAGTGCTCTCGCGGTTGTCATCGTCGTTCTCCTCCGACTGTTGGTGAAGGGTGAAGCGGTACCGCCCCGTTCAGCCTGGCTGGAAGCCGGGCCGGCCAATGAAGGCCCCGTCGGCGACGATCACGCCATCGACGACCTTGACCGGCAGCTGCGGCAGCCGGCGCGGCGCGGGGCCGCCAACGACGCGGCCTTTATCCCGCGGATCGAACTCCGATTCGTGGCAGGGGCATCGGAATCGTCGTGTCTCGGCTTGCCAAACCGTG
>Ga0137409_10003849_pt1 | contig 15875 bp, 15 predicted proteins | sample CZODoug1_16funga_FD_122059 | JGI IMG/M metagenome (GOLD analysis project Ga0137409, IMG submission 122059) | Vadose zone soil fungal communities from Angelo Coast Range Reserve, California, USA - CZODoug1_16fungal (Hybrid Assembly) | ecosystem: Environmental > Terrestrial > Soil > Vadose zone... | reverse complement strand
TGCATTAACTCCGATGTCTTCAAGATGTTTGTGTTGACGCAGTACAACTCTGCTTCGCTCAATCGTCACCTGGCCCAAACCTACCGCTTCTCTCAGTTTTCCAATGGTTTTGTTGAGGTAATGGCAGCCGAACAAACCCCCGAAAGCCCGCACTGGTTTCAGGGGACTGCCGACGCTGTGCGCCAGATTCTTCCGCACATTAGCGACTGGGGCATCGATACGTTGCTTATTCTTTCCGGCGATCATCTCTATCGGATGGACTATCGCCAATTTATCGAGCGCCATTTTGAAAGCGATGCGGATGTGACTGTGTCAGTCACTCCCTGCGATGAAGCAGCGGCAAGCGATTTTGGTTTACTTAAGACAGACGAGCGCGGTCGCATTGTTGAGTTCAAAGAAAAACCGAAGGGTGAGGAACTGCAGCCAATGCGCGTTGATACCAGTAAGCTGGGGCTCGCCGAAGATGAAGCCGGTCGTCGTCCCTTCCTGGCGTCGATGGGTATTTACGTCTTCAAATATGATCGACTGCAGCAACTACTCAGCGACGATCCCGCGGGAGTTGACTTCGGACGCGAAATCATTCCGAGCGCAATAAGAAACGGCAACGTACAAGCGTACTTGTTCGATGGTTATTGGGAAGATATCGGAACCATCAGCGCCTTCTACCGCGCCAATCTGGATCTCACTTCCAAGATTCCGAAATTCAATTTGTTTGACGCAGAAGCGCCAGTCTTCACCAGAGCCCGTTACCTGCCGCCTTCAAAGGTTGAAGAGTCGCAGATCCAGGATTCTATTCTGGGTGACGGCTGCATTGTCCTCGGCGCAGCGGTAACAAGCTCCGTTATCGGCTTGAGAAGCAGAATTTCCAAAGGCGTGCGGATTGATTCATCTTACTTGATGGGAGCCGATTACTATCAAACGTTTGAAGAAATGCGCGAAGATCTTGTTGCTGGTAAGCCACGCGTGGGAATAGGTGAAGGAACCATCATAAATCGCGCCATCGTCGACAAGAACGCTCGCATTGGCAGTAACTGCCGACTCATCAACGAAGCAAAACTGATCGATGTGGACGCGGACGACGGTTCCTATTTCATTCGCGATGGAATTATTATCGTTCCCAAGAACGCCGTGATTAAGGACGGAACTATTGTCTGACCTGCGGCAGAGGCTTCCGTGGCGCTCCAAAATTCCGCGGGGAAGTTGTTGGGTGAGGGAATTGTTATGGCAATCGGATGGGGCAAATCCTATGAAGAGCAGATGGAAGAAGCGAGTCAACGTGCCTCCCTGGACCGTACACCGCGCGTGCCCGTAGAGGATCGGGTTCGTCGTCAGCGTATTGACTCGCTGAAATTGTCTCGTTCGAGAGTTGAAGACCAGTTGAGTAAGGCAGTACATCCAGCTCACCGCCAAATGCTAATGAAAGCCTTACAGGCTATTGAGACAGAAACTGAACAGATTTCTCAAGACGCTGAGACGTCAAGTGAAGAAGACTAACCCTCCTGCGCTGTGCTCCCTTCATGTAAAACATTAGGTAGTGAATTATCCGCTTTAGGGCAGTAATGACGAATACAAAGTGCTATGCCTGTTAAGCCCGCAACACGAGACCATCATCCGGCCCGAGTAGAGCGGTTTGGACCGCCGCGGCGTCGCCCCACCAAAGCGTCATTAAAGCGATTAATTCTTCCGAAGGACAAGGAAAACCTTGAGGTAGAACTTGAAGGCCGCGTCGTAAAGCTTACCAATCTGGCGAAGCCCTTTTGGCCAAAGTTGGGAATTACGAAGCGGCACCTGCTTCAGTATTACGCTGACGTGTCGCCCTATCTGCTTCCGCACCTTACAGACCGGGCGATGGTAATGAAGCGCTATCCAAATGGCGCCTCAGGTGAGTTTTTCTTCATGAAGCGTGCGCCCTCTCCTCGACCCGAGTGGATTGAGCTTTGTCACATTGAGCACTCTTCCGGAAACATAATCGACTTCCCGATGATTCAGGATCTCGCCTCGCTTTTATGGGTAGTAAATCTTGGCTGCATCGACCTGAACCAATGGTATGCGCGATGTGACGATGTAGATCGGCCAGACTATTTACACTTTGATCTCGATCCGGTTCCCGGGGCGTCGTTTGAGAAGGTGATTGAAACCGCTCTATTACTAAGACAAGCTCTTGAGTCTTTGAAGATGCCCTGCTACGTGAAGACGACCGGTTCGAAGGGGATTCACCTCTACATTCCGATCGAGCGAGGGCCAACACAGAAACAGGTTTGGGGTTTCGCCAAGGAGCTTGCTCACGCGCTCGCCGCCCAAGCGCCGAAACTGATAACTGCGGTCTACACCGTTTCGAAGAGACCGAAGGGTAGGGTATTGGTTGACTATAACCAGAACGCTTGGGGACGCACGCTGGCCTCGATCTACTCCGTGCGGCCACGTCCAAAGGCGACCGTCTCGACGCCGGTGGAATGGTCCGAGGTTGAGCGTGGGGTGAGCATCGACGATTTCCGCATGGACAACGTGCCGGCACGACTTCGTCGCCTGGGGGATATTTGGAAGCCGCTACTCGCCAAACGAGGCCGGTTCAAACTTGAAGTTTACCTTTAAGGTGGAGCTTGAGCTTGCAAGCATGCCGAGATCGGCGCGGCGTTTCAATTGACGTAATACTTCAGAGGTCGGCAAGCAGACTCCTCAGAGAAAGCTTTAAGCCGTGCGAGATTTTGGTCAGGCTGGAAACACCACATGGGGATTTGTATCTGGACCATAGGACACTCAACTCGATCGGTAGATGAGTTCAATGAGATTCTTCTTTCACATGAGGTCGGCACATTGGTAGACGTCAGGAGTTTTCCTGGTTCCCGCCGCTATCCTCACTTCAACAAGGCCAAGCTTTCTAAAACACTCCAGCACATCGGCGTCCAGTATCTCCATAGCCCACGACTCGGTGGACGTCGCCAGCCAACTCTTAACTCAAAAAATACCGCCTGGAAGAACGCCTCTTTTCGAGCCTATGCCGACCACATGGAAACTGAGGAATTTGAGAAAGGAATCGAGGAGTTACGTGAACTGAGCAGTATGAAACGGACGGTTATAATGTGCGCCGAGGCCCTTTGGTGGCGCTGCCACAGAAGTCTAATCTCAGACTACCTGAAAGCGCGCGGCATCGAAGTGATTCACATTCTCGACGACAAACACACGGAAGAACATCCTTATACTTCAGCAGCGCGCATTATTGATGGGCGGTTGTCTTACGAAGGACTGCTGGCGGGTTGAGCTCAAGAAGTTTTGAGTTCAACCTTTAGGTTGTCGTGCTTGAACTCTAAACTTCTTGAATGTCGTGCAGGTCAGATGCAAACCTCTGGTTAAACTAAAACCTTAACTGCCTTTGCTGTGCCAAACCTTTTTCTTGCTGCCCTTCTTCCGGCGTTTGACATCCGTCCGGCGGGGAATCTTTTTAGGATCTCCGGTGGCCGCTTTCCTAATATCGCCGCCTTCATCTTCAGCAATCTCGGCCAATGTCCGGCGAGTAAGAATTGAAGCCGGAGCTATTTCCGTAACGTCTTCTTCAGTCGTGTAGTAGTCGCGGTGTTTTATGAGGAGCCACTGGCGATCTCGAGTATGAACCAACACCCAGGAACCCTGCAGCTTCTTGCCGTTCAAGGAAAACTTTAACTCGCCTTTACGTATGGCGGCGCTAACATCATCTGTCCCCTCAGGTTCGTATGTTCCGAAGTCCCAAACCATGACGGTGCCGCCGCCATATTCACCTTCAGGTATGACGCCCTCGAAGTCTGCGTAGTCCACCGGGTGATCCTCGACTTGCATCGCCAATCGCCTGACGGTCGGATCGAGCGACGGTCCCTTCGGAACTGCCCATGACTTCAAGACGCCATCCGCCTCAAGCCGGAAATCGTAATGCAGTGCGGTCGCGCGATGCTTTTGTATTACAAAGATGTGACCAGTCTTGGTGTGCTTCTTCTCCGGGCCGGGCTCTGGAGTTTTGTTGAAGCGGCGTTTCTTCTTGTATTCAGTTAGGGAAGCCATTCGACTTTATGAAAACTTGATGTGATTCTTTAACTATCGCGAAAGGATTGCGTTTTATTGAGCATGTGCGGCTGTCGCATCAACGGAGACTTCTTCCAGTTCTTCATCGAAAAGCTCGGTTTGGACCGGATCCAACCCCAGCACTTCTCGAACGCGGCCGAAGCTGCGCCGGTGAATCGGTAGGGCTCCCAGCTCTTTGAGGGCGCGACAGTGTTCAGGCGTCGGATAACCTTTATGTGAAGCAAAGCCATAGCCTTCGTATAGCTGATCCATCTCGAGCATGTGCGCGTCGCGTGTAGTCTTGGCAATTATTGAAGCGGCTGCGATGCTGGCTGAAAGGGCATCGCCCCGAATGATACCGCGCTGCGGCGAAGGGCACTGAGGTATCCGCCTGGCGTCCACCAACACGAAATCAGGAAGACAACTCAAACCGTTAACGGCACGCTGCATTGCCAGCAAGCCCGCATGATAAATGTTTATTCGGTCAATCTCTTCAACCTCGGCAAAGCCGAAGGCCCAACAAATGGCATCTTGTTTGATCTGGATGGCGAGTTCTTCGCGGATTTCGTGATCGAGAATCTTCTTGGAGTCGTTTAGGCCGCGGAGTTTGTAGTTTTGAGGCAGGATAACAGCGCCGGCTACAACCGGACCGGCCAGTGGCGCCATTCCCGCTTCATCCACGCCGGCAACGAAGGAATAGCCTTGCGCCCAGAGATCGATCTCAAAACGCAGCAGAGTGTGAAGTCGCTGACCCTCAGAACGATTACTGCGATAGCGCTCGCGAATTCGCTTGGCCAACTGCTGGGCGCCCTGTCGCGTGTCAACTTCCAGCGCTTCAAGCAGACCCTTGGGTACACGCCTGCTTCGTTCAACGAAGAGTTCTCTTAATTCGGGTATCGATCTAGTTAGTAAGTCTTCAACTGAAGGCATGCTTCACTGCCAAACCTTTGCTGCAGGATTAAGTTTGAATCGGCGCGACCGTAACGGAAGTGTTATTCTAAGACGAAAAGTTACCGCCCGGCGAGTAGCGAGAAGAAAAAACATCAAGGGTGACGAAAAACAAACACTTGGCCGCTCGTAACCTATCCAGCAAAGAACTTCGCCTTCTCGGAATTCTTCCGCTCGTATTCTTCACTGCGCAGGCAATTCACTACTGGCAAATCAACGAACTCGGACACATGCTCTGGATGTGCAACATCGGAAACCTGTTATTAGCTCTCGGCCTGTTTTTTGAACAGGCGATATTAATCCGGGTTGCGGTGATCTGGATGGTTCCGGGAATAGCAGTTTGGTTCCTGTATGTTGTGCCGACCTGGGGAATGCTTCTGACCGGAAGATTTAGCTACACGGAATTGTTCGGAGTTCTTTCTTCCTCACTGGCGCATCTGGGAGGGTTTGCGGTCGGTTTAGTAATATTGCGGCGAATTGGAATGGATGCCCGCGCCTGGTTGTTTGCTTTCGGTTGGTATTTTGTAGTGCAGTTGCTGTCACGCATCGTGACGCCACCCGCAATGAACGTAAACCTTTCACATAACATTCAAACCGGCTGGGAGCAAACGTTCAGTAGTTACGCAAGGTTCTGGTTTGTGTTGACTGTGCTCGTGGGCATTTGCTTGTGGATCCTCGGCAGACTTCTCAGGATGATATGGCCCGCAATGCCTACCGCTGCTGCAACCAGTGCTCCTACGCTTTAACGCGCTAGCCCTCTAGTCCTTCCACACTCGGCGGTCATCGGCAGATACGTTTGTTTCAACCAGCTTCTTCTGGAGCACCGGGGCAGACGTTCGCGCGGCAGTATCGTCCGTAGGGCCTGAAGGATTGAAGACATAACTGTCGCGCGTGCGTACCGCCAGGTTTGGCTGGTTTACACGCACCCGGATTTGCCGTCGTTGCCCTGCCTGCGATTGAGTCTTCGGGTAATAGCCCAAACTATATTGTCGACGCAACTCTTCGGCGATCTTGGCGAAAGCAGATGAAAGATTCTGGGTGGAGTCTGCTTCATAGCTCCTGGCGCCGGTGCGGTCGGCCAGTTCGTGCAGATACCGATTCGCTATTTCGTATTCACGTCTGGTGTTTCCAGCTCCGCCGCCGCCCCCCCGGGACCTGCCACCACCGCCCCTGCCGAATACTCCGCCGAGGATGTCGCCGAGAACGTTCCCGGTTGAGTTTGGCCAACGGCCGCCGGAGCCCGGCCAGCCGCCACCACTACCCTGATCGGCATAAGTATCGTATTGCACGGGATAGATGAGAGCGTCGAGCTCTTCGGCGTCGCGAACGTTACTAGCGTACGAAGCGTGTCTGCTGGTTGTATCGACGCCGTCAGTGAAAAGTACAATTGCTTTGCGACCCGAGACGCTGTTCAACCTTTGGTTCATAACCAGATCTACAGCGTCGTATAGCTTGGTGCCGTTTCCGGTTTGTGTTCGTCGAATCGCGTCGCGCAAGCGATAACGATCGCTGGTAAACTCCGTAAGCACTCTCACCTGATCATCAAACGAAACCACCATGACGCGATCGTCTTGCCGCAATTGATTTACAAACGCAATCGCAGCGTCCTGGATGTCCTCCAGGCGAAAACGAGTCGATCCACTGGTATCAATCATCAGTACCAGCGAAAAAGGCTTGTCGACTGAAGAGAAAAAAGCGACGTTTTGTTCGACGCCATCTTCCCAAAGTCGAAAATCTTCCTTGCGTAGATTTGGAATGTACCGACCGTCGCGGTCTGTAACGCTCACCGGTATCGTGACCAGGGTGGTGTCAACGCGTATGACGTCGCCGGCATCGACCTCCTCAGGCCCGTCAACTCTAGGCGATCCACCCTTCGGTTGCGCGCCAGGCGTACGGTTCGCGCCTCCCAGGACTGGCGGACGAGAAGCATTTGAAGAGCTCGGAGCGGAAACAGTCGGGTTTTGTCCAACCCGGCGCTGACGTGTCTGAGCGCTCAGGGAAACAGCAAAAAGCGCTAACAGAGCGACGAGCGCTAAGCGGCATGTAATTCTTCTCATTGACTAAGCTCCTGGGTAATCAGGTCACAAGGTAAATCCCAACGTAAGTTGGATGCGGAGATGCTGGTTTAGATGCTTAATGCCTGAACTCAAGCCGGAGGAGAGAGTGTACTCACGCAAGATACCGCGTCGGAGCGAATGTAGCAAGGCAAGCACCTGCCCGTTCCGTCGCCGCCAGTCGTGAATTATGCGATTATCTCTGGCCGCTAGATTAGAGCCCTATGCACCTTTTCAGACGTTTACACTACTGGTGGTCGCTCTTTGTCGCGGCGATGCTATTGCTCATTTTCGGTCCGCCCGTGTTGCTGGTTGCCTGGCTAACAGGCAAGCACCACCTGGTTTACCCCTGGGCGCTTTTTGGTGCCCGCAACTGGTTGCGCCTAAGCGGTGTCAAAGTTCATGTAAGCGGCAGTGAGCATCTCGACGCTAATCAAACTTATGTCTTTATTTCGAATCATCGATCATACCTGGATACGGCGACGCTCTTTGTTTATACAGGACGCAGGCTGGGTCTGTTGGCGAAGAAGGAGTTGCTTGGTGTTCCTATCCTGGGATATGGGATGGGCTTTGTGAACGTCATGGCGATTGATCGGTCAAACAGCGAGAGAGCCCGTCAAACGGTTGAGGCCGCCACCGAACGTACTCGTTCGGGCATTTCGTTTGGTGTGTTTGCAGAAGGCACCCGAGCGAAGCCAGGGGAGTTTCTTCCCTTCAAGAAAGGGGCCTTCTACATGGCCGCCCAAGCCGGCGTGCCTGTCGTGCCGGTGGCGATCAAAAATACCGACTCGTTGATGGGAAAGGGAACTGGCGAAGCCAGGGCAGGAATCATCGAGATGGTAATGCGTCCACCTATTCCAACCACCGGGTGCTCAACGGATGAGGACGTCAAACGATTGGTCAACCGCGTCCAGGAAATAATCCGCCAGGAACTTAGTGCTCCCAATCAATAGCGAGCGCAGCTAGGGTTTGCGCGGACTCGTTGCCGGCGGTTTTGTTTCCGTTTTCGGAGCATCAGGGTTGTCGATTTCAATAATCTTAACTTTGGCGCGCGCGAGCTCGAAATCGGTATAACGAACTTTCATGCGAATATGTAATATATCGCCGCTGTCGAAAACCAATTCCTCGTCCGCGTATGAATAGGTCGGAAACCAGTAGCGGCCGTCGATCTGTTCCCGATAAGTCTCAACCGTCGGAAACTTGTTCTTCTTCGTCTCAGGGACGCCTTTGCCTTTTGTCTTAACGATCTGCAAGTCCTGATCTTCAACCCAAACGCGACCCGTAAAGAAACGCTCTTTACTCTTCTTCGGATCCGGAATCACCTTAGGTGTAACGTCAAAAACATAAAGGTTCAGTTCGTCGATCTTTTCTTTGCCGACATATTTGAAATCGTACTGAGATATCTTCGAGGGTTCCAGCGCGAAGGGTTGAATTCCACCCAGGTCTTCCAAATCTTCCTGCGTGACCGCGCCGAACGAAGGCATGGGGAAATAACTAATTTTCTCGTAACGGTTGCCCTGGTCGTCGAAAGTGAATAGAGACACGCGATGATACTCGCCGGTAATCTGCCCGCCCATCCCCAAGCTTTGGAGCACTGCGTCCCGTTTAAAAGAATATTGGTTTAGGGCGTGACGAAACTGACCTTCCTTGGCCGTGAAAGTTTTGACGATACGTTCAACCTCGGCCGGCGGCAGGGCTCCGGAGTTAGCGCTTGGGCTTTGAGCCAAAACATGAGGAGCCGCTAACAAAAACAGCAATAAGAACGCGGCCGGGAAGATTCGGCCTTTTACCGGTTTTTTTTCGCTCATTGGCTCATCTCTATAACGAAGATTGTTAAACCCACAGGATCCTTAAGAATAATAGTCGGCCGTCAGATGCCCCAAAATAGGGTTGATGTTGCCAGTCCACGCCCTGCCAATTCGCGGTGACGAACTGACTCCTTTCCCGGTAATTTTGCTATTGCACAATTCCATGCAGTTGATGTAAGGTGCTCCCCGCAGAAACATTTAGCCTCAGTTTGTTATCTTGAAGCGCGCACCGTTTGAATCGTGGGAAGTCATTGAGTTGCTCCGTTGGGCGCATCGACAGTAACGCAAACGGGATGAGTAAGGTCCTCACGTCGGTAACCGGCAACGTCCGAATTTCCTGTGGATCTCAAAGCGCGAAAGCGCAACGGCAACGCTGAGCGGCCGCGTTGCTACACGGGAAAGACGTAGGGTCAAGCTTTGGGAGGAGCCTGATCAGAAGCTCGTAACCGATGATGTGCGCGGCGGTAGCTACTCCTTTCTGGGCGGAGTAGCAATTACACCGCCGCGCGCACCCCAGCGTTATTCGGAGTATCCGCGCCTTGCGACGAATCCCCTATCAAGCTGTGGATTGTAGCATCAAACAAGCAGCGGTGATTTTGTTTGTAAGTTTAGATTGCGAATTCCACAACCGGTCGGTTTGGAATAATTCCTCGTTCGAAACCTTCTGTCAGCAGACGTTGGACAGCTTCTCGACCTCGATCAGTGTAGTCCAGGGTGAGATCGTTAACCCACATTGCCACAAACCGATCAGCCAGGTCAGTGTCCATGTCCCGGGCAAACTGCATCGCATATTCCAGTGCATCTTCCCGATTTGCGAGTGAGTAGCGAATGCTCTCTCTGAGCCAATGTGAAACCTGGTTAATGATGTCTGGACCCAATTCACGTCTAATAACATTTCCGCCCATAGGTAGGGGCAAGCCTGTCTTCTCGTGCCACCATTCACCAAGATCCAGAATCTTGTGTAATCCAATCGATTCATAGAACAGCTGTCCTTCATGAATCAAGAGGCCGGCGTCACACTGCCCACTCTGTACAGCTTGAATTATCTTGTCGAAGGGTACGACCACGTATTCAAAGTCAGGGTTAAAGATTCGCAAAGCCAAAAACGCACTGGTTAAAGTTCCCGGCACCGCAATTTTGAGTTTGGAGATGTCTGCGGCAATGGCAGGCTGGCGCGAAACCAGGACCGGACCGTAGTTATCTCCTATCGACGCCCCGTGAGGCAGCAACAGGTATTTGTCGGCGATGTAGGCGTAGGCATGGAAGCTAATCGCAGTCACGTCGTAAGTTCCGCAAAACGCTTCTTCATTTAACGTCTGAATATCTTTGAGAACGTGAGTGAAGCTAAGAGCGCCGGTGTCGAGCTTGTTCGTGGCCAATCCATAGAACATGAAGGCGTCATCCGAATCCGGCGAATGAGCAACGGTGATGGTGCGTGTTTCAGTTATTGTTGACATACGGATTTACTTCAGCGGAGTGCTCAAGGGGTTGGGAGATAAAATTAGACGAGACTCACATTACTCCGAATCGGGTTATAGACGGTATCGCGCTCGACTGCGTCGAAGCCCGCGTCTTCGATCAGAGTGACCAACTCGCTTCGCGACATTCTGACCTCGTTGTTGGTTTCAATGGAATAACTCTCGGAGAGCTCGCCACCCTCGGTTATGGTTCCGTCGATGTCGTTGGCGCCGTAGTGTAGAGCAACTTGAGCAAGCCGTTTTCCCAGCATTACCCAATAAGCTTTCAGGTGATCGAAATTGTCGAGGAGCAATCGCGAAACCGCCATCGTCTTTAACGAATCTACGCCGGAAGGTCCCGGCAAGTGAGCCAGTTGTGTCTTCTCAGGATAAAAAGCCAGCGGAATGAGGCACTGAAAACCGTGTGACTGATCCTGCTGCGCACGCAACCGCAGGAGATGGTCGACTCGATCCTCTATCGACTCAATGTGACCGTAGAGCATCGTGGCGTTGGTCTTGAGTCCGGCTGCATGCACTTTCCCTGACAGTTCAAGCCAGCGATCGCCGTCGCATTTGTGGGCGCAGATCATGGACCGCGTCGGCTCACGGAAGATCTCCGCGCCGCCGCCAGGACATGAGTCCAGTCCGGCTTCGATCAACTTCTCGATTACTTCCTCGTCGCTCATCTTATAAAACTGTGCAAAGTGATCAAGTTCCACCATGGTAAAGGCCTTGAGGTGAAGTTGAGGATAATACTGTTTTAAGGTCGAGAGCAGATCGGTGAAGTAACTAAACGGCAGCTTCGTGTTGAGTCCACCGGTGATGTGAATTTCAGTAGCGCCTTCCTTCACTGCCTCGCCGGCAACCCGCAAACTATCATCGATGGTATGTGTGTAAGCGTCCGGCTGGCGTGGCGTACGATAGAAGCCGCAAAACTTGCAATCAGCGTAGCAGACGTTAGTCGGATTCAGGTGTCGGTTGACATTGAAAAAGGTGGTGCGCCCGTGTTTCCGGCGACGTACACGGTCGGCCAGTTTCCCCAGCGCAGGCAGATCATCGGTTGCAAACAGCGCCAGTCCATCTTCAAAAGAGAGCCGCTCGGTGCCTTCAACTTTTTCGGCTAGCGCAGCCAATATGCGATCGTGGGAGAAATTCATGAAAGAGTCCTTAGGAGAGCCGCCCCGCCAAACGTTACAAACAAGATCACGCTCACAAAAGCGTTGGTGGTAAAAAACGCCGCGTTAAGTTTACTCAAATCGTCCGCCTTCACCAGCCGGTGTTGATAAAAAAGCAATACGGCGGTTGCAACGACCCCGACCAGCGCGAAGACGCCAAGATGCGTAATCCAGTATAAACCAAGGAGCGCAGCAAACGCGGCGACATGGAAAAGGCGAGCGATCAGGAGTGATCGCGCGATTCCAAAACGCCTGGGGATTGAATGCAGTCCCGCTCTTACGTCAAAGTCGTAATCCTGGCAGGCATACAAGACGTCGAACCCAGCGGTCCAGAACATTACTACAAGCGAGAGTAAGAGAGGGACCGGACTATCCAAAGCGCCGCGCACTGCAATCCAGGCTCCCGTCGGCGCAATCGAGAGACACCATCCAAGCAGCAGATGAGAGAGTAGCGTCCAACGCTTGGAAAATGAGTATAACAACACACTGGCGAGGGCTACGGGCGCCAGCATCAGCGTCAAGCGGTTTAGCATTGCCGCAGCCACGAAAAAGAGCGTCGCGGAAATCAGAGTAAATGCCCACACAAAGCCGACGGACAAAAGTCCTGCGGGCAGCGCGCGATTTGCAGTCCGCGGATTACGCGCATCGTATTCGCGATCTGCAATTCGGTTGAAAGCCATCGCCGTAGAACGCGCGCCAACCATCGCGACGGTGATCCAGAGAGCCTGCCTGACGGACGGTAATCCATTTGCCGCAAGCACCGCTCCTAGAAAAGCGAACGGCAGCGCAAAAAGCGTGTGCTCGATCTTGATCATCTCGAACGTGGTGCGAACATTACTGACCAGGGCTGCCATGGGGGTTCTATTCTTCTCCGGCTATCGCAAGTTCGCTAGTTAGTTCTTTCAAACCCTTCCATTGGGTAGTCTGCGAATGTGGGACAGCTAAGTGATCAAGTATGCGAAATACCAAATGATCGACCAGGGCCTCAATGGTTTGCGGACGATGATAAAAACCCGGGCTTGCGGGAACGATGTGGGCTCCGGCTCGGGACAAGCGAAGCATGTTTTCCAGGTGAATGGCATTGTATGGCGTCTCGCGCGGCACAAGCACAAGACGGCGGCTCTCTTTCAACGTGACGTCGGCTGCACGATGGATCAGGTTCGTTCCTGCTCCCGAGGCAACTGCCCCAAGCGTGCCCATCGAGCAAGGAACGATGACCATTCCTTCCTGCGGATGAGAACCGGATGAGGGCCTGGCGGCCACGTTATCAAGACGATGCAAATGAATCAGCCGCGAATCTAACGGCAAACCGAGCCACTGATTAATATTGCTCCTTTCGGCACGCCCGAGGTCAACTCCCAACTCAACCCGCGCTACCGTTTTAGCCGCTTCAGACATGATCAGATTGACGCGCTCGACCACTCCGCTTGCCGCCATGTGCATGAGCGTTCGCTGCGCGTAAATTGAACCTGAAGCCCCAGTGATTGCTACTGTAAATTCCATGTTTGGCCGTTATGGAATCTTACTTGGCCACCGGTTTCGGCGCAAGCGAGCGCATTTTTGTAGTCGGTCAGCTTGGAGTTAGCGAAATATCGCCGCATAGAAGCGAGCGCGCAGCGCCGGATGCTGGAGCAACTGCTGGAAGCGTAGCCTCGAATGATTTCCAATCGCTTCGGAAAGGCTGAGCCTTTCCGCGCGGAAGGCGGCAGAGCCGCTTCGCCAAGAGGAATGAACGTGGAGCAGAGGCTGTCGCCCGGTGAGCTGGGCACGAACCTTCGCACCAGCGATCCTTGCACGTTAGCCTCCAGTTTGCGTTAGAGTAAGGGAACCAATATGGACCTGAAAAAACTCGAACAACTATTAACAGCTTACAAGGACAATAAGCTTGAGTCATCGGAAGCGGTGCGTCGGATAAGCCAACTTCATTACGAAGACATCGGCTACGCGCGAGTGGACCATTCACGTTCAACTCGACAGGGTTTTCCTGAAGTTGTCTTTGGCGCAGGCAAAACGCGCGAACAGGTGGTGGGTATAGTTGAACGATTAGTTCAAAGCTCTCCGAATGTCCTCGTCACACATACAGATGAAGGAACGTTTGGCGAAGTGCGAAATATTGTCACTCAAGCAGAGTGGCATGAGACGGCGCGCTTGATCAGAATCCAAAGAGATAACACGGAACTGGGCGTCGGAGAAATTGCCGTCGTGACGGCCGGCACGAGCGACATTCCGGTTGCTGAAGAGGCGGCCTTAACAGCTGAAGCGATGGGGAATCGGGTGAAACGGGTGTGGGACGTGGGTGTCGCCGGAATCCATCGCGTGCTTGCCGAACGTTCGCTGCTGCAACGCGCGCGCGTCGCGATCGTCGCGGCGGGAATGGAGGGCGCGCTTCCTTCAGTGGTAGGTGGCCTGGTGAGTGTGCCTGTAATTGCCGTACCCACCAGTATCGGCTACGGCGCTTCGTTTGGCGGTGTCGCCGCGCTTCTGGGGATGCTCAACTCTTGCGCCTCTAATGTAACGGTGGTGAACATTGATAACGGATTCGGCGCGGGCTTCGTAGCAAGTCTAATAAACCGCAAGTGGCAGGAGCCTCTCAGTGACGAAAAGAACAAATGAATACTGGGACCGCGGGCGCCTCGCCCGCAATAAGCCTAAGCGCAAAAGTAAATTCGAAATCGATTTCTTGCGAACGTCGGAGCGCCTGGCGGCGCTTGGCGGGCGAGTCGCCCGCGGTCCCAGAAAAGCGGCGTGTGTTTCAACCACACGGTCTTGGCGACTGCTGCTGATTTACGGGTTGATAAGATTGTTGAGCCGCTCCGCCCAGTCCTGGTCCAGGTTCTGCAAAATGTTGTACTGCTCTAGCGCCGCATCGCGATTGCCCATCGCCAGGTGAGATTTGCCGAGGTTGTAATATGCCCGCCCGAAATCGGGTTTCAATCGAATCGCCTGCCGGAATGCTTCCAGCGCTTCGGCAAAACGTCCCAACTCAAGATACGCTTCGCCCATGCTGTTTGGAGCACTAGCGTCGCCAGGTTTCAAAACCGAAAGCTGCTTGAAAGTCTCGATCGCCTCCAGATATTTTTTCGATTTCAAATACCTTGAGCCGAGTCGTTCATAGGCGCTCGTGTAATCAGGGCGCAAGCGAATGGCTTGTTTGTAAGCTTGAATCTCATCGTCGGCTCGTCCCCAGTCCCGGTAAACCAAACCGAGCCCATAGTAGGCGTCTGCAGCGTTGTAGGGATCAATGCGTATTGCCTGACGGTAGTTCTCAACGGCCTCGCGATACTGTTTCAGATAATAGTTTGCGAGGCCGAGATTGAAAAACGACTCAGAGGATGGTCGTAATATGACCGCTCTTTTTGAAGCCTCGATCGCTTCGGCATGTCGGCCCAGCTTCTCCTTGCAGAAGCCGGACTGCGCCCAGGCTTCGGCATAGTTGCTGTCTGACTCAACCGCTTTTTCGAAATAAGGCAGTGCATTTTCGCAGTCGTCCTTAGAAAGGAAACTGAGTCCGTCGCGAAAAGACTGGACCGCTTTGGCGCGCTTGTTTCTACTGCTGGCTGCGACCAGATCGGACAAGGATAAAAGCGCGCCGCCTTGCAATTGTGAAATTCGTTCGGAGGGAATTGCAAAGTTAACGCTTTGGCCGCCGGTTATCTGCAGTGTTGCAACGCCGATAACCTGTCCCTTCATGTTGACCACGGGGCTACCGCTCGAGCCGGGAGAGATTGGCGCAGTAATCTGAATTATTCTTCCGAAAGTTGGTATGTCTCGCACCGCCGAGACGATTCCGTTCGTGACGCTGCCTTCCAGCCCAAAAGGATTTCCGATGACCACTATGCTTTCGCCTTCCTGCGGCGACGTTCGGTCAAGCAACAAAAAACGCACCTGATTGGGCGGGGCATCAACTCGCAGCAAAGCCAGATCGCCCTCAGCATCCACGGCGATCACGCCCTTCACGGGATAAACGCTGCCGTTGTAGGAATGAACTTCGGCGCGGTAGGCGTTATCGATTACGTGGCGGTTGGTGACGACGCGATCGGAAGCAACGAAAAAACCACTGCCGCGCGACAGTTTCTCCCCGCGAGCATCAAAAGTTTCAATGGCGACGGCAGACGGTTTAATACGACGAACGAGCTCGGGCAGCAAGTCCTGAGACTTAGCATTGGGAGCAAGAATGAGAAGGAAAGCAATGGCGCAGAGAATTGAGGCGCTTCGATCTCTAGTTTGTGGTGAGTTTCTAATTGCCTTCATGGCTTCGCTCAGTATCCTATCAGTTTCAATCTCAGGACGAAGAATGAGCCAGAAAGCTGTTGTTAACTTCATCGTACATCGCTTTGGTCGACTTGTGTGAGCCAAATATCAGGACACCCGTTTCCGAGCTGAAGTAGAGCTTTTCGATAGTTG
>Ga0137409_10003847_pt1 | contig 15877 bp, 8 predicted proteins | sample CZODoug1_16funga_FD_122059 | JGI IMG/M metagenome (GOLD analysis project Ga0137409, IMG submission 122059) | Vadose zone soil fungal communities from Angelo Coast Range Reserve, California, USA - CZODoug1_16fungal (Hybrid Assembly) | ecosystem: Environmental > Terrestrial > Soil > Vadose zone... | reverse complement strand
CGGCATGAGCATCAACAGCACGATGAACGACAACGTCATCATGCCGTATCACGACGACGCGGTGAACCAGGAGGTGAGCGTCCAGACGAGCGCCGTCAACGCCGAGGTCTCGGCCGGCGGGCTGCGCGTCAACATGATTCCGAAAGACGGGGGCAACAGGGTTGCCGGGACGCTGTACCTCGGCGGGACGCCGGAATCGTGGCAGAGCCCCAACATCGACGACACGCTGCGGGCCAAAGGAGTGAGGGCGCCGAACGGCATCGAGCACGTTCAGGACTTCAACGGCTCGATCTCGGGACCGATCATCAAGGACAGGCTCTGGTGGTTCACGTCCGCCCGGCACATCTCGGTCAACGAGAAGGTGACCAACGCGTTCTATCCGGACGGCAGTCCGGCGATCGTCGATCAGTACGTCCGGGACATTCTGAATCGAATGACCGCGCAGGTGACGCCGAAGAACAAGGTGAGCGTCTACTTCGAGCGCATCTGGAAGTTCAAGGGGCACGAATTGAACCCGGGGTACGACGTGGTGACGGCGTCGGACATTCGCGATCCGAAGCACTCGCTGTACTACGTCGCGCAGGCCAAGTACACGTCGACGATCACGAGCAAGCTCCTGCTCGAGGCCGGATCCTCGATCAATATCGAGCGGCTGAGCCAGCGGTATCAGCCGGGCATCGAAAAGGTCCGCTTTTCGCCCGAGTGGTATGCGCAGGCGGCCAGACAGGACACGGTGCTGAATACGCTGAAGGGCGCGGCGCTGTCTCAGAGCAACAACCTGCCGAACAAGTTCCTGGTCTCGACCGCCCTCTCGTATGTGACCGGATCGCACAATTTCAAGGCCGGCCTGCAGTGGCAGTTCGGATCGATTGGGTACCAGTTCGACGCGAACGCGGACCTCCTGCAGATCTACCGCAACGGCGCGCCCAACAGCGTCAACGTCTACAACACCCCGACTGAAGCGACGACATTTCTCAACGCGGACCGCGGCTTCTACGCGCAGGACACCTGGACGCGCAGCCGCCTGACGCTCGGCGCCGGTGTCCGCTTCGAGCACTTCAACTCGGAGCTCGAGCAAGTGAACCTCCCGGCCAGCCGCTTCCTGCCGGCGCGCAGTTTCGGACCGATCAAGGACTACCCGAACTGGAACGACGTGGCGCCGCGGTTCAGCGCCGTGTACGACCTGTTCGGCGACGCGAGGACCGCGCTCAAGTTCACGGCGAACAAATACATGGCGTCATGGGCCGGCGGGTGGGCCGCGCGCTACAACCCGTTCACCTTTGCGAGCGACACGCGCAGCTGGAGCGACCTCAACAACGACGACATCGCACAGGACAACGAGATCGGGCCGAGCAACAACCTGAAGTTTGGCGTCGCGCAGAGCCGGTTCCCCGACCAGAATCTGCGCCGCGAGTACAACATCGAGTACGGCGCCAGCGTGCAGCACCAGTTGCTGCCACGCGTGTCGGTCCTGGTGGGGTACTATCGGCGCAACTTCAAGAATCTCGAGAAGTCGATCAACACACTGCTCACGCTGTCCGACTACACGCCGTTTACGGCGGCCAACCCCGTCGACGGACAGCCGATCACGGTGTATAACCTCAATCGGGACAAGCGGGGTCTGGTCAACCTCGTCGACAGCAACTCGGACATCAACAAACGCTTCTACGATGGCTACGAGGTCAGCTTCAACGCCCGGCTCGCCCACGGCGGGAATCTCTTCGGCGGCTGGTCGAGCGATCGGATCCGCAGCATCTCCTGCGATACCAACGATCCGAACAAGCTGCTCTACTGCGACCAGACGCAGCTCAGCATCCCGTTCCGGCAGGACTTCAAGATCGCGGGCCACTATCCGCTGCCTTGGGGATTTGCCGCGAGCGCGACGCTCATCAGCTTCGCGGGCAACGCGAACCAGACCGATGTGTGGCCCTTCATTCTCCAGACGCAGAGCCTGGCAGTGAACTGGCCCGTTCCGGCCGCGCTCTTTCCTGGTGGGCAGACGGTCGCCGGCCTCACGCTTCCCGTGATTGCCCCCGGCACCAAGTTCCTCGACCGCTGGAGTCAGCTCGATCTGGAGGGCAGGCGCAACTTCAGGGTGGGCCGCTACACGGTGACGGGGCAGGTGGACATTTACAACGCGCTCAACTCAAATGTCGTGCTGACCGAGAATCAGACGTTCGGCGCCGCGCTCGGTCAGCCGTTGACCATTCTGCAGGGGCGGATCTTCCGGGCGGCATTGCAGATGAAATTCTAAGTTGAATCCTTGACCTGGGGACGCTCAAACGGTCTACACTGCGCACACACGGCAGCATTCGCAGGGTCCACGGCGTTGTCCGCAGCCAGAAGGGGGTGGAGCGATGTTTCGCAGAGTCCTTCCCGTCGCATCGGCGCTCGTGTTCGTCTCCGCCGCGGTCGTCCTCGTCACCCCGCGCCTCGCGGGCCAGGCTGCGGGCCAACCGTCGACCAGGAACGGCGACTGGCCGCACTATACCGCAGACATCAGAGGCACCCGGTACTCGCCGCTCGACCAGATCAACGGCACGAACTTCAATCAGCTCGAAGTGGCCTGGCGGTTCAAGACCGACAACCTCGGTCCCCGGCCCGAATACAAGCTCGAGGGGACGCCGCTTGCGATCAAGGGCGTGCTCTACACCACCGGCGGCACGCGCCGCTCCGTCGTCGCGCTCGACGGGAAGACCGGCGAGGTGATCTGGACGCACAGCCTTCGCGAAGGGAAGCGCGCGGCGATCGCGCCGCGGCAGCTCTCGGGCCGCGGCGTGTCGTACTGGACCGACGGCAAAGGCGACGACCGCGTCATTTATGTGACGACCGGCTACCGGCTCGTCGAGCTCAACGCGAAGAACGGCGCGCTCGTCCCGTCGTTCGGCAAGGACGGCATCGTCGATCTGAAGGTCGGCGCCGTCAAAGGCAAGGGCGAGGCGATCGATCTGGAGACCGGCGAAATCGGGGTGCATTCGACGGCGGCTGTCGTCAAAGATGTGATCATCGTCGGCTCCTCGATGCGGGAAGGCGCGACGGTGTCGACGCACAACAACACGAAAGGCCTCGTGCGCGCGTTCGACGCGCGGTCGGGCAAGCTGTTGTGGACGTTCCACACGATTCCCCGCCCCGGCGAATTCGGCAACGACACGTGGGAGAACGAGTCGTGGGCGGTCAACGGGAACACGGGCGTCTGGACGCAGATCACGGTCGACGAAGATCTCGGCCTCGTCTATCTGCCGATTGAGACGCCGACGTCGGACTATTACGGCGGACACCGCCCGGGCAACAACCTGTTCGCCGAAAGCCTCGTGTGCGTCGACCTCAAGAACGGCCAGCGTAAGTGGTACTTCCAGTTCGTCCATCATCCGGTGTGGAACTTCGACAACTCCTCGGCGCCGATTCTCCTCGACATCAACGTCAACGGCCGGCCGATCAAAGCGGTCGCGTCGCCGAGCAAGCAGGCGTACCTCTACGTGTTCGATCGCGTGACCGGCCAGCCCGTGTGGCCGATCGAAGAGCGGCCCGTGCCGCAGTCTGACGTGCCGGGAGAAAAAACGTCGCCGACGCAGCCGCATCCGACCAAGCCGCCGCCGTACGGGCGCAACTACCTCAACGTGCCGGACGATCTCATCGACTTCACGCCGGAGCTGCGCGCGCAGGCGCTCGACGTCCTGAAGCGGTACAAAGTCGGCAACTCGCCCTTCACGCCGCCGATTCTGGGGAACACCAACGGACTGCTCGGCGCGATCGGCGCCGGCACGGCGACGAACTGGCCGGGGTCCGCGGCTGATCCCGAACTCCACGTTGTGTACGCGCAGGCGAGCAACGCGCCGTCGGCGCGCTCGCTGGTCGCGCCGCCGCCGGGATTCTCGGACATTCGGTATGTTTCCGGAGTAGGCGGACAGGAATTCCGCGAAGTATTCGGACCGGGGGACTGCTGTGCCGCCGATGCGCCGCCACGGCCGGGCGCTCCCGCCTCTCCGCAGCCGGCGGCCGCAACCGGGGCCGCCACTCCGCCACCCGCCGCTGGCGGTGGCGGTGGCGGTGGACTGAACGTCCAGGGTCTGCCGATCTACAAGCCGCCGTATGGCATGCTGACGGCGATCAACGTCGATCGCGGCGAGCTCATGTGGCAGGTGCCGCACGGCGACACCCCGGACAACATTCGCACGCATCCGCTGCTCGCGGGCAAGACCATTCCGAAGACCGGTCAGCCCGGAACCTCGGGCGTCGGACTGATGGTGACGAAGACGGTCGTCGTCATGGGCGATCCGCAGATCACCGCGCCGCCGGGACGGCAGCGCGGCGCGATGCTCCGCGCGTACGACAAGGCGACGGGGCGTGAGGTCGGCGCCGTGTGGATGCCGGCGCCGCAGACGGGATCGCCGATGACCTACTCGGTCGACGGCAAGCAGTACATCATCGTGGCGATCGGCGGCGGCGTGTATTCAGGCGAGTACGTCGCGTTCAGCCTGCCGGGCACCGCGACGCGCACCTCGAGTCAGGGTCGCTAGCCGCGATCGAAAATATCGCCTCGACGCTCGGCTGAAAGCCTCGCGCTCCACGAACCAGGTGCGCGAGCCTTTCAGCGAGCCGCAGGAGGGCGAGCCTTTCAGGAGAGCCGCCCCGTGAATTGCCGTCGCGGGGCAGCGCGGCGCATCACGGCGCCACGAACGAACCCATCTTGAAGCCTTCGGCCACGATCGAGCGGGTGACGCGCCCCGCATAGACTGTCTCGACGAATGCGAGATCCGCGCCGTCGAGCCAGGCGGCATCGATGCGTGCCGCGGATCCAAGCGGCCCGCGCGCCGGGTAATGCTGGGCCAGGTGCACGAACGAGAACCCCAATCCGGCGCCAGGACTCACCACGAACCAGCTGCCCATGATCATGCCGTCCCCGATCATGAATTCGGGCTCGCCCGTCAGCGCTTCGCCGCGCATCGCGTTTCGCAGCAGCAGTTGATATGTCAGCGGAGCTGGTGGCCGGCCAACCGATCCGATCGTGGATTGGCGGACGAGCACCGAGCAGCTGTCGGCGCGCCTCACCACCTGCAGCATCTCGAACCGCGTTGCCCCGCTCCGCAGAACCTCGCCGGCGGCGAGCGGCAGCGAGCCGGAGAGACGCGAGCGATACACCAACGCATCGACATCGGCCGTCAATCGGCCGGGTGTGTCGCCGTAGCGCGCATATTCCTGGCCGGTAACCCTGAGCACGACCGGCCACGAGTCGTATTCACCGGCGTCGGATCCCAGAAGCCTGACGCCGCCGAGAGCCGCCTGCAGACGGGTCATGGTCGCCGGTGTCAGGTGGCGTCCGGGTCTGCGCACGGACACGATGCTCGCCTGTGTGCTCTGCAGCGTGATGCCGTCGGGCAGCGTCAGGCGCGCGCGCACGGCGAACGAGTCGGCTGACGCGTCCGGCGGCGTGTTCGCGAGATGCAGCGGGACGGCAATCAACTTCCTGGCGGCCGCGCGTTCTCTCAGTCCAAACGCATCGCTGACATACGGCGGCGGGTCAGCGTCGAGGATCGCCACGGTCCGCGCGTCACGCGCCCACGCTCCGGGATCCGGTTCGGCGGGCCGCGCAAAGTGCCAGGGCCACGCGGACACGATCACGGCGGTCGCGACCAGGCCGGCGGCGCCAAGCACGACCGCGCGTCCGAGCCGGCGATGGCGATACTGATACAGAATGACGCCGAGCGCCGTCGCCATCAGCAACCACGACGCGACGATCAGGCCCGTCGGGTCCTGAAGCGGCGACGGTGCGGCATCGAGCGCCTCGTCCGACGCCGTGAGGAAGACGAACGTCGTGAACACGCTGATCAGACCTGCCAGCGCGGCCGCGCCGCCGACGATCACCAGCAGGAAGCGCGTCAGGGACGGCGTCAGGACCGCGAGCGCCAGCAGCGGCAACACCCACAACGTCCGGGCGAGGGCGAGCCCCGGCGCCGCCCGCATCGCGTCGTGAAATCCGCCGGCGATCCGGGCGACGGCCATCGACTCGCCGGCGGCGGGGGCCGCGACGAGGAACACCGCCGCGAACAGCAGTTTCGCCGTCATCAGCCGCAGCGGGTCGACCGGCCGCGTCAGCCAGAATGCGTCGACGCCGACGAGCGGCTCGTCATGCACGAGCCACGACACGAGCAGCGCGAGCATCAGCAGGTCGATCACGGTGACGAGGACGGAGAGGTTGTTCATCGCCAGCTGCAGGCCGATGTCGCCGAATGCGACCGCGGCGCCGGTGGTCGCGACGATCATGCGACCGATGACGATCAGGACCCATGCGATGAGCGGCCACCGCAGACGCCGCAGATCTTTCCGGAGGATGTGCAGCAGTTCGCTCATGGTCGCGCCTCCCGCCGATCACGGGCGATGGCGACGAACATTTCACGCAGCGTCATCGCAAAGACCTCGACTCGAGTGCCCCCGAACGCGCCGCGTGCGCGCCGCTCGGTCTCGCCGTCGACGTAGCGCGTCTCGACGAAGCGGGTCACCCGTCCGGCGTGCTGCAGCCCGATCCAGGATGGCTCGGGCGCGGGAACCTCGCCGGACGCGACGCTGTCGATCGTCACCTCGACCCGCCGGAACCGCGCATGCAGATCGGCAAGTGGCTCCGTGAGCACGAGCGTGCCCAGGTCGATGAATCCTACGGCGTCGACGAGCCGTTCGACCTCGTCGAGATCGTGTGACGACAGGAAGACCGTCCATTGCTCCTCGCCCGCGAGCTCGAGGACGCCGCGCACGAGATCGTCGCGCACGACAGGGTCGAGGCCGCTGAAGGGCTCGTCGAGCACGAGGAGCTTCGGCCGGTAGGCGAGCGACGAGACGAGCGCCGCCGCCACGCGCATGCCGCGCGACAGCCGCCCAATCGTCGTCGTCGTCGGCAGGTCGAAGTCGGCGAGCAGCTTGCGGCAGAGCGCGTCGTCCCACGACGGATACCAGGGTCGGCAGTACGCGACCAGCGCCCCGACCGTCATCCAGGAGGGCAGTTGCTGGTTCTCCGAGACGTAGCCGATCGTCTTGAACTGCGCGGCCCCGAGCCGGCGGGAGTCGACGCCGAGCACGGTGGCCCGCCCGCTCGCGGGACGCAGGATGTTCATCAGCATGCGAATCGTGGTCGTCTTGCCAGCGCCGTTCGGCCCGAGCAGCGCGAACAGCGTGCCCGGTTCGACCGCGAGCGTCAGACCGCTGACGGCCTCGGTGCGGCCGTAGCGGCACGTAAGGTTGTCGGTGGCGAGTGCGGAATCCATCGGCGCTCCAAGAGTCAAGTGCCCGTGATTCGTTACATGATTCCCGGGCATCCCTCCTCCATTCCAACGCGGCTGCCGTGTTGAGGACCCCGGGGCTGCCTGCGTTGCTCCTCGCTCAGATACTTCCGGTACTTCCGGCATTCCCGGTCTTGGCGCCCTGCCGTCCTGGCGCCGCGCTCCGGGACTCTTGCAACGACCCGGGACGGGACACTACGTCCATTCCTTTCGTACGGCGTCGAGCAGATCGGACAGATCGAAGCCGAGGCGCTTGGCCTCGACGACGAGCCGGTCGATGTGATCGGCCAGCAGGGCGCGGCGTCCCGCGCCCGAGGCGGGACGCCAGGGAGCCACTGTCGTCCCGATGCCTGGGCGCGCCTCGAGCAGCCGCCGCTCGACCAGCGTCGTGAGGATTTTCTGCGCGGTGTTCGGGTTGATCTTCAGTTCCTGGCTGAGGGTCCGCACCGAGGGGAACCGATCGCCAGGCTGCAACTGCCCGGTGATGACGGCCTTGGTGACCGCGAACACGACCTGGTCGTGCAGCGCACGTCCCGGCCGGATGGTGACGCTGAAGGGCAGCACTGACGTGTACTATGTATATTAGTACACATCGTACGTCAATCGTTGCCTTCTCTTCGTTTGACGGATCGCGATCGTCACGGCGCCGTCCATACGATTCGCCACACGGCCGGCGCGACGATCGCCGTCCTGTGATCGGGCGCGTCCGCGCGGTCGTGCTGCGCAGCCAGGCGGCGACCGCCGGAAACACGACGCCGAGGGAGACGGCGAGGAGGGTGAACCGGCGGCCCGGGCCTGCGGACCTCGCGGTTCACTCGTACCGCAGCGCGCTGACCGGATCGAGGCGTGTTGCCCGGCGCGCGGGCCAGAAGCACGCATTGACGGAAACGACGATCATCAGCGTGGCGATGGCGGTGATCGTCACCGGATCCCGGGTGCTGGTCTGGACGAGCAGCGTCTGCAGCAGCCGGCCGACGCCGAACGCGCCGGCGACCCCGACCGGAACGCCAATCGCGAGTTGCACGAGCGCGCGCCGCAGCACGAGCCACAGCACCTGCTCCGGCTGCGCGCCCAGGGCCATCCGGACGCCGATCTCCGCTGTGCGCTGCGTGACGGAATACGCCGTCACGGCGTACAGACCGACCGCGGAGAGGACGAGCGCGATGACCGCGAAGATCGCGAACATCGACCCGAACACCCGGAAGCTCCAACGCTGCTGCGCCAGCAACTGATCCATGGTCATGATCCCGAAGAGCGGCAGATCCGGCTCGATCGCGCGCATCTGCTCGCGAATCAGCGGCGTCACGGCGCCAGGCTCGCCCGCGGTCCGCACGATCAGGTTCACGAACCGCTGCGGGTCGGCGCGGTACGGCAGGTACACCACGGGATCGGGATCCGGATCCTGAAAATTGCGCTGGCGCACCGTCGGCACGATGCCGACGATCTGCACGCGCGCCGGCGGAGACGGCTGCGCGCTCGGCTGGCCGTCGATCAGCGTGATTTGGCGGCCGATCGGATCCTCGCCGGCGAAATGCATCCCCACGAAGCGCTGATTGACCAGCGCCGCCTCGTGCCCGGGCGTCCCGTCAGCATCGGTCAGACTCCGGCCGCGCACGACTTTCACGCCGAGGGTGTCGAAGTACCCGGCGCTGATGCTGACCATCGTCACTTCCGGCAGCCGCTCGCCCGGCGTCACGCTGCGGCCCTCCACCGCCAGCTGGCGCAGGAGTCCACCGAGCATCGGCGGGTTCGTCGTGATCGCGCTCGCCTGAATCGCGCTGATGCCGCGAAGCCGTTCTTCGATGTGCTGATACAACGCAGTCCGCGATTCGGGCTTCGGATATTTCCCGAGCGGCAGAAACACCCGCATCGTCAGCAGATGCGACGTGTCGACGCCGATGTTCATCTGGTAGAGCGCCAGAAAGCTCCGCATCATGAAGCCGGCGCCTGCCAGCAGCACCAGCGTGAGCGCGACCTCGATCACGATCAGGGCACCGGTCCACCGGCGCGCGCGGCTGCCGCCCGTGCCGGACCGGCCTCCCGCATCCTTCAACACTTCGTGCACGTCGGTCTTCGACACGTGCAGCGCGGGCGCCAGACCGAACACAACGCCGGTGCCGAGGCAGATGGCGGCAAGAAACGCCAGCACCGTCGCGTCGATGGTGAAGGTCATCCAGTACGGCTTGCCAACGTCGGTCGTGAGCGAGTCGAAGATGCGGACGCCCAGGATCGACAACCCCAGCCCGAGGACGCCGCTCACCCCCGCGAGCAGGACGCTCTCGACCAGCAACTGGCGGACGATGCGCCAGCGGCTGGCGCCGAGCGAGACACGGACCGCAATCTCACGCGTGCGCTGCGTGGAGCGCGCGAGCAGGAGATTCGATACGTTGGCACACGCGATCAGGAGAACGAAGGCGACGGCGCCCATCAGCGACAGGAAGATCAGACGGATTTGTCCGCCCGTGATGCGGTCGTTGAAGGTCACCACTGACGGCCGCACGTCTTTGTTCGTGTCTGGAAAATCGTGCGCCAGCCGGTCGCTGATCCGCTCGATCTCGCCGCGCGCCTGCCTCAGCGTGACGCCCGGCGCGAGCCGGCCGATCGCCTGGAGCGTGCGGACGCCGCGCTTGGATTCACGGACCTGAACCGGCAGCTGCGAGAACGGCATCCAGACGTCGTTGTTGAACGGAAACTTCATGTCGGGCGGCATGACGCCGACGACCGCACAGACGACGTCGTTCACTTTGACCGTGCGGCCAATCGTCGCCGGATCGCTGCCGTAGCGGTTCTTCCACATGCCGTCGCTGATGATGACCGCCCCCGCGGCGCCGGGCTTGTCGTCGTCGGGCTGGAAGTCCCGGCCGATCCGCGGACGTTGGCGAATCAGGTGAAACAGGTTCGCGGACCCGTAGGTGCCCTGGAACTGCTCCGCCGCGCGCCCTTCTTCGCTCACGTTCATCGGCGCCCCCTGGAACAATGTGAGCTCCGCGAACGATCGCGACGTGTCACGCCAGTCGATGAAATCCAGCCGCGACGCGCCCATCTGCCGGCCGCGCGCATCGGTCATACCGAGGGAGACGATTTGGTCCGAGTGGTCGAACGGGAGACCGCGAAGAAGCACCGCATTCACCAGCGTGAACACCGTGTTGTTGACGCCGATACCGAGGGCGAGCGCCACCGCCGCGACGGCGGTGAACCATCGGTCTTTGATGAGCAGGCGGACGGCGAACCGCAGGTCCTGCCAGAGCGTCATAGGCCCCCGGTGAAGACGATCTGGCGATTAGACGCCGTCGGCGCCTGTTTGTTCCGCCGGTCGCGCGAACGGGTCGCTCCGAGCGAAGCGCCGAGCAGCGACGCGACGCCCCCGGACCGCGGATCGGAGCCCGGGCGCGGGGCGGGCGCGCGCGGGCTCGAACTGTTATTTGTATCGCATGTGTGTTATGAAAATAACATGCCCAGCGCCGCCCGCCCCGCCCGCGCCACGCTCGCGCGCCGCGAGCGCCAGATCATGGACATCCTCTATCGGCTGGGGCGCGCGACCGCCGCCGACGTGATGGCCGCGCTTCCAGGCGACCCGAGCTATTCCACGGTCAGAACCCAGCTGCGCGTGCTCGAGAGCAAGGGGCACGTCCGGCACGAGGAGCACGGCCTGCGCTACGTCTACATCCCCGCGGTGCCCCGGCACGCCGCGCGCAAGTCGGCGCTGCGACACCTGGTCGAGACCTTCTTCGAGGGATCGATCGAAAAGACGGTGGCGGCGCTGCTCGGCGCGGAGGGTGCGCGGCTGACGGAGGACGAGCTCGAGCGCATCGCCAACCTGGTCGTGAAAGCGCGGAAGGAAGGATCCACATGATGTTCCCCGGCCTGTGACGGTCCATTTCGGCGGCCGGAACTAAACTGGTTTGCGCGTTCAGGGCGACGCTTTCAGGGTCCCCGTCACTGTCATAACGTGTAGCGCACTTTTTCAGGGTCGCCGCCAAGGCGGTTGTTGATCGACCTGGAGCGCCATGATCGCGAAGCCCATCGTCGTCCTCGCTCTGCTCATCCTCGCCGGCGCGCCGTCGATCGGCGTCGCCCGAATCGCGGGCGGGCAGCCGGGCCCGCCTCCGCGAGGGCCCGGTCAGGGCGCGCCGCCGCGCGACGCGCGTCCCGCGCAAACCGGAACGGCGGTGATTCGCGGAAGAGTCTTCGCGGCGGAGACCGGCAGACCGCTGCGCCGGGCGCGGATCAGCGTGCAGGCGCTGGAGCTTGGCGGCGACAATCGCACGGCAAGCACCAGCGCCGACGGCCGGTTCCAGATCAAAGATCTTCCCGCCGGCCGCTACAACGTCACCGTCAGCCGCAGCGGATACGTGCCGCTGCGGTACGGCCAGCGCCGTCCGTTCGAAACGGGCCGGCTGCTGCCCGTCGCCGACAAGCAGCTCGTCGACAACGTCGACTTCACGCTCCCGCGCGTGAGCGTGATCACCGGCCGCGTCTTCGATGAAACGGGCGATCCGATTTCCGGCGTGCGCGTGATGGCGCTGCGTCAGCAGTACTTCGAGGGCCGGCGCCGGCTGCTGCCCGTTCCGGGCGCCGGTCCGGTCACAACCGACGATGCCGGTCAGTACCGGATCGTGGGGCTGACGCCCGGCAGCTATTTTCTGCGCGCGGAGACGCGCGAAACGTGGACGGTGAGCGAGAAGGACGTCGAGCAGGTGATGGGCTATGCGCCGACGTATTTTCCCGGCACCACCGCCGTGGCCAACGCGAGACGGCTGACGCTGGCAGTCGGCGAAGAAGCAGGCAACACTGATCTCGCGCTGATTCCCGGGCGGGCGATCAACGTGTCCGGCACAGCCGTCGACTCGCAGGGGCGGCCGCCGGCCGGGCGGCAGGTGATGCTCACTCAGCCGACGCGCGGTCCGGGCTTCATGATGATGATGTCGTTCGGCAGCGCGTCGATCGCGCCCGACGGCACGTTCAAGATCGCCAACGTCACGCCGGGGGAATACACGTTGAGCGTGCAGACGGCGACCGACATCGCCGGCACGACCGTTCAGGAGGCGGCGGCGGCGCCGATTGTCGTCAACGACGCCGACATCGACACGATCGCGATGCAGACTTCGGCGGGATGGTCGGTCGCGGGACGGATCGCCACCGACACCGGCGCGGCGCCGGGGGCCGCGCGCGATCGCATCAGGATTGCGGCGCGTCCGTTGAACCCCGACCTCAACCCCACGGGACGCCCGGGCGGAAATCAGGACGGCGGCCGCGTGAAGGACGACTGGACGTTTGCGCTGACCGGGATCTACGGGCCGTCGCGGCTGCACGTCGATCTGCCGGACGGGTGGATCGTGAAGACGATTGTGCTGGACGGCCGCGAGGTCATCGATGCGTCGGTCGAGGCGAAGAACGGCGAGGCGTTGTCCGGCATGGAGATCGTCGTCAGCAATCGCGTCAACAGCATCGGCGGCCAGATCACCGACGAGAAAGGCGTGGCGGTCGCGGACGGCACGGTCGTTGTGTTTCCGAGCGAGGCGGAGAAGTGGACCGAGGATTCCCGCTTCGTGCGATCGGCCCGGCCCGATCAGGAGGGGAAGTTTCAGATTCGCGGCCTGCCGCCCGGCGAGTATCTCGTCGTCGCCCTCGAGTACGTCGAGGAGGGGATGTGGAACGACCCCGAGTATCTCGACTCGATTCGCCGATATGGCCAGAAGCTCACGCTGGGCGACACCGACTCGCAGACCCTGACGCTCAAGCTCGTCACGCCGTGACAGGCACCCGGTCGCAGAGTGGTCCTTGCGCGTCTAAAGAGCAACCACGAAAACACGAAGCCCCATGAAGATCAATCGTGTCGGAGCGCTTCGATCGGCTCGATTCGGCTGGCGCGCCGCGCAGGCGCATAGCCGGCGGCCATGATGCAGCCGAGGAGGATGATTGTTGCGAGAGCCGAGTGTGTCGGGTCCGCCGGACTGACACCGTAGAGGGCGCTTTTGATCAGCTGCATGGCGACGAAGGCAGCTGGAACGCCGACCAGCGCGCCGATCGCGGCCTGCTCCAGCACCTCCCGAATCACCATCCCGATGACGGCGCCCCGTCTCGCCCCGAGCGCGATGCGAATGCCGATTTCGCGCGTGCGCCGTTGGACGCTCCACGCGGTCAACCCATACAGCCCCACGCACGTGAGCACGAGCGCCGCCGCGCCGAAGAAGGCCGCAAGATTGGCCACGGCGTTCTCGCGGGTGAGCGCGCGGCCTACCTGGTCCGACAGCGTGTCGACGCGCAGCACCGGAAGGTTCGGATCGATCGACGCCAGCGCCTGACGCACAGCTCCGGCGACGATCGCCGGATTGCCCGGCGCGCGGACTTCAATCGTCCGGATGAACTGATGCTCGTCGCCGCGCGTGTCGGGCTCGTCAGGGTCCGGCTGGAGCAGCGGCAGGAAGGCCATCGGCTCCGCCCGATCGCGCGGGCGGTCGTACTTCGCGTTCTCGACGACGCCGACGATTTCGAGAGCGCCGGGGACGCCACCGTCGCCGATGCTGAAGCGACGGCCGATCGGATTCGCATCTGAAAAGAAGTGTTGAACGAATTCGGCGTTGACCACCGCCACGCGTGCCGACGCCGGCGTGTCGCGCTCGTCGAGCGTCCGGCCGCGCAGGAGCCGGGTGCCGAGCGTCTCGAAATACCCAGGCGACACGCGATTCAACATCGCGGACCTTCGTTGTTCCGGCGGCGGCGTGTATCCCTGCGCGGCGATCGTGAACGCCCAGCAGCACTCGTTGAACGGGCTGTAGTAGGAGAATGCCGCGCGCGTCACTCCAGGGAGTGCGTTCAGCCGGGCGTACACCTCGCGATACAACGGGCCCAGCCGGTTGACATCGTATCCCGCGCGAGCGGGATCGACGTCGACAACGAGCACGTGCTCCGTGTCGAATCCGATCGGTTGGGTGGCAAGGTTCGCCAGGCTGCGCGCGAGCGCGCCGGCGGCCGCAAGAACCACGAGCGACAACGCGACCTGCCCGACGATGAGCGCGTTGGCCCAACCGAAGCGGCGAGAGACCACATCGGCGCTGCCGCGGATCGCCGGCAGTACTCCGAACACGATCGCCGCGCCGCACGAGAGCGCAAGCGCGAACGCGAGGACGCGCAGGTCTGGCGACGTCGAGAACGGAACGTACTCCGTGCCGCCGAACACAAGGGCGAGAAGCACCCTCACGCCCCACGACGCGCCCAGCACGCCCAGCGCACCGCCGACGAGGGCGAGCGTCAGGCTCTCGGTCAGCGATTGCCGAACAAGACGCCCGCGGCTCGCGCCAAGCGCGAGCCGAATCGAGCGCTCGCGTTCCCTCGCTGCGCCTCGCGCGAGCAGAAGGTTGGCGATGTTGGCGCACGCAATCAGCAGGACGATCGACGATATCGCCAGCAGGAGCTGCAGCGCCGACGAATAGGTCCGCCGTGTGTGCGTGATGCCGCTTCCACCCGGCGTGAGCTCGATCCTCGTGTTCGCGATCCGGGCTTGTCGATCGACCGAGAGATTCGCTCCGCCTTGCGCGCGAAGCCAGTCCTGCAGCACCGCGGTGACACGAGCCTGCGCCTGCGGCGCCGCCGTCGCCGGGCCGAGCCGCCCCAGGAGATAGAGCCAGTGAATCTCCGGCGAATCGATGATGGCGCGCGACGGATCGATCAGGCGGTCGATCGCCAGCGGCATCCAGAAGCTGGGCGGATCCGGCTCGAGCGTCTCGCCGTAGAACTCGGGCGCCGCGACGCCGACAATCGCGACCGGCACGCGGTCGAGCAGCACGGCGGAACCGATGACGGACGGATCCCGGTTCAGCCGCTCGCTCCAATAACGAAAACTGACGACGGCAACCGGCGGCGCCGACGCCGCGTCATCGGCCGGTCCGAGCACGCGGCCGATCGCGACCCTCGTTCCGAGCACGTCGAAGTAGTTCGCCGACACGAGCCGCGCAAACACCGGCTCGCTGCCGTTCGTGCCCGGCCGGCGGACACTGATGCGTGATTTCGAGCTCTGCACCGCGCACAACCCGTCGAAGATGCGCTCGTCACGCAGACGGCGGTAGAGATCGTACGAAAACAGCGTGAACGAGCCGCCTTGCAGGCCAATCGCCGTGCCGGACCCCCTGGCGTCGCCGAGCAGCACGAGACCGCGCGCATCGCGAACCGGCAACGACTGCAGGAGGACGCCGTCGATGAGCGTGAAGATCGCGGTCGTCGCGCCGATGCCGAGAGCGAGCGTGAGGACGGCAAGCGCGGTGAAGCCCGGCGTTCTCCGCAACGCACGGATCGCATAGAGCCCGTCGCGCCGCGCATCGTCAATCCAGGTGAACGATCGCGCGTCGCGGTGGAGATCTTTCGCGTGCATGGCGCTGCCGAACGCGCGGCGCGCTGCCGCGCGCGCGTCGTCCGCGCTCATCCCGCGACGCCGATACTCGTCCTCGAGGAGGCCGAGATGCGACGCGAGCTCTCGCGCCAGGTCGGGTTCGGCGCGACCCGGGCGGATGGCGTTGCGCAGCCTGAGGAGGAAGCGTCTCAACGGGTGCACGGTGCCACACTCTCCACTGGCCTGTCAAGTGGAGGCCCTTGCCCGCCCTGGACGATTCCGT
>Ga0137409_10003846_pt1 | contig 15878 bp, 17 predicted proteins | sample CZODoug1_16funga_FD_122059 | JGI IMG/M metagenome (GOLD analysis project Ga0137409, IMG submission 122059) | Vadose zone soil fungal communities from Angelo Coast Range Reserve, California, USA - CZODoug1_16fungal (Hybrid Assembly) | ecosystem: Environmental > Terrestrial > Soil > Vadose zone... | reverse complement strand
GCCCGACCGCGTTCTCACCGATGAAATAACGCGTTTCTAAAACGAGGGGAGACGGCCCTGTTCGTGACGAACACGATCAGCTGAGCCTCGACTCGTCACGCGCTCCGCGATGCGGCGGCCGAGGCCTCGCCGCGGCCGTCGCCCGCGGCGCGCGCTCAGTCGATGATCGCCTGGTAGACGAGTTGTCTGAAGAGCGTGCGGTGGTAGGTGCGCAGGGCGCCCGCCGACTGCACCATGAAGACCGCGACCAGCTGCTCCTTCGGATCGACCCAAAACGCGGTGCCCGCGTATCCGCCCCAGTTGAAATCGCCGGCCGATCCGGGAACCGGGGCGATGCCGTCCGAGGGGCGCACCGCGAAGCCGAGGCCGAAGGTGTAGGTCGAGTTGCCCAGGACCGATCCACCGAGCGTCGGCGCGAGCGGCAGGCGCGTGCCGAGGTGATCGGAGGTCATGAGCTTGACCGTGGTGCGGCTCAGCACCCGCTGGCCGTTCAGGACGCCGCCGTTCCCCAGCATCTGGGCGAAGCGCAGGTAATCGCCGGCGGTCGAGAGCGCGCCGGCGCCGCCGGAGTCGTTGCCCGGTTCCTTCGACACGCTGATCAGCTTGATGGCGGTCCCCGTCAGCGGGTCCTTGTCGAACGGCTCCGCCACGCGCCCGAGCTTCGCTTCCGCGACCCAGAACGCCGTGTCGCTCATCTTGAGCGGCTTGAATAGACGCTCGCTCATGAAGTCGGCGAGCCGCTTGCCCGCCGCCGCTTCCACGACGCGCCCGACCACGTCGGAGGCCAGACTGTACTCCCAGGTCGTGCCGGGCTGGTGGATCAGCGGAATCTTGGCGAGGCGCTCCACCTGCTCGGCGCCCGTCATGTCACGAACGTCGAAGTCGATGACCCCGGGCTTGAAGAGCCCGGCCTGGGCCAGCGCCTCCTGCGCGGCTTGTTGAACGCGCTTTATCTCTTGTTTTTCAAAGTCGTACCGCTGGCGACAGCTATCAAGTTCTTCAGAGGAGAAATATCGTGGCGGTTGGCTCGCCGCGCTAATCATCGATTGCTCTTTGGGCTGAATGAATACTTTGAGGTCTGGCTCGGTATTCGGAAGATTCGACACCTCGACCAGAACAAAAGTATAAATATTCCCATTGGCCGTGATGAGGTTCAGGTTCGTCATCGAACCTTCCTTCGCCGGTTTCACATAGCCGATATTCAGGTTTCCATTGACGATCCACATGTCGCGATCACCGCAAACGAAGTCCAATATTTTCTCGTTTTCTGGTAAGACTATCATCGTAGTGAAACGAACCTTAGTGTTAAACTTCATCACATCTCTCACGCCATACACAACTGTCTTCGTGCTCGGCCCTAGGTCTGCCGCGACGGCTTCGGGAGGGTGTGAGTGTTTCGATTTGTGCTTGTTTTGCGCTGCGATGAAAGACTTTGCTATACGCTTCGGAATTCATTGCTGGGTTCGCGAGGAAGAATCTGGTTGGACAGCTTTCAGCTATTGTCGCAAGCATCTCCGAACCATCACAACGTTTCGCTTTCTAAACCGATGATTAGTTGTGCCTCCGCCTGTCACAATTGACAGTTGGATCCAGTCGCGCCGAAGGATAGCAATGACTCTATACGGAGGTAGTTTCAATGAAACTCAATGTTCGAAATGGCGCGCAAGCGTTGTGCTTTGCAATATGCCTCATCCTGCTTGGGAGCCTTGGTTACGCTTCTACGCCGAATCCGGGTCAAATCGCCACTGGCCAGAAAACGAAGGTCAAGGGCACCATCGCGTCCCGTAATGGCGACCTCGTCAACGTCAAGGACGCAAAAACAGGCTCCCGCGTGATCGTTGTCATCACGGACGACACCAAAATCGAACGCAAGCAAGGCGCGTTTAAGTTCCGTCGCTCCGACATGGACGTCACAGCCATGTTGCCGGGCTTGGGCATTGAGGCTGAAGGCGTAGAAAATGCCATGGGCCAACTTGACGCCAGCAAGATTACGTTCAGCCCCAACGATTTCGCAATTGAAGTAGCGGAAGAGCAGCAGATTATGGCCAATCAGGCAGCTGGCAAGAAGGCGCAAGCTACTGCTTACCAGGGAGTGTCGGAGGCCCAGGCAGCGCAGGCTTCGGCCAACAAGGCTCAGACCTCGGCCAATCAGGCTGACTCGGCGGCTACGGCAGCAGGCGCCCTTGGAGTGATGGATGCAGCGGCCATCACGCAAGTGAATAAGCGTGTGTCGGACCTGGGTGACTATAACGTCGTGGCAGAGGCTGGAATCTACTATGCCCCGGACAAGGCGGCCTTGGACGATGCGGCCAAAGCGGATCTCAACAAGCTCGCCCAAATCGCGCAGTCAACCACCGGATACATGATCGAGATTGCAGGCTATGCTTCCAGTACCGGCAGCAAAGAGTTGAACCAAAAGCTTACCGACGCCCGGGCCGAGACGGTGGCGGATTATTTGCGCGAAGTGGGAAACATACCGATGCGGCGGATCCTTGCGCCCGCTGGTTACGGGGCGACGCATCGTGCTTCAACAACCTCCGATCCTCAGGGACGGGCGCTGAACCGGCGTGTAGACGTCAAGGTCCTGGTGAACAAAGGACTAAACGATCAAATTTAGGCGGCAGCCTCATTCCTGCCCGCACACACTGATAGGAACCCGTTCTGACCGCGAAGACGGTCTATTGAGACCTGGCCTAGCGGGTGAAAGGCGACGAACGGGAAGCTGGCTACCGAGCTCTCCTTCCGGCTGGGCCGGTCCAATTGGAGCTGGTGCCCGCAAGCGGTAGAACGAATGAGGGAACCATGAATGGTGTAACGACCCTTCCTCAAAGCCCGAATGACCCGTTAACCAGCGAGACCAATCACTCGTCGGCGAGCGAAGTTCACGAAGCGAACCACCACTTCCACAATATGATCATTCTAGGCCTTGCTTTCGAGGTCGCATTTCTGGCGACTTTAGCAGCATATGAATTGTACAGCATCTTCCGATTCCAGAATTGACTCGGAGGCACTGTCTGGCTGCTAGACGAAGGGTGAAGATTGCCCACTGCCACTGAACCTACATGAGTATAAGCAGCGTTGATCGGAAGCTAGCAGGAAAGAATGACGACTGAAAACGGCCATAAGTGTGCACACGCCGTTTGTTCATGTGTTATGTTATAACGTCGGACAAATATTGCAGCGCCGAGTGCGCGGCCATGGAAAAGACGCCGAACATCGATTGTCCGTGTTTGCACCCCGGTTGCAAGGGCAAAACGTCCAAATAATCGAAATTCCCTCCAAACAGAATGCAGTCTCGGGATTCAACTATGGATGGCTGCCATTGCCAAGGGTGTCCTAAGCCGGTTGCTTTCTTGTCATCCCTGGAAGGGTGCAGTATACGTCCAGGAACGACAAGAACCATTTAATTCGCAACGAGAGGAACTTCAGGCGCTTGTGTCTTGTCGCAGTTAATCCTGCGGGTCCAAAGGGAACTCTCACTTTTTTCCGTGCCTCTGTAAGAACCGACAGTAGCTCTCCTTTCTTGAGTGGTTTAACTTTCAGACGAGAAAGGTCTACGCCACGATGAACCAACAAGAGGACTCACAACTGGCTACCAAAATCAGAGTAGGCAGGACAAAGGCAGGTTGGTATTTCGATGTTAGATTTTGATCTTGATTTTAGGGAGTGCGTAACTTTTGCCCGTCTTTTCGTTCTGGGCATCGGGGCGCTGATCGCTAGCGTTTTTGTTCTTGGTGTGATTCTACTCCAGTCCTGGGAGGTAGAACAGTTGATGCGCTGCCCATCGTGGTCATTTTCCTCTTCGTCGTGTGGCTGGTTTTTTTAAGCTGAAACTTCTAAAATTCAGTCCCGCCTGGGGAATTGTAGCCGGGCTAAAAGGAGTTCACGTGCTGCTGATCTTCCTGATTGGCATGCGGTTCGTGACGCCTTACTCGACCGATGCGCGCGAGATCCATCCACCATTCAACCGGAATTCCCGATTTGGACGTCGGGCTCACGCATCGTAAGCGCTTTCGCGCGTTCTTGGCAGCCAAGTCCCGATAATCCTGTGCCAGCTCAACCGGTCGATGCAACACTCTTCTAATCTGTTGATCCGATAGTGTTTTTCAAAGAAACCTGGTCCCTTGGGCTGTACTCAATTAGACCTAAACAGGGCAGTGTTTTCTTTGAATCAACGCTCGCAAACGAATTTAGCCTTTGAAACACCTGCAGATAGGACTTCGGGCGAGTGTTGCAACGACCCATTGAGACCACCCTGTTTTCTCGGGACGTATCTGGTTTCGGCGGTAAGGCTGTTCGAAACTCACGCCAGTTTGCCGCCTTACTCAACCGCGTGGATAGCTTGCGAGCGGGTGACAGCGGGGCGCTGCGAGTGGTAACAGAAAACGAACGATTTACGCGTATATTTTCTGGAGAGTGCGCCGTGATTCGGGCGCAGTTCCTGAGCATCGTCGTCAAGAACGCGGCCAGTCACACCTGCCTGAGGAGTCCTGCTTGCTGCATTTCTGACAATCCTCGAGAACGTGGGGAGGAACCCATCTTCTAAGTAGTCTTATCCCTATGCTGACGACCAGCACGTCGTCTAACTGGCCGATAATAGGGATGAAGTTTGGAATGAGCTGGATGGGGCTGAGGACATAGCCGGCCACAAATCCGGCGACCAACTTTGCGTACCAGGGCACCTGCGGGTGCCAAAAAGCTCGTCGGACGACCCAAAACTGTTGAAGAAATCGTCTGACTTGTGTCTTCAGCGTTTCTACGAAGGCCTGCTGACTTTGCCTCTGACGGGTTTGGTGCCAAACGTCCATTTCTCCCCGTGCTCTTAGTGTAGGGTTCGTCCTGTCCGAAGAATGCAGCGGAAGCCGATGTGGCTCATCCCGGTATCAATCATCTGCGGCTGGCGCGCCGCAGGGCGGTAACGCAGGCAATAGTTGGGAGCACATAGGTACGAGCCACCTTTGACGACCTTGCGTGGAATGCGGAACTGCGGTTGACGTGGGTCGCAGCTCTTTTCAGGCGAACCGATACGCGGGTTGATTGTTGGGCCGCAACATGACTTGACGATTTCGTCCGCATGGCGCTGAACAAACCAATCGCAGGTCCATTCCCAGACGTTACCCGCCATGTCGAATAGTCCATAGCCGTTGGGCGGGAATGAGCCTACCGGAGAAGTTCCCTCGAAACCGTCGAGTAGTATGTTTTGCCAAGGGAACTCGCCCTGCCAGGAGTTTGCCATCGCCTTCCCATCAGGGAAATGCTCATCGCCCCATGTGAATTTCTTGCCGTCCAGGCCGCCGCGCGCGGCTAACTCCCACTCGGTTTCGGTCGGCAGCTCTTTGCCTGCCCAGTTCACGTACGCCTCGGCATCCTCGTAAGCGATGTGGACCACCGGGTGTTCCTCGAGGCTATTGAGCGAGCTGTGCGGACCAAGCGGGTGGCGCCAACTCGCTCCGGGCACCCAGGCCCACCAGTTGGCGTAATTGTGCAGGTCAACCGCCCCCCGCGTTTTTTGGAAGACCATCGAACCCGGAACCAGATTTTCGGGCGGTGCCCCGGGAAAGTCAGCCGGATTCGGCTCTCTTTCAGCGAGCGTGAGGTAGTTGGTCGCCGCCACGAAGCGCCCAAACTGCTCGTTTGTTATGGCGTAGCAATCCATCCAGAAACCATCCACAGCCACTTCGTGCACCGGGCGTTCCTCTGGGTAGAAGTCTTCCGAACCCATGCGGAATGTGCCGCCCGGAATCCAGAGCATGCCGGGATGTGGCGCGCTGCCGGCCCGTGTGGATCCGGCTTGAGATAGCAAGTCTCCAGATAGTTGTGTCATCTTGAAGCTCCCGGTGTTTGATATAATGATCTGCTTGTGAACTTCAGGCAGTTGCAACGGCGCACGATGCGTCGAACACAATCTGGTCGTACTGCCAAAGTTGCTCAAAGTATTGCAACGTACGAACGCTTACTTTCCCGTTATTCTTTGCAATTTCACCGAGCGTTCGCGTCCCGTCAATGTCGTTAAGGAGATGGTTCTGTGCTGCATTGATGGGTAGAACAAGGTCGGGATGCTTGTGTGCTCGATTCAGCAAAACCGCAACAATGCCAGGGGGGACCCGGTCACGAATGCATACGGTCCACGGCAGCCGAATGGGAATATAGTTGCGCCATTGCTCACCCCCGAAACGGATGGGCTGATTTTCCGCGACCCGATCACTGCGATAGGCAACAAACTTGTGTTGAGTAATCGTTCCCCGAAACAATTCGACTGCTGCATATTGGGCGGGTTCAGGAAGCGCGCTTAGCCGTTTGGCGTGCCGTGTTTTTGCCATTACACCGCAATGCGGCATATAAGGAGCTTGCTCAAACCACCGTCCAAAAGACATCCCACAACGATCGAGCCACTCATATACCTGCGGCACGGTATAGGCGCGGTCTTGGGGATGGAGCAAGGCATCGCCAAGCGCATCGGGATGCTGAAATTCCTTGCCCTTGTGCAATAGATGGGTCAGCGGGTGATCTTCTGGCAAGCCATTGAGCGCCGCACTGAGATCCTGCAACTCTTGATGTGAGGGCGTGATGCCCAGCAGACGACAATAGGCCTGCATCATATAGATCCCAGTTCGTCCATAGCTCGCGTAAACCATGATCTGCATCCCCCCTTCGGGCTTGAGGACGTTGCGAAGGGACTGCAAGCCGAGATCAGGGTCTACAAGGTGATGCAGCACTCCCGTGCAGACGATTTGATCGAAGGTCTGTCCTAACTCCTGAACATCTAAAATCGAGAGCCGACGGAGTTCGAGGTTGTCCAAAGTATATTTTTGTTTGAGCTCGCGAGTGTGTTGCAGGCTCGTCTCGCTAATGTCGATCGCTGTGATCCGGGCATCCGGTTCGCGAAGCGCATACCTGGCTGCCTGCGACGTACCGCACCCAGCAACAAGAATCTGTTGGTTTGCGCGAGATCGCTCGGTTGGCCACATCAAATGGAACAAGGCTCGACGGCGGTCCGGATCGCTGTACAGGTCGCGGTGTTCATCCAGGCAGGTGAGCGGCGCCGGATACGGCATCCTTTCATAGAAGTCGCGGACCTCGTCCGAGCCGCCGGCCCGCGACTCCATGCTTTGCTCTTTGTGGTTCACTTCGATTCTCATTGAGTAGTCGCCTTAGAGAGGAAGAAGCGATGGGCGAAATCGAGATTACAGGTTGTGCCCATAGGCTTCGTCACGACTTTCTTTTGTTGCAACAGATCTCCCCGGCAGATACTTTGTCCGCCGGGGAGATCCGTTTGTTCAGCTTGGGTTACTGCAACTCAATCCGCTGCTGCTTTATGACTACCACTTGCTGCCGCCGCTTTCGCTCGTGCAGCGCCTGATGCGGTCTGCACTTGAGCCAACACCGCGTCCAGGTTGAACGAGGCAGGTTTCTGACGCGGCGGGAACTTGGCAAAGTCCTGAATTTGCCCCGCCACCAGCGCCTGCATCTCGTACATCATGAAGACGTGATTCACCACCCAGTCCCAGTAGCGATTCGAGTTGAAGTCGGCCCGCTCAAACGGGTCGAGGCGGAGGTTGAGGATCGTCGGCAAGCGGAGCTTCACGAGAGGCTCCTGCCAGACGGCCGTCGAGGTTGCACGTTGCTCGGCCAATACAAACTTATAGTCGCCGTTCCGCACCGCCATGACGTCTCCGTCATCGCTAAAGTAGAAGAGAGCCTTCCTGGGGCTCTCCTTCACCTCGCCGGTCAGGTAAGGCACCAAGTTGTATCCATCGAGGTGGACCTTGAGGGTTTTGGCGCCGACTGTGCAGCCGTTAAGAAGCTTCTCGGTGACGTTCGGATCACCGGCCATGGCCAGCAAAGTCGGAAACATGTCGATGTGAGAGGCGATACCGTTCAGGACTGAGCCGGCCTTGATCTTACCCGGCCAACGGGCGAGACACGGCACGCGCCAGCCGCCTTCCCAGTTGGTGTCCTTGTTGCTGCGGAAGGGCGTGTTGCCGCCGTCCGGCCAGGTGTCGTTCTGCGGTCCGTTGTCGGTGGAATACATGACGAAGGTGTTGTCAGCGATGCCCAGTTTTTCGAGTTTGTCGAGTATCTGACCAATTTGCTCGTCATGCGTGACCATCCGATCACTGTAGTCGTCCTGCCCGGTCTTTCCGCGGTTCTTGTCGGCAAGGTGGGTTCTGAAGTGCATGGCCGTCGAGTTGTACCAAAGGAAGAAAGGCTTGTTCGCTTTGACCTGCTTCTCCATCCAGTCGAGAGCGCCTGCAGTGATCTCCTCGTCGATGGTTTCCATGCGCTTCTTGGTCAGCGGGCCGGTGTCCTTAACGGTCTGCTTGCCTACTCGGCCCCAGCGGGGATCAGTCGTTGGGTCATCCTTTTCAGTTGCCAAGCAGTGCAGCACGCCTCTGGGTCCGAATTCCTTCAGGAATGCCGGGTCCTTGGGATAGTCGGGGAGTTCCGGTTCTTCCTCGGCGTTCAGGTGATAGAGATTGCCGAAGAACTCGTCAAATCCGTGTACGGTCGGCAAGTATTCATTCCGATCGCCGAGATGGTTTTTGCCGAACTGACCGGTGGCGTAGCCGAGCGGCTTGAGCAGTTCGGCGATCGTCGGGTCTTCCGCTTGAAGTCCGACAGTGGCGCCGGGCATGCCGACCTTGGTCATGCCGGTCCGGATTGGGTTTTGGCCGGTGATGAAGGACGCGCGGCCGGCGGTGCAGCTCTGCTGACCGTACCAGTCGGTGAATGTCGCCCCTTCTTCCGCGATACGGTCGATGTTGGGGGTCCGATAGCCCATCATGCCGCGGCTGTATTGGCTGACGTTCCACATTCCAATATCGTCGCCCCACAAGATCAGTATGTTTGGCTGCTTTGTTGCCATTTTGTCTTTCCTCCTGGTTTGAATTAGTTTCTAAAAGGCCCCAATGCTATTAAGTCCTTTGCAGAATCACCTATTCATTCTGATTTGAAGAACTATTTAACGCTGCTACCCAAGACGTACAAGAAACGCGTGTCTGATAACAATCCGATATAGGGACGACATTATTCATGTGTGCGCGCCCTCTTGGGAGGTTGCAGCGAGCCGGGCCAGCAATGGATTGAGGCTTCATTTTTTGGCCATCGAAAAAAAAAGATAGAGCGCAAGGCCAATCTCGTTCTTCTGTTGATTCGGCTTTTTGCCGGTGTTGTTTTCGTGTTCGTAGTAAGTATTGAACTGGACATGCTTTCCTACGGGGAATAGACAACCGGCATAGAGATCGGTCGTGCTCCATTCGTTGTACTGGCTCTCATAATAGGGCTCGGCGGCAACGTACGGGATGAAGTGATAGGAATGTGCAGTAAAAGTGCGCTCGAGCGTAAGCTTATTCCGGTAGCGCCACGTAAATTGTCCGCTCTTCCAGTCGAGATCCGCCCGGTTCCTGTCCGAAACCAAAAATCCAGCCTTCAGGGGAAAGTGAAAGGTCACCAATGTTTCCATGCGGTTGGTTGGCGAGGTATTCGGCGCGGTGAGGGAGCGGTATCCCGTTTCGAGAACCAATGCTCTTGATTTCGAATCGTCTAAGTCAGATGTCGTAATGTTTTTCAGTTTGAGCAGGGGCTTAAGATAGAACTGAATACTTGGACCTATACTGAATTGGTTGGACGCGCCTTCATCCCTATCGTCCTTCGCCTGAAGATAAGCACGCATGAAGGAATTCACCTTGAGATGGGTGTCAATCTCCGGCAGGAACTGCGCGGATTGCGCGAGGACCGGCGTCCACGTCGAAGTAAAGAGAAGTGCCATGATCAGCCACATTCCGAGTCTAGGGGTCATCCTTAGAAGATCTTCTGAAAGAAAGGTTCCGTGCCAATATGAATTCCCAGACAATGACCACGAGTCCTGTACCAGCCCTAAAGCCAGCCGACATCGGATCACAGATGGGGTTCAGCCCTAAGTGGTTGGAAGGATTGTGGCAATATCCGTTTCCTTTCCGGACCACGAATCTCCAGGCGCTTCCAGTTCACTACGATTGTGTCTATTGAGAAACTGTCACTTGTGACAGGCGCTAGCGAGTGCTCTTGGGAGCAGTGTCCAGTAGATGAAAAACGACTGGAACCAGGAATTCGCCTTTATAGGGGACGTCCTGTCTCTGGGTTTCGCTTTGCACGGAAACGAAAAGTGTCCGGCTGAGGTCAAGTTCTTGCTCTCCCCGCCGACGATCGAAACTGTGATCGCATCCCTTGGATTTGGAAAAGAGGCGGCAGGTCGAGTTTATATCTTCGACCGGCCGCTTGGGAAAAGGCCGAGGCTTATGAACCTTGCCATCCCACCTTCTACTGTGCTCCGCAAATTGGCGCAGCGGCGAACTTAAATCCCGCTACTCCCGCACAAGAATTCACACCCCTAGCAGATGTGACAGTTGTGGCCTCAGATCTGTCCCCCTACTCTCCACATGAGTGGAAGTTCTCTGGTGGTTTGCGCGAGCTCTGCGGGCGGCGAGGCGCTCTGAGGAGAAATCCGAAATGTACCTGCCAAGCTTTCCGAACATCGACTTGTTCTCCGCCGGCATCAACGCCCTGAACGGGGTGCTCGTTGCCCGCCATCCCTCGCACAACCGCGGCTTCGCCGTGGTGGGGCTGCTGATCATGGCCTTCTTCGGCGGTATCGGCGGCGGCGTGACGCGGGACGTGCTGCTCAATGACATCCCCTCGCCGCTCAAGGACCCGGCCTATCTTCTCGTGTGCCTTCTGATGGGTTTGCTGGGGTTGGCGATTTATCGCTACGCTGACTCGAGGGAGGAGCGGTTCCGCACGAGGACGCTGGCCTTCTTCAAGTCTTTCTCGCTGCCCTGGTTTGCGATCCTGGGCGCGCATAAGGCGCTCGAGCACAACCTTGGGATCTTCGCCGCGATCGTCATCGGGCTGATCGCCACCACTGCGGGCGGGGTGTTCATCGACCTCTTCTCCGGGGTCACACCGGAGGTCGTGAGGCCGTCGGAACACATCGTCACGACGGCAGTGTTGGCGAGCACTGTTTACACGCTGCTCGCGGAGCTGACGAAGGAGAGCCTCTCCTTCTTTCCCGTCACGCTGATCGCGGTGCTGGTTGCGTTTCTCTTCCGCGTGTTTGCTGTCCGGGACCACTGGCCGCAGATCGTGCCGTTCGCCGCGCCCGCCGCCGGCCCGGGCACGCGCACGTGAACGCCTCCTGAAAAAGATAGGCGGTTCGTGCTGGTTCTGTCGCCGTCGGGCTCATCACAAGAGAAGGGGACGCTATGGATCACATTTGGATGCGCGTCGCAAGTCAACTAGCCGCCCGTGTCAGCGGGCCGATGAAGTTCAGACTGGTGCTCCAGCCGGCCATGGCGGCGTTCTTCGCGATTCGCTCGGGGCTGGCAGATGCCAGGGCTGGCAAGCCGCCGTATTTCTGGGCGCTCGTCTCGGATCCCGCCCAGCGCGCCGCCATGATCAAGGACGGGTGGAAGGGTGTCGGCAGGGTGTTCATTCTCGCGCTGGTGCTGGATGCAGTGTACCAGATCATTATATTACGCTTCATATATATGGGGGAAGCGATCATCGTCGCCTTCGTCCTGGCGATCCTGCCCTACCTGATTCTGCGCGGGCTGGTCACCCGTCTGGCTCGAAGGAATTATGCACGGCGCCAACACAATCGGCAAACACCCATCCACAGTTCACAGGGGTCAGTATAGCCAGTTGCTTCAGGACCTGTTGCCGCTGGAAGTTAACGGCTGAAGTCTAGTTCCAGCACGATCAAATCGTGCACATCTGAGGAGTGGTTTCGTGAGCCATTTTGAAACAGCGCCAAAAGATAGGGGAACGGTTCTTGCCGAAGAGCGAACCGATCTAGCCCTCCAGCGCACGATAATCGCAGCGGAAAGAACACTGATGGCGTGGATCCGAACCGCCCTTTCGATGATCGGATCCGGTTTCGCTATGTACAAGTTCTTCCAATACCTTGCCGAAGAAATTCCCACCGGTAACATTCTGCGTCCTCAGGCGCCGCGCAATTTGGGACTATCCCTTATTGCTCTGGGCACTCTGGCATTAGGGGTCGCAGCTTGGCAGCACCGGAATTTTCTGAACGCGATTGGGACGCCCCAGACGCGGCATGTGTGGTCCATCTCCTTCGTGATAGCGCTTTTTGTCGTCCTGATTGGATTCATCACGTTTTATGGTGTTCTGCTGCACAGGGGGCCGTTTTAGTCGAGAAGGGAACTTCGTCTTAGAAGCAGGCGGAGCGACGTCCAAAAAAAACAATAAAATAGCGATTAGAAGAGTGAGGAGAAAGGCATTCTAATTTTAGGAGATATCGATGCTCGGTTTTGATCTTGATTTCTGGGACTACGTAACCTTTGCCGCTCTTTTCATTCTGGGCGTAGGGGCCCTGATCGCTATCGTTTTTGTTCTTGGATTGCCTGGTCGGATCGCCATTGCCCGAAAGCATCCTGACGCGGAGGCGGTCAACGTGATGGGCTGGGTCGGGTTCTTGGCAATCGTACCCTGGATTCAGGCTTTCATCTGGGCGTTCAAACCTACACAGGTCGTCGATATTCGACGGAATCCCCAAGCCGAACAGGAAGCCATAGATGAAGAATTCGCCAAACTTTCCGGAAAGGGCAAGGGGTCGGGAACATCAAAAGCAGCATAAATCCGTACGCGCTGCTTTCGCGCCGACACGGACGGCGTAGAAAAGAGGGAGAATGATTGGAGCTCTGCTCATCCTGGTCATCTTCCTCTTCGTTTTCTGGCTGGTTTTCTTCAAACTGAAGCTTCTCAAATTAAGCCCCGCATGGGGAGTAGTATCCGCGCTGTTCGGCCTCCATTTGCTGCTGATCTTCCTGATCGGCATGCGGTTTGTGACGCCTTACTCGACTGACGCCCGCGTGATCCAGCACACGATTCAATTGATTCCGCGTCTCCCCGAGCCCACGCTCGTTACCGCTGTCCTTGTCGCGCCTGACGTCCCGGTCAAGAAGGGCGAGCCGTTGTTCCAGTTGGATCGGCGTCCTTACGAATACCAGGTGGCGGGATTGCGAGCACAGATCGAGGCCGCCCAGGCAAGGACTGTCGTCTGCGAATCGAAGGTCAAGCAGCAACAGGCGGAATTAGTGGCTGCCAATCAGGATGTGCTCATGCTCGGAGCTGACCTGGAAGCCGCTTCCGCAAAGGTGGCAAAACTGAAGAGCGAAATGGAATACGCCAGGTTTCAGAACGAGCGTTACAGCAGTCTCGTGGAACAAAGCGCCGGTTCAGAACAGGATTCCCAGAAGTGGTCCGCCGATTTGAAATCGGCGGACGCCGGACTCAAAGAAGCCGAGGCTGAAGCTGAACGTTCGCGTTTCAAGTACGAATCGCAGATAGGCGGTGTGAATACCGTCGTGATTAGCGCGACCTCTGAGCTGAAGGGGGCGGAGGCCGCGCTGAAGGAAGCCGCCGCGAATGTATCGGCTGAAGAAGCCCAGCTGAAACTCGCGCAGTACTACCTCGAGAACACCACCATCGTAGCTCCTGCCGATGGCCACATCATCAACTTGCAGGTTGTTCCCGGAATGGTAGCCGGCATCGTGCGTTTCGGCGCAATCGCCACGTTTATTGTCGATTCTGACCGCTACGTCTTGGGCAACTTTTACCAGGAGCACCTCAAGTAGGTGAAGATCGGCCAGCGAGTGGAAGTCGCTCTGAACCGTTTCCCTGGTCAGATCTTCAAAGGAGAAGTCGACAGCATTTGGTGGGCCAACGGCGAGGGACAGTTGTTGCCGAGCGGCGACTTGCCCGTGTTCAACCCCGGACCGAATGGAGCGCAAACCGGGTTTGCGGTGAAGATCGTTCTGGACAATAGAAATCAAGAAATGTTTCCAATCGGCGCCCAAGGAGCCGCAGCGATCTACACAAGCGGCGGCGGCTTTGCCGCGCTGCGCCGGATCGTGATTCGAACATATTCCTGGCTGAATTGGCTGTATCCACTGCAATCCTGATGGAGAGCGTCGCGGCACATTCACGAGCGATGAAGGGACGCCTGTCATACAGACTGGCTCTGGCCGCCGCGTGCCTCGCGGCGCCGGTCCTTGGCGGCTGCCTAGCTCCGGCGCCGAAGCATTCCGCCGTGTTGAAAAGCAGTCTTCCAAAAGACACGAATGTTCCTGCGACTTGGACCGCCAGTGCCAGCGCGAGCGGTGCGGTCTCAGACAACTGGTTGGAATCGTTCCACGATCCTGGGCTCGATGCTGTGGTTGCGGAAGCGATCAAGAACAACCTTGACCTGCAGCAAGCGGCGGGGAAAGTAAAGATCGCCCGCCAGACTGTGATCATTGTTGGTTCACAACTCAAACCGCAGGTCGGCGCGCAATTTTCCGGCGCAGCCATACAAACCACGGACCCGGGCAACACCTTCAGCAGTAACAAGGAATATGCTGGCGCGTCTTGGGAGGTCGACGTCTGGGGGCGGCTGCGCGCACAGCAAGCCGCCGCCCGTGCGAATTTCGAGGCGGTTGCGCTCGATTATTCATTTGCACGGCAATCTCTGGCGGCCACCACGGCGAAGTGTTGGTACCTGGCAATTCAAACACGCCAGCTCTTGGAACTCGCCGACCGGAGCGTCGGAATCTACGCAGACCTACTTAAGTTGGCTCGAGTGCAAGCATCAGCGGGGAAGGTTGCGGCCCTTGACTTGGCCGAGGCGAGTGCGAGCCTGAACGAGGTTGAGAGCCAACGCCAAAGAGCACAAGGTCTCTACAGCGAGGCACGGCGCAATCTTGAGGTGCTCGTCGGACGTTATCCCGCGGCGGAATTGGAAGTCGGTGAGAGCTTCGTTCCAGTCCCGCCTCCGGTTGAAGCGGGTTTGCCCGCGTCATTGACCGAGCGCCGCCCGGATCTCGTCGCCGCCGAACGAGAGGTCCTGGCGGCCTTCCGTACCCTGGAAGCCTCGAAGCTGGCTCTCCGCCCAGACATCGCGCTGACCGTGGAAGGCGGACGGTTGAGCGATCGGTTGCTCGACCTGTTGAGCCTCAACCCGACTCTATTCCGCAGCGCCGTGCAGATCTTCGTGCCGATTTACCAGGGGGGCGCGCTGCGCGCCAGGATAAACATCGCCACGGCACAGCAGGCGCAGGCCCTCGCAGCCTACGGTAGCGCCGCCTTGAATGCCTTTCGCGAAGTCGAAGTCGCGTTGACGAACGAGGCCTTACTCGCTGCGTATCTCATGTTTGAGCAGGATGCCCTCCAGGACCGCGCGGAAGCCGTGCGAATTGCCACGCTGAAGTACAAGGCGGGTGCCACAGATTTGCTCCCTGTCCTCCAGTTGCAAACGGACCAGATCGCCACTCAGGTCGAACTGATCAAGGCCAGGAACGCGCAACTCGCCAATCGCATCAATCTTCACCTGGCATTAGGAGGGAGCTTCGATACATCGCCAGCGGTGGCGCCTCCAAATACGACTGGCATGAGTTTCCAAGCGCCTTGAATATTCTCCAGGCGCCAGCGGGATCGCGTTGGGGGAAGTGAGGCGAAACGGCAGATGCTGTCTCACCGCTTCGCCATAGGCCACCCGCCGCAAAACTCAAGAAACACCACCAACCCGCCGAACGGCGTGACCGCACGCGGGGTCTCACGCAATTCTACTTTCTTCCCGCCCCCAAGAGCGATAATTTTCCAGTGCACTGTTTTGTCCTCCTCGGCGTTTCTTTCAGCCAACTGAAACTTAACCGAGTTAGGACAGAACAGTGCTATCCAATTTCGGAATTCAGGCTTAGAGTGTATAAAGTTGAGTACAGTAGTGTCCCAACGTTAGTCGAACAAAAGCAACTGGTTATCGGGATTGAGGTATTTGTCACCCTCAGCGATTTGTGCAAGTAGTTGATCCAATGGGATTTTCTCGAACATGGTCAGACTGAGGA
>Ga0137409_10003845_pt1 | contig 15878 bp, 15 predicted proteins | sample CZODoug1_16funga_FD_122059 | JGI IMG/M metagenome (GOLD analysis project Ga0137409, IMG submission 122059) | Vadose zone soil fungal communities from Angelo Coast Range Reserve, California, USA - CZODoug1_16fungal (Hybrid Assembly) | ecosystem: Environmental > Terrestrial > Soil > Vadose zone... | reverse complement strand
GCTCAGTTGGTTAGAGCGCTACCTTGACACGGTAGAGGTCTGCGGTTCGAGTCCGCACGGGCCTACCATATCTTTCAGTGAGTTAGGATCCACAACCTCATTCGGCAAGGCTCCAAATGGCTCCATTAAGGACGCCGTCCACGGCCAATAGGAATTTACAGCGTGAGCAATTGGCGGCCCACTCTTGCTAGGCCGGCGCCGTACTTCAAAAGCAAATAACACCGCTACCCTCCCACCTGAGCCTCTGGCATAAACAGGTAGTCTTCGCGTGTGCGCCGGCGCAGGTGCTACGGCGTCCGCCCTCCTGTTCCGAGCACCTCGGAAAGAGGATTTAGAACGCCTCTGCTCTTCCTTCACCTGATGGAGGCCCTCTCGTATGGATACTCTTTGTTGCACAGTGCGCATTGCGCCTCTGGACTAAGCTGGGCCCCTCGTGATTAGATTCCGAACTGGACGGCCTTGCATTCCGAATTGGACGGCCGTATACTCCGAAACAGCCGAAAGGCGGATTCTCGTTGACTGCTCCGACTGCAAAACTATTCCCAAGATTCGCGTCAGACCGTGTGGCGACCGCACTCAAGGACACGCCTGTCGTGATGGTCAACGGTCCGCGTCAATGCGGCAAGACGACACTGGTTCGCGAGTTCACCAGCAGGAATCGGACCTATATTACGCTGGACGACGATACGGTACTGGAAGCGGTCCGCGATGACCCGAGCGGGTTCGTCCGCGGCCTTGATATGGCCATTGTGGATGAGGTTCAACGAGCTCCCGAACTATTGCGCACCATCAAGAAGTCCGTCGACGCCGACCGTCGTCCGGGACGTTTTCTGCTAACCGGCTCAGCCAACGTGCTGGCGCTGCCCCAAGTGTCTGAAAGCCTTGCAGGCCGAATGGAAATCATCACCCTGCTGCCGCTCGGCCGCTCCGAAATCCTGGGCAAGCCTCCTACGTTCCTGGAAAATGCGTTGGCGGGTAAGATCGCCAAGCCGTTTGAAATAATCATAGGCGACGATCTCGTAGGCGCAGTGTTGGCTGGAGGCTACGCCGAGATGCTTCGGAGAAAAGATCAAAAGCGTCGCCGGGCTTGGGCACACGACTACATCAAGGCGATTGTAGAACGGGACATCCGAGACATCGCTGACTTGGACAAACTCGCCCAGATGCCGCGATTGCTCCAGGTTCTTGCCCACCACTCCGGCCAACTGACCAACTTCTCGCAGCTCGGCGGTCAGATCGGCCTCAATGACAAGACCACCAGAAAGTATGTTGCCATCATCGAGCAATTGTTCCTCGTGCATCGGGTCGAACCCTGGTTTCGGAATCAGCTCAAGCGATTGGTGAAAACGCCCAAGCTTCACTTCATCGACTCAGGCTTGCTCGCGGTCACCGTAGGGGCGACCGAGGAGCGCGTCGCCAAGGACCGTTCCATCCTTGGCCCACTGCTTGAGACGTTCCTCTTCTCTGAAGTCATGAAGCAGACCTCTTGGCTTGACGAAACTTGTAGGCTCCACTACTACCGAGACAAGGACCAGGATGAGGTGGACATCGTTGTGGAGAGTGAGAGCGGGGCCATCGTGGGCCTTGAGATCAAGGCTGGAGCGACAGTTAAAGCGGGCGACTTCCGCGGACTGCGGAAATTGTCGGAAGCCTCTGGGCGTAACTTCAAGCTGGGCTTGGTCCTGTACGACTCTGAGAACACCGTCCCATTCGGCGATAACCTGTTCGCTGCGCCAATCTCTTGTGTGTGGGGATAAACAGGCCAGCAACACTGAATTGATTTGGCAGCTGAATATTTTGTAATGAAGAACTCACACTTCAGAGTCGTTCACACTCACGCCACTGCAGTTGGAAGCGACTGCGGTATTGTACTGGCCGCTTGCACTAACTTATGGGCGATCCACGCGTAGATATGACGGACCAGAACGCCATTGCAGAGCGTCTGAAATCGGCGCAGGAGGAATGCGACCGACTCCGCGCAGAAAATGCCCGTCTCCGAGCGATGCTCGGCATTCAGGATTCTGTATCGAAAGATCCAGGTCCCACTGCAATTCCTATTGTTTCCGTATCCGACAGCAACATCGCCGCGCCTTCGACGCCTGAGAAGAAGATTTCTGTTTTTCGAAGCCTGTTTCGCGGCCGCGAAGACGTTTATGCGATACGCTGGGAAGGAAAGGGTGGCAAGTCTGGCTATTCGCCCGCTGGTGTCATGGACTGGCGCGCGATTCACGCGGCAAGACCGGAAGAACGAAAGAAGGTTGCACGGAAGACTCGAACGCTTCAACCGCTCACCGATAGCGCAATCCGCGATCACCTCACTGGGAAGCAGACCATCGGGGTCTACCCTCTCCTCCCAGACGAAACCTGTTGGTTTCTCGCTGTGGATTTTGACAAGAAGTCGTGGATGGCAGACGCCGCCGCTTTCGCTTCGACATGCGAGCGATGTCAAGTTCCAGTAACCGTCGAGCGCTCGCGATCTGGAAACGGCGCGCACATCTGGCTTTTCTTCGACCGCCCAGTCCTCGCTGCCAATGCCAGACAGCTTGGTTGTGCCTTATTGACCCGGACGATGGAAAACCGCCATGAGATCGGACTGGATTCATATGATCGTCTCTTCCCTAGCCAAGACACGTTGCCGAAAGGCGGCTTTGGAAATTTGATAGCTCTACCACTCCAGAAACGCGCCCGAGAGCAAGGCAACAGCGTATTCCTGGATCAACTCTTCCAGCCTCATGGCGACCAATGGAGATTCTTAGAGTTGGTTCAAAGAATCCCGACGGAGACGTTGGCTCGCATGATTCAGGAAATAGCGCCCGGCGGAAACGCGATTGGAGTGCATCTTGGCTTTCCCGAAGAAGGGGGGGACGAGGTTCCTTGGTTGTGGAGCCCATCTCGAAAGCGGAAGGATGGGCGAGTTGCAGGTCCATTGCCATCTACAGTCCGCGTGGTAGTGGGCAATCTTGTCTACATCGAAAAGAAAGATCTGCCGTCTGCCATGCTGGATCGCTTGATTCGCATCGCCGCATTTCAGAATCCTGAATTCTACCGAGCCCAGGCCATGCGACTCTCGACCTATGGTAAGCCTCGCGTCATATCCTGCAGTGAGGACTTCCCCGAGCACATTGGGCTTCCGAGAGGATGTGTCGATGAGGTGCTTGCAGAATTCAAATTCCACAGGGTGAACGTGGAGCTGCAGGACGAACGAACTATGGGTCGAGAAATTAGAGTCTCTTTCAATGTAGAGTTGCGGCCTGAACAACAGGAAGCCGTCAATCAAGTGCTCCTTTACGACCAAGGCATACTCAGTGCTCCGACCGCATTCGGAAAGACGGTCATCGGTGCATGTCTGATCGCCAGGAGGGCGGTCAATGCATTGATCCTGGTGCACCGGCGCCAGCTTATGGACCAGTGGCGTGAGCGATTGGCAGCCTTCCTGGCTTTTCCAATTGGAAACATCGGTCACATTGGAGGCGGAAAGATCAAGCGAACTGGCTTGATTGATGTTGCCGTGATCCAGAGTTTGCAGCGCAAAGGAGATGTCGAAGATTTCGTCGCGGACTATGGCCACGTCATCGTGGACGAGTGCCATCATTTATCCGCAGTGACTTTTGAACGAGTCCTCCGTCAGGTTAAAGCAAAGTATGTTTTAGGTTTGACCGCAACGCCGATTCGAAAAGACGGGCACCATCCAATCATTTATATGCAATGCGGCCTCATACGGTTCCACCTCTCATCGAAGAAAGCAGCGCAGGCGTCGCTCCTCGAACACAAGGTCATCCCACGATTTACTGACATTGATTGGAACCAAACAGAAAACGAAACCACAATACAAGACCTGTACGCTGCACTCGTCGGAAACCAACACAGAAACGAGTTAATCATGCGGGATCTTCAGGATCTCTTATCGGTTGGGAGGTCACCGCTCGTCCTGACGAGCCGGACAGAGCATCTCGACTTCTTGGCCGGACGATTGCACGGGTCACGTTCGCACGTCTTCATCATGAAAGGTGGAATGGGCGCAAAACAAAGAAAGATACTGACCGAGTCTATTGCCGCCATTCCTCCCGAGGAGCCTCGTGTCATTCTTGCGACGGGAAGCTACCTTGGTGAAGGTTTCGATGATGCGCGCCTCGACACACTTCTTCTTGCGATGCCCATTTCCTGGAAGGGAACTCTGCAACAGTATGTCGGCCGGCTCCACCGTCTCCGTGCGAATAAGACGGAAGTCCAAGTCTACGACTACGCTGATGTGCTGGTGCCAATGCTGGCTCGCATGTATAAGAAGAGGCTGACGGGTTATGCTGCACTGGGTTACACCGTTTTGGAAAACTCGATTGCGTGAAGAACTTATTTTCCAAATCGAATGGGACGTTCCTGGCGAAAGTTTTGGCGCCGCACTGATCGAGGGAGGACGCCGGGATTTCATATGCGCGATTCTAAGAAACGCGGCTCGCGAAGAAACACCCCCCGCAAGAATCTTCGCCGGAATAAAGCCCATCTTGATTCGCTCATCGCGGAAGCGATCGTGGACGCGTACAACGAATCCGAGCAAACTGTCGGATTTTATACAATGATGGAGAGTAGTCTTGCTCTGCCATTTTTGACTGAGATTCTGGGAATAAAGGTAGCCGTGGAGCAGATCGATATGAATGAGGACAACGCAATCGTTGCTGTTTGCCGGCATGACAGCAAGCGGCAGCGAATTCCAATTCTGGATCTTCCATTACCATCGCCAACGCCAAGAGGAGCTGAATGGATCGCAGCTTATCGCTACTGGCGAATGGGGCGCACGTGAGCGAGTATCTGTACTATGAATTTAGAGCCGTGGATCGCCCTTTAACCCACAGAGAAATCCGGGAGCTTCGAGCGCTCTCGACGCGCGCTGAAATCACAGCAACAAGTTTCGTAAACACGTATGAATGGGGAGATTTCAAAGGCGACCCCAATATTCTGATGGAGAAATATTTCGATGCCTTTGTCTACACAGCAAACGGTTGCGTGTTCCAGTTGGTATTGCGGCTCCCAAGGCGAGAGCTGGACATGAAGGACGTGTCGGCCTATTGTGTGGGAGAAAGTTTGCATATACGTAAGACAAAGAACTTCACGATCCTCGAATTCATTTCCGAAGGTGAGGGGCGGGATTGGGAGGATAGCGAAAGATGGATGGACTCGTTGATACCGCTGCGCGCAGACCTGATGCGGGGTGACCTGCGCGCCCTCTATCTGGGGTGGCTTTTCTGTCTACAGAATCAGGAACTGAGCCCGCACGCAACCGAACCTCCCGTTCCAGCCGGCCTGGCCAAGCTAACGGCCCCTCTTCAGAGCCTTGCGCACTTTCTGGGAATAGATGGGGAATTGATCGAGGCCGCTGCGGAGCGCAGCCATAATCTTTCTGCGGCGATCCCCTCCCGAGCAAAGCTTGCTGCATGGATTGCGGCCATGCCGGAAGTGGACAAAAACTCGCTCCTGCTCGGAATGGCCGAGGACAATGATTCTCGCTCAAGGATTGATCTGCTGCGGCGCTTCAATCAGTACCGTTTGCCGCCCATGCCGAGAGCCGAGGGAGAGGATTCTCAACCGCGAACCGTTTCACAAATCATGGCTGTGGCTCAAGCGCTCACTGCCCAGAGAATCCGGCGCGAAGCCGAGCGCAAAACTGCGGAACAGGAGAAGCAGGAGCAGGCGAGAACAGCTGCGCGGGTGCAATACCTGGGAAAATTGGCCGGGCGGGAAGCACAAATTTGGGAACAGGTTGATGCTCTCGCCCAAACGAAACAGCCGAACAACTATGACCGGGCTCTCAGTCACATCCTTGATTTGCGCGATCTGGCTGCGCGTCGTGGCCAGCAGGTACATTTTGACTCTGCTCTCGAGCGGCTGCGAAAGAACCACCATGCCAAACCAACATTCCTTCGCCGTCTTTCAGACGCCAACTTGTAGGTTTCCTCGCCGGAAAGAAGCATGGATAGATGCTACTTCGATGGTTATTTCCAACCCACACTCCAACCTAGAGAGTGTGATGTCTTGTATGACTTCCGCGTACTTTGGCAGTCCCCGCGGTCTTCTAAGTTGTTGTAAAACCTATCCCGGCTCGATTGACACGGTAGAGGTCTGCGGTTCGAGTCCGCACGGGCCTACCATACTTTTCAAGCAGTTACATATTCGGTTGATTTTTCTGCAACCCGACGTTCAACCCGAAGTCGGCGCCTGCCCGAAGGTTGGGGGTGCTTTCTGCGGATTTTGATTGCATCCAAGTACAAACCCTGAGCTTCAAGCTGCTTGTCGTTCACCGAATGAATGTAGCGCGAAGTTGTTTGCTGCCTTGTGTGACGGAGCACAGTCTGGATCACTGAAGGGTGGACATCGTTCGAGCCAAAGAACGTGGCTAAGCTGTGCCGCAAATTGTGCCAGCCAAACCGCGAGTTATCGCCCTCACTGATGACCCCAGCAGCGACCGCAGCCGGACGAAGATAGCCCTTCCCGCACACCGATGCTGACCTCGGAATCCGCCCCTTTTCCTTCTCGGAAGCGAAGACCCAATCCGAGTCCCTATTGTAAGGAGTCACGTGATTTGACGAATAAATATGGTAATGTCACAAACGGTCATGAGATTCACGATCACTCAGGAGGAGATAAGAAAATGAAGAGGGACTTGGGGATACTCTGCGCATTATGGCTGGCATTCGTTCCGAGGGCGCAGGGGCAGACGATGCCCATGCAAACCATGTCAGGCCTTCTGAATTTGGCGCAGACAATCCCACTGCCCACTGAGGGTTACATGGACCACATGACGGTTGACATCAAAGGCCAGCGCCTGTTTCTTTGTGGAGAGAACTCCTACAGTCTTGTTGTTGTCGACCTACGTGCGGGCAAGGTCATCCATGTCACCAAAGGGCTTCCCGCGATGCCTAAGAAGCCGTTCTATATCCCCGAGACCGGCGAAATCTGGCTAAGCCTGACAGATGCCTCGGTAATCGCTATCAGCGGGACGACATATGAGATAACCAAGATCGTAAAATTGGCTGAATATGGTAATCCACAGAGGGGAGCGGATAACGCTGCTTACGATCCTTCGACGCATCTGTTTTATGCCGCCGTAGAAGTCTTCAGCGAAGAAGTAACGCACGAGCGCCCTACACCTGCGGGTGTTAAGTTTAATGGCGGTGACAACCACCAACCTCACGGCGCTTCCATCGACATCGTTGACACAAAAACCGCCAAATTGGTGGAAAGCATTAAGTTGCCCGGTGGTGATCCCGCGGGTGTCGCCCTCGAACCATCCGGAAAAAGATTGTACGTCACTATGGGGGACATTATAGATGGCGATAGCCACGTCGCGGTCGTTGATCTTGAAAAACACAAAGTGGTCGCCCAGTGGCCGATCACGGATGGCCCGGTGCCACATACCGCGGGCCTGGACGCTACCCATCATCGACTATTTGTTGGTAGCAGAATCAAACCAAACACTGGTGAAATTGGAGGTGGACACCAGTATGAACCTGGCAAGCTGGTGGTAATCGATACGGAAACAGGAAAAGTTGTGCAAGCACTGGACAGTGTGGGGGGAGCCGATGATATCTACTACGACGCGGCAACCGGACGCATTTACTTCACAGGGTCAACTGGCACGGTGGCCGTGTTTAAGGAGATTGACCCGGACCACTTCCAGCTTCTCGGAAAAGTTCCCACCGGAGCTGTATCGAAAACCGGCCTTTGGGTACCTGAGCTGAAGCGTTTCTACTCGGCTGTCCCGCAGCACTTCGTGCTCACCGTACCCCATGGGACAAAAGACTTCAGAGCCGACCTGCTCAAAGAATTGAATCTTAAAGAAGGTGAGGTGGCGCCGATACTTTCCAATATGATAGTCGAAGAGGCCCATCTCATGGTCTTTGACTACTTACCGTGAGCGACACCGGGATTTCGTTCGTGACTCAACTCAATCATTGGCTCAAGCCACGTCGTCTAAGGTTCTTGCAAACTGGAAAAGTTCGATATCAGCCTCAGTAGGCCGAAAGCGGGTTTTGTCCGTAATTCTCATCCTTGGAGAAGCAAACTATGACGCGACACGTGGTTCTGGCAACTTTCCTCTTCGTATGTTTGGCCGCCCCGCTGTGCGCGCAACAGCCGGTCGGATCGGCAGGACAGATTTATCAGCTCAAGCCCACGCCAAAAACAGTTACATGGGGTTATTACGACCCGAAGACCCCTCCGGTACTGCGGATCCAATCCGGCGACACAGTTGAAATCCAGACGCTGATCGCGTCAAGCCCCGAGCGCTTCGAGAGCGCACGCGTCCCACCCGATCAAATCGAACAGCCGCTGCGCGACATTTTCAACCAGGTCAAGGAGAAGGGTCCAGGTGCACATGTCCTGACCGGCCCGATCTACATCGAGGGAGCCGAGAAGGGTGACGTCTTGGAGGTCCGGATCCAGAAAATTCAACTGGCCATTCCGTATGCGCTTAACGCCTTTTCACCCGGCCGCGGCTTCCTGCCGGATGATTACCCGTACGCGAAAACGAAAGTCATTCCACTGGATGAGAAACGCATGGTAGCGCATTTCGCTGATGGGATTGAGATACCGGTGCGCCCATTTTTCGGCAGCATGGGCATTGCCCCGCCAGAGGTCACCGGGCGCATCAGCAGTAATCCGCCATGGGTTCACGCGGGAAACCTCGACAATAAAGATTTGGTCGCTGGAACGACGCTTTTTATCCCTATTCACGCCCGCGGGGCGCTGTTCGAGGTTGGCGACGGCCATGCGGGTCAGGGGGATGGCGAGGTGGATGTCACCGCACTCGAAACTTCACTGATCGGCACTTTTCAGTTTATCGTCCGTAAAGACATGCACCTTCGCTGGCCTCGTGCCGAAACGCCCACGCACTACATCACCATGGGGATGCATCCAGACCTGACTGAAGCGACGAAGATCGCCGTGCGCGAAATGATCGATTTCCTTATGAGCGAGAAGCACCTGAATCGCGACGATGCCTACATGCTGGCGAGCGTCGCCGCTGACCTCCACATCACCGAACTTGTCGACGGTAATGACGGCGTTCACATGATGATCCCAAAGTCGATCTTTGCCACGAAGTGATGAGTGTCTGGAATTCTCTCTGGCGATCCAATTATTCTTTTGAAACTTCGGCTTACACGTATTTCGAAGTGCTTTTGCAGCCCCAGTCGTTGTCTACGTTATTGATCGTAGGTTCGAGTCCGCCCTGGCCTGCCATTTCATCCACAACTTTCGGTCCCGTGGCGCTTTTGCGCATTAGGGCATCTTCCGCCAAATCGCCAGGACGGACCTGCCCAGGGAAAAAGCAAAAGCGCGATCCATGACCCGAGAGATCGGCACCAAGCAATTGTCCCAGAAACGCATCTGGCCCGCGCTCGCATTGGCCGCCTGGAGAAATAGCAGATTGCCAGCGGAAGCGAGGATCCCGAAGGCGTCAAGATAGATGCATTTCTCTTCGCGCAAACCCACTGGGGCCAGGGCGCGCAGAGAATTTCTGGTGTACCTGCGAAAGTGGCCGATGGCCGCGTCGAATTGGGTATAGAGCCACGGGAACGCGGGAGCCAGAACGACAATCACTCCGTTCGTCTTTAGATGCCGCGCGGCGAGAATCAGTTCGGCCGCATCCTCTTTGATATGTTCCAAGACATCGATGTAGAGGATGGCATCGAATTTCTCCTGGTCGTCGAGATCCGGGAGCATACCCACGAGGACTTCGCAGTTTTGCAGGTGAGGGAGAGAGCTAATCCGTTTCGCGAACGCGGAGTCGGGTTCCAAGCATACCCATCGCCTCTGCGCACCGTCTTTCAACGCCCGCGTTGTTCCGCCTATCCCCGCTCCCACCTCCAGGACGTCCCCAACCAAGTACGGGCGCAGCTGGGATTGGACATACGATTTCCAGTTGTTTGCATGAGCAAAGATCTCAAGTTCAGAACCCATGTATTGGAAATCAGACATGTCCGCAGGACTTTCTTTCCAAATCGTGAGGACAGTCCGGCATTGGAACAAAATTGGATGGCCTGCATTTGTCAAACAGCAAGGACATAAGTTAGAAAGAAAGCAAAAGATTATGGAAAAGCGGCCATCTTATACGAATATTCGCTCAACTTGAATCAATATGATCGTACCATTATGAATGCAATCAGCGCGGGCGGATTCGCGGATCGATTTCTGGTTTGCGCTCCCACACAACCGCAGTCCATTGCAAGTCGCTGCCAGTATTAGGTATTACAGGGGAGACGGGGCGATAGTGGGATTTCAGGTAGTCGCCAAAATAGCGGTCGAAATCCTTGCCGAAGACCGGCACGCCGTATTCTGAAAATATGCGGTTGGACCAAAGGAGATAACTGACATGCTTGCGTTCGATTTCACGGATCACGTCCTCCGTCATTTTTCCGGGAACCAAAACGCCTGGAGTGAATAGGAACACGCGAGTCGGACAATAGGCGCCCGACAGGAAATACAGGCTGGTATCTTCCGGAACGGAGAGAACAGATTGTCCGAGAGAAGCTTTTTCCTTCATGAATTGGATTGCGGCTCTGTAATTCTCAGCCAAATGTTTCGATACCCGGATTGTTCCTCGTTCGGTCGTCAGCGGAACAAAATTTCTGGCGTGGGCGTCGGATGCTAAGGTGTAAAGCGCGACCGGCGCTAAACACCCGAGACAGATCACTAACTCTCCCAGGAATACGAACCGGCGCGAGCGGCCGACTCGAGGGATGATCAGACACAGGAGCAGCAGGAACGAAAGCGCGACCGGCCCGTTGTAGTAGATGGGGTACCCCCAAGTGGACATATTCATTAGGATTCGAAACGCGAGCAGGCTCGAGAAGGTCAGTAAAAGGGGAAACGATGGATCGCGAACAGCGGCGACGCCACTCTGGCGCCAGAAATACCACCAAACAACGGGGGCGGCTACTACGACATACAGGACCATGTCCGGAGGAAAGAAGAATGTGGAAAGTGTCGGCTCCAGCCTATGCGGTGGGAGAAAATTCAGAAAAATATCCCTGACAAAATATACGAGTACAGCAAGAACCGACACCACCTTCAGGAGCACCGAACGCATGTCCGAGCGGTTCCACCAGAGAACGCAATACGAAACGAACAAAGCTATCGCAAGAGGGATTGCGCGAAACATCGCTTCATGGAACGCCAAACCCGTGACCGTAAACCCTGTTAGTTCTAGCCACGCCTTTCCATAGACCTTCATGAAATAGGACGTGGGCCAGCTCATGAAATTTTCTTGCGTGATGAACTCAACTCCCGCGATGGACACCATCCAACGTATGACAAGAGCGCATATCGCGATCCCGGGCAGAATCGCTATAAAATCTTTCGTGAGGAGGCTCCAGGATCGCTGCAAGAAACTGCGTGTTGCGATTAAGAGAGCCAGAGTACCGTAGCAGGCAATCCCAAACTCCAGTTTGATCAGTAGCGCCACAGCTGCTGCCACACCAGCGGCGAGCATCCAAGGCCACCCGGTGGATGTCGAAGCGTTAATGACAAGCCAGAGAAAGAGGCATCCGACTAGGCAGCCGTAAACAGCGGCAAAGGCATATGGCAAAGGAAAACAAAAAAGGGAAGGCTGAAACGCTTCCAGCAGAATCACGGCGCCAGCCGTCCAGCCGACGAGCCATGAGGACAAACGCATTCCAATGAGATAAAGAAATATCGCGGAGCCCAAAGCTGAAAGCGAGCCGGCCCAGTAAAGCACATTTAAATGCATACCGAACAAACGGAACAAGCAACTATTGATATAAGGGGCCCCTGGGGTGTACAAGAACCAAACGTCGCGGTAAAGCATTTTGCCTTCGGCGAGCATCCAAGGCACGTACATTTCATGGCCGGAATCGATGGTCAGATCCCCCCACGCCGCCCAAGTCGTATAAACCTTCACCGCCCACAGGACCACCAACATTAGGAGAGCGCCATAGGTAGTGAAATTCCAGGGGGGGGTGGGATCCGGGACTTGTCGCGAAAGATATGAATCTAAGGTGGGTGGCAAAGGACTCGCAATGCGCGGATCCGCCAGATCATCGACGTGTGTGGTGGATGGCGGCAATGTCACAGTGCTCGATCATAACAACATTCCGGTCTCGAGGTGCCTGATACGAGCGAGACTGTTCTCAACAAACAATCTTCGAAGATCCGCTTTAGATTTTTATCATGAATCAAACTGGGCAATAGCCGCCGGCGGATGCCCACATCTACGAGCACATTCGGTTTCTACACCGTTTCAAGACGCTGGCTCGGTACTCTTCCTTTCGAAGATCGACATGATATAGGCGTCAGGCAAACTGTCTCTGAGCGGTCCAAATTGGCCGACTTTCCGATAATTGTGTATTATCCATTGATAAATTATTTTATTGTATCCGGCGCCGAAAGGAGCGATTCCGTATTCGCCCACCGTACGATTCGAAAGGAGAACGTACCTTACATCATTCGCGGTAACTTCTCTTATGAACTCCTGCTCATGCTCGGGATCCAATACTCCCGGTAACAAAGAATACGAGCGAGTCGGAGACTGCATCCCTGCAAAAACATAAAGGCTGGGCGGTTCTGGTACGACCAAAATGTCTTTTCCGTTCTTCGTGTGCGTTTTCATGAAGGAGATGATTTGAGGAAAAAGGAGCGCGACATCCGTCTTCGTATAGAACGTTCCAATATCAGTCTTCAATGGAGTTGGAAGACGCCGCGGGTCTGGAAGAAGTGCAACAAAATACAACGCAGCTACCGGTCCCAGCAGGCAACCTGCGAGCAAATTGCGGTTCCTGGGCTCCAGGGACCGGCCCGCCCAGCGAATCACCCGGGTAACGAGAATAACAAAAACTAAATAGGGTGGAGCATTGAAGATCACGGAATAGCTATAGAGTGAGGGCGCGAGGTCCATCATGACGCGAACACTAGACACTGCCACATAAATTCCGAGGGCGGCTTCAGGGACCGCTAAGCTGCATGTGGGGGATCTCCACACCTTCCAAAGCGCGTGAGCCATAAAGTAGAGGCAAAGAAAGAATAGTCCTTGAGGGTAGGTGATCTGTGCCGCAAAAACGCTCAACAATGTCTCCGTCTTAAAAAGACGCTGAATCAGCAGAAGTATAACTAATAGATTAAATATCTCAACAAGAAAAAAAATTCGCGGCTGAAGTCGCCGCCTCTCGATCGCCAGTGCGTTTGCGGAAGCGATCCCATACCACAGCGCCAGCGAGAGCAAGGCAAGAACCGCCGAATGGATCATTTCCTGAGGCACAAAGCGAAAGCCGTTGCTCGGTATCGTGTATTTGCCGAACGTCCGCATGAAGTAAGTCCCCGGTGTGGAGATCCAGTTGTCAAAATAGATCATCTTCGCGGAAAGCTTCCACGTGAACCATCCATATCCCGCTAGCGCAGGCGAGAGTCCTGCGAAGCACACGGCGAGGTTTTGTCTCAGCTGGCGTGCCGAACGGTGGATCAAGTAGGACGCGACTACTTCAAACGCCAATAACACCAGACAAGAGAACCCAAATTCCTGCTTCGTCAGGACGGCAAGCGCTCCAAACAGGGCCGCTATCCCCAGGTGCATTGCGCGCATCCCGAGTGCGTGCCGTATCACAAAATAAAGGCACGCCAAGCCCAGAAATGCCGCTAATGTTGCCGCATAACTATATGGGAAGACAAAATTGAATATGAATGGGTTAAACGCTTCCGAAAGGAAAAATAGCGACGGCAGCACGCTCACGGGCAGTCCTAAGTCAAACTGCCGGGCGATTTCAAATATGAATAGCGCCGAACCGATTGTCAAAGTCAGGCCAAAGACGTACAGAACCGTAAGACTGATCCCGAATACTCCGTACAAGAGTGCCTGGACATACGGCGCGAGCATGCCGTACATGTACCAAACGTCGCGGTACAGCAGCTTTCCTTGCAATATTGCCGCGGGCACATAGATCTCGCGCCCGCAGTCGAACTGGAAATCTCCCCAATGGCCCCATGTAAACCAGGCCATCACGCCGGCGACGGCGACAATAAATCCTCGCGCTATCCAGGCTCCCGAGGCGGGCTTGCTCCCCATCGCGAAATCGATCGCCTGCGGAGGGTTGAATGGCGACTCGCTTCCCGCTGTCGGTCCAGCTTGTTGGACCCCACAATCTGAACTCAATTTGACCTCCGATGAATGGGCTTTTTTTCCATGATCAGTTTCCTCCTTATTGCATCGAGCCGCTCGTCGAGCAACTAGCTTTCTGACCAACTCGCTCCAAAACGACCATCTTGCCCAGGTAAAACCAAGTCCTGGCCATAATGTTCGGGGTGAGCCGGGCCGAACAGGCACACGGTAGGGCATTGCAACGCGACGGCCATGTACATTGGGCCTGTGTCATTGGTCACCCTTAATCGGACATCCGGCGGTAAACGGTCGAATAGGCTCTGAACGTAAGGAAATTCAACGTCGTTTCCGATCAGAGCCACTTGGTGTCCATGCAGGGCGAATTGCCGCAGCGTATCAATAAAGTATTCGGCGGGCCAGCGCCGCTCTAACAGCAGATCCGACGCGTTGGGGTTGACAACGATATAGGGTTCATGTGGTTGCCATCCCGGCGATCCAGTCAGAATGTGCCGGACGGCTGATCTTTCGCCATTATCAATTCGAATCGGCCCTGTAAGTTCGGGTTGGCCCGACGGAACGCCGACTACGCGTCCAAGCTGAAGATACAACTGGCGAACCGGCATGCGGGTGTTGAAGTAGACCAAGTGAGTATAAATCCCATTCTTGAAAGCGACACTGTGCCGGTAGAAGCCGATCCGTATGCGCGTCACCGCCCAGAGTGCAAGAAGAGAAGCGAACGCTGAATATAGTTCCAAATCAAAGTACAAGTCGGCCCGGCGCCGAATGAGGGCGGCGATGGTCTGAACCGTTGATACCGCCATCGCAAAAGCGTTCCGGTCATCGAGCACCAGCACTTCATCCACGCAGGACAGCCGATTCACAAATTCCCGATTGGATCGCATCGTAACGAAAGTTATAGTGGCGTCAGGGTACCGCTGCTTCAGAGCATTCAAAAGCGGCGTCGCCTGGAGAATGCTGCCCATGCCTATCAGTTTGGCCACAACGATTCGGTTCACGTTGGACGATGCGATCGAATGATCGCGCTTCATCCACCTGCCAAGGAGCCGGGCGATCCCGTTGAACAGAAATGCCGCAGGAACAGCTATGAGCCGGTCAGCGAGGATACGTTGCCTGTGTGTCATCGCAGTAGCCGCTCTTACGGCGATTCTTTCCCAGATAGCTGTCGGACGAACTCCGGCAGACTGACTACAGGCAAGTCAGATGAGACACGGACGAGGTCGGTGGAGTCCCACGGGGTCATCGATTTGATGATAGCAACAGTTTGCATAAGACATTGGCTGAGAGAACGCGGAGTATCATTAAAGGTCAACCCTGCAATTCCTATTTTTCAGCGCGGAGCAGCCAGCAGGCCCTCATGTTACTCTGGCAACGGGATCGTGTTGACGAAATCCACGTGCAGAGACTAGATTGGATCGTTCTGGCAATTTGTCTCGGGTTGGCCTGGCCCATGCCAGGATTGGCCGAGCCCCTTCTCAGTTTGGTCGAGAAAAAGTTTTCCCAATTCGCGCAAAATAAATGGGCCTCTCTCGTTGCGCTCGGTTCGGCCGCGATTGTTGCCCGCTTGGCGTTGCTTCCGTGGATGCCTGCGCCGCAACCGAAAATACACGATGAGTTTAGTTACCTGCTCGCGGGCGATACGTTTGCCCGCGGGCGGCTTGCAAACCCGCCGCATCCTCTATGGCATTTCTTCGATACCTTTCACGTCATTCAGCAGCCGACCTATGCGTCGATGTATCCTCCTGCGCAGGGGGCCGTGCTG
>Ga0137409_10003843_pt1 | contig 15879 bp, 20 predicted proteins | sample CZODoug1_16funga_FD_122059 | JGI IMG/M metagenome (GOLD analysis project Ga0137409, IMG submission 122059) | Vadose zone soil fungal communities from Angelo Coast Range Reserve, California, USA - CZODoug1_16fungal (Hybrid Assembly) | ecosystem: Environmental > Terrestrial > Soil > Vadose zone... | reverse complement strand
GCCTTGGCGACCACCATCTCGTGATTGCAGACGTCGCACTTGCCGCCGAAGCCGCCGCCGTTCGGGCAGGCGATGACCCGGATCTGCGCAGCGGGCACGCGCAGCACGCGCGCGAGGCAGCGGTGCACGTAGTGCGGTACCTGGGTCGAGGACCACAGAGTGAGCTTGCCTTCGCCGTCGAGCGCGGCGACCGCCGCGTGCTGCTCGATCGGCAGATGGGTGTTGCCTTCGTAGAAGAACAGATCCTCGAAAATATGATCGCTCTTGCCTATCGATTCCTCGGCGTCGCCGAACTCGAACGCTTGCAGGCGGTGGATGTTGCCGAGCTCGCTATAGGTGTGGATCCTCGGTTCCGGGTTGTCCAGCGCTTCCTGCGGGTCGCTGATCGTCTTCAGGACTTCATACTTCGTCTCGATCAGATCCAACGCTTGCGTCGCGGTCTGCTCGTCCTTCGCCACTACCGCGGCTATCGGATCGCCGACATAGCGCACGTGCTCCGGCGCCAGGGGATATTCGTCCTGGGTTACCGGCAGGATTCCGAATGTGACGGGAAAGTCTTTCCCCGTAAGAACCAGATGAACACCGGGATGCTTCTGCGCCTTCTCGGTGTTTATTTCTTTTATCAGAGCATGCGCGTGCGGCGAGCGCAGCAGCTTCATGTGCAGCATGCGCGGCAGCACGATGTCGTCGGCGAAGCGGGTCTGGCCAGTGACCTTGGCTCGGCCGTCGACGCGCCGGCGCGGCTTGCCGAGGACCTTCATGCCGCCTTCTCTTCCTGCATGCGCTTCGCGGCTTCCTCGATCGCTTCGAAGATCTGCAGGTAGCCGGTGCAGCGGCAGAGATTTCCGGATACCGCTTCTTTTATTCTTTCCCGCGAAGGATTCTTCTCCTTCTCGAGCAACGCCTTGGCGGTCATCAGGATTCCGGGGGTGCAGTAGCCGCATTGCGCGGCGCCGAGGTCGGCGAACGCGGTTTGCAGCGGATGCAGCGTAGCGCCGCCTCTTCCACCAGAGGCGAGGCCCTCGACCGTTTCGATCGCGCGACCCTCGCATTCGACCGCGAGCACCAGGCATGAAAGCTGCGGCTGGCCGTCGATCAGCACCGCGCAGGCGCCGCACTCGCCGAGCTCGCAGCCGTGCTTGGTGCCGGTCAGCGCCAGGTCCTCGCGCAGCACCTCGAGCAGGGTCTTGTAGGGCGAGAACGAGATCTCGGCCGCCTCGCCGTTCACGGTCATCTGCAGCTGCGCCTGCGCCATTAGTTTGGACCCCAAACAATCTGCGCCGCTACTTTACGCCAAAAAAGCCAGGGTGGCGAAAGGGGCTTTCCCGGTAGTAACATTTTGTTTTCCCCCGGAGATCCCCATGGCGCTACGCATCGGCGACACAGCCCCCAATTTCCAGGCCCAGACCACCGAGGGCCAGATCGACTTCCACCAGTGGATCGGCGACAAATGGGCCGTCCTTTTCTCCCATCCCAAGGACTTCACCCCGGTCTGCACCACCGAGCTCGGCACGATGGCGAAGATGAAGCCGGAGTTCGACAAGCGAAACGTCAAGGTGATCGGCCTTTCCGCCGACCCGGTGGATGACCACAAGCGGTGGGCCGACGACATCAAGGAGACGCAGGGCGCCGCGCCGAACTACCCGATGATCGGCGACTCCGACTTGAAGGTGGCGAAGCTGTACGACATGCTTCCCGCCGAGGCGACGCCGGGCAAGCGCACGCCGGCCGACAACGCAACGGTGCGCACCGTGTTCATCGTCGGCCCGGACAAGAAGATCAAGCTGATGCTGTTCTATCCGATGACCACGGGACGCAATTTCGACGAGATCCTGCGCATCATCGACTCGCTGCAGCTCACAGCAAAGCACAAGGTGGCGACGCCCGCCAACTGGAAGCAGGGTCAGGACGTGATCATCGCCGGCTCGGTGAGCGACGACGACGCGAAGAAGCTCTTCCCGCAGGGTTGGAAAGCGCCGAAGCCCTACCTGAGGATCACCGGGCAGCCGAAGTAGTGTGCGAGCGGCGCTGATCCTCCTCGCATCCCTTATGTGCAGTACTGCAAGTGACGCACGAAACGAGGCCGGACCTCGACAAGGTCCGGCCTGCGGAATCGCGGCGAGCGGTACCAACGGATTCGAGACTCAGAAGCTCAGAGTGCTCGATCACGAGCGGACCTACCATCTCCGAGTCCCCAAGAGCTACGACTCGAAGCGTCCGTACCCGATTGTCTTCCGCTGGCATGGACGCGGCGGTGATGGACTGAGCGGCGGATTGGATATCGAAGCTTTCGCCGGCGAGGACGCGATCGTCGTCGGAGCGGACGGATTGCACGGCAGCTGGGGGGGCGGCGACCTGGTGTTCTTCGATCGCATGCTGGAGGAGATCGAGGCGAGATATTGCGTCGATCGCGGCAGGGTTTTCAGCTACGGCTTCAGCGCCGGCGGATTTTTCACGAATCGCCTTGCCTGTGAGCGAGGCGACGTCCTGCGTGCGAGCGCCGCGATCGCCGGCGGTCCCCGGGGTGACAACTGCCGCGGCAAGGTGGCCAGCTGGTTCCTCCACGATGCCGACGACAAGGTCGTGCCAATTGCGCTTGGCGAGGCGGCGCGCGACCGTGCGCTCGAGGCGAACGGTTGCTCCGGCAAGGTGATCGAAGAAGGTGAAGGCTGCGTCCGGTATCTTGGGTGCGACAAGACGCCGGTTGTCTGGTGTCAGTCACAAGAGTTTGGCCACCACATTCGCGGCGACTACGCGCCTTCGCGCGTCTGGAGATTCTTTCGCAGCCTTCAATAAACTCGATAGAAGTCGTCTTGTGACGACAGGGTTCGGCGCGGTGTTTGCTGCTTCGGAGCATGGACGAACTCGTTGCTCGTGTACCGGCGGACATCAAGGATCTCATCCCGGGTTTTCGTGAAAACCGCCGCCGGGAGATTCAGGAACTGAGAGGCGTGGTAGCGGCAGCAAACTTCGAAAGGCTGCAGCACATCGCCGAGCGCATGTACAGCCTCGGCAACCCGTTTGGATTCCCGCAGATCACGATATTCGGCCGCGAGATGCGTGAAGCGTGCGACGCGCAGGATATGAAGTGCGCCGGGCGGATCATCTCCAGGTACGAAACCTATCTCGCGGACGTGACCGTGACCTTCGTCGAGTCCCCGTCGCAGTAACAATCGGTTACCCCTCGCCCGCTAGCCGGGGTGTAGCCTGAGGCGATGAGAAAGACGCTCTTCGTCCTGTCGGCGCTCGTCCTGGCCGCCGTGGTCAGCGGCGAAGCTGCGGCGCATGGTCGCGGTCATGTTCGTTTCGGGGTGTATGTCGGTGGGCCCTATTGGGGCCCGTACTGGGGGCCTGCTTACTACTACCCGCCGCCTTACTACTACTATCCCTCGGCGCCGGCGCAGCCGACGGAATACGTCGAGCGCATCGGCCCCGCGGACCAGGGCTGGTGGTACTACTGCGAGCAATCGCGTGGCTACTACCCGCACGTGAACGAGTGCCCGGCTGGTTGGCGGCGCGTCGCGCCCGTGCCGCCCTCAGCCGCCCCCGCCGCAGCGCCGGCCTATCAACCGCCCGCGCCAGTGCCGCCCGCTCCGCCGGTTCCTCCGGCCGCGCCCACGCCTCCGGCAGGTCCGAGTTGAAGGTCCCGTTTCTCATTGCTGCGATCGCGCTGCTCGCCGGCTGTGCGTCGTTCCCGGACGGCCCGAGCGTGATGGTGTTGCCCGGCAGCACCAAGACCTGGGACCAGTTCCAGATCGACGATGCGGACTGCCGCAACTTCTCGAGCTCGGTGGTCGGCGGAAGCAATGCCAACAAGGCGGCAGCGGATAGCACGGCGAAGAGCGCGGCGATCGGCACTGCGGTCGGCGCCGCCGCAGGCGCCCTCATTGGCGGCAATGCCGCGGGCGCCGGAGTCGGCGCCGGAATCGGCCTGCTCGGCGGCACCGCAATCGGCGCGGATGCCGGCAACGCGTCGGGCCGCTCGCTGCAGAACCGCTACGACGTCGCCTTCCAGCAATGCATGTATGCCAAAGGCCACCAAGTGCCGCTCGCGCGCGGCTCCGTGCCGCGTCCGCGCTACTCGTCGGCTGCACCGCCCCCGCCGCCTCCTCCCGCCGGGACGCCGCCGCCCCCGCCGGCAGGCTACAGAGTGAACTGAGGAGTCAACTCAGCTTCCGGAATTCCGGCATCACCCCGGTCGCGAAAAGCTCCAGGGTGCGGAACGCTTCCTCGTCCTTCGTGCCACCGAAATTGATCTGCATCGACGGCTCGATCACACCGAACGTGTCGATGCACGCGCGCAGCTGCGCGATCACGTCCCCGGGCGTGCCGACGAACGCGCCGCCCTGCTGCACGATCTTCTCCGGCGTGGTGGCGAGGATGCTCGCCACCATCTTGTCGTAGCCGGGATACTGGTCGGACGACTTGCCCTGCCACGAGACGACAGCGTCGGCGAAGACCTCCAGGTACTTGCGGCAGATGCGCTCGAACCCGGCCTGCGCCTCCTCGCGCTTCTCGGCGACGTAGCAGAACTGCGCCACCTGGATCTGCTCGGCGCCGGGCTCGTGGCCCGATTCCGCCCAGACGCGGCGATACGTCTTCACGAATTCCTGCAGCTGCCCCGGCTTGCCGGCGTACGGCACGATCATCAGGTTGAAACCGTTCTTCGCCGCGTAGAGGAACGACTCTTCGGTCGAGATGGCGGCGATCCAGACCGGCGGATGCGGCTTTTGCACCACCCTCGGCATCAATCGCACATCTTCAAGGTTCCAGTACTTGCCCTTGATATTCACCCTTTCTTCCGTCCACATCCGGCGAATCATCCCGATCGCCTCTTCAAATCTCTCCCGGCTCTCGGACATCGGCACGCCGTAGACCTCGAACTCCTTCGGCAGGAAGGCGCGGCCGAAACCGGCGTCCACCCGCCCGTTGCTCATGTTGTCGAGCATCGCGAGGTCGCCGCCCAGGTGCGCCGGGTGGTGGAACGCAGGGATCACCGCGCCAGTGATGAGGCGGACGCGCTTGGTACGCGCCGCGACAGCGGAAAGGAAGACGCAGGGGTTGGGCGAATGGCCGCCGTAGTCGTAGAAAGAATGCTCGACGGTCTTGATGCTGTGGTAACCGAGCGCGTCGGCGCGCTCGGCGAGCCGCAGGCACTGGGCATAGTAGGCCGCGGTGGTGCCGTCCGCCGGACGGAAGGACGGAAAGAAGTTGATGCCGAACCTCACGCGAGGGCCTCGGCGCGGCGTGCGCTCTCGATCAGGGACGCGCGCATCAGGAAAGCCTTGTGCTTCGCCGGGTCGTCGGCCATGCCGCGCAGCTCGTCGAAGCGCGCCTCGCGCCGGGCAGCCTCGCGCTCTTCCAGCCGTTTCTTGTTCGCCACCGTCTGTTCCTGCACGTACTCGATATTGAGGGGTCGGCGGATCCGTTCGTATCGATCGAGATCCTTTTCTTCCGCCAAGAGCTGGGCGAGATCCCAGGCTTCATGAATGCCACTGTTGAGTCCCAGGCCGCCGATCGGATTGTTGACATGCGCCGCGTCGCCGCAAAGGAAAACGCGTCCCTGGCGAAACTGCTTCGCGACGCGTTGATGCACTTTGTAGAGATTCAGGTGCAGGTAGTCGCGTTCGCTTTCGGGCACGTACACCCTCGACAGGCGCGCGCGGACTGACTCGTCGGAGAGCGCCTCCTCATCCGACTCGTCCTCGCGAGTGTTGTAGACGGCGCGCCAGCGGCCTTTCAGGTCGTCGCCGGAGACTTTGAAAAGATTGGTCCATTCCTCGGGACCGGCCATGTAGTTGCGCGCGCAGCAGCCGAGCGCAGCCGCGAAGTCGAACTTCGTCGTGATGACGAGAAAGCGCTCCGGCCAGGTGTAGCCCTCGAACTCGATCCCCAGCTCCTTGCGCACCGTGCTGCGGCCGCCGTCGCAGCCGATGACGTAGTCGGCGCTGAAGCTCGCGCTCTTCGTCTTCACGGTGACCAGCTTCTCATCCTGCGCGAGGGAAACGACCGGGTCGCCCATCAGCACGCGCGATCCCGGAATCGCCTTGAGGCGCTCGATCGCCATGTTGGCGAGCTTGTGCTGCTCGGTCTGCACCACGTAGGGGAACGCCGTTTCGCCCTGCAGCCGGCCGAAGTCGAACTCCGCGATCAGGCGCCGCGTCGGGCGGTCCCAGAACTGGAAGGTCTTCGCCACCAGCCCCTGGCGAATGTATTCGTCGATCAAGCCGAGCTCGGCGATGATCTCGAGCGTCGGCGGCTGCGTGGTCGAGGCGCGCGGGCTGTCGTCGATCCGTTGCTGCGCTTCGAGCAGCGTGACGCGATGGCCGAGCCGCGCGCACGCAAGCGCCGCGACGGTGCCGACCGGGCCTGCGCCAACGACCAGGATGTTTCGGCCGCGCATGGATCGCGCCGATTATACTGAGCGCGCCTCGAGGAGGATGACCGTGAGACTGACCGTTTCGTTGCTGCTGGCCGCGTGCCTTTGCGCAGCGGCGCACGCGCAATCCTGGCCGCAAAAACCGGTGAAAGTGATCGTGCCGTTTCCGCCGGGCGGCGTCACCGATGCCGTCGCCCGCATCACGGCCGACTGGCTCTCGCAGCGGCTCGGCCAGCCGGTGGTGCCGGAGAACCGCCCCGGCGCGAGCGGCGCGATCGCCGCGGAGCTCGTCGCCCGTGCCGATCCCGATGGCTACACCCTGCTCTCCGCCGCCGCGCCGCAGCTCGCGGTCGTGCCGTACGTGCAGAAGATCAACTACGACCCGGTGAAGGATTTCGCGCCGATTTCGGTCGTCGGCGCGAGCTCGTTCGTCCTCGGCTGCAACGCGAACACGCCGGCGAAGACCCTGCAGGAGTTGATCGACCTCGCCCGGGCGCGTCCCGGCCAGCTCAACTACGCCTCGCCCGGCCAGGGGTCGGTCGGCCATCTCAGCATGGCGCTGCTGCTGGCGCGCGCCGGGGTGAAGATGGAAGCAGTGCTCTATAAGGGTGGCGGGCCCGCGGTCGCCGACATGGTGGCGGGCCATGTGCCGTGCTACTTCGGCAACCTGAATGAGCTGCTGCCGCACGTCGGCAGCGGCCGGGTGCGGCTGCTCGCCACTTCCGGCTCGCAGCGGGAAACAGCGCTGCCCAACGTGCCGACGGTCGCCGAGCAGGGCTATCCCGGTTTCCGCACTGCCACGTGGAACGGCTACGTCGCTCCAGCCGCGACGCCGCGCGAGGTGGTCGAGCGCATCGCGCACGAGATCGCAGCGGCCTGCAAGGATGCCGCCTTTGCCGCGCGGCTGGAGAAGATCGGCGTCGATCCGGTCTGCGGCACGCCGGCCGAGTTTTCCCGGGCGATCGCGGAAGACCTGGCGATCTGGAAAGAGGCGGTGCAGGCCGCGGGGATGAGGCCGCAATGACGCTCCGCATCGCCATCCCCGACCTGATTTCGCCGTCCTACTTCCCGGCCATTGCAGCGGTCGAGCTCGGCTTTCTCGACGCGAAGCTCGAGCTGCTCTATCCGGTGACCAAGACTTACGAGGACCTGCGCGACGGCAAGCTCGACTTCGTCGGCGGCGCCTCGCACGCGGTGCTCTACGCGTTCAAGGACTGGCAGGGCGGCAAGCTGCTGTGCGCCCTCGCCCAGCACATGTACTGGTTGCTGATCGTCAAGAAATCCCTCAATGCGAAGAAGGGAGATCTTTCTTCCGTAAAGGGACTGCGTATCGGTGCGGCACCGGGACCGGTGGACGGCCTGAAGCAGATGCTGAAGGTCGCCGGCATCGATCCGGAGCGCGACGTGAAGATCGGCCCGGTTCCGGGATTCTCGGTCGGGCAGACCGCGTCCTTCGGATTGCTCGCCGCCAAGGCGCTCGAGGAAGGAAAGATCGACGGCTTCTGGGCCAACGGCATGGGCGCCGAGGTGGCCGTGAAGAGCGGCGTCGGCACGCTGGTGCTGGACGCGCGGCGCGAAGGCACTGCGGAGATGAAGGGCTACACCTTCCCTGCCTTGGTCACCTCGGAGAGGCTGATCCGCGAGCACCCGGATGCGGCGCGCGCGGCGACGAAGGCGGTTCAGTCCGCGCAAAAAGCGCTGAAGGAGGATCCGAACCGGGCCACCGCGATCGGCAGGAAGCTCTTCCCGCCGGCCGAAGCGGAGATGATCGCCGAGCTGATCCGCCGCGACCTGCCCTTCTACGATTCTTCCATTTCTGAAAAAAATATTGCATCCATGAATCAATTCGCCCGGAGTTTGGGATTGCTGTCAAAGGCAGTGCCGTACGAGGACGTGGTGTGGAACGGCTGAAGGGCAAGGTCGCGATCGTCACCGGCGCCGGCAGCGGCATCGGCAAGGTGCTGGCAACGCGCCTGGCGCAGGACGGCGCATCGGTGGTAATTGCCGACCTGAAGAGCTTCGACACCTCGGCCGCGGAGATCGCGAAAGCCACCGGCGCGAAGACGCTCGGCCTGCAGGTCGACGTTTCCGCCGAAGCCGACGTCAAGCGCATGGCCGCCGAGACGATGAAAGCCTTCGGCCGCATCGACGTGCTGGTTAACAACGCGGCGATCTTCAGCACGCTCGAGCTCAAGACGTTCGAGACGATCCCGGTCGCGGAATGGCGCAAGGTGATGGACGTCAACGTCATGGGCGTGTGGCTGTGCTGCGCCGCTTGCGCGCCGCACATGCGCGCCGGCCGCTACGGCCGCATCATCAACCTCGCCTCGGGCTCGCCGCTGAAAGGCGTGCCGTTCTTCCTGCACTACATCTCGAGCAAGGGCGCGGTAATCGCCATGACGCGCGGCCTCGCCCGCGAGCTCGGCGCCGACGGCATCACGGTGAACTCGCTCGCGCCCGGCTTCACGCTCTCCGAGAACGTGGCGAAGAAACAGGACCATGTGAAGGCGGGCGAGCGCACGCGCCTCACCCGCGCCATCCAGCGCGACGAAAGACCCGAGGACCTGGTGGGTGCGGTGAGCTTCCTCGCCAGCGAGGACGCGGCCTTCATCACCGGCCAGACGCTGGTGGTCGACGGCGGCTCGGCGATGCTCTAGGTCTAGACGATCTCCGTCGCGCGGCGGACGCTCCAGATCATCGAAGACTTGATCAGGAAATCTCGCGCCGCATCCTTGTCGGCGGCGATCTGGCGCAGCTCGGCGAACCTCTTCTCGCGCACGGCCGGATCCGCCTCTTCGAGCAAGCGCTTGTTGGCGATCGATTGCGTCTGTACGAACTCGACGTTCGCCGTGCGCCGCTGGCGCACGTAGCGGTCGATCAGGATCTCGTCCGCCTCGCCGCGCCACACCTTGCCGAGGTAGTCGGCAAGCAGGATCGCGTCGTGCAGCCCGCCGTTCAGGCCGAACGCGCCGAGCGGGTTGTTGAGGTGCGCCGCATCGCCCGCGAGCACCACGCGGCCCGCGCGCCATTCCTTCGCCACGCGCTGATGCACCCGGTAGATCCCACGGTACGGAACCTCGTAGCGGTCGGGGCGCGCCGCGAAGCGCTGCATGCGCGCCTCGACGGCTTCGTCGGCGAGCACGGCCTGCTCGTCCTCGTCCGGATGCACGGGAAACGCCATCCGCCACAGGCCGGTCGGCCGGTCGTGCGGCATGTGAAAGACCGCGGCCCATTCCTTCGGGTCCGCGACGTAGGCGTTGGAGGTGAAGCCCGCCTTGGCGAAGTCCTCGGTGGTGCTGATGACGATGAAACGTTCGGGCCAGGTGAAGCCCTCGAAGTCGATGCCGAGGTTCTTGCGCACCAGGCTGCGCCCGCCGTCGCAGGCGACGAGCCAGGGCGTCTTGATCGGGCCGGCGCTAGTCAGCGCGGTCACGCCGCCGCCGTCCTGCGTGGCGGAGATGAATTGCGTCGAGAAACGCACCGAAGCGTGCCGGTAGGCATGCAGCTTGTGGAACAGGATCGGCGTGAGACGGTGCTGCTCGAGGTGGAAGCGGTAGGGGTACGGTGTGAGGTCGGCGATCAGGCCGAGATCCCACTCGACGATCACGCCCTGCTTGCGGTCGCGGATCTGCCAGTGCGGCACCGTGATGCCGATGCGCTGCATCTCTTCGGTGACGCCGAGCGGCGCGAGCATTTCCAAGGTCGGCGGATGGAACGAGCCGGCGCGCTGGTCCATGGTGAGTCCGGCCTCGTCCTCGATCACCTGCACCGGCACGCCTTGATGCGCGAGCGAGAGCGCCACCGTCAGGCCGACCGGGCCGGCGCCGACGATCAAAATAGGGTTCATACCCTGAAAAATCCTCTTGAGGCCTCATGCAACTTCTCGAACCCCGAGCGCGTCACGCGGATCAGCTCGCCGACCTGCACGCCCGCGCCGTCTTTCGGCGAAATCACGTTCGGCTGCACTACCACCGTCATGTTCTCTTCCAGCGTCATCTCCGGCAGCGGCCCCGCGGGACGGCTGCGGCTGCCGAGGATCGGCGGAAAGTAGCCGCCGCCGAAGCCGTGCATGAGGTCGTCGTAGATGGTGAAACCGCTGTCCTCGATCACGCCCGCGGCGTCGATGATCTCGGTCATGGTGGTGCCGTGGCGCACGACGCCGGTCACCGCGTCGAATGCAGCTTCTGCAGTCCGATGCAATTTTTCATAGAGCGGAGTAGGCGGTGCGCCAACCGTGAAACTCCGCAGCACCTGGCCGGAGTAGTCCCACCACGAAGCCGACAACTCACAGAACACGACGTCACCGGCGGCGACTTTGCGCGACGAGTGAAACTGCGGCGGCACGAGGATCCGGGGCTCCTTCATCGAGGTAACGCCGATGTAGTGGATGAAGGTGGTACCGCCTTCTCCCACGTAGGCGCGCTCGACGAGATTACCTAGCTCGCGCTCGGTCATCCCCGGCCTTGTATTCTTTAACAATTCATCGAAACCGGTATCGCTCAGCGCCGCGCCAATGCGCAGCCAGTCGATTTCTTCCTCGGATTTGATGAGCCGCAAGCGTATGTACTCGGCTTCAAGATTCGTGACGGAATATGCTTGTTCCAGAAGTACGACCTTCTTGTGCCCCAGGGGACCGATGAGGCCGATGCGCTTCGCGCCGCGCCGCTTCAGCTCCTCGAGCGTCTTCTCGATGCCGCGGTGCTCGCCCCAGCGCACGTCGCAGTCGCGCGCCAGCTTCTTCGCCAGCGGAAAGTGGTTGTACCACTCGACGTGCATCGTCATCTGCTCGCCGGGACGGAACACGACGTACGCCTCGACCGTGCCCGGCCAGCCGGTGACCCACTGCGGCGCGTTGCCCGAGCGGTGGTCGGTAACGACCAGCAGGTGGTCGAGGCCGCGCTCCTCCATCAGCGCGGCGAGCGCGCGATGCCGGCGCGCGTACTCCGCGTCGGAGAACCGCGGGTATTCCTGCTCGACGATCGCCCGCAGGCGCGGCGGGAGGTTAATCGTTCTTGGCACCTGAGGCGCGCACGATCGGTCCCCAGCGTCGCAGCTCATCGGCGACGAAGGCGGTGAACTCCTTCGCGTCGAAGCGGTTCGGCGTGATGCCTTCGTGGCGCAACTTCTCCTTCACGTCGGAGAGCTCGAGCGCGCGCCGCACTTCGGCGTTCAAGCGCTCGACGATCTGCGGCGGCAGGCCCGCCGGCCCGGAGAGCGAGAACCAGACCGTCGCCACCAGGTCCGGGTAGCCGGACTCGGCGAAGGTGGGAATGTCTGGATACTCCGGAAGCCTCGCCGCAGCACTGATTGCCAACGCGCGTGCGCGGCCGACGCGGATTTGTCCGGCTGCAGTAGAAAGCGTGGTTGAAACGGCCGGAATATGGCCGGCAATCATGTCGGTGACCGCGCCGGAGGCGCCCTTATAGGGGACGTGCAGCAGGTCGATGCCCGCGAGCCGCTTGAAGAGCTCGGCGACAAGCTGGCCCTGCGTGCCGTTGCCCGGCGAGCCGTAGGAAAGCGCTCCCGGCTTCGCCTTCGCCAGCGCCACGAAGTCCTTGAGGGTCTTCGCCGGCAGCGAGGGATTCACCGCCAGCACCGCCGGTGGGCCGCCGAAGAGCGCGATATGGACGAAATCCTTCTGCGGGTCGTAAGGGGTGCCCTGCGGCAGCAGCGGCGCGATCACGTGCGAGGCGATGCCGGAGACGACGAGCGTGTAGCCGTCGGGCGGAGCCTTGGCGACGAGCTCGGAGCCGACGGCGCCGCCGGCGCCGCCGCGGTTCTCGATGACGAAATTCTCCTTCAGCTGCTCGGTGAGTTTCTGCGCCACCAGCCGGCCGAGCGTGTCGGCCGAGCCGCCAGGCGCGAAGGGCACGATGATTTTGACGGGGCGCGCGGGCCAGTCTTGCCCAAAAGAATTTCCGGAAAGGAAAACCAACAGAAACGCGAGCAGTTTCATCGCCGTAATTTTTAGCATAATGGGCGCCCTATGAGCGACTGTATCGACATCCACACTCACATCGTTCCCGAGACTTTTCCACCGTACATGGGAAAGAACGCCAACGTGCCGTGGCCCTCCATGGCCGACGCGCACGCCTGCCACAAGCACGTGATGCTCCAGGGCAAGGTCTATCGCACCATCACCGACGGCTCCTGGAGCGTGCCGCGCCGCCTCGAGCAGATGGGCGAGATGCAGGTGACGAAGCAGGCGATCTCGCCGATGCCGGAGCTCCTCTCCTACTGGCTGCCGCTCGCCGACGCGAGGGTGATGGTCCGCTACCTCAACGAGCAGATCGCAGCGATGATCGACCAGGCGCCGGGGCGCTTCATCGGTCTCGGCGCCGTGCCGCTGCAGGACATCGACGCTTCCCTCTCCGAGCTGGATTTCGTCGTCAAGCGATTGAAATTCGCCGGCGTCGAGATCGCCAGCCACGTCAACGGCACCTCGATCGGCGATCCGCGCTTCGAGCCTTTCTTCGCCGCTGCCGAATCGATGGGCGCCGCGATCTTCGTCCACGCGCTGCGCCCCGCCGGGCAGGACCGCATCGTCGGCACGGGCTTCATCGAGCAGGCGGTGTGCTTTCCCGGCGACATCGGCCTCGCCTGCGCCTCGATGATCACCGGCGGCATCGCCGCCCGGCACCCGAAGCTCAGGATCGCCTTCAGCCACGGCGGCGGCGTGATGTCGATCCTGCTGCCGCGCCTGGTGCACGCCTGGAAGAATCTTCCCAAGGCGCGCGAATCAGTCAGCGAGTCGCCGGAAGTGACGGCGAAGCGCTTTTACTACGACGAGCTGGTCTTCGCGCCGCGGGCGGTTGATTTCGTGATCGAGACCTTCGGCAAGAGCCAGATCTGCGTCGGCACCGACTATCCGTTCGCCATGGGCGATTTCTCGCCGCTGCAGAGCATTGCCCACCTCGACGAATCCACCCGCGAGGCGGTCACTGCTACGAACGCGAAACGGTTTCTCGGGCTGGGCTGACCAGGCTCGCGAGCACCTCGCTGATCGAGCCCGGCAGCACCGCATCCGCCATGGAGTCGTAAGGCGTCGGCTGGGCGTTGACGATCACGATCTTCGCCCCGGCGCCGCGCGCGACGTCGACCGCGCCCGCGACCGGATAGACCTGCAGGCTGGTGCCGACCGCGAGGAAGAAATCCGCCTCGCCCGCGGCGAGCATCGCCCGGTCGATCACTTCGGGCACGAGCGGCTGGCCGAAGCTGATGGTGTCGCTCTTCAGGATCCCGCCGCAGTCGCGGCAACTCGGGTCTTCTTCGCCGGCGCGCACCCGGTCGAGCGCCTTCTGCATCGGCGCACGCATGCCGCAGCTCATGCACATCACGCGGCGCATCGTGCCGTGCACCTCGATCACCTTCTCGGGTGAGTTGCCTGCGAGCTGGTGCAGCTCGTCGATGTTCTGCGTGATCAGCGCGTGCAGCTTGTTTCTCTTTTCCATCGCAACGATCGCCAGGTGGCCGGCGTTCGGCTTCGCGCTCCACGCCGGGCTGGCAAGCCGGTTCTGCCAGGAAAGCTTCCGCACCTCGGGATCGGCGAGGTAGTAGTGGATGTTGGACATCTTCTCGGCCAGCGGATTTTTCGTCCACAGCCCCTGCGGCCCGCGGAAATCCGGAATGCCGGAATCGGTGGAGATTCCCGCGCCGCTCAAGACGACGATGCGCTTGGCGGCGTCGATCCAGCTTCGGACTTGCTCGATCACCTGCTCACGGCATCTGGATCTTGCCGCCGGGACCCATGCCGCCGACGGGCGGCAGGCCGCCCTGCGGGATGACGATCGACGAGGCCTGCTGGCGGCGCAGCTCCTGCAACTCCTTCACCGTGCGCTCGATCGCTTCCCTGGCGAGCTGGCCGAATTTCTCCGCGGCTTCGCCGAGCGAGCCCGCGCCGATCTCGAAGCCGATCGGCAACGCGCCGGCGGGCGTCAGCACCTGCGTCTCGCCCATGTAGAGCACGGCGCGCGCAGTGTCGCGCTGGCCGTCGTCCTTCACGGGGGTAAGGCGGCGGATCGTGCCGATGCGACGGTCGGTGAAGATCTCTTCCATGTAGAGCGAGTTCGGATCGATCTTCAGCTCGGCTTGCTGTTCTGGTTTGGTAGCCATGTTCAACCTAGAGGAGTTCCGGGCAAGTAGCGTTCCCAGCCGCCCGGGCAGTTCTGCACAGAGGGATAGTACGCGTTCGCCGCACGGCAGTAGTAGCGATACGGATCTTCCGGCGGTGGCTTGTAGAGCGGTACGCCGTACGGGTAGTAGTAAGCCGGGTAGCCATAGAAATAGTAGCCGCCAACGAAGACTCTGCCGCCGTGGTGATGGTGACTGCGATGGCTCTTGCTTCCCGAGTGGCTGCTTCCGGACTTGCCCTTGGCGTCCACTTCGATCGGCAGGAGGAACACCGACAGGACGACCGCGAGCATCGCCACGCGCATGGCGCGAAGGATAGCACCGCTATGCGACGAGACGACCGGCCTGGTAGTCCTCGAAAGCCTGCGCGATCTGCTCGCGCGTGTTCATCACGAACGGCCCATAGGCCACGACCGGCTCGTCGATCGGCTCGCCGGCAAAGAGCAGCGCCCGGAATTCCTCCTTCGCGGCGAACGAGAGCATGCCCTCCCCCGGCTCGAACCAGCCGACATCGCCCTTGCGCAGCGTCTTGCCGCCCACTTCCGCGCTGCCCTCCAGCAGGTAGACGAACTCATCCGCATGGGGGTGCATTTCCCAGTTCGGCCAATCAGCCGCAAACTCGAACTCAGAGACGAGCCAGCCATTGCCGTAGCGCTCCATATCGGCCTCCGGCATGCTCCAAAATTCTTCTCCACCCGGCAGTTGAGTTGCGGCACCGTTCTCCGCGAGGTGGACGTAGGTGTGTTGCGGATTCAGTGACATAGAGGGAAAGGTTGGGCGCCTGCCAAGGACAGCTTAGGCCCTGGCGAGACCAACAGGCTTGAACAGGCTGATGTTGGTGGGTCGGAAGCCGAAACCGTGACCGCCGGTCGAGTAGATGTGGAGTTCGGCGGGGACGTTCGCTTTTTTGAAATTGCCGAGACGGAACTGTTTCGCGCCGCCGGCTTGTCCTATGGAAAAGTTTTTGACGAACTGGATATCTGGCTGCCGCGGGTGCACCTGGAATGCGACTTTCGCCGCGTCGCACAGCTGGACGATCTTTTGGAAGTCAGTGTTTACGTCGGAAGTATCGGAAAGACTTCGCTGCGGCTGAACTTTGAAGTGCGCCGCAAGGGATCAGACGGGACCGTCGAAGAAGGTTTGATTGCGACTGCGCATTTCGTGCTGGTCTCAGTGCGGCGCGATACGCTCGATCCAATCCCGGTGCCCGATGAGCTGCGCCGCGCGTTTGCGCCTTACATCAGCGCGTGACCGGGTGAGGTCAGTACCGGGAGCGTTAGCGACCGGGTCGCACTACTCACGGTGGCCTAAAGGTCGCACATAGAGACCCGGTCGCTACCGCTCCCGGTACTGACCTCATGTCGTCGCTC
>Ga0137409_10003842_pt1 | contig 15880 bp, 10 predicted proteins | sample CZODoug1_16funga_FD_122059 | JGI IMG/M metagenome (GOLD analysis project Ga0137409, IMG submission 122059) | Vadose zone soil fungal communities from Angelo Coast Range Reserve, California, USA - CZODoug1_16fungal (Hybrid Assembly) | ecosystem: Environmental > Terrestrial > Soil > Vadose zone... | reverse complement strand
CGGCGCGTTGGAGCGCGCGCTGCGCCAGTCGCTGATGATGTCGGAAGGCAGCCTTTCGATCCTGGTCGCTAGGCCGATCTCGGCGGCGATGCTATCGTTAGCGCTGCTGATCCTGCTCATTCCCGCGTTCTCCAAGGTCAACGCATGGCGCCAAAAATTGCTTTCCTGATCGCCCTTTCGCTCGCCGGCTCAGCGTTCGCGCAAGGCTTCAAGCCCACCCGGCCGATCGAGGTCGTGGTTCACACCGGACCCGGCGGCGGCAGCGACCTGCTTGCGCGCAGCGTCGCGGCCATGATCGAGAAAGAGAAGCTGCTGCCGGTGCGCATGCAGGTGGTGAACAAGGCGGGCGGCGGCGGCGCGCTCGCGCCGGCCTACCTGGCGGAGAAGGCGGGCGACCCGCACACCTTGGGGTTTTTCACCGGCGTCTGGCTCACCAACCCGATCACCACCGACAGCGCCAAGGTGACCCTCAAGGACCTGACGCCGATCGCGCGCCTGGTGCTCGAGCCGGCGCTGATCGCCGTCAAGGCCGATGCACCGTTCAAGACGCTCGCCGACTTCACCGCCGCGGCGAAGGAGAAGCCCGGCCAGCTGAAGCAGTCCGGCGGCTCGGTGACCAGCCGCGACAACGTGGTCCGGCAGCTGCTGCAGAGGTCGAGCGGTGCGCGCTGGGCGTTCATCTCCTTCCCGGGCGGCGGGGAGCGCATCGCCGCGCTGCTGGGCGGCCACGTCAACATGATGGTGATCGAGCCGGCTGAGGCCGGCGAGCACATCCGCGCCGGCAACATGCGCGTGCTCGCGCAGGTGGCCGATCGCCGGCTGTCCGCCTTCCCCAACGTGCCGACGCTGAAGGAAGCGGGCTTCGACGTACCCGCGGTGCCGCAGGTGCGCGGCGTGGTCGCGCCGCCTGGAATCCCGGCGGCGAACGTCGCCTACTGGGAGGACGTGTTCCGCAGGCTGACGCGCACCGCGTCGTGGAAGAAATACCTCGACGACAACCAGTTCGAGGACGGTTACCAGAACTCTGCCGACCTGGCGAAGTTCTACGACGACTTCACCGGCACGATGCGCGGCATCCTGCAGGAAGCAGGCGTCAAGATCGTGCGCTGATCTTGCGGGCGCTCCGCATCCACGGGTACGGCGGCCCCGAGGTCATGCGCCTGGAGCAGGCGCCGAAGCCCGTGGCCAAGGCCGGCCAGGTGCTGGTGAAGGTGCGCGCCGCGAGCGTCAACCCGATCGACTGGAAGATGCGCCGCGGCATGATGGCGAAGGTCTTCCCGATCGACTTTCCGCGCGTGCTGGGCCGCGACTGCGCCGGCGAGCTGGAAGGCGGCCTGGTCGCCGGCGTCAGCGATCCGCGCACCGACGGCACGCACGCCGAATACGCGCTGCTGCCCGCCGATCAGGCCGCGCCGATCCCCGAAGGTCTCTCGCTGGAAGAAGCCGCGAGCCTGTGCGTCACCGGCATCTCGGCCTACATCGCCCTGGTCGAGACCGCGCGCGTCTCCGGCGGCCATCGCGTGCTGGTGCATGCCGGCGCCGGCGGCGTCGGCAGCCTCGCCATCCAGATCGCGCGCCAGCTCGGCTGCGAGGTCTTCACCACCGCCAGCCCACCCAACCACGAGTACTGCCGTTCGCTCGGCGCCGTCGCAGCGATCGACTACAAGACGCAGGACTTCACCACGGCGATGCCGCCGTGCGACGTGATCCTTGACACCATCGGCGGCGAGACGCACCGGCGCTCGATGAAGCTGCTCAAGCCGGGAGGCGCGGTGGTCGCGCTCGCCGCCGAACCGATCCCCAAAGGGCAGCGGCGCAACGACGTCCGGGACACCATGGTCAACGTGCGGCCGACGCGCGAGCGGTTGCAGCAGCTCTTCCAGTGGGCGACTTCGGGGATCATCAAGCCCCAGGTGACCCAACGCTTCAAGCCCGAGGAGGCGAGCAAGGCGTACGCCATCTCCGAATCCGGCCACGCAAGAGGGAAAATGGTTATCCTTTTCTAGTTCGTTCCAAGGAGGAGGCAACATGGCTCGCTACCGCCTCACCGTCGACGGCAAGCCCGTCACGCTCAACGCAGACCCCGAGATGCCGCTGCTCTACGCCCTGCGCGAGGACCTCGGCATGAACAATCCCCACTTCGGCTGCGGGCTCGCGCAGTGCGGCGCCTGCACCGTGCACCTCGACGGCGAGCCGGTGCGCGCCTGCGTGATGCCGGTTTCGGTCGCCGCCGGCAAGACGGTGACCACGATCAAAGGGCTCGGCACGCCGGCCAAGCCGCATCCGCTGCAGGCCGCGTACGTCGAGGAGGCAGTGCCGCAATGCGGCTACTGCGTCAACGGCTGGATCATGACCGCCGCCTCGATCCTGAAGAAAAACCCGAAGGCGAGCGACGCGGAGCTGAGAGAAGGGCTCGCGGGTCTGAAATGCCGCTGCGGCACCCACGTTTCGATCCTGAGGGCGATCAAGCGCGCCCAGGGAGCGATGTCATGAACCGCCGCGAATTCCTGCAGACCAGCGGTGCGCTGATCGTCTCTGCATTTCCAGAAATAGGTTTTACTCAAGGTAAACCCGGTCTCGTCCCCGGCGAGCTCGATTCCTGGATCGCGGTCATGCCCGACGGCGGCGTGAAGGCGTTCTTCGGCAAGATGGACATGGGTCAGGGCCTCGACGTCGCCGTGGCGCAGATCGTCGCCGACGAGCTCGACGTCGGCTTCGATCGCGTCGAAGTGCTGATGGGCGATACCGCGACCTCGTGCAACCAGGGCGGCGCATCGGGCAGCACCGGTGTCTCGAACGGCGCGCGGCTCCTGCGCAGGGCAGCTGCGGAAGCGCGACGCGTGCTGGTGGAAGGGGCTTCGAACAAATTGGGTGTACCGGCTTTCGATCTGAAAGTGGAGGACGGAACGGTTTTCTCCGGCGACAAGAAGACAACCTTTGCGGAGTTGGTTGGCGGCAAGCACTTCAATCACAAAGTTCAGTGGAACGGCCAGACCGGCAACCCGATGGACATCCAGGTGCCTGCGAAGCCGAAGCCGCCCGCCGAATACAAGGTGGTCGGCAAGCCGCTGCCGCGCCGCGACGTGGCGTGGAAGGTGTTCGGCACCGGCGACTTCGTCACCGACGTGCGCGTGCTGGGCATGTTGCACGCCCGCGTCATCCGTCCGCCGCGTGCCGCGTGCAAGGTGCGCGGCGTCGATGCGGGCTCGATCAAGGGCATTCCCGGCGCGCAGATCGTGCGCGAGAAGGATTTCGTCGCGGTGGTGGCGCCGAAAGAGTGGGACGCGGTGCGCGCCGCGCAGCGGCTGAAGGTCGACTGGCACACGCTCGATGGCGCGTTTCCGGAGATGGCGAAGCTCTACGACCACGTGCGGGCCGCAAAGGTGACGAAGCGCGCGGAGGAAGTGAAGCGGGGCGACGTTGCTGCCGCTTTCGCAAAGGCTTCAAAAATTGTCGAAGCCGAATACGAGTGGCCCTTCCAGTCGCACGCCAGCATGGGACCGGCCTGCGCGGTGGTGGATGCGAAGGCCGACAGCTGCACGGTCTGGACCGGCTCGCAGAAGCCGCACTTCGTGCGCGACGGCGTAGCCAAGCTACTTGGTCTGCCGCAGGACAAGGTGCACGCGATCTGGGTGTCGGGCCCCGGCTCCTACGGCCGAAACGACGCCGGCGATGCAGCGATGGATGCCGCCTTTCTTTCCCGGAAGGTCGGGAAACCGGTGCGCGTGCAGGGCATGCGCATGGACGGCACCGCTTGGGATCCCAAAGCGCCTGCCTGCGTGCTGCGTGGCCGCGCCGCGCTCGACGCATCGGGCACGGTGATCGGCTACGAATTCCTGTCGAAGGGGTTCTCGCGGCAGCACATTGCCACCAACGAGTCCGATCCGGCGGACAGCCTGGTCGGGCTGGCGACGGGAGTCGCTCCCAAGGGGACGCTGATCTTCGGCGTGCCGGCGGAATCCTACGGCTTCGAGAACAAGCTTCTTGCCTGGGAGACCATCCCGCCGCTGGTCGCCGAGGGCTGCTCGCCGCTGCGTACTTCGCACCTGCGCGACCCGGTCGGACCCGAGATCCACTTCGGCTCGGAGCAGTTCATCGATGAGCTCGCGCTCGCCGCAGGCGAGGACCCGGTGGCGTTCCGCATCAGGTACCTCACCAACCCCCGGCATGCGGCCGTGGTGAAAGCCGCCGCCGACAAGGCCGGATGGGCATCCCTCGGCAAAGGGAAGGGCATCGCTTTCGCCGAGCGCGGGGGCACCGCGGTGGCGGTGGTCGCCCAGGTCGAAGTCGATCGCAAGACCGGGCGTGTCTGGGCGCGCCGGGTCACCGTCGCCCACGATTGCGGCCTGGTGATCAACCCGCTGGTGCTGCGCCAGACGATCGAAGGCAACGTCGTGCACGGCCTTTCACGCGCACTTTTCGAGGAAGTCCGCTTCAACCGCGACGCCGTGACCAGCATCGACTGGGCGAGCTACCCGATCCTCGAGATCCAGGATGCGCCGGAGGCGATCGAAGTCGTGCTGATCGACCGTCCGGAGGTCGCCCCGACCGGGGCGGGCGAGCCGACGATCCGCGTCATCCCGGCCGCGCTGGCGAACGCGTTCTTCGACGCGACCGGCAGGCGCATTCGGCGCGCGCCGCTCGACCCGGAGCGTGTAAAAGCTGCATTGGCCTGACTTTCCTTGGCAATTGACCCCCCCGCGGGCGGAATAAACTCTCCGCGCGCCCGCGGGGCGGTTTGATTTTGCCTGTGGCACAGGTATCATTTCACCTTAGAAACTCGTACTAACATTTAGACCCAAAAGAGTTTTTTAGGGACGCTGGGAGAGGGCAGCAGGCCAGGCAAGACCTGCGAAGAAGAGTTCACAAGACCACTCCTCCAGCACCTGCAACCGGCTTTGGAGGAGAGAGCTTTTTCCGTGAGTGACGCGGCGACCGGCGCGATCAAAGTCCTCGTCATTGACGACAGCAACACTATTCGTCGCAGCGCGGAGCTGTTCCTGCGGCAGGCGGGATACGACGTCATCCTCGCCGAGGACGGATTCGATGCGCTGGCCAAGATCAGCGACTACCGCCCGCAGGTGATCTTCGTCGACATCATGATGCCGAGGCTCGACGGCTACCAGACCTGCGCCCTCATCAAGCAGAACCCCAACCTCAAGGCGACGCCGGTGATCATGCTCTCCAGCAAGGACGGCGTTTTCGACCGCGCCCGCGGCCGGCTGGCCGGCTCCGACCGCTACCTGACCAAGCCCTTCACCAAGGAAGGCCTGCTCGAAGCGATCAGCCTGCACGTGAAGACGGACGCGGTACCCGCACCCACCAACTGAGACGAGAGAAGAGAGAAGAGAGAGACCATCCCATGCCCATCAGAAACATCCTCGTGGTCGACGACTCGCCGACCGACCGGCAGTACCTGAGCGACATCCTCACCAAGAACGGCTTCCACGTCGCCACCGCGGAGAACGCGGAAGACGCGCTGGTCAAGGTGAAGCAGGCCCGCCCGGACCTCGTCCTCATGGACGTGGTGATGCCGGGGCAGAGCGGCTTCCAGGCGACGCGCACGCTGGCGAAGGACGAAGCCACCAAGAACATCCCGGTCATCATCTGCACCTCCAAGGGGCAGGAGACCGACAAGGCCTGGGGCATGCGCCAGGGCGCACGCGACTACCTCGTGAAGCCGGTCGCGGCAGCGGACTTGCTGGCGAAGATTTCGGCGCTGGGATAAATGGCCGAGCGCATCTCCCTCAGGGATTATCAGCGCGACCTCGCTGCGCGGCTGAAAGCCGCCGACGGCGGTCGCACCTCGTCGAAGCTCGCCGTGCAGGCGGGCGCCGAGGGGTGGCTGGTCGACCTGATGGAAGCAGGCGAGGTGATCCCGGTGCCGCCGATTACCGCGGTGGCGCAGACGCGCCCCTGGTTCAAGGGCGTGTCGAACGTGCGCGGCAACCTGTACAGCGTGATCGATTTTCCGGCCTTCCTCGGCGGCAACGGCGTCGCGCTCGGCGAGCAGTCGCGGCTGCTGCTGATCGCGCAGCGCTACCGCGCCGGCGCCGCGCTGCTGGTCGACGGCTCGCTCGGCCTGCGCAACCCGGATTCATGGCAACCGCGCGAGCCGGCGCAGGCGCCGGCGGCATGGCTGCGCGCCGAATACGAAGACGAGGCGGGCAGGGTGTGGAAGGAGCTCGACGTGGCCGAGCTCGTACGGGATACCAGTTTCCTGACGGTCAGCAGCTGATGGGGAGGAGGATGAACATGACGAAGACCTTGATCGTGGCGGCGGTCGCGGCGCTGCTGCCCGCGCTTGTTCCTGGCGGTGCGCTCGCGCAGGGCGTGACGGCCGACAAGATCGTGCTCGGGCAGGCGGCGGTATTCAGCGGGCCCGCGGCGCAGCTCGGCATCCAGGTGCGCAACGGCATCCAATCGTATTTCGCCCAGATCAACGAGCGCGGCGGCGTCAACGGCCGCAAGCTCGCGCTGGTCACCGAGGACGACAAATACGAAGCCAAGGAGGCCCCGGGGGCGAGCAGGAAGCTGATCGAGGAGCACAAGGTGTTCGCGCTTCTTGGCTATGTCGGCACGCCGACCGGCGTGCAGCACGTGCCCGTCACCACGGCCGCGAAGGTGCCGCTGGTCGGCATGTTCACCGGCGCCGAGGCGCTGCGCGTGCCCCTTAACCGCTACGTGTTCCACGTGCGCGCCAGCTACTACGACGAGACGGAGAAGATCGTCGAGCAGGTACTCTCGACCGGCGGCAAGAAGGTCGCGGTCTTCTATCAGGACGACGCCTACGGCCAGGCCGGTCTGAAGGGCGTCGAACTGGCGATGACCCGGCGCAGCCTGAAGATCGCCGCCCTCGGCACTGTCGAGCGCAACACCATCAAGGTCGAGGACGCGGTGAAGAAGATCGCCGCCGAGCAGCCCGACGCGGTGGTCATGATCAGCGCCTATACGTCGTGCGCCGAGTTCATCAAGCAGATGAAGAGGGCCGGCAGCGCGGCGACCTTCTACAACGTCTCCTTCGTCGGCAGCAACGCGCTCGCCGCCGCGCTGGGCAAGGAAGGCAGCGGCGTCGCCATCTCGCAGGTCGTGCCCTTCCCGTGGGGCACCGCGGTACCGGTGGTCAGGGAATACCAGCAGGCCGCGAAAAACGCGGGCTTCGCCGACTACAACTTCGGCGCGATCGAAGGCTTCCTGATGGCGAAGGTAATGGTCGAGGGCTTGCGCCGCGCCGGCCGGAACCTGACGCGCGAAGGCTTCGTCGACGCGATCGAAAAGATGAACGACGTGGACCTGGGCGGCTTCTTCGTCAGCTACTCGCCCAAGAGCCACACCGGATCGAAATTCGTCGACCTGACCGTGATCGGGCGCGACGGCAAGTTCTTGAGATAAGGGGAAGCACATGGCATTCAAGCTCGAAGTCACCGGCAAACTGCCCTTCTTCGGCCGCAAGGCGGCAGCGGAGGAGGCCCAGGTTCCCAAGGCGCAAGCCAAGGCGGGCTCGCCAGGCGCCAAGCGGCTGCAGCTGCTGATCGCGGCGCTGATCGCGCTATTGGCGATCGACGCGGCGGTGGTCGCGGTCGATACCCGCCAGGGCACGTTCGGCACGATCTACATCGCCACGGTCGGCAAGATCCGCATGCTGTCGCAGCGCCTCGCGAAAGCGGCGCAGCAGGCCTCGCAGGGCAACCGCGAGGCCTTCAAGCAGCTGCGCGACAGCCGCGACGACTTCGAGGCGGCGATGAACCTGCTGCTGAACGGCGGTCCCGCGGGCAGCACCAGCCTGCCGGCGACGGGCGCAGCTTCGCGCCCGGCCTTGGACGCGCTCGATGTCGAATGGAAGAAGAGCGACAAGAACTCGAAGCTGGTTATCGGCGAGGAGCGCAACCTGCTCGCGCTCGGCCTGTCGGTGCGCCAGATCAACGCCGCCAACCCGACCCTCCAGGAGCTGGCCGACGAGATTTCGGCCCTTTCGGTACAAAGCGGAGGGTCCGCGAGACAGAACTCGCTGACTGCGCAGCTGATGATGCTGACGCAGCGCATGGCGAAGAACGCCAACACCATGCTCGCCGAGGCGCAGATCGACCCGGAAGTGTCGTTCCTGCTCGGCAAGGACACCAACACCTTCCGCGATACGCTGAAGGGCCTGATCGAGGGCAGCGAATCGCAGCGCATCGCGCGGGTGGGCGACGCCGAGCTGCGCGGCAAGCTGGGCGAGCTGGAAGGCGCGTTCAAAGAGTACCAGCGCGCGGTGAGCGAGATCCTCGGCAACCAGCAGCGGCTGGTGAACGCCAAGCGCGCCACCTTCGAGCTGTTCAACGACAGCGAAACCCTGCTCAAGGCCTCCGAGCAGCTCAACGACGCCTACGAGGCGGAGCTCACGGGCCGGCGCACCAACCTGATCATCCTGACCGTCGTCTCGCTGCTGGCGCTCGGCGTGCTGTTGCTGATCGGCAAGTTCTACCTCGACGACTCGCGGCGCCGCGCCGAGGACAGCGAGACGCTCAATACCGAGAACCAGGCGGCGATTCAGCGCCTGCTCGACGAGATCACAACGCTCGGCGACGGCGACCTGACGGTGCACGCCAAGGTGACCGAGCACATCACCGGCGCGATCGCCGACTCGATCAACTACGCCATCGACGAAATGCGGCGGCTGGTGAAGGGCATCACCGAGGCATCGACGCAGGTGACGGCGGCGACGCAGGAAGCGCAGTCGGTGTCGACCCGCCTCCTGGAAGCGGCGCAGAAGCAGGCGGTGGAGATCCAGGGTGCGGGCACCTCGGTGACGCAGATGGCGCAGTCGATGATTGACGTCTCCAGGAAGGCGGGCGACTCCTCCAAGGTGGCGGAGAGCTCGCTCAGCGCCGCGGGCAAGGGCGCCGAGGCGGTGCAGAACGCGATCAAGGGCATGAACGACATCCGCGAGCAGATCCAGGAGACCTCGAAGCGGATCAAGCGCCTGGGCGAGAGCTCGCAGGAGATCGGCGAGATCGTGCAGCTGATCTCGGACATCACCGAGCAGACCAACGTGCTGGCGCTGAACGCCGCGATCCAGGCCGCGTCGGCCGGCGAGGCAGGCAGGGGCTTCACGGTCGTGGCGGAGGAAGTGCAGCGCCTGGCCGAGCGCTCGGGCGAGGCGACCAAGCACATCGGCGCCATCGTCAAATCGATTCAGCGCGACACGCAGGACGCGGTCGAGGCCATGGAGCGCAGCACGCAGGGCGTGGTGCAGGGCGCGAAGACCGCCGACGAGGCGGGCCAGGCGCTCCACGACATCGAGCGCGTCTCGACGCAGCTCGCGGAGCTGATCGGCTCGATTACCCAGGCGACGCAGTCGCAGGCCGCGACCGCCACCAAGGTGGCCTCCAACATGAAGGTGATTCTCGGCATCACGCAGCTCACCACCGACGGCACCAAGCAGACCGCGGCGGCCGCGTCCCGGCTGACCGCGCTGGCCGACGGGCTGAAGAGCTCGGTGTCGGGCTTCAAGCTCGCCTGACCTAAAGGAGAAAAGCGAAGAGCGGGATCATGGCCGACGCCACCCTCCTGTCCTGGATCAACGCCGAGGTCGAGCGGGCGTTGCTCCTGGTGCGCGACTGCATCGCGCGGTTCACGGCGGCGCCGGAGGACCAGGACGCGCTGCGTCCGTGCCCGGAGCACCTGCACCAGGTGAGCGGGGCGCTGCGCATGGTCGGCCTGAACGGCGCGACGCTGGTCTGCGAGAGCATCGAGGGAAGCTTCGCCGGCTTCAGCGGCACGCGCCCGAGCGCCGCGGCGATGGGCATCGTCGACCGCGCGGTGCTGGCGCTGAAGGATTTCGTCGGCGACCTGGCGCGCGGCCAGGCGGACGTGCCGCTGCGCCTCTACCCCGTGTACCGCGACCTCGCCCAGCTCAAGGGCACCGCCGGCGTGTCGGAGAAGGACCTGTTTTTCCCGGATGTCACCGTCAAGGCGCCGCCGCACCGCCGGCCGAAGACGCTGCCCCCGGAAGCGATTCCGGCCTTCGTGCAGAAGCAGCGCGCGCTGTTCCAGAAGGGGCTGCTCGCCTGGCTGCGCAATCCGCCCACCGGCCTGGACGACATGCGCCGCGCGGTCAACCAGCTGCACAAGATCGCGGCGCAGCTGCCCGATCCGCAGGGCATCTGGTGGGTGGCGCACGGCTTCCTCGACGCGGTCGAAGGCACCAGCGATGCCGATTGGATCGGTTCCGCCAAGGCGCTCGGCAACCGGATCGAGAAGCAGATGCGCGGCGGCACGGCGACGGTCACCGAGAGCCTGCTGCGCGAGCTGCTCTACGCCATCGGCAGGGCGAAGCCGGCGACGCAGCGCCTGAAAGACGTGCGCCAGCTCTACCAGATCGACAGTCTCTTTCCGCGCCACGACGCGGGGCCGGGAATCCATCTCGAATTCGATATCGAGCGGCTCGAGGTCGCGCTCTACGACCTGCATTCGCGCCTCGACGCGCTGAAGCGCGCCTGGGTGCAGTACGTCTCCGGCGAGCACAAGACCGCGGCGCCGTTCCGCGAGCGCGTCACCGCCTTCAAGGCGAAGGCGCGCGACCTCGGCAACCAGCACCTGATCAAGCTGCTCGACGCGATCGGCCTGGTGGCGTCGAAGCTGCCCGACCCCTATCCGCGCCAGACGCAGATCCTGGTGATCGAGATGGCGTCGGCGTTCCTGCTGGTCGAGCACGTGCTCGACAACTTCACCAACCCGGCGCCCGACCTCGAGCAGCAGATCGCGATCATGGGCGGCTGGCTGCTCGACGCGGCGATGGGCAAGTCGACCGGCGAGCCGCCGGCGGGCGTGCGCCCCGATCTGTCGGAGCGGATCGGCGCGCTGCACCTGCGCTCGCAGGTGGCGAAGGAGATCCTCGCCAACCTGCAGCACGTCGAGCAGGTGCTCGACGCCTTCGCCCGCGATGCCTCCAAGCGGACGACGCTGCCGGAGCTGCAACCGTACCTGCGCCAGATGCACGGCGCGCTGGTGGTGCTCGGCCTGAACCGGGCCGCCGAGGCGCTGTTGATCTGCGAGAAGCTGGTCCTTGCTTGCGGCAGGGAAGACCACAGGGCGCTCGCCGACGACATGGACTGGATCGCCGAAGGACTCTCCAGCCTCGGTTTCTTCCTCGAGCCCTGCCGCCATGGGCGCGAGCCGGCGGAAGAGGCGATCGACCTCTTTTTCCGCCGCTACGAGAAGCGCGACGCGCCGCCATCGCTCGACACGACGATGCGCATGAAGTCGCCGGTCGGCCCGACATCCGCCCAGGCGGACGCGCCGACGCTGGAGTTCGAGGCGGCGCCCGAGGCGCCGGCGAAGCCGGACGCACGCGCCGGAGTGGACCAGGACCTGCTCGCCATCTTCCTCGAGGAGGCAGGCGAGGTGCTCGCGACGATCGACAAGACCGTGCCCGAGTCGCGCAGCCGTCCCGAAGACCGCGAGGCGCTGACCACCATCCGCCGCGGCTTCCATACGCTGAAGGGCAGCGGCCGCATGGTCGGCCTGATGGACCTCGGCGAAGCCGCCTGGGAAGTCGAGCGGGCGATGAACCACTGGCTGGAGGCCAAGAAGCCGGCCACGCCGGCGCTCCTCGATCTCGTCGGCCAGGCGAGCAAGACGTTCGCCGGCTGGGTCGCGGCGCTGAAGGAAGGCGCGCTGAAGGAGGAAGTCGATGCGCGCCAACTCGTCGACCTCATCGCCCACCTGGACGACGAGCCCGCGGCGTCCGCGCCGCCGAGCGAGGACACCACCATCGGCGGCATGTCGATGCCGCGCAATTTCTTCGACATTTACCACAAGGAGGCGTCGGGACACGTCGCCACCCTCGAGGCGCAGTGCCGCGAATGGCGGCAGATGCCGGGCGCCGAGGCGTCGCACGAGTTCATGCGCGCCGCGCATACCCTCGCCAGCAGCTCGCGCACCGCCGGCTTCGGCGCGCTTGCCGATATTGCCGCGGTGCTCGAGCAGTGGAGCGGATTCTCCGCGCGCAGCACCGCGGCCGGGGATGGCGACCTGGTCCAGAGTGCGATTGCCAAGCTGCGCTGGATGGTCGAAGGCCTGGCGAAGAAGCAGGCGCCGGCCCCGGACGAGGAGACGGTGCGCAGGCTGCGCGCGCTGATCACGCGCATCGAAGCACAGCCGGTGCCGCTGGTGGAGTCGAAGAAACCGGAGATCAGGAAAGTCGAGGAAAAGAAACCCGTCGAGAAGACCGGGCGCGAGAAGCGCGTCATGCGGGACGACATCGACCCGCAGCTGCTGCCGATCTTCCTCGAGGAAGCGCAGCAGCTGGTGCCGCAGCTCGGCGCCGACCTGCGCGACTGGAAGGCGAATCCCGCCGACTCGAAGGTTTCGGACTCGCTGCGCCGCGTGCTGCACACCTTCAAGGGCAGCGCGCGCATGGCCGGTGCGATCCGGCTCGGCGAGCTGTGCCACATCATGGAAACCAAGGTCGAGGAGGCGCTCGAGAAGAACGCCTTCCCGAAGCTGCTCTGGGACGAGCTCGAGGACAAGATGGATCGTCTCAGCCTCGACGTCGAGCGCATGGAGACCGGCGCGCCCGACGAGGAGGAGGCCGCCCCCGTGGTGCCGGCGCCGGCCGCCCCGGCGCCGGTCGCGCAGCCGGTCAAGGCGCCGGCAGGGCCGCGCGCCGAGCCGGCGCCGCGCCCGGCCGCGCCGCTGCCCAGCCCGGCGGCGACGCTGCGCGTCAACGCCGAGACGCTCGACTTCCTGATCAACGAGTCGGGCGAGGTGGCGATCGCGCGCTCGCGGGTCGAGGCCGAGCTGCGCGGCGTCAAGCAGGCGCTCTCGGACCTGAACGACAGCATCGCCCGCCTGAAGGGCCAGCTGCGCGAGGTGGAGGTGCAGGCCGACAGCCAGATGCAATCGCGCCTGTCGGTGGCGGAAGAGAAGGACCGCGATTTCGACCCGCTGGAGTTCGACCGTTATACGCGCCTGCAGGAATTGACGCGGATGATGACCGAGGGCTTGAGCGACATCGCCTCGATCCAGCAGGCGCTGTTCAAGAACGTCGGCGACACCGACGCGGCTCTGCTGCAGCAGGCGCGCATCAGCCGCGAGGTGCAGCAGGGGCTGATGCGCATCCGCGCCGTGCCCTTCTCCAACCTCAACGAGCGCCTCTACCGCATCGTCCGGCAGACGTCGCGCGAGCTCGACAAGAAGGCCGACCTCGGCATCGAGGGCTCGGAGGTCGAGCTCGACCGCAGCGTGCTGGAGCGCATCGGTGCGCCGCTCGAGCACATGCTGCGCAACGCCCTCGCGCACGGCCTGGAGTCGCCTGCGGAACGCATCGCCGCGGGCAAGGCCGAGACCGGCAAGATCAGCATCACGCTGCGCCAGGAAAGCAACGAAATCGCGCTGGTGGTGTCGGACGACGGCGCCGGCCTCGACCTTGAGCGGCTGCGCAAGAAGGGCCAGGACATGGGGATCCTGCCCGAGGGCGAGCCGACCGAGGCGCAGCTCGCGCAGCTGATCTTCGTTTCGGGCCTGTCCACGGCCGACAAGGTCAGCGAGCTCTCCGGCCGCGGCGTCGGCATGGACGTGGTGCGCAGCGAAATCAGCGCCATCGGCGGCCGGATCGAGATCGCGACCACGCGCGGCCAGGGCACGAGCTTCGCCATCCATCTGCCGTTGACGCTGGCGGTGACGCAAGTGGTTCTGGTGCGCGCCGGATCGACGATCGTGGCGATCTCCTCGGCCATGGTGGAACAGGTAATGCGGATGAAGGAAGACGCGCTCGCCGAGCTCTACGCGCGGCAGAGCGTCGCTTTCCAGGACCGCGTCTATCCGCTGCATTCCTTGCGTAACCTGCTCGGCACGCCGGGCGCGAGCGACGCCCAGTCCTACAACTCGGTGCTGCTGCTGCGCAGCGGCATCCAGCGCATCGCGCTGCACGTCGACGAGCTGCTCGGCAACGAGGAAATCGTCGTCAAGAACCTCGGACCGCAGCTCGCGCGCCTGCCCGGGGTCGCCGGCGCGACCGTGCTCGCCGACGGCGCGATCGTGCTGATCATGAACCCGGTGCAGCTTGCGGCGCGGTTGCGCGCCGCCGCGGCGCCGCCCGAGTCGGTGCAGGCCGCCGCGGAGGTCGCGACACCCGCAGTGATGGTGGTCGACGACTCGCTCACGGTGCGCAAGATCACCAGCCGACTGCTCGAGCGCGAGGGCTACCGGGTGCTGCTCGCCAAGGACGGCGTCGACGCGCTGGAGCAGATGAAGGACTCGCTGCCCGCCGTGCTGCTGGTCGACATCGAGATGCCGCGCATGGACGGCTTCGACCTGACGCGCAACGTGCGCGGCGACCCGCGCACCATGGAGATCCCGATCATCGTCATCTCTTCGCGCACCGCGCCGAAGCACCGCAGCCGCGCCACCGAGCTCGGCGTCAACGCCTACCTCGGCAAGCCGTATGAGGAGGCCGAGCTCCTCGAACAGATCGCAGCCTTCGCGCGCCGATGAGGCACTCCGCTCCCCCGGAAGCCGTCGGCAAGTACCCCGTGCTGCGCGAGCTCGGCCGCGGCGCGACGAGCAAGGTCTACCTTGCACGCGATCCCTTCGCCAACCGCGACGTGGCGATCAAGGTCTTTCAGTTCGACAAGAAGGCCAACGCGCACGAGGAGCGCATGCTGCACAAGGCCTTCGTCGCCGAGGCCGCGCTCGCCGGCAAGCTGAACCACCCGCACATCGTCGACATCTTCGACGCGGTGGTCGAGCCCGACCGCAGCTACCTGGTGATGGAATACGTCGCCGGCACCACGCTCGACGCGTTCGCCGTGCCCGAGCGCCTGCTGCCCGTGGGGAAGGTGGTCGAGATCGTCTTCAAGTGCATCCGCGCGCTCGAGTACGCCTGCCGCCACGGCATCATCCACCGCGACATCAAGCCGGGCAACATCCTGCTGTCGGAGAGCGGCGAGACGAAGGTGAGCGACTTCGGCGCCTCGTTCCAGCAGAAGATGCTCGACACGACGCAGATCACCGGCATCGGCTCGCCGGCCTACATGTCGCCGGAGCAGATCCGCATGGAGACGGTCACGCACCAGACCGACATCTACTCGCTCGGCGTCACGATGTACCGCCTGCTCACCGGCCGCCTGCCGTTCGCCGCCGCGACCCAGGCCGCGCTGACCTACGCCATCCTTAACACCGAGCCGCCGCGCCCGGCGCAGCTGCGTGCCGACGTGCCGGGCCTGCTCGACGCGGTGGTGATGAAGGCCATGGAAAAGGATCCGGCGGCGCGCTACCCGTCGTGGCTCGAGTTCGGCAAGGAGCTCAGCCAGGCATTTACCGCGCTGCGCCCGCTGCGCCACAGCGGCGACACGGTGCGCTACGAGCAGATGATCGCCGAGGCCTGGGAAGGGACCGTCGTGTCCCGGCATACCGTCGACGTCACCGTCAGCGAGGTGCGGCGGAGCCTCGGCGAGTTCGGCACGTGGATCGTCAACCGCCCGAAGCTCGGGTACAGCATCGAGGTCCCGAAGTCCGACGAGCTGGTCCGGAAGGGATGGCATTTCTACAGCCGGCGCACGCGTGAAGGCTTCGAGCATGCGATCGATTGCTTCGAACGCGCGTCAACCGAGTGTCCGTCCGACTTGCGGACGCTCGAAGGGCTCTCCGCGTCTTACCTGGCACTCGCGATCTTCGGGATGCGGCCGCCGCGCGGCATGTACGAGTCGTTTCTTCAGGCGCACGATCGCGGGATCGCCATAGGCGGGCTGACGCCCGAGCTGCGGTGCAATCGGGCGCAGGGCCTGCACATGTTCGAGCGCCGGTTTGCGGACGCGGAAGCCGAGTTCCTGCAGACGCTGCGCGACAATCCGAGTCTGGGGTCCGCGTACGTGCGGCTCGCGATGCTCTACGCGTC
>Ga0137409_10000194_pt1 | contig 15883 bp, 15 predicted proteins | sample CZODoug1_16funga_FD_122059 | JGI IMG/M metagenome (GOLD analysis project Ga0137409, IMG submission 122059) | Vadose zone soil fungal communities from Angelo Coast Range Reserve, California, USA - CZODoug1_16fungal (Hybrid Assembly) | ecosystem: Environmental > Terrestrial > Soil > Vadose zone... | reverse complement strand
CGGCGCCGATGCCGTTGCCCGCGCCAGTGACCAGGACGACTTTTCCTTCGAGAATCTGCACTGCCATCCTCCATAACCTGTAAGCGTTAATCGAGCACCAATTGGGGTACGCTGGCATGGCCTGATGGTGGTTACCCCCAGTGTTTTTGGGAGTGTCTCAAATCCCTGCGGCCTGCTGCAGTGGGCGCCGGCGAGAGGCACGAACCGACATTGCAGGACCACAGAATGAATTTAGATGCGCTGATTCACAGGAAATTCCCGCCGATCGCGCAGCAATACAATGCGAAAGATACCATTCTTTATGCCCTGGGCGTAGGTGTGGGTGCGGATCCTGTCGATCCCGTCCAGCTGCCGTATGTGTACGAGAAGTACTTGCGGATCCTTCCGTCCCAATCGTCGGTGCTCGTCTTTCCTGGCATGTGGCTGGACGACCCCGCCCTCGGGATCAATTTCCTCAAGGTTCTCTACGGAGAACAGGGGATGATCTTCGAACGGCCGCTGAAGCCGACGGCGACGATCCGTGGGGAATACGAAGTCCTCGGTGTCGAAGACAAAGGACCTGAAAAGGGCGCCGTCGTGTACTTCGAAAAGCGGATCCTCGACGATGCGGACGGCGGACTGATCTGCCGCGTGCATTCGACTTATTTCCTACGTGCCGACGGAGGCTGCGGCAGCTGGGGACGACCCTTACCGGCGCTTGCGGTGCTGCCGGAACGGGCTCCGGACAAGGTCATCGAGCTCGCGACCATTCCCCGGCAGGCGCTGATCTACCGGTTGAACGGCGACTACAACCCCATCCACGCCGACCCCGCGGCGGCGGCGGCCGCCGGTTTCGAGCGGCCGATCCTTCACGGACTGTGCAGCTTCGGGATCGCCTGCTTCGGCCTGGTCCGCGAGCTTTGCGACAACGATCCCGACCGGCTCGCCGAGCTTTTCACGCGATTCAGCAAGCCCGTCTTTCCGGGCGAAACGATCCGCCTCGAACTGTTCCAAGAAGACAACCGGTGGCGTTTCCGCGCCCGTGTGGTCGAGCGCAACGAAATCGTGTTCGACCGCGGAATCGTACGCATTCGGTGAGCCTACCCCGAAGCCGCATTGAGGATTTACTCCGATGACGTTTGGAATCACCGCCTGGGGTGCCTACATTCCCCGGCCACGGTTGGAAAGAAGCGCAATCGCCTCGGCGCACCAGTGGGTTGCGCCGTCGTTGAAGGGACTCGCCAAGGGACGACGAGCGTATTGTTCCTGGGACGAAGACATTGTCACCATGGCGCTTTCGAATCAAGGGAGCGCGATGAGACCCGGGGCTATTACCGCTATTTCTGGAAGGCAGCGCCCGCCAACTGAGCGGGCCTCGATGCGAAAGGAGTGAGTGATGGCAACGGGCATTAAGGACAAGGTCGCAATCATCGGGATGGGATGTTCCCGCTTCGGGGAACGCTGGGACGTGGGCACGGAAGGATTGCTCGCCGAAGCGTTCGATGAGGCCCTCGCGGATGCGGGGATCGAGCGAAGCCGGATCGACGCGGCCTGGACCGGATCCTGCTTCGATCGGATCAATGTCGGCATCTCGGCTATTCCCGCAGCGACCGCGCTGCGCCTCGACGGCATTCCGGTAAGCCGCGTTGAGAATATGTGTGCCACGGGAACCGAGGCATTGCGCGGTGCGGCCTATGCCGTTGCGTCGGGCCTGACGCATAATCTCGGCGGCGTGCCCTATCTGGGTGTGGCGGCTGTCGCCGTCATCGGGCTTCACTGAGGAACCTGGGGATGCTTCCGCGCACTATTTTCTCCGAGGAGCATGAGCTGTTTCGCAGCAATGTCCGGCGCTTCGTCGACGCGGAGATCGTCCCTTTCCACCGGCAATGGGAACGTGACGGCATCGTGCCGAGGGCCGTTTGGCGCAAGGCGGGTGCACAGGGTCTGCTGTGCGCCAACGTTCCGACTGCTTACGGCGGCGCGGGGGCGGACTGGCTTTTCAATGTGGTCGTGATCGAAGAGCTGTGGCGGGCTGGTGTCTCCGGGCCAGGATCCGGCTTCATGGTTCATTCCGAAATGGTAGCTTCCTACCTGCTGAGCTATGGCAGCGAGGAGGTCAAACAACGCTTTCTCCCCAAGATGGTCTCCGGCGAGATGATCGGCGCGATAGCGATGACCGAGCCTGATGCGGGCAGCGACCTCAAGAGCCTGCGCACGAAGGCTGATCGGACCGCCGACGGATATCGCATCACCGGCCATAAGATCTACATCTCAAACGGCTTCAACGCCGACCTCATGGTCGTTGCGACTAAGACCGATCCGGCCGCCGGCGCAAAGGGCGTCTCACTGATCGTGATCGAGACCGACCAACCCGGCTTCAAACGCGGCCGGCTTCTGGAAAAGGTCGGTCTTCATGCCCAGGATACGGCCGAACTCTTCTTTGACGACGTGCAGGCTCCGCGCGGCAACCTGCTGGGCGAGGAAGGGGCGGGCTTCGGCATTCTGATGAGCAAGCTTTGCCAGGAGCGGCTCGTCCAGGCCATCCGCAGTGCCAGTGCGATCAGCGCCATCATCCAATGGACCATCGATTACACCCGTGAGCGTAAGGCGTTCGGCAAGACCATCGCGGACTTTCAGAACACGCAGTTCAAGCTGGCCGAGCTGAGCGCCGAAGCCGCCGGGTTGCGCGTCTTCGTCGACCGCAGCATCGAGGCGTTTCTCGACGGCAAGCTGTCCAGCGTCGACGCGGCCAAGGTCAGGCTGGTGGCCTCGAACCTTCATTTCAGGGCTGCCGACGAATGCCTGCAGTTTTTCGGCGGTTCCGGGTATACCTTCGAGCTTCCGATCGCGCGGGCCTTTGTGGATGCACGCGTCTCAAAAATCGCCGGTGGTGCTGTCGAGGTGATGAAGCAGATCATCGGGCGCGACCTTTTCTCCTGACCGGACGCCAGGGACGCATCATCGACCAAACTTGGCAATGACCTATCAGATTTGGGAGGAAATTGGCCTGCGGCTTTCTGGTACACAATATCCGCTTTAGATAGGGAGTTTGTCATGGACGATCGTGGAGTTTTCTCCTCAGATCATCAGGCCTTCAGGGCGACCATCCGCCGTTTTATAGACGAAGAGATCGCGCCATATCATTACGAGTGGGAAGGCCAACGGGGTCTCCCGCGCGAGCTGTGGCGAAAGGCGGGTCAACTTGGCTTTCTTTGCTGCGATGTTCCCGAACAATATGGCGGCTCGGGAGCCGACTGGCTCTATAACGTCGTCGTCATCGAAGAACTTTGGAGAGCCGGCATGAGCGGGCCTGGCGGCGCCTTCCTCGTCCACTCCGAAGTCGTTGCACCCTACCTCATGGCGAGCAAAAACGAGGAACTCAAGAAGACGTGGCTGCCCCGGATGGTAAACGGGGACGCTATCGGCGCGTTAGGCATGACCGAGCCAAGCGGCGGTAGCGATGTGCAGAATATCAAGACGCGCGCCATAAAAAATGGCAATCATTACGTCGTCAACGGACAAAAAATCTTCATTTCCAACGGAATTTGCTGCGACTTCGTTGTTCTGGCGACAAAGACCGATCCTGCCGCAAGAGCCAAGGGGATCAGTCTCATGCTGGTCGAGGCGGACAGGGCCGGATTCAACAAGGGCCGCAACCTGGAGAAAATCGGTGCGCATGCCGCGGATTTAGCCGAACTCTTTTTTGCCGATGTTCATGTGCCGGTCGCCAATCTCGTCAGCGAGGAGGGGGGCGGCTTCGGTATGCTAATGGACCGCCTCGTGCAAGAGCGGCTCGCCCAGGCCATTCGGAGCACAGCGGTCTGCGAAGCTGTGATCGACTGGACGATAAAATATACAAGCGAGCGGAAAGCCTTCGGCCAAACGATTGGCGATTTTCAGAATACGCAGTTTGTCCTGGCTCAACTTCATACCGAAACCACCGCCGCACGCATTTTCACCGACTGGTCCATTCGCCGCTTCATGGACCGCACACTGAGTCCCGTCGACGCGGCCAAGGTCAAATTGTTTACATCAACGCTGCAGGGCAAAGTGGTGGATAGCTGCCTGCAGTTCTTCGGCGGCTATGGTTATATGCGGGAATTTCCAATTGCTCGAGCATTCGTGGATTCGCGGCTGGTCCGCATCGGTGGCGGAGCCGTGGAAGTCCTGAAACAGATCATCGGGCGTGATCTTTTCAAGGCCGCTAAATAGGTCTCGGCAGCGGCGATCCGATGCGTGTTCCTGAAAAATATTCCGCTTGATCAGGGGAATGGGATGAATTTGGAGAAATTGCGAAATTACGCGTTTCCGACGATCGAGCACGATCTGACCTTCCGGGATTCAATCCTTTTCGCGCTGGGTTTGGGCTATGGCTTGGACCCCAATGATCGGGCGCAACTTCAATTCGTTTACGAAGATGGCCAGAAGGCCGTCCCTTCGATGTGCTGCATCATGGGCTATCCCGGCTTCTGGCTTCGTGAACCTGCGCTTGAAGTGGACTGGGTGAAGCTGCTGCATGGTGAGCATTTTTACCAGGTCTTCGCGCCTCTCCCCGTTCAGGGAAAACTCATCGCCAAGCATAAAGTTACCGGCGTTGCCGATAAAGGCCCGGGTCGTGGCGCCACGGTGAGCTTCGAGAAGGAGCTTTATGACTCGGCCGGGACGCTGCTGGCAAAAGTGGAGCAGACCAATTTTTTACGGGGGGATGGCGGCTGTGGCAGCTTCGGAGCTCCCATACGGGAGAGGCATCCGCTTCCGGACACTCCGCCGGATGCGCTCCACGAAGTCAAGACCACGCGCCAGATCGCTCTCATCTACCGCCTGAGCGGAGACTACAACCCGGTTCATGCCGATCCTGAGATCGCCAAGAAGGCCGGGTTTCCGGAGCCTTGGCTGGCCGGGATGTGTTCAATGGGTCTTGCAACCCGAGCGTGCATCGAGAAGTTTTGCGATAACGACCCGGATCGAATTCAATCGATGTTCGTGCGGTTCAAAAGTGTCGGATTTCCCGGCGAAACCATGCGCTACGAATTCTACAAGACCGACACTGGGGCACGCTTCCGCGTGCGATCTGTCGAGCGCCCCGATGTCGTGATCCTCGATCGTGGCGAGGTCCATTTTAAATGATGGAGCGTACGCTGCGGGGTAAAGTGGCGATCGCGGGAATAGGCGAGTCGCTTTATTACAAGCGCGGGAACTCACCGACTCCCGAATTCAAGCTTGCGCTTCAGGCGATTCTAGCGGCCGCCGAGGATGCGGGCATCGACGTACGGCAGATCGACGGATTTGCGTCATTTGCCGACGAGCGCAGCATGCCGGTGCGACTTGCCGCTGCATTAGGACTGCCGGAACTCAGGTTTTGCAACCTGGCATGGGACGGCGGTGGGGGTGGGGGCGCCGCGGCGCTGGGCAACGCAGCCGCTGCGGTCGCAGCCGGAATTGCGAACTGTGTCGTCGTTTATCGCTCGATTACCAGCGGCGCCTTTCGTCGAGGGGTTGGATTGGCCGGAAATCCGACAATCTCGGGCGATCGAGCGACCTGGTACCCGCACGGAATGATTTCGCCAGCGCAAATGTTTGCGATGAAGGTCAATCGCTTCATGCAGGACCATGGGATCGGGAGCGCCGCGCTTCGGGCAATAGCGATGGCCTCCTATCATCATGCTCAAATGAATCCGCGTGCCGTCATGTATGGCAAACCGCTCACCGAGGAAGCATATGAAGCGTCACGGCTCATTGTCGAGCCCTTTCATCGTCTTTTCGATTGCTGCATGGAGAATGACGGGGCATCCGCCCTCATCGTGGTTCCGGCGGAGTGGGTCAAGAACCTGAGGCAGAAGCCCGTCTATGTTCTGGCTGCAGCACAAGGCACCGGTTATCGCGAGGCGGCGAGAAGCCATAATGCGCCGCTCTACGCCAGTGCGGGCTTTACCTCATTGGCGCCGCGGCTTTACGAAACGGCGGGCGTGAAACCGACCGATATCGACACGGCGCAGATCTACGAGAATTTTACCGGCGGGGTTTTAATGGCGCTCGTTGAGCATGGCTTCTTCAAGGCGGAGGAGGCGAACGAGTTTCTGACGCTTGAAAATCTTGTCGCTCCCGGGGGCAAGCTGCCGTTCAACACGAGCGGTGGCAATCTCGCCGAATGCTATATGCACGGCATGGGACTACAGATTGAAGCGATACGTCAATTGCGTGGCCACTCTACTGCGCAAGTGCCGAAAGCAAAACTGGCGCTCATGGCTTCAGGACCGATGGTCGCACCAACGTCCAACCTCATCGTTGGAACGGCGGAGACGCTGTAATGACTTATCTCGCCGAGGGTTTGCCCGTCCCTGTCGCCGAAGATGACGGGCTGGACGCGCCGTATTGGGATGGTGCTCGGCAGCGCCGATTGATGATCCAGCGGTGCTCGAAGTGCGGGACTTTCCAATGGGGCCCGGAATGGCTTTGCCACAGCTGCCTTTCCTTCGAGATCGACTGGGTCGAGATCAAACCGACCGGGAGAATCTATAGCTGGGAACGAGTGTGGCATCCCACGCACCCGGCCTTGAAAGAGCAAGGCCCTTATCTGGTGATTCTCGTCGAGTTGCCTCACGCCGGGAATGTCCGAATGATCGGCAACCTCCTTGGTGATCCACTGCAGGCAGTCCAAACCGGCTCAGCTGTTGCAGCCGATTTTGAAGATCACAAGCGCGAGGATCACTCCTATACCCTCGTGCAGTGGAGGCTGGCGAAATCCTGACCAGAACTGCTGGGCCTCGAGACCTTGCCCCGTCAGCCTAGCGGTTTGAAGTTACGGAACGCCTCGTAGGTGCGGAGGATATCTGCCGGCGTCATGCCAGGGAGGGGCGTGAGGATATGCGTGTGGACGCCCGCCTTCGCACACCAGGAGATCCGCTCGCGGCATTCCTTTTCATTCCCGAAGACGGCAATCTCGTCGATCATCTCATCGGTGATCGCCGCCCCGACCTTCTCGCGGTTTTTTTCGGCCCAGCCTTCCCGGGCCTTGGCCGCGGCCTCCTCGTAGCCGGCCCAACCGAGAAAGGCGTTGTAGACCCCGGTCGCGAAGTAGGGTGCATACTGATTGCGGAACAATCCCCGGGCATGGGCCTTGTCGTTGGTCACGAAAACGTTCGCGCGGTTGACGATTTCGACGCCGCGCGGATCCTTGCCGGCGCGTTCCGCACCGATGCGGACATGATCCAGCAATTTTCCGATCGCCTTGCGGGGCCAAACATTGAAAATGACGCCGTCGGCCAACTCCGCGCCCATCTCGATCATGCGCGACCGTAGCGCCGCGACATAGAAGGGCACCGGCCTCTCCAGCGGCGGCTGCCGATAGCCGTGGCTGTGCAGGGTTTCGAGATCGAAATCCGATTTCTCGCCTTTGAGCATGGAGCGGGTTGCGGTCAGCATGTCGCGGACGCGGCTCAAGGGCTTATCGAAGTGAAGACCGTTCCAGCCCCTCACGATAATCTCGCTCGAGGAACCAAGCCCCATGGCGAAACGGTCCGGAAGGACCTGCGAGACAACGGTCAAGGTTGCGGCAAGAAGGGCCGGCGACCGCGTAAAAGCCGGGGTCACGGCCATGCCGATGCGGAGACGTTTCGTATGGCATCCGAGCACCGCGGCAAGCGTCAGCCCATCCGGGCCGGTACCGTCCGCAAGCCAGACATCGTCGTACCCGGCCTCTTCGGCCCATTGTGCGCGGGCAATATTGTCTTTCAGCACCGGGCCTTCCGGCAGGGCTACGGCAATATGTTGCCTTGGGATCATCAGCGTTTCTCCTGGGGCCATGTCTCGTCTTCCTGCCCGCCGGTATGGACGAACGAAACGCGCAGCCTAGATGACCGAGAATGCTTCGCTACCTCCCGGAACTGATGGGAGAGGTGTTGGCCGATTATCGCAAGAGCTCGGCAAGGATCGCAGCCACATGCTGTAGCGCGGCATCCTTCGCGCGCCGGCGGTGCCAGGCAAGGTGCATAGGGAAACCAGAAACGGGGATTGGCGGCGGGAACGAGACGAGCCCTCCGAAGTTGCGGATGACGCGGGACGGCACCATGGCCATCATGTCGGAGCCCTCGAGCAGCGTGGGAACCATCTGGAGGGTCGGAACGACGATGCCGACACGCCGCGATAGGCCTCGGGCCACGAGTTCGGTATCAACTGGTGTCCGTATATCGCTGCGGCCCGACACGATGATGTGGGGATAGGCAAGCCAAGCCTCGATGCCGAATGCCTCCGCGGCCGGATGTCCCGCCCGCATGGCGATCAGATAGTGCTCGACCAGCACCTCCTGCCGATGAAGATCGTCGTCGGATGGCGGGAAGACCGAGAATGCGAGATCGCTAGCGCCGTCCAAGAGCGCCGCGCGTGCAACGTTGGTGCCATGCCAAGGCTGGATGACAAGATCGATCCCGGGAGCGGTGCGCTGCAACTCCTTCTGCAGCGGCGCGACAATGAACAGGGCTGGATAGTCCGCCATGATGGCGATGCGCAGTGTCTGGCGTATTTCGGCCAGCGGCACATCGGAAGGATCAATCAGATCGACCACCCCGTTCAGCAGCGACTGCAGCGGCGCCCGCAAGGCCTTCGCCTTGGGCGTCAGATACATGGTTCCGCGGCCGCGCTCGAGGAGTTCGTCACGAAATATGTGCCGACAGCGCTGCAGTGCCGCCGAAGTCGCCGGCTGCGACAGGCAGAGCCGATCGGCAGCACGACTGACATGAGCCTCGTCCAGGAGGGCATCGAGGACCACGAGAAGATTGAGGTCGAGCGACCGCAAATTCATGGAGCAGATAATACTCCATACAAATAATCAATTGTACAGCTTTCCAATCCAGCCCTATGGTCGGTTTCACCACGATAGGAGTGGACCTGACCAAGACACTCATCCTCCTTTGTTCATCCCGATCTCTCGCGGATCGGTGACAAGTAAAGGAACGGAAAACATGGAGAAGGAAATGCTTGAAGCAGAAATTCGGAGATTGCGTCCCGTATCAGCCGATTCCCATGTGACCGAACCGCCGGATTGCTATGCGCCGCGTCTCGACAAGAAATTCAGGGACCGTGCGCCCTATCTGGTCGACGACCCGGAAAAAGGCGCGCAATTCATCCTCGAGGGCATGAAACCCATCCGCATCGGCAGCTTGGCCGCGGCGGGCGTTCCCCCCTCGGAGATCAAGGCCCAGCAGGCCCGCACTTTCGACAGGCTGCATCGCGGCGGCTGGGATCCGAAGGCGCGCATCGCGGATATGGAGCGCGACGGCGTTGCCGGGGAGGTGATTTATCCCAGCATCGGGATGGTGGTCTTTTTCATACCCGATATCGAGCTCGCGTCGGCCTGTTGCCGCGCCTATAACCTGTGGCTGGAAGAATATTGCAGCGCCGTGCCGGACCGCTTGTTCGGCATCGGGCAATCGGCCGCCGCCTCGCCACAGGAACTCGTCGAAGACATCACTCGGATCAAGGCGCAGGGCTTGCGCGGCGTCATGCTGCCCTTAGAGCCCGGTGTGGCGGATTACGACGATCCGATCTACGACGAAGCCTGGGCGGCCGCGTTCGAGTTCAATCTGCCTTTGTCCTTCCATGTCCTGCCTCGCACGAAGACGGGTGGCCATGCGGCCATGCAGAAGGCGCGCGGCGGCAATCTCGCCAATGTCATGAACATCACCCGCCTCAATCAGGAGGTCGTCAACACCTTCGTCCTGGGAGGGGTCTTCGAACGCCTGCCGAAGCTCAAGCTCATCTGTGTAGAGGCCGATGCGGGCTGGGTGCCCCACTATGCGAGCCGCATGGATCACGCCTGGGAGCGCTTCCGCAACATGCTCGACAGCACGTCGCTCAACAATCCGCCGAGCAAGTATTTGCTGGAGAACGTCTATTTCACATTCCAGGACGATGTGATCGCGATGAAAACCGCGCATTTGATGAATCCGAAACGCCTGCTCTGGGCCAGCGATTTTCCGCACAATGATTCGACCTGGCCGCACAGCATGCATCTTCTCGAGCGCCATACAGAAGGCATTCCCGACGACACCGTGCGGAAGATCGTGCGCGACAATGTGATCGAGCTTTATAAACTCTCGGTTACTGCATAACACAGGACGCGTTCATGTATAAGGCCGGATCGAGTGAACGGGCGGACTTGCCGCTTGCGGTCGTCGTGGGAGCGGGCGGGCTGGGAATGGCGATCGCGCGGCGCCTTGGATATTCTCACCGGCTGCTGCTCGCAACCCGGACGCAGGCCACTTTGGACAAACAGGTCGCGGCGCTGCGCGAGGAGGGCCATGACGTCCGGAGCTGCGCCTGCGACGTGGCCGACGCCCGGGATGTCGCCAAGCTCGCCGCCGCGGTCGCCGAGCACGGGCCCATGAAGACCTTGGCGCATGTCGTGGGGCTGTCGCCCAGCATGGCCGATTTTCGAACGATCATCGCGGTCAATCTCGTTGGGCCGGCGCTCGTCGCCGAGGCCTTGCTGCCCCATGCGCAGCCCGGCGGCGCAGCGGTCTTCATCTCGTCCATGGCCGCTTACTCAAAGTCCGTGCCGGGTTATTCAAGTTCGTTGGACGAAGCGGTGCGTCCTCTTCTCGAGACTCCGCTGGCGCCGGGTTTTCTGGATCAGGTCGAATCAACGCTGGGCACGGAGGCCAATTCGAAGCTGGCCTATGCATATTCCAAGACCGCCCTTAACCGGATGTGCGTGCGCCTGGCGCCGGCTTGGGGACGAAAGGGACTCCGGATCCTCTCTTTGTCTCCGGGCCTGATTGCGACGCCGATGGGAGCCTTCGAATTCCAGCACCAGCCGGTAAAGTATGATTTGCTGAAACAGACGCCCATGGCACGCGAAGGCACCATGCTCGAGATCGCCGACATCACCGATTTCCTGCTGTCCGACAAGGCCGCCTTCATCACCGGGGTCGATCTGCTTGTCGATGGCGGCCTCATGTCCGCCCTGACCGGATAGATCCAAAAAATACACTCAGGGCGGACCGCGGATGACAATGGAAGATATGGGTATGGATGGCAAATTGGTCGGCGCCCTCTCGGTGGTGGATTTCGGCCTCGGCCTGCCCGCGGCATTGGTGATTCGAATGCTTGCGGACATGGGCGCGCGTATTCAGCGGTTCGAGCCGGCGGCGGGAGACCCCTTCCACGAGTTCTATCCGGCTTACGCCGTCTGGCGTCGCGGCGCGGAAATATCAAAATCGGAGACGATCGCCGGGGCTATCGCGGCGGCGGCGGAAGCGTTGGCGGCCGCGGATGTCTGCCTGATCGGCGGCGAGGATTTTCCTGGCATTGATTGGAAGGTGGCGGCCGAGGAACTCGCCCGGTCGTACCCACGGCTGGTAATTTTCTCTATCGGCGGCTACGTCCATGGCACACCCGAGGCTGGCGCGCCGTCAGTCGATTTGTTCGCCCAGGCCTATTCGGGACTGGTACACGAACAGTATGCGGATCGCCCGATGGTCTTTGCGATGCCGGCACCATCCTATGGCGCGGCGCTGCAAGGTATGGTGGGGATGTGGGCGGCCCTTATCAACCGGGAACGCACCGGCAAGGGGCAGGTCGTGTACACCTCGCTGATCGAAGGCACGATGAGCTGGCTCGGGCATCCCTGGTTTCTGTCCGAACGCAGCGATGTCTCGATGGACCTGTACACACCGAAAGGCGCGCGTTCGTTGATCTTCCGGTGCAAGGACGGCAAGTACCTGCATTTCGCGCTCGTGACCGCGAATGCGCGGACGCATGTCTACAACATTCTCGGCATTGAGGATGAATCCGCCTCCGACCCGTATGGCGGTCAGCCATCCCTGGCGAAAGGCGCAAAGAATTTCTACGGCGACGTCGATCTGCTGCAAAGTTACGTTATCAAGTGGAACCGCGCGGACCTGCTCGATAAAATGTGGTCGTTCGGACTCGCCGCCGAACCGGTCAATCGGCCGGGGGAGGCCTGGGATGACAGTCAGGTCGCCCACAACGGAACGATTTGGCGCGAGGCGGATGGCGTGCGCCGCGTCGGATTACCTTATAGGATTTCCGCCAACAACGTCTCGGAACCTCGTCGTCCCCACAAGACCACGGATGACGCACCGCCCCTCAAAAGTCTTCGCATCGTCGATTTCGGGACCTTTGCGGCCGGCCCTCACGCCTCGATGATCCTCAACGATGTTGGCGCCGACGTCATTAAAGTCGAGGCTTTGAGTGGTGATCCGGTCCGTAGTTTCTATCGGCCCTACTCGACGTCCAGCCGCGGCAAGCGAAATCTCGCCATCGACTTGAAAAAGCCAGAGGGCCTCGAAATCGCGCACAAATTGGCTGCCCGGGCCGATATGGTATTTCACAATTTCCGCCCCGGTGTCACCAAGAGACTGGGTATCGATACGGAAGCGCTACTCCGTACGAACCCTTCGCTGATCGTGCTGGAAAATTCCGGTTACGGCGCATCGGGACCAAAATCCCAGAGAGCGGGAATAGACTTTCCGTTGCAGGCATTGTGCGGACACGAGGAACACGCCGCTGGGAAAAGCGGTGAGTTTACCTGCTATATCGTAGCGGCCATCGATTTCGCCGCCGGCATGATTGGGGCGCTTTCCGCTTTGGCGGCGCAGTTCCGCAAGGAACAAACCGGTGACGGCGCGATGATTCAGACCAGCCTACTCGATAGCGCCCTGTTTCTCTTGTCGGAAGTCGTTCAGGCGGCGGATGGCAGCTTCTTTCCGTTGCCGAAACTGAATCACGCGCAAACGGGCCTTCATCCGGCGGAACAGCTTTATAAGGCGCAGGACGGTTGGATCGCGGTCGCCGCCAGGAGCGAAGAAATGGCGGAAAAACTTCTCGTCGCGCTTGGGCTGGACAAGAAGATCATCAAGCGGCGCCGGGAATGGGGAACAACCGAGTCTGAGATCATCGGCCAAGCCGTCGCCAGGCATGACGCTGAATCGGCTCTCGCCCTGCTCCGGACGGCCGAGGTTTGGGCCGTTCCATGCCGCGAGAACGCGAAGGAAATCATCCTCCGCGATCGGCAATTGCGCGAGAGCGGTACGGTGCTGGCGACACAACACCAGCGCTACGGCGAGATTTTGCAGATCGGCAGACTGTTCTCGTTTTCGCGTTCTGCAACCTGCCCCCGAGGCGACACCGCAAATCTCGGCCAGCATAGCCGGGACGTCCTCGCGGAACTCGGCTATTCGGAAGCGGAGATTGCCAAACTATACGCGGACCGCATTGTCGCCGGATAGGGCCAAGAACCAGCACATCAACCGCAATCACGAGACGCATGACGCGCAAAGATAAAGTCCATGACTGACAACTAAGGGATCTTTGACGATGAGTGGTCTGCGGAATATCGGTTGGTCGCTGCCAATACCACAACATACCGTGGCGTTTGGGATACCCATCGCGCACGCACTGATCGACGCCGTGCAGCGTCTCTCGGTACGACGCGTGGCCGTGGTGACGACCAACAGCCTTGCGGGACCGGGCGGACTGGCGGAATCTCTATGCAAAATTCTAGGGTCGAGGTTCCACTCGACGGTAGCCGGCATCCGTCCCCATTCTCCGCGCGAAGGCGTTATTCGGGTGGTGAAGGCGCTGGAAGGTGCAGACGGCGTCGTGACGATCGGCGGCGGATCGGTCTGTGACTCCGTCAAGGCTGCGCGGCTATGTCTGGCAAATGGCATAACGGATGTCGCCGGGATAGACCGCCTCAGGCCACACGGCAAATCCGAGGGCAGCGAACCGGATCCGACGCTCCAACCAACGCTTCCCTTCATTGCTGTTCCGGCGACACTCGCGGCAGGAGAATTCACCTCCGGCGCGGGCATCACCGACGAACGTGGGCCGGTAAAACAAGTGTTTATCTATCCCGGATTAGGCCCGGATATCGTGATCCTCGATCCGGAAATGACCAGAGCGACACCTCCCAGACTGTGGTTTTCGTCTGGGATCAGGGCGTTGGACCATGCGGTGGAGACTTGGTGCTCCACTTCCACGACACCGATTTCCGATGCGTATTCGCTACATGCCGCAAGGCTTCTTATCGTTTCCTTGCACAAAGTGTTCGATGACCCGGACGATATGCAGGCCCGTTTGGACTGTATGAAAGGGGCCTGGCTGTCGATCATCGGGCTCGCGGCCGGAACCAAAACCAGCGTCAAGGCCGGCGCCAGCCACGGTCTTGGCCACGCCCTGGGCGGCACTGCAGGGATGCCTCATGGCGAGACCTCCTGTGTCATGCTTCCGCATGTGCTGCGTTACAATGCTTCAGTAAACGCGGACAGGCAGGCGGTGATCGGTTCCTCAATCGGGGATGCCGCCAAACCGCTGGCGGACATCGTCGAAGGGCTGGTATCGCATCTAGGGTTACCCGGCCGGCTACGCGACGCGGGCGTGCCCGAATCCGTGCTCGAGTCCGTCGCAACGGCCGCTCTCCACGACCCGTTGATGTCCTCCAACCCACGCCCGATCGAGTCAATCACGGAAATTACGCAGCTGCTGAGACAGGCTTGGTGATTTACGAATTCCATAGCGTTGAAAGAGGAGATGTCCATTGGACGAAACTGCACAAGCCAGTCGTCAAACGTCTGAAAAGCGGATTGGCGACATAATTGTCGGCCTCGTCGGCATAGGAGATATGGGCGCCGGCATTGCCGCTGCTGTTTTGCGGCACTATCCGCTGGTCGCAAATGATCTGCGCCAGGAGGCGGTCGATAAGATCGTCGCCAAGGGTGCGCGGAGCGCAGCTTCCCTCGAGGCGCTGGCCGATCAATGCCAGGTTGCGATTGTGGTGGTGGTCACCGATGATCAGGTCAATCAGGTCGTCGGCGAATTTCTCAAACATCCGGGACGGCTGCAAACGATCATCATCAGCAGCACGATCCTGCCGAGCACGGTGGTCGCACTTGAGGCGCAAGCACGAAAAATCGGTCTCGATATCGTCGACGCGCCCGTGTCGGGTGGCGCGGAAAAAGCCGAGAGCGGAATCATTACGATCTTGGTCGGCGGGGAGCAGCGCGCCGTGAAGAAATGTTGGTCGATCCTTCAGGCCTTCGGCAAGGATATATTCCATATCGGCCCGGCGGGAGCGGGCAGCACCGGCAAACTGATTACCAACATGATGAGCGTCGGTACCAATATGTTGCTGCTCGAAGCCATGCAGCTTGGGGATACTTACGGCATCACCGAGGATTCGGTGACCGAGTTCCTGCCGCACACCACGGCCGATTCGCGTGTGGTTCGAACCTGGGGTCGGTATGACAGGATGCGCCGCAGCCACACGCTCGCGGGCACGCCGGCCATGTACGACATCTTCGCCAAGGACATGAAACTTGCCGCCAAGGCCGCAGGGCAGCGCGGCGTCACCCTTCCGATTGTGGCCGCGATGAGCTCGATGATTAAAGAGAAGGCGCAGGCGAGAGATAAGCTTCTGGAGGAACGGGGGACGACCGGAGAGACGCAGCGGTGCCCCGTCTGTACCTTGGAACTTGCCTATGCCTATCGGAAGGCTGGATATCATCCGGAGTGCATGCCGAAGCAATAGAGCGGTGCAAACGGGACGCTACAAAATACTTGGCGCGGTCTATCGACAAAGTTCGAGCTGCCGCAAAAATGGAGGAACCCCATGGGACAACAGTTACAGGGAAAAGTCGCGATTATCACCGGTGCGGCCAGCGGGCCGGTATTTATCACCATCACGTTTGTGGTGTTCGTAGCGCAGGTCTTCTACTCCTTTACAATAAATCGCCTGTTTATTTTTAAGCGCGAGAACCCGCGCAAACTGCACCACGAGTACGCAATGTTCTTTGTGGTCACCGGCTGTACCGCGCTGATTAACCTTTTTGTCATCCACGTGCTGGTCGACCTTGTGGGGCCGCAGTGGGGGCTTGGCGCCCACCTG
>Ga0137409_10003839_pt1 | contig 15886 bp, 19 predicted proteins | sample CZODoug1_16funga_FD_122059 | JGI IMG/M metagenome (GOLD analysis project Ga0137409, IMG submission 122059) | Vadose zone soil fungal communities from Angelo Coast Range Reserve, California, USA - CZODoug1_16fungal (Hybrid Assembly) | ecosystem: Environmental > Terrestrial > Soil > Vadose zone... | reverse complement strand
CGGCCCGGCATTCCTCGGTGAGCTGGGAGCTCATGCTCGGGCGCAATCCCCTGTGGGTGGCGAAACAACATGGTCACAGCATTGCCACCATGCTCTGGGTGTACGCCGCTTGGATCGAAGGGACTTCGGAGACGGACCTCCTCACGCTGCAGGAGGCGATGAACGGGGTCCGACAAAGTTCGCCGGCAGAACCGGCCTCGCCACCGACAGGCTCACTCACAGATTATGGGATCTCGACGTCTCACCCGGGCACGGCGAGCGCCGCCCTCGCGGCAGCGCCAACCCTCCCGCGAACACCCGACGGGCCAACTAGGGTAGATGCGGCCGCAGGGCTGGACCCCGATGCGAACTCCTCGAGGGAATTGGGCACCGGATTGGTCACCGGTCCGAAGGAAGCAACAGGTAAATCATTGAGCTTACGCAAGAAGTCGTGGCGGAGAGGGTGGGATTCGAGGAGAGGCAAATAGAAATCAATAAGTTGCTGAAAAACGTGGAGCTCACCGTCCCCTGGAACCCCCTCGCCTCCCCGCTTTTGGCAGTAGGTTTGGCAGTAGCTCTCACTCAGCGCGGTTGCGCAGTTCGGGCTTCGCGGCGTCCCAGTCGATCGGCTGTTCCTCACCCGTATCGTGGCGCGTGGCGGCTTCCCCGAGCGCCTTCTTGTGCCACGGCGGAGATTCGAGCCGGGCTTCCTCCTGGCTCAGCGATTCCCATAGCTCTTCCATGGCCCGAAGTTTCTTGTCCCAGGACATATTCTCTATAGCCTCGGTTAGGCGGCTTGTAGCTTGTAGGACCGCGCGCCGGGTCGAGACTGGGAGGTCCGCCGCGACGAAGCGTTGGCTGGGGTACAAGTAGTCCTCCCCGGATTCGTCGATAATCCTGAGGTACCCAGTGCGCTCTGCTTTCGCCTCTGGCCGGGCGACGTAGATTTTCAGACGCTCGAGGGAACCTCATAGCCCCCATTGTCGAGACAAATGAATACGCGCTTTTGCTGCTTTTGCCATCGATATACTGTCCTAGATGAATGTCTTGATCTGCATTTCGCGTCCTGCGGTGTCGCTTAAAAATAGGGCCTGTCCGGTTCGAAGAGCGGGATGTGGAAACGGAGTCACGGTTCGTCAATTGCGACACCGCCAGACGAAAGGGGCGGCAACGGTTGAGACGAGCCTACGACCACCTCGCCACATCTCGACTCAATTGAGTATCTCTCCGCTGGTACAAAAGACTACGACATCCATGCACCACGTGTCGTGACACGGCTTCCCGCGCCCGGGTCACCCCAGAGGGCTTATTGGGGCTGCGAGAAATCGAGAAGGATTTTCCCGCCCTTGTGGAGGTGCTCAAGCGCTTCCTTGATTTTGGCAATCGGATAGACCGCGGCCACCGGAACGGTCAGCGCGCCGGAGGCGACGAGGGGAGCTGCCTCGATCTGCGCGGGGAGCACCTTGGAGACATGGTCGTAGTCGCCTAGAAAGAAGCCTTTAACCGTCAGATGCTTCCCGATCAGCTGAAGCTCGTCGATCGCGAGCGGCTGACCGGTGGCGGAGGAATACGTAACAAGCACGCCGCGATCGGATAGCAGTTGAATCAACGTGGCCGTCGCGCTGCCCCCGACGGAGTCGACCGCCAGACGGACTGCTCCCTTGCCGACCGCCTGAGCGGCCTCCGCAACGGAAGCGGGGTCATCCTCGAGGACAATGTCCCCACCAGCCTGTTTGATTTCATCGATGAGTTCCCGCCGCCGAACGAGATTGATGGTCCGAAAGCCCCGCTTCTTCGCGATCGCGATCAATGAGCGTCCGACGCCCGAGTTTGCGCCGTTCTGGACAATCCAATCACCGGGCTTGAGATCAGTGTACTCACTTAAAATCAGCGCGGCCGTGGGCGGGTTACTGGCAAGCTGTGCGAGCTGCAACCGATCACCGCCAGGCAGCGGGAATAGCGCCTTTGCTGGTGCGAGCAGGCGCTCTCTCCATGTAAGGCTTAAGTTTGGCGCCAGAACTCGATCGCCCACTTTGACGTTCTTGACATTTGGGCCGACAGCGGCGACGTGGCCGTAGCCCTCGTTGCCCACGACCGTGGGAGCGACGGGGCCACCGAAATAGCCCCTCATGAAGAGAAGATCATGCTTGTTCAATGGCGCAAGCTCGATCTCGATCAACACCTCGCCCGCACCTGGCGCGCCCGTCTCGGGGATCTCTGCGATACGTAACACCTCGGACGGGTTTCCATAGGCTGAGATTTGGAGGGCACGCATGGGCTCTTTCCTTATAACGATGAGAGAATGAAGTCCGGCATGAGCCGATGGTTAGATACGTGCAAGCGTAAGCAGCACCCAGGCGTCGCCGCCTCCAGCCCACTCGCACCGGACGAGGTCGGCCTACCGTTTCTTTCGCGGTTTGGGAGCCTGTTTCGAACGCTCATCGAGAGATGCGAGTACGTCTCGCTGAACGTTCTCCAGAATCTCCTTAGCGCAAAACTCGCGCTGCATGTGACCGCAGTGCTCGCGACTACTCGTAAGATGAACCGCTTGCCTCGCGTGTACATCGTGCTCCTCCAGAATGAGCAGATCGCTGGAATCGTCCGGGTGGACTCTCCGCTGCAACCATTTTGACGCTAATCGATTCGGAGCGCCAGCGGCTGTGTTTCGGAGCCCTGAATGGCAGCTATGAAGCTCCCCAGTTCAATGTGCGCTTACGCCACCACTAACTTTACATCGATGTTGCCGCGTGTTGCATTGGAGTACGGGCAGACGATGTTGGCTTTCTGCACTAGGGCTTCGACTTGCTCGCGTGGTAAGCCCGGCACACTGATCCTCAACTCGACTTCGATGCCGAAGCCGGTAGGGATCTGGCCGATGCCTACGCTCCCTTCGATTGAGGTCGCAGCCGGCAGGATGACCTTCTGCTGACCGGCGACATACTTCAGGGCGCCTAGGAAACAGGCTGAGTAGCCGGCTGCGAACAACTGCTCGGGGTTGGTACCAGCCTCGCCGGCACCACCCATCTCGCGCGGAACGGTCAACTTCAGATCGAGCACATTGTCGGAAGAGAGCGCGCGACCGTCCCGGCCTCCGGTTGCTTTGGCGTGGGCCCGATACATAACTTTTTCGATGGACATAACTGATGAAACTCCTGAATGGAATGCGTGGCGTTTCTGGGATCATCCGACCCGCCACGACGCCGGATGATCGCACAACCTTTAAATCGTGTATTAGTCGCCACCAAGATTGCGTCGCACCGCATGCCAGTGTGCAAGCCGATCGACGTCACTGTGTGACAATCTGATAGCCACCGGCGCCACTTGGGCGCTCAGCCGCTGCCGTCGTCGTACCACTGTCCAGTTTTATCTTCATATGAGGGCGGTGCGATCTCGTTGGCCGCAGCCTGTGCGGTTGCAGCCGATCTCGCCGCCTTCCGTGCGGCTTCACGAGTCTGGAATTGTTCCGAATATGTACCGTTTGCCTCGAACGCCCAGCCGCCGTCATGCTTCACGACTCTGTAGGTGATTTTGCTCATCTCTTAATCCTCGAACTCCGGATGTCCTTCCGACGCAGTACGACCAGGTTCACGACATGCACCAGCACGGGCTCGTCGTCCTGGTTCAGGGTGGTCGTTCGGAGCTTGATCAGGCCCTGTTCCGGACGCGACCTTGACGGTCGCACCTCGATCACCTCGCACTCGACGCGCAACTCGTCACCGGGGCGCACTGGCCGGGGCCAGCGGCACTCGTCGAGGCCAGCGCCGATGAGGCCGCCAGCCGGCTTGAGTTCGGTCTCAACCAGCAGCCGCATCGTCACGGCAGCGGTGTGCCAACCGCTGGCGGTCAGTCCACCGAAAATCGAGCTGCGCGCCGCCACCTCATCGAGGTGGAAGGGCTGCGGATCGAACTCGGCAGCGAATGCGAGGGCCCGTTCCCCGTCGATGCGCCGCCGCCCTGAACTGAATGTCTGCCCCACCGCAAAATCTTCTAGGTAGCGCTCGCTCAACTGATTCATGATTCAACTCCAGTTTTAGGCGATGGTTTCAAGCGGGAGCGATGAATCCGCTTCGAGCATGCCGCCGTAGTCGCAGCCCACCGCACCCGCACCCATTACCGCGATTTTCATAGTCGGTCACCCCGTCAACACGACTTTGCCAAACGGCCGATCCTCGATCAGATGGCGCAGGGCTTCGCCCGCCTCGCCGAAGGGATAGACCCGCTCGACGATCGGCTTGACGGATCCGCTGACGATCAGCGGGAGGATGTCCCGCCACGCGGCGGCGATCGCGGTCGGTGATTGGGCGAACAGGGAGAAGCCAGCCATCCGCGCGCGTTTCCAGATCAGGTCCGTCACATCGATCGTGGTCTTGCGTCCGGCGGAATAGCCTAGCGTGGTCAGGACACCGCCGAGACCAAGGCTGCTCAGCGCCTCACTGGTCACGGTCCCGCCGATGCTCTCTATGACGATATTGACGCCCTTGTCGGCCGTTATCCGGCGAACGCCCTCAGCGAGGCCTTCTGCGGTTAAGTCGACCACGTCTTCGAAGCCAAGCTCGCGCGCTTTGGCGGCTTTCACCGCGCTGCCAGCGGTCGAAATCACCTTGCCGGCGCCCTGTGCCCGCGCGAGTTGATAGGTCGCGTTGCCGACCGACCCGCCGATCCCCGGAGCCAACACCGTCATGCCTGGCTTGAATTCGGATAGCGTCAGTGTGACCTGCGCCGTCAAATAGGCCACGGGAAGGCTGGCCGCGACGACATCGTCGATCGCGTCCGGCACGAGCGCCAGATGTGCAGGCCTCACCAGCAGCCATTCTTGCCACGCGCCATTCTCACCGACGCCGTAGGGTCCCGTGAACATCACGCGGCTTCCCACCGCGAGCCCGGATTCGCCAGCGTCCTCGATGACGCCGGCGCCCTCATTGCCGAGCACCAGCGGCGCCTTGGCTCGAGGATGTCCACCCCACAGGACCGTGTGATCGAGCGGCGTGACGCCGGCGGCCGTAATGCGGACCAAAACCTTGTCCTTCGCCGGTTGCGGCTTGGCCAACTCGATCTGCTGCAGCCCGCCGTAACCGGAGAACGTCTTTGCTTCAATCGCACGCATTGGTATTGACCTCCTTCGTGTGCTTATTGGGTGTCGAGCCACTTTCGAAGATTCGAGACGGTATCCTCGTAAAACGTCTTGTAGAGGCCGTGCGATACGTAGCCGATGTGCGGCGTTGCCAATACGTTGTCCAGCGTCCGGAATGGGTGCGACGGAGGCAGCGGCTCAATGTCGAATACGTCGACCGCCGCGCCAGCGATTTGCCGATTCTTCAATGCGCCGATCAAAGCCCGCTCGTCGACAATCGGCCCGCGCGACGCATTGATCAATCGGGCCGTCGGCTTCATTCTTCCCAGTTCCGATGAGCCCACCAGGCCGCGCGTACGGTCGCTCAGCACCAAATGAATCGTCAGGATGTCGGCCTGCTCGAACAACTGGTCCTTGGAAACCAGGGTTGCGCCCGCGGCCTTGGAGGCTTCGGGCGTCAAGTTCTGGCTCCAGGCAACCGGGTTCATTCCGAAAGCATTCCCGATCCGCGCGACCTGTGATCCAATCCGCCCAAGGCCCAGGATGCCCAGCGTCTTTCCACGGAGATCCGTGCCTACCGTTTGCTGCCAGCCGCCGACTCGGACGGAGTTGCTCTCCGCCACGATATTTCGCGCAGAGGCCAAGATCAGCGCCCAGGTAAATTCGATCGTTGGGTCCGACCTATACCCCGTATGGACTACTGCGATCCCATGATCGCCGGCAGCGGCGACGTCGATCGCCGCGTTTACAGGTCCCGTCGAGGCGATGAGCTTGAGATTGGGAAGGCGCTCGATGACGATGCGGGGCAGTGGGGTTCGCTCACGCATGACACAGACGATGTCAAAAGGCAGCAACCGCCCGATCACGGCATCTGGGTCGGCAAGGTGGTTCTGAAATACGGCAATATCCGCTCGCTCGCGGATTGCCGACCAATCGGCGCTGTCAAGCGCCACGTTTTGGTAGTCGTCCAGAACGGCGATCTTGTATTTCTTCATGGGCCTCCATCCTGCGGTAGTTGATTCGGGCCTTCGGGTCCAGCGAAGTCAGGTTCCGGTGTAAGTGAATGGAGCCTTCGACTTTTGGTGCCAGCCGCAGCCCACAGGTAGTCAAATCCCAGGGCCAACTCCAGGCCGCCCGACGAGCTAACACCGTGCACCGCCGCGATCGTGGTCTTGAGCAGAGCCTTCAGGTTGGCAACAGTTTGTTTGTCAGGGTTTAACATTTGCCTTCGCTCCACGTTCGAGTGCCAAGAGCAAACCTGCGGATGGGAATTTCTCCTTCATGGCATTGATCAAGCCTTCCGGATCTTTGGCTGTTTTGAGTTCTTCGTTGAACGCAAGCAGGTATCTTTCCGTGAAGTCGACTGCGGTGCTCGCGTCAAGGGCGGCTCCGACTTTGCTGTGTCCAGCAACAACAACCGAAGGCCTTAACTCCCTGACTTTCGTCAACGTGTCCAGCCATTTCGCTCTAGCGTTGCTATCCGCCTCCGCGGTGTAGACGTGAATGTCATCGAACAACACGTCGCCAGCGATGAGGATTCTCTGTCCGGGAATCCAGAGCATGGTGTTTTGGTCGGTGTCGCCTTGTATGTCTTTGATAACCTGTATCCTTGAGCCCTCAAAGTCAATATAGCTGCCGTCGAATTTGCTGATCTCAACAACCTGGGAGCTTGCACCGGAGCCCAAGATCTTTTGCCATTTATCGAGTTTCTCCCGATAGACCTTGTTGATCCGGTCCACCACTGCAGAAGTGCCAATAATCGTGACCCCCGGATACGCCCCCTTAAAGACCTCAAGACCAAGGAAATGATCGGCGTGCTCATGGGTGATGTAGATAATGGATAGCGGCTTTTTTGTCTCTTTGATTTCCTGTAATACTTTTTCGGCGCTGGATTTTGTTAACTGCGCATCGACCAGCATCACTTCATGGTCCCCCTCGACGATGATGGAGTTGACCGAAAACTGATCGTCGGGAGAGGTGAACACTTTGATTGAAATACTGTGCTGACTACTCGCGAATGCAGATGGGCACGAAATTAGCAGTAAGAGACTGATCACTGCTGAACAAACAACAAGGCCTTTCATGCGCATGGTGGACATGGCTACCCCTAAGTCGTGAAGACAGTACTTGGCCTGCTACCCGGTAGCGTTACTATTTCTCGACCCATTGATCGGTGAACGACACTGGCGCCCAGCTATAACCATTCCCCGCCTTGTGCAGGCGGCCCAGACTAGGAAACAACATATGCGGCCCCGCGATCACAATATCTTCGCGCGCGAGCTCAGGCAGCAGTTGATTCCGTGTCGCCGCAGCCGCGGCTGGGTCGATGTCGAAGACCACTGTGACTTTCGGATGCTGCAGCTGGACGCGCTGTGCATGAATGGTGTCGCCCCAAAACAGGATCTTGTGTCCTTTCGACGAAAATTCATAGCCGGTATGTCCGGGGGTATGACCGTGCAGCGGAACAAGTTGCATGCCGTCCACAATCGGCTCGGAGCCACTGAACGTGTGCCACTTGCCGGCCTTGATGTACGGCGCTGCGATGGCCTGCGCGCTCTGGAAAAACGGTTGCGCATCCTTCGGCGCCTTGGCGGCGATTTCCGGCGACAGCCAAAAGTCGCTATCTTCCTTCGCCACGTAGACCTCGGCATTTGGAAAGACGCGCTTCCCGTCCTGAGTGGTAAGACCACCAATGTGATCGGAATGAAGGTGTGTGACCAAAACGAGGTCGACTTCTTCAGGCGTGTAGCCCGCGCTGCGGAGACTGCCCGCCATGCGCCCGAGCGCTCCCCCACCAAACCAGGTGCCGGAGCCCGCGTCGACGAGGATCAGCTGCTTGCCAGTATTGACCAGGAAGCCTGTGTCGGCGGCATCCAGCAGGTGCGGATCTGTGTGCAGCGCCTTGACGACACCCTCTGTCGTCGTCTGTCCCTTAAGCCAGTGCGGATCGAATGAAGGGGTCCCATCCCATAGGGCCGTCACTTCAAGGTCGCCGACCGGTAGGCGGTAGAAGCCCGGCACCTGAGCATGATGCTGGGGTGCGGCAGCCATAGCTGGGTTCGGAATCGCAACAGAAGAGGCCAGGGCCACCAGGACGGCGGCGGCAAAGCGCATTGAATTTCTCTTGAGCACGTTTCTACTCCTACGGTGAGTCAAATCGGAACAGCTGGGTGGCGACATGAACGCTGCCGGTCTCCCACCAGCATTCGGTTAGACATCCAGGAACATCTTGTTGCGCTTGGGTGTCCATCGATCAGACCTGCGCCCGGCCGCCGTCGGCGAACAGTTCGATGCCGGTGACGAAGCTGGAGTCATCGGATGCCAAAAACAGCGCTGCCTTGGCAATCTCATCGGGGTCGGCCATGCGGCCCATAGGGATACTGGACACAATCCTTGCGATGGCGTCCGGAGGTTGCTGATCGACAAGCGGCGTTACGGTCGGACCCGGGCTGAGAACGTTGGAGCGGATGCGACGGTCCTTCAGCTCCAGCGTCCAAGCTCGGACGAAATTTCGGATGGCGGCCTTGGTTGCCCCGTACACCCAGAATGCGGGGGTACCTTTGACGCTTCCTACGGACCCCGTGAGAATGATGGAACCGCCATCGTTCAATAGCGGCAAGGCCTTTTGCACCGTGAAGAGCGCCCCCTTCACGTTGATGTTGAATAGTTTGTCAAAAAATTCCTCGGTGATGCTCCCCAACGGAGAGAATTCGCCAAGGCCGGCATTGGCGAAAACGATATCGAGTCGGCCCTTCTTCCCGATGGTCTCGTAGAGACGATCCAGGTCGGAAAGTTTGGCAACATCTCCCTGGACGCCGGTGACCTTGCTGCCAATCGCCTTCACGGCCTCATCGAGCTCCTTCTGGCGACGGCCGGTGATGAAGACGTACGCGCCTTCTTTAACGAAGAGCTTGGCGGAAGCCAAGCCAATTCCCGTTGTGCCGCCGGTGATGACTGCCACTTTGCCCTGCAACTTACCCATGATTCTTACCGCCCAACGCTCCAACGAATCATTTAGAACCGATCGGTTCATAATGAGCGGAGAGGATGCGGTTGTCAAGCGTTATTGAACTATTCGGTTCGTTAAGGTAATCTGAGCGTATGGCCCGCCCTAGAAATTTCAGCCGCGAAGGAGTACTTGAAAGAGCCCTGCCTGTGTTCTGGAAGCACGGCTTTGCCGACGCCAGCCTGCAGGAACTGGAGAAGGCTACCGGGGTGAACAAATCCGGCCTTTACGCGGAGTTTTCGGGCAAGGAGGAGTTGTTTCTGGAGACCCTGCGTTTCTACGTCGATCGAATGCCGCAGCTCGCGTTGCTCATGGTCGAGCCCCTAGGCTGGGACAACATTGAGCAGTTTTTGAAGCTCGGCCCGCGCAATACCGAGGGCCAAAAAGGGTGTTTCGCCATCAGTTCGATGCGGGAGCTTGCCATCCTGCCACCCGCGGCGATCGAGATTCTGGGACGCAGCCGAGTGCAACTAAAGCAACTCATCGCCAAGAATATCGAGGCGGAAGAGCCGAAGTTGGCTGTAGATGAGTTGGCTGGTATGGTCATGACGTTCTTTGCGGGCCTGAGTGTGGAGCAGAACCTTAAATCGACCCGAGCCGCCACCGGACGCAAGGTTGACAGTCTGATGCAGGTCCTGCGCAGCCTCTAGCCTCAAGTTCCCGGCCCCTTCGTCGTTCAAGTCGTTTATGGCCAAATCTAAATTTTGTTTAGTTGCGGTTTTATTTCTGCAAGGAATGTCGCGCTCGGTGCAACAGCGCCGGCACTCCGCCGCTCTTGTTCGCCTCTCAATTGGGTTCATGGCTCGTCCTTGCAATCAACTGGGCCTGCGTCGAGACGCGCGCAATCAACTCATCCAGCCGAGCTAGGAATAGCTTCAGGACGGGAGAGTTGTTCGTTTGTTTATAACCGACGGCGAGGTCAATTGTCGGAACATCGCCGGCAAGCGGGCGGCTGACGACCGACCAGGGCATCAGATTTTCCACATACGCTGGGATCAGCGTCATGCCTCGCATTGACGCCACAAGCGACATGACCATCGCAGGGTTATCCGCGCCTTGTGTTGGTGCGATCTGGACACCTGAGCGCTTGAGATAATCATCAATCACCCCGCGCAACACCTTAGCCTTGTTTACCATCGCGATGAAGGGCTGACCGACAAGTTGCTGTGGGTGGATTGCGTCAAAGGTCGTCAGGGGATGGTCGCTGGGCATTAAGACGACGAGTGGTTCCTGGCCCACGACTTGGTAGGTGAGATCGAAATCCGGATCGGCACGCAGGAATGCCAGATCCAAGCTGCCTCGTTCGAGTCCTTTGGCAAGGTCCGGCGAATAGTCGCTGGAGACAGTAACATCCACTGTCGGTAGCTCACCACGAAGAATGTGCATGGCTTCTGGTAGCCAGGTCATTTCCATCCCAGTGAGGAAGCCCAGTGCAAACTTCCGTTTGGCCGGTTGTGCCGCACGGCGGGCTGCCTCAACTGCAGCGTCCACCTGGGTCAACGCCAACCGCGCGTGGTCGATGAAAGCGCGGCCGGCGGCTGTCAACTCCACGCCCCGCGCGCCACGACTCAATAGCTCGACCCCAACCTGATCCTCGAGGTCGCGGATCTGCCGGCTGAGAGAGGGCTGTGAAGTATGCAGGCGCCGCTCGGCCGCCAACGTCAGGCTGCCGGTCTCGGCGACCGCCATGAAATATCGAAGATGCCGTAGCTCCATCGTTCACCACCCATGCTCATGAGGTATGCCCACCCGCTTATTAAGTCTTTTTCAATCTTTCCGTGAACCACTAAATTTCATCGCATGCGAGTGTTATGGGAAGCCCATCAGATATTTCAAGGTGCCGCCCGTTAGCCACCCATACGTTCCAGTAATACCTCACAGGAGTAAATCATGAGCAATCCCGTTATCCTCATTACTGGTGCCCTGACCGGCATCGGTCGCGCAACCGCCTTGGCATTTGCCAAGATCGGCGCTCGTCTCGTTGTTAGCGGTCGCCGTCCGGCCGAAGGTAAGGCCCTCGAAGTCGAACTGCAGCGGCTCGGCGCGGAGGCCGTTTTCGTGCAGGCCGACGTACGGCACGACGAAGAAGTCGGGCGTCTCATCGACCAAGCAGTGGCCCGATTCGGCCGCCTCGATGCAGCCGTCAACGTCGCCGGCACCGAAGGGCAGCCTGGCCTCATCGTCAATCAGACCGCCGAGACCTACGCAGCCACCTTCGACACCAACGTCCTCGGCACCTTGCTCAGCCTCAAGCACGAGATGCGCGTGATGACCGCTCAGAAGAGCGGCAGCATCATCAATATCTCGTCGACCTATGGCCATGAAGGGGCCGCCTACGCCTCGGTCTATTCTGCCAGCAAGCACGCCGTCGAGGGCTTCACCAAGTCGGCCGCGCTGGAAGCGGCCTCGAGCGGCGTTCGCGTCAATGCGGTGGCGCCGGGGCCGACCGACACCGGGATGCTCGATCGCTTCACGGGAACTCCCGAGAACAAGGCCGCGTTGGTCTCCGGCGTGCCCTTGGGCCGGGTCGGTAAACCTGCGGATATCGCGCAAATGATTGCGTTCCTGGCTTCGGACGCTGCGTCCTTCGTGACCGGGCAGATCGTCTCTGTCGATGGCGGCAAGTCCGCCGGCTGATGCCGTCGCTCACCCAATCAACATTCAATCAGGAACAACATGACCACTCAAAGCAATCTTCCGGGCAAGACGGCGCTGGTCACCGGTGGCTCCCGCGGCATCGGCCGCGCGACCGCTCTGGCACTCGCGCAGGCCGGTGCTCAGGTAATCGTTCACTACGGCAGCGCCGAGATGGAAGCGGCGGCCGTCGTTGCCGAGATTCGCAATGCCGGCGGCAAAGCCGAAAAAGTCGCCGCCGATCTACGGGCGGCGGATGGACCTCACCTGCTAGCCGATCGTGTGCGCGCCATCATTGGTGACCGCCTGGACATTCTCGTCGCGAACGCGGGAATCGCCAAGGCGGCTCCCATCGCGGAGACCAAGGTCGAGGATTTCGATGCGCTATTCGCAGTCAACGTGCGCGCGCCGTACTTTTTGGTGCAGCAACTGTTGCCTGTCATGTGCAAGGGCAGCAGCGTGATTCTGCTCTCCTCGCTCGCGGCACACGCCGCAGTCGGCGACTTGTCCGCGTACTCGGCCACCAAGGGCGCTATCGACACGTTGGTAAAGCATTTTGCGTCCGCCCTTGGCGAACGGGGCATCCGCGTGAATGCGGTTGCCCCGGGCGTGGTACCGACCGAGATGTCGAACTTCACGAAGACTGACGCGGGACGGGATTACACCCTGGGGATGCAGGCACTCAAACGCCTCGCGACACCCGAAGAGATCGCCGCTGCGATCACCTTCCTCGCGTCCGACCAGGCCCGGTGGATCACAGGCGACACGCTGCGCGTCGACGGCGGTTCGAAGCTGTAGACCCGAGAAATCATTTTTCATTCGGATATTTGGAGAAACCACATGAACGACAACACCCTCAAACTGTATCAATCGGCGGGCTCACCCAATTCGCGGCGGGTGCGCATCTTCCTCGCTGAGAAGGGTCTAGAAATTCCCTTGATTCCCGTCGACCTTGGGAAGGGCGAGCAGCATAGCGATGCCTATCGCGCGATCAATCCGCGTCGCGTCGTCCCCACTTTGGTGCTTGAGGACGGCACCTCAATCGGCGAAGTGCCGGCTATTCTGCGCTACATCGAGGAAATCCATCCGCAGAAGCCGCTCCATGGCGAAACGGCCAAGGAACGTGCGCTGACAGCGATGTGGGAGCGACGCGTCGAGCAAGAGGGATTTGCATCGGTCATGGAGGCCATTCGCAATACAGCGCCGGGCCTTAAAGGCCGCGCGATCGCCGGTCCCCACGACTATGATCAGATCCCAGCCTTAGCCGACCGCAGCAAACAGCGGGTGAAGAATTTCTTCGCCGATCTTGACGCACGCCTTCAAGCGGTACCGTTCGTGGCGGGCGAGCATTTCTCAATCGCCGATATCACCGCGTTGGTGACCGTTGATTTCGCCGCGAAGGCGATCAATGTTCCGTTGCCTGATGAGCACGCAGCAGTGAGGCGATGGTACGAATTGGTATCGAAGCGTCCGAGCGCATCGGCCTAGCCTGCGAGGCTGAAGACAATCGCTGGCGAATATGCCCATCTCGCCGTATCACGCGATGGGCATCATTTTGCGGTAAACGATGAAAATAAGATCTATGTGTTTGAGCTGCAGTAGTCGGTTGCAGGGCGGGTGGGATTCGGTTCCAGCAAGCGTCAGTCGCGGAGTCTGTTCGGGGTCGATACCGGGCCTACAGGCATAGCCGGCAGAAGTCTTCCAAGAGCGGGCAGTGAATGTGCCGAACTGATTGCCACTTAGCTGTCGTTGGTCGCTTACGGTAGGCTAACCAGGCGGAGAATCAAATTGACGACGGCAGCTTTCCCATTTCTGACCTGTATTGGACAACTAGTCGTGAGGACTCATTGGCGGTCGCCGCCGTGGCCATAGGCTCCAGCCGGCCCAACACCGTTCATCGGCACAGCTTCGATACTTGCCCGATAGCTGCCGATCGCCGGGATCAGGGTGACGCGCGCGAATTCGCCGTTGTTGCGACGCACGCGAGCTCCGCCACAACAAGTTGGAATCTGAGATTTTGGAGGGGTATGCTCGCGACAAAAACCCAACGGCGCTAGATCGCTTAACTGAATGCGACATACCGGGGAGGAATCTGACATGGCTATCAACGAAACGAAACTCAATGAGTTTCTGGGCAAGGCAGTGGGTGATCTCGGCGCTGCGATGAGCGCCGCATTGATGCTGGTTGGAGATCGGCTCGGCTTATACAAGGAACTCGCCAAGGGTCCCGTTACATCCTCGAACCTGGCACAGCAAACGGGCACGAACGAGCGATACGTTCGCGAGTGGCTGGGTAATCAGGGCGCCGGCGGATATGTGCAGTTTAACCCGCAGAAGAATGAGTGGTCCCTCAGCCCAGAACAGGCCCTTTGCCTCGCGGATCCCAACGGGCCGGTCGATGTGCCTGGCGCTTACAACATTGTCGAAGCCACTTTTCACGCCTTAGATCGCACGCTCGACAATTTCCGGACAGGAAAGGGCATGGAATGGGGCGAGCACCATACTTGTCTCTTTCATGGAACAGAGCGCTTCTTCCGCGCCGGCTATAACGCCAATCTCATCACGTCGTGGCTTCCGGCTCTACACGGGGTCGTTGAAAAACTCACAGCTGGAGCAAAAGTAGCTGATGTCGGCTGCGGTCATGGAGCCAGCGCGGTTCTGATGGCCAAAACGTATCCAAACTCAAAAATCATCGGATACGATTACCATGCCGATTCCATTCGAACGGCCCGCGACAGAGCCGCCGCCGCAGGCGTAACGAACGTGGAGTTTGAAGTGGCGGATGCGGTGAGTTACCGCGGCGAGTCATTTGATCTTATCGCATTCTTTGATTGCCTTCACGACATGGGAGATCCCGTTGGAGTGTCGCGCCACGCGCGACGCGCGCTGAAGGACGACGGGACGATGATGCTCGTCGAGCCCTTCGCCAACGACAACCTTCAAGACAATCTGAATCCCGTGGGTCGAGTGATGTACGGAGCGTCGTCGCAGATCTGCGTGCCGGTGTCGCTTGCGCGCAATGGCCCTGCACTTGGTGCTCAGGCGGGCGAGCGTAAATTACGTGAGGTGGTTGTGACCGGCGGTGGCTTTGGTCGATTTAGGCGCGCCACCGAGACCCCATTCAATCTGGTGCTCGAAGCGCGCCCATAGATCGGTCGCAGATCAAGTTCCGAATTGAGCCGTCAGCTGCGCAATCTAAGTTTCGCTGCGGCACTGAATCTCGCGCCAACCATCCGCGGGCGTTCCGTCGCGGCAATCAGGCCATTCTGGCCAGGTGATTTTGTCTCACGGCGAAATCATAAACGACGGGATCGGTCGCCCAGCCGCCTTCAGCCAATTCGCCATGGCGCTGATAACTGAGCGCACAGCCGGTCGATGCGTCAGGCGGTCGCGCCACTCGAGAAGCTTCGGAGTGGCGCCCGTAACGGGCGCACCTTGACGCTCGCCGAAGAGTGCCGCCATATAGAAGGCGATGTCGGCAAACGAATAGTTACCCGCAAGCCACTGACTATTAGTCAACAGGCTTTCCATTTCAGCGTAGTAACCCGTGGCCGCTTCAATGCTCGCTACCGCGGCTGCATCGCCCATGCTCTTCTGCAGACTCATTAGGCGGATGACGTGAGGGAAATACACTTCATCGGACTGAAGCTCTAGTTGACGCGCACGTGCTCGGCTTTCAAGGTCGCGCGGCCATAGCGGTGGCGTCGGTTGTAGGTCCTCCAGGTACTCGAAAATCTGAGTTGAATCGAATATTTCGAGATCGCCGTGTATTAGCACGGGTACTTGTCGTTTAGGGTTAATGCGCAACACCTCGGGATTCTTCGGGCTATAACCGAGTTGGGAGTCGTACGCGACCATCACCAAGTCAAAGTCCAAACCCTTCTCCAATGCGGCGATTTGTGCCTTGGCGCCAAACATACTGAGCGGGCCGGAGTAGAGCGTGATGCGCGGAAGCTGCGTATGCATGAAATTAATCGTCCAAGAGGCAGCGTTGTCGCCGCCTCAAACCGGTAAAATCCTTTGCATGTGATCTTAAAATGGCCGATCCCAGCAAGGCCTATGATGCCGGAAAGCGGCTACTCATGTTTAGCAACTTCGGGTCGAGGCTAGTAACTGGCCGCATCGGACAACTGCCGACCCAACTGCGGACACCTCTGAGCGACAGGCGAAGGGGAATCCGGGCAATGCATCACAAG
>Ga0137409_10003838_pt1 | contig 15887 bp, 18 predicted proteins | sample CZODoug1_16funga_FD_122059 | JGI IMG/M metagenome (GOLD analysis project Ga0137409, IMG submission 122059) | Vadose zone soil fungal communities from Angelo Coast Range Reserve, California, USA - CZODoug1_16fungal (Hybrid Assembly) | ecosystem: Environmental > Terrestrial > Soil > Vadose zone... | reverse complement strand
GTCGTGCCCGGCGCCGATGCGGCGGCCGTCCAGGTCCTCGGCGTGCCGATCGGCGCCACGGGCCGGTATCCGTACGGCCAGCAGGACGCGACCGACGAGGGCGAGCTTGCGGCGGCGATGGCCGCGGATCCCAAAAACGGCGTCGTCCGGATCGAATTCGGGAAGCCGGTCGCCTGGCTCAGTCTGCCGGCGAAGGCGGCGCGGGAATTCGCGGCGCTCCTGGTGAGCAAGGCCGACGAACTCGAAAAGAAAATGTCATGACTGACGACGAAAAAACCGTGGCCGCAATGGGCGCCGAACTCACCGTCCATCCGCCGATCGAGATCGTGTTGACCGCCACGGGCGCCTTGCACCTGGTGGGCATCCTCCAACTCACGTTGCGGCATCCGCTGATCGGCACGAGTACGCGCGCCACGGCCATCGCGATCATTGAACAATGCCGCACGTACTTCGCCGATGCGCCGGCCACGTTGAAAGTCATTCAGCGCGGCGACGATCTGAGCCAGGATCGGCCGTGGCACAGCGGGCCGGAGTCGTGACGTGCGCGCTGCACGGGATCGCGCCGTGTCCGCTCTGCGATGGACCGCTCACGCGCGAGCAGATCGCGGCGCATCCGCATAGCTACGCGTGTCTGGACTGCCGGCGCGAATCGTCGGTGGAGGATGTCACGGAGAGCGGCGGCCATTGCGCCGCGTGCGGTTCGACGAACGTGATCGCGCTGGCGCCGCACCGGCCGGTCCCGCCAGGGCGCCGCGCGAGCCGCTTCAACATGGCGGTCGATCGCGATGGGACGCCGCTCCCGTTCAGCCCGGACGAAGTGCATCAGATTTCCGAGAAGGCGTTGGAGGACGGGCACGTCATGGCCGCCGTGATCCGACTGCCGACCGGCGATTTGTCCGTCCAGGTATTCGGGCCGCCGTCGCAAGAGTTAGTCGACATTCTCGAACAGACGGCCAAGGCGTACAAGCGCGTCCTGAAAGGGCAATGACCGCCTCGCACCTGGTGTTGCACGAGGAACCGTGTCGCACATGCGGACAGCCGCTTTGGTTCGTCCGCGAGCCCGATACCACCTGGACCGTGCATCACTATGGGTGTCCGATCGCCGTGTTCACGCTGATCGTCAGCCAACCCCGATTCTCGGCCAGGCTTGATTCACTGCCGGTACAGGCGTAGGCTGGCCTTCGCTTTACCCCGACAAGTACTTCCGCCCGTGTAACACCCCGCCCGCGTACCACCCCGACCGCGCCGCGTTCGACCGCGTTCCAGGGAGGCCCCATGTTCATCAATGCGGCGGTGTATCAACGGCTCGTGGCCGATCTGCAAGCGCTCACGGACACGCTGGCGGAGGAACGGCATCGCCACGACGTCCTGAGCGGCCAAGACGCCGATCAACTCGCCGCGGTGCGCCAGGAACTCGGCACCGAACGCGGCCGGCGGGAAATTCTCAGCCAACAGAACGCCGTGCAGAAGTCCTTTCTCGACTTCCTGTGCTCGCGCGTCAATCAGTTGGAGATCGAACGCGTCCTGTTGCTCCGCCAGATCACGAATCTCGATCTGCCGGCGCCGGTGTTGCGGCCGACGTCGCCAGAGGCGGCGCCGCCGGATCCGGCCGCGGGCCTCTCGGACCTGTCGATCTTCGAGGACGATCCCCGCCACGCGCCGGCCGGCTGGCATAACGACGGCACCGTCAACTACGGCAAGCCGCCGACCGGCGGCATGACGTCATGATGCCCTTACCGCCGACCGGCGCCGGAGGCGGGCCGCCCGCGGCGCCGCCGGCCGCCGCCGCGCCGGTCACGGGCGCCCCCGCCATCGTCCAGACCGATCAGCGCATGGACGATGCGAAATACCTGGAACTGTTCGGCCGGTGCAAGCGCGAGGCCTTCAGCGACCGCTGGCGGTTCGAGCGCGTGTGGACCCGCAATCTGCACTACGTGAACATGCGCCAATGGCTCGGCCAGTACGATCAGGCAAACGGCTGGCGCGATGCGCGCGTCGCCCGCGGCGTGCCGAAGCCGGTCACGAGTAAACCGAAAGAGGCGGTCCAGTCGCTTCGCTCGATGTTTACCACGACCGTGCCAAGCGTCGACGTCCGGCCGTTGCGCAATGACGTCAAGTCGGTGACGACGGCGACGACGGCCGGCAAGCTCGCGCCGGTGCTCTACGGCCTGAACGACATGCCGGAGACGTTGCACGAGGGTGATTTTTGGTTCATCGTCCTGGGGAACGTCGTCTACCATGTGTCGTTCGACGACAACGGCCAGTACTTCGCGATTCCGTACGAGCACTGCGCGAAGTGCGGGCTCGACATCACGAGCGACGTGATCGCCAAGGCCGGCCAGGCGTGCCCACGGTGTAAAACGCCGGCCGCCGGCAACTTCACGCCGACGATCGACCCGGCGACCAACAAACCCAAGATCCACTACGAAGCGCAAGGCCAGACGGTGACGACGGCGTTGTCGATGCTCGAAATTGCGTTTCCGATGATGCGCGCCCGGTGGAAGGACGTCGATTTCCTGATCCGCCTCCGCTGGCGGACCAAGCGGTACTACGAGACACATCCAGAACTCGCGCCGTATCTCTCGCGGATCCAATTCTCGAAAAACTCCAGCGAACGATCGCTCCAGATTTTTCAGGCGTTGCCGTTCCAGACCGAGATCAATCCGATCAGTTCGGGGACGTCCGGGAGCGGTGAGGAAGAAGGCGTCGCCGAGTACGAATTATGGATGCGGCCGACGCCGGACCATCCCGAAGGCCTCGTCTTGCGCGTGGCCGGCGATGGCAGTCCGATCGTGCTGCACCTGGAGGAGTCGGAGGGGATCCCCGGCCCGCTGCCGTACCACGAGGCCACAGGCAATCCGCGCTGGACGTTCCACCACGCCGGCTACGAACAGGTCGGCGGACGCGTGATCGCGTCCAGTGCGCTCGATCCCGTGATCCAGAAATTCGATCAATTGAACCGCCTCGATTCGATTGTCGAAATGATGATGACGCGCATGGCCATCCCGCAGATCTTGAAGCCGAAAGGTCAAGAGGTGCTGTGGATGGGCGATTCGCCCGCGATGCCCGGCCTCGTGGCCGAATACACGCCGGCCCCCGGCGGCGGCAAACCGGAATTGTGGAAAGGCACCGAACCGCCGCGCTATTGGGCCGTGCTGCGCGAACAGATCGTGCAGGAGATCGATGCGGCGCTCGGCGTGAGCGACATCCTCAAAGGCAAGCAACCGACCGGCGTCGACGCCTTCTCGGCGATGCAACTGTTAGTCGAAGCCGGCGAGGCCCGATTCGCGAGCGCGTTCCAATCACGGGCGAATTGTTACCGCGACATCAGCCGATCGCAGATGGAGATCGAGCGCGAATATGGTCCCAAGACCCGCACCGCGTCCGTGCTCAGTGAAAGCGGATCCTATGCCTTCGAGACGTACCAGAAGGCGGATCTCGATGGCGAAGTGCAATTCGATGTCGCGTCCGGTTCGACCAAACCGAAAACGGCGTTGGGTGAACGCGCCTCGATCGAGCATCTGAAGCAACTCGGCGGCGTCGATCTCCGCGATCCCGATACCGCGTACGCCGTCTATCAGAAACTCGGCCAGACGGAATTGATCCCCTCGCGCGACAAGCAACACCAATGCGCGTTGCAGAATCAGGACGCGTTCGTCAAATGGATCCGCGGCGCGCAAGTCGCGAAGTACCTGCCCCCGCCGACGCCGCCGGTTGTGCCGGGCCAACCGCCGCCGGTGGTGACGCCGCCGCTCGATCCGGAAACCGATCGCACGTATCCCTTCAGACTGCTCCCGTGGTACGACGCGGAGATCCATCGCATCGAGCTTGTGAAGTGGGCCGTGTCGGATCTGATGATCGAATTGTTCGCGTCGCTCCGGGAGGCCGAGTACTTCGTCGGTCGCTACCTGGCGCAACTCGAAGGCCGGATCGCGGAGAAGCAGAAACAGCCGCCCGAACCGATCAAAACGAGTATCGCGCTCAACGGCCAGGATCTCAACGATCCGCAAGTGCGCGTCGCGTTCGATCGCGCGCAACAGTTGCCGCCGCCGGCCTCGCCGACCGCGGTCGGCGAACCGACGCCGCCGCAAGGCGCCGGGATGGCGGCGCGCAACTCGAATCAGAATTCGGCGCCCGTGGGGAACACCGCCCAACCCGGCTCGCCCGCGTTGGTGACGCACTGATGGCAAAACTGCCGATGGGTCCGGGCGGGCGGAACTGCCTCGGCGCCTGGCGCTGCGCGACAAATCCCGCCGCCGCGGCGCGGGCGTTGCTCGGCTCGCCCGACCCATCGTCGGGATCTCACCGATCGGTGACGGATGCGAGCCAGGTAGAGCTTGCAATCGGTTCAGGTACAGGCGTAGGCTGAGCGACCAAAGCGAGTTCTGCAAGTGCTCTACTGCGAAAAGTGCTCCCCTCGTGTAACACCACTCCCCGTGTAACACCCTCGACTCGACGCGCGTGTACCACCTTGAGGACTGTTTATGTTCAACAGATACCTTTCGTGTTCTATTGGATCGGTCATTAGTGGCCTCTTGTGGGCCGCCGATGGCGCCGCCGGCAGCGGCGGCAGTGAACCGCCCGCCGGCACGCAACCCCCCGCCGGCACGCAACCGCCCGCTGGCACGCAACCGCCCGCCGGTACCCAACCGCCCGCCGGCACGCAACCGCCGGCTGGCACGCAACCGCCGGCCGGTCAGTTCACCTACACCGAAGATCGATCGAAGTGGGTTCCGGCTGACCAACACAAAAAAGCGGAAGCGCTGATCAATCGCACGGCCGGCGAAGTCGAAAAACTCCGGAACGATCTCAAGGAGCGCGACAAACGCATCGCCGCCCTGGCCGGCATCACCACGCCGACCGCGGAGGAGACGGAGGCCGAGAAGGTCGCCGCCGCGTTCTATTCGCTCCCGCAGTTCGCGCACCTGAAGGGGATCACGCCAGAGTTTCTCGAACAGGTGAAGCGCTTCGTCGACCAAGGCGAGACGCTGACCGAAGCGCGCGATCACGTCTACAACCAGCAAGCGGATCGCTTCCTGGGATCGCTCGATGCGGCCTTCGCGACGGAGATCGGATCCCCGACGCTCACCGCCGGCCAGCAAAAAAAGCTGCGCGCGGCGTTCGGCGCGTCGATGCCAGATGCCCGGCAGGATCCGGAGGGGTTTGCGGCCTTCAAGAAACGCTATGACAGCGGCGATGAGTCGCTGATTTCAGAATTCGTGACGGAGTACGTCGCCGACATGCTCGAACCCGCTCGGCGGCAAGCGACCATCCCGCTCGCACAACGGCGCCCGGTCCCGCGTGGCGGTCCCTCGTCAGCCGTCGTGCAGAACAAACAAAAACCCGATTACTCCAAGATGTCCGTGCAGGAAATGCTCGAATCGGCCGAAAAGGACGCGGAAGCGATCGGCCGATGACGACGCGTGTTTCCTCTCTCGGGCACCTGGGGCGAGGAACACGCCAATGCAGTCGTTCTATTTCACGGGCATTCGCAAGGTCGGCGATTTTCTCGCCCGCCTGACCGCCTCACCGGACGGCCTGTTGTGGGCCGGTCCCGGATCCGACTCCGCCACGGAGGACGGCCTTCTCAAAAATACGTACGAGGACGTGATCGCGGAAGGGGTGTTGAAAAAGTTTCAACTCCGCGACGCGTTCAAACTCAAAGATTCGCCGTGGGACGGCGGACGCGGCAAGGAATGGTCCGCGCACGTCGAACGCAACAACTCGCCGATGGCCGTGGGATCCGATTCGGCGATCCCCGTCGCCGACAATCAGAAGTACATCACCGGGTTCATCAGCCAGAAAAAGATCATGGCACGGTGGCGCGTGACCAACGAACAACTCGACGACACGCAGTCGCGCGAGGGTTCGTATCGCTCCTCACGCACCGAGAACATGGAGCGATTGATCGACGATATTTCCTACCGAGAAGAATTCTATCTCGGCACCGATGGCCGTGGCGTGTTCGGCATCGTCGATGCGACGACGGCCGCCAACGTGCTCGAACTGAATTCGCCGGGCAACATCTCGTCGGCCGGCGTGCCGATTACGTCGGCGTTCGGCAACCGCTACATGAAAAAGGGCATGGCGGTGGCGGCGATCAATCCGAGCAACGGCCAGATTCGCGCGAACACGCCGAAGATCACCGCGGTCAATAGCGACGGGACCGACGTCACGCTCGCGGCGGCGCCGGGCTGGACGACGGGCGACTTCGTCGTCCAGGCGGCCAACAACCAGGTCGCCGACGTCGTCGATACGGCGTACGAAAAAGCGCCGTGGGGGCTGACCGCGCTGATCGACGACGGCACGTACCGGCAGAACTACTACGGCGTCGACCGCGGGCTGTGGACGAACTATCAGTCGTACGTGTCGGCGAACACGGGCGCGCTGTCGTTCGATCTGTTGCAGCGCGTCTCCGACATCGTCAACCAAAAACTCGACGGCGAAGTCGATGCGATCTGGTCGCATCACTCGGTACGTCGTGTGTACATCCTCTTGACGCAAGCCGATCGCCGGTACGCGGACGCGGCCAGCCGGCGCAATCCGGACGGCGGCACAGCCGCATTTCAGCAAGAGGATCTGACGATGGGCGCGGTTGCCTACAAAGCGATCCGCACGCTCGGCCTCCGTCAAATGTTCCTCGTGGACACCAAGGGCGGCGACTTCGTCCGCTACACGAGTGAAAAAGGGAAGTGGGTATCGGGATCGAGCGGCGAGATCCTGGTGCGCGACGGCACGGGCATCAACGCGCGTCATGCGTGGGAGGCCTGGTATTATAAAAGATACCAACTGTTCTGCCGCAACCCTGGCAAGTGCGCGCGTCTCGACGCCCTGACCGGAATGACCTTCGTGGTGGTCCGCGGCGAGTGAATCAAAATGCGAAAAGCGAGTCAAGGCAACGCGTCGGCGATAGCCACACTGAGACGTGAAGATGTCGCGTACTTGGCGGGGTTTTTCGACGGCGAGGGATCCGTAACCATCAATCGTATGAAGCGCGCTGACGGTCGCAGCAAGACTGACAGTTACACGCTGCACGCGGTGATTGGCAACACGGATCCGACCGTTCTGGTGTGGGCGCAATCGCTGTTCGGCGGTTATCTCATTCCGCGTGAACCGCGAAACAAGCGCCATCGATCCTCGGTGCAATGGATGCTTCAAAACCAGTGGGCCTTGCGGTTCCTGGAAACGATTCGGCCATACGTCCGCATGAAAACGACCGTCGTCGATGTGGCGATCAATTTTCAACGCGCGATGAGAAAGCATGGTCCGAAGCGCACGCCGCCTGAAGTGATCGCATGGCGTGAGGAGCAGCGCGACACCATTCGACTGATGAACGGTCGCCACAAGAGAACGGACGATCCGCCGACGATTCGCGTTTCGCAGGAAGTTCATTGAAGTTCGTCGGAGTCCTGACCGGCCGTCGTTTCAACAGGGAATCCTCGGTTCATCCCTTGGCCCGCGATTCACCGAGCGAACGGCCTCCGGTCAGGCTCCGGCGGAAGAAAAGGACAGTAGGACATGGCGCATTTCGGCGATAACGTCACGCTCGTTAATCGGACGGCCGGCACGACTCTGGTCGCAACCTGGGATGGGATGCACTACCACTTCGAGCCCGGTGAGCATCCGAACGTCCCGCGCGAGATCGCGGTCGCCGCCTACAAACAAAATCCGATTCACGGCACAGAGGATCCGCTCGGCGATCCGGACATCATCCAATCGCTGTTCGGCATCGTCGGCGCCCGCCAGCCGTTCGGCAACGTGACGCCGATCGAACAGAGCCAGGCCGGCGAACGGCTCAACCGCTCGATGGTCATGGGGCTCGGCGCCGCGGTGACGCCGATGAATGCCGGCGGCCCGACCTACTTCGACGCCAAGATGGGGACCGAGAAGGTCAATCTCCAGGACGACGCCGACGCGGGCGCCGCGGCGGTATCTGAGGCGCCGCCGCCGACGCCGGCCGCGCCGTCACGATCGCGTGGACGGTGAGCCATGCGCGAGGTAGGGGAGATCTACATTCCGGACCTGAACCCCTTCAACCTGGAAGCGCCGCCGCTCTGGTGGCAACAAGGCTTGTGGGCGTTCGACAATGACATCCGGATCCTGCCTGGCCGAAAAAAACCCGTGTTCCACCTGGCGCGGCTGAAGAAGTACAGCAAGGGACTGACCGGCGCCGCGATCGTCGACGATCAAAACGATACGGCCATGTTCGTGCGCTATGACCTGGTCCCTGTGACCTGGATCGCGAGCACGGAAGGCTGGAGCGAAGGATTCTTGCAGTACATCGTCGGCGAATTGATCGAGCGCGATACGTGGGCGATCGAGGGACAACCGCTCACCGAAGATCTGATGCGTAAGGCCATGTTTGAAGGCGGCAGTAAGTACGGCAAAGCGCTCGACCAACGCGACGCCGACGAGCGCGCCAAGATCGATCGCGATGTGCGCGAGGACGTGTACCACGCGACGGGTGAGGCGTGGCGGTCGCTCCAGGCCCGCACCGGCGAACGCATCCTGAACGCCGGCCGGCCAGATCTGCCGCACGAGGAAACGACCGTTGACGGCGGCTTGCCCGCTGAAGGAACTCCATCATGAATTGGAAGCATGTTTTCACGCAGTCTCCCGATGGCCTCTTGCACGCCGTGTTGCCGGCGTTGCCGGCGGTCGAAGCCGAAGCGCTCACCTGGCAACGTGTCGACATCGCCCTGGCTGGCGCGACGCCGGGCGCCGTCAACGCGTTCAACGGGCTCAAGCGCTGGATCGCGCAGCAGAAGGCCGCGCCCGATCTGCGCTTTACGCCGTTGGGCAACAACGCCGTCGCGCCGTACGGCCTCATCACCGCGGCCAACGGCGGCCAGTACGGCGCGACCACAACCGGCCGGCTCTACGCGCTCTACATCCGCAAGACGGCCGCACCAGGATCCGCGCTCGCGTCGTACCTGAAGCTGTTCGACGAAGGCACCGACGCCGCGATTGCGGGCCTGACCGCCAACAGCCGGCTCGTGATCCCGCTCGGCGCGGTCAGCAGCGGCGCACCAGGCACGCTCTACGAGGGGATCTACATCTCCCCGAACGGCTTCCCGCTGGCCGCCGGCCTCCGCCTCGCGCTCGTGACCACGTCGGACGGGTTCGCGATCTCGGCGCAAGCGGACGGCGGCGATGGATTCGCGCTCACCACGCCCTAACGACGTTTTTCTACCGGCCTGTATAAATTCTACAGGCCGGTATAAATCCAACGCCTGAACAGGGGGCGTCCCCCGCGATCCTGGTTCCAGCATGGGCGCGTGCGCCTGACTCCGCCCGCGCCCCATAGGAACCCGTCATAAGGAGTCGTCATGCCGACACGTCGCATTCAACGCGGCCCCGCGACCGGCGGCCCGCCGCCTGGCTTCCAAAATTCGCCCGCGTTCAATGAAGCCTACATCGATGGCGCGACCGATGCGGTGGTCGTCGGGACCGGCATTTCCGGCGCGGCCAGCGCGACGCTGGCGAAGCAGGGTCAACCCCTCGTGCCGGCGCCGGCCGTCCTGTTCGCGAATCTGCCCGCGGCGCCGGTCGAAGGCATGTTGTACGTGGTGAGCGACGGCAGCGTGAACACCTGGGGCACCGTCCTCGCGGGCCTCGGGGCCAATCGCGTCCTGGCGTACTACAACGGCGCCGCCTGGACCGTCGCCGCGAAGTAACGCCCGATGACCGTCGCGTACGCGCGCAATCGCGGGAGCTTCGGCAAACTGTCTGGATCGTACCGCGTCCTCGCGGCCGATACCGGCCTGATCGCGCTTGTGCCGGCGCCGCGGCGGTCAACCATCTTCGTGCAGAAGATTCATATCGAAGTGACGACGCCGGTCGGCGCGGAATTGTGGACGTTCCAGGACGGCCAGGGGATCCCGCTCGTGCCGTCAGTGTCGGCCGCGGCCGTCGCGCACTTCGATTTCGATTTCGGGCCGGACGGCGTGCCTTGTACGGCGGCCACGGCGTTCGTGTTGAACATCACCGGCGCGACCGGCGCGATCGGCTGGATCACCTGGGAAGCATTCCAGCAGCTTGTGCCGGTGATCGACTACGCGAGCCTGATCCTCGCCCTGGCGCCGCTCGCCTACTGGCGACTCGAGGAATCCATCGGCAGCGTGTTTGAGGACGCGTCGGGCAATGCGCATCATGCGTTCGGCGGCGGGGCGGGTTTCTCTGCCGGTGTTACCACGCCGATGCGGAATGTGATCTATCGGCGGCCGAGTGCGCGTCGCGATGATACGTACGGGATCCAATCGCTCGCGATGGATGGGTGTGGCGTGTACCCGATCACCGTCACGGTGAGCCCCTCGACCGTGACCCCCACGGGCGCGATCACGGTGACGTGGGCGGGGATTCCGGCGGTGATGCAGGCCGCGTCTAACTGGATCTCGATCAGTAAGGTGGGCCGCGCGCAATCGAGCTTTTCGGGCTGGCAGTACATCACGAACAGCGGCGCGGGCAGTATGGCGATGGCGGTCAACGCCCACAGCACGCTCCCGCTCGATCCGGGCCTCTACGACGTGTACCTCAACTACGCAGACAGCAACAACATCCTTCAACGCGTGCTCGGGCAGCTTGTGATTTCGCCGAGTGGGCCGAGTGGCGGCGTGGTGTCGTCGCCGTCGCCTGCGCCGTTGGTGCTCGGGACGACTTGCACCTTTGAATGCTGGTTGAATCTGCACGGCTTTCAGGCGGCTGGCGGGTACGGGTTCATCGTCGGGGACACCGGCGGTGTCGGCCTGTACACCGCGAAAGTCGCCGGCCTCAACTACATCGATCTGTACTACGCGGGGGATCATCTCTCGTCGGCGATCCAATTCGACATGCCCTATTACATCGCCGTGGTGTGCAAGGCTGGCGCGGTCACGTTCTACCTAAATGGTCAACCGGCCGGCACGGCGGCTGGCTTTCCGGGCATGACGATCACTGGCCTCTTTAGCAATAACCCGACCGGGCCGCTAGGGCTCGTCGCCGACATCGACGATCTCATCGTCTACGGCACGGCCTTGACGCCCGACATCATCGCGGCCCATGCGGCTCGGTGGACCTAAGCCAATGACTGATCCCTATCTCCGCAATCGCGAATTTTTCGGCAGCGTGTCGGGCAACTATCGCAGCTTGGCGACTGATACCGGGCTGATCCCGCTGGTGCCGCTGATTCCGCTGCAAACGATCTTCATCCAGAAGATCCACGTTGAAGTCACGACGCTGGCCGCGTCGGAACTCTGGACGTTCCAGGACGGCGCGGGCATTCCGCTGGTGCCGGCGGTGTCGGCCGGTGCGATCGCGCATTTCGATTTCGATTTCGGCCCGGACGGCGTGCCCTGTTCGGAGGCGACCGCGTTCGTGCTGAACGTCACCGGCGCGGTCGGCGCGATCGGCTGGATCACCTGGGAAGCCTTTAAGAAACTCACGGCGGGCGCGGCCCCGTTGATCGGACGGTAAGTGAATGACCGAAAAAAAGCGCACGCGGCGCCGCGCCGCCACAGCAGAGGACACCATGACTGAGGCCACGCCGAAGAAAACGACCATGCTCGAACTGGCGACGAAGATGGACGCCGCGGTACGCGACGTCGAAACGCGGCGCCAGGCGGTCGACGTGGCGCGCGTCGCGCTCGATGCCGCGACGGAGGAGTACGGCGCGGCCGTGACCACGCTGACCACGCTCCGCGCCGAGTTCCAAACGCTCATGGATGACGTGCTCAGCGTCGGCGGGACCGTCCATGTTGCGCAACCCTGACGATTCGACGAAGGAGAGCCCATGCCGACCGCGAGCGCCCGCACGCAGACGATCACGTTTACCGGCGACGTGACCGCCACGCAGACGAATGCCGCCCTCCAGAACCCGAATAGTCCTGGCGTCAATCAACTCCTGTCGCTCGCCGTGGGGACGAACACGATCGCCGCGCCGGCCGGCGGCGCGACGCCGGTCGCCGTGACGATCATTCCGCCGGCTGGCAACATCGTCCCGATCACGCTGAAAGGCGTGGCGGGCGATACCGGGATCTCGTTACACCTGACCGACCCGTCCACGATCGCGCTCGCCGCGGGCGTCGCCTCGTTCGTGCTGGCGGCGGGGAACGTCGTCACGGGCGTGCGGTTCATCTGGAGCTAACGTGCCCACGCCCTTCAAAGACATCGTCGGCCGGACGCGAACGCAAATTCTCGCACCCCTGACGCAGACCGGCGCGGTCAGTCCGGATCTGTTCTGGACCGACGAGGAATTGCTTGCGCACACCGTCGCCGGCGCGCGAGATCTCTGGCGGGCCATCGTCGATCTGCACGAAGAACACTATCTCAAGATCGACGTCACGAACGTGTCGTACAAGTCGGGCAACGATCGCCTGACCGGCGTCCCGCCGGATGTCCTCCGCGTCCTGGCGATCATGCCGCGCGATCGATCGTCGACGAGCAACTTCCGCCAACTCCGGTTTGTGCCGCGCAAATACACGTCGACCGATTTTCTCAACGCGCTCGGCCGCAGTGCGTTCGATGCCACGCAGCCGGGCGACGTCTACTTCGCGGTGGTCAACGCCGGCTCGCCGGTCATGGCGCCCGACATTTACGTCGCGCCGCCGCTGTCGGCCGACGTCACGATCCGCATGATCTACGTGCCAACACTGCCGGGCACGATGGACATGGAGACGATGAATCCGATTCCGGGCGAGTCGGATCACGCCCTGATGGCGTGGACGGCCGCGTACGCGCTCGGCAAACAAAACGGCGACGGCCCGTTCGTGCCCGATACGACCTGGCTGGCCGTGTACTCGACGGAGAAGCAAGCGATCCTGATCATCAGCGAACCGCGCCAGGAACAGGAACCCTCGATCGTGCAAGGCGTGTTCGATGAACTGTGGGGCGGCGGCCTCTCGGGCGACGGCCGCAACCGCGGGTGGGACTGATGGCGACCAAGAAGGTCTACGGCGTCGGCGCGCTCGGCGTGAACGTCGATAGCGATCCGTGGTCGATCGACGATCGCGAATGTACCAAGATGCAGAACGCGCTGAATAATCCGCTCGGCGTCCTGGCGCAGCGTCCCGGTTTCGCGAATGTCAATCTGATCGCGGCGCCGGGGCCAGTGCTCGGCGGCGTCGGCGTGCCCGCCCTGGCCGGCTCCTCGGGCGGCGGCGACGGCTCCGGCACGCGGATCATGTACATCGGCCGGGGACCGCTGAGCGAGTAGGCCTCATGCCGCCGATCTCCCCCTCGCCGATCCTGCTCAACTACATCATCTACACGACTAATCTCGCGCTCGCGCAAGCGTGGGTCTTGGCGAATCCCGCGGGCGTGCAAGCCGGTCCCGATCGCCTCGCGGCCTCGCAAGGGCTCACCGTCAACTACGCGCCGAGCGCGCTCCCCGATCCCTCGGGCTGTTGGTTCTTCGCGGCGTACGATGGCGGGATTTTTTTCCCCGGCGATTTCGCCCACTTCGATCGCACCGTCGATTCCGGGTTCGTCGATCCGAACGATCTCAAGACGGACTACACGACGAATTGGGATCCGATTCAATACAAGTGGTACGGGATGATTTTTCCGTACTACGTGACGGCGGCGCCGAGCGGCGGCGCCATCCTCCCGCGACGGTGGGCGATCGGGTTCGAGCTAGGCGGCACGGGCAATGCGAGCCTGGCCACGAACAATAGTGCGTGTTCGCCGGCCGGCTCGCGGCTGACGGACGGGTACGGCTACACCGCCATCGCAGGCGGCGGCGGCGATATTTCGGCGAACACCGTGCCGGCCGGCTCGGGGCTCGCGTTGTCGTTCTGTTCGTGGGAACGGTTTTATTTCCGCCCGTGGGTCTTGCCCAATCAAGGGGAAGTCGCGATCTGGCACGCCAACGATTCGCTCGAAGGCAGTAGCGCGTGCTTCCTCACAATGGACACGGCCGGCCGACTCGTCTTTCGCAATACCGGCAACGCCGGCACGCCGGGGACCGTCGTCGGCACGTCCGCGGCGCTCACGCTTGGGACGTGGGTCAAGCTCGATCTCGTGATCGCGTGGTCACAGATTGGGACGCCGGCCACCGATGGCGTCATGAGTCTCCAGATCAACGGCGCCGTCGCATTTACCGGCGTGGTGACACACGGCACGAGCGGGCTCGGTACGACGAACGGGAAACACACGCAGTCGACGATCGGCGCCGCGTCGACGTTCCCGGTCGGCGGGCTCTCGCCGACGACCTACAAATACGACGTCGACGATTGGACCAACGTCGCCCTGGCGACGCCGAACCTCTTGCCCACGGACGATGTGTTGAACGGGACGCACATTCGATTACTGAACGTCAGTGGCGTCAGTGCGGCCGGCGCGTGGACGGGCGATTATCGCGGGCTCGCCGGCAATCCGCCCGGCATCACGCCGCCGAACCAGATGTCGACGTTGACGCCGAGTTCGCGACTCCTGCTCACGACGGATTACGTCAATCTGCCGCAATTGGGGCTGGTGTCCCTGCTCGTGCATTGCTGGCCGTCGACGTGGCCCGGCGGCCCGCCGATCGTCGGGTACCGCCTCAACGGCGCCGCGCTGGTGCAGAACGCGAACGTCACGCAGCCGGGCTCCGTCAACAACTTCAGCGGCCAACTGTTCACCGTGGCGACCGGGGCCGTGGCGCCACGCACGGACGTGACGACGATCGACATTGCGATCGACAAAGACGCGAGCGCGTCCACGATGGGGATCGCCGCGATGTTCGCCGCCGCCGAGTGGCTCGGCGTGTTCGGGCCGGAGGACATCCCGAACGGCAGTACGCCCGTTCGGCCGCCGGTGGCGCGCACGGGCCTCCACAACGCGCCGTACCCGGAGATCGACGCCGTCACATTCCCCTTGCAGTCGATGGCCTGGGCGTCGGTGCGATCCGGTAGCTTCGTCGGCAACGGGACCGGCCAGGACGTCTCGGTCGGCGTGCCGTTTCATTGGCTGTGGATTCGCGCGGTCGGCTCCAGCAACACGGAACAATGGTTGTCGTCACAGTGCGCGGTACATCGCGGGCTGAACGGCGGCTTTGCCGGGATCGATGTCGGCCTCCCGGTGGTGTTCCCGCCGAGTGGGGCCGCCACGTTGTTTCGCGTCAGCGGGAGTGCCGCCGCCGCCAACCAGAACGGCGTCACGTATCAGTGGGTCGCCTTCTCGGATCCGTCCAGTCGGTTCCTGCTCAACGGCGCCGTCGCCTGGCCCGTCGCGACCGCGAGCGTCGCGAACCCGTTGCAAGATCCCACGTTCACGCCGACGTGCGTATTCACCGTGCAAGAGGATATGTCCTCGTCGGTCGCCGGCTACTTCTACAAAGGGCCGGGGAATGCGACCGATACCGCCAATCCGCTGAACGGCGCGGACACGGCGGCCGTCATGACGTTCGGCGCCGGCACGCTCACCACGAAGGCGAACGCCCATTCGCGAAACCCGCAGATGGCGTACTCGGCCTGGCGGAAGGTCGATGCGACCGGCGCGTCGGGGCTGATCGATTGCGTCACCTACATCGGGGACGGGCTCTCGGCGCGCAACATCGCCGTCAACCTCGGCGGGAATTCGCCGCTATTCGCGTTCGGCATCGCGCACACAGTGGCGTCGTACTTCCGCGATCCAGGACATACCGGGCTGGATTCCAACCAGGTGCAAGGCGGCATCGTCACCACGGCGATTATCGGCGGCGGCCTGAACTACGTGACGGTCGGCGCGCTGCTCAATGTCACCGGCCGCGTCTATGACATCTTCGTGATCGCGGGCGCCGGGTTCGCCGGAAGCTGGACGCCGAACACCGATGGCAGCGGGAATCCGGTGACGTCGCCGTGGATCGCGCCGACGCCGGTGAGTCCGCTGCCGCCGGTGTTGCCGGTGGGTCCGCCGCCCGTCGTCGTCCCGCCTCATGGGTGGTGGCAATCCGA
>Ga0137409_10003837_pt1 | contig 15888 bp, 12 predicted proteins | sample CZODoug1_16funga_FD_122059 | JGI IMG/M metagenome (GOLD analysis project Ga0137409, IMG submission 122059) | Vadose zone soil fungal communities from Angelo Coast Range Reserve, California, USA - CZODoug1_16fungal (Hybrid Assembly) | ecosystem: Environmental > Terrestrial > Soil > Vadose zone... | reverse complement strand
TTCCCCTGGGGGCTATCAACCCCATCGTGCATGTACAGTACCGCGGTAGGAAACCGACGCCGCGCAGACCTAGGTGGTGGCTCGGATGACTAGCCAGCCGCATTCGAGTTGTGATCCGACACTTTTCCCTGCTTCGGTTATAGTCCATCATGAATCTGTCTGTTCTTGCCCCATGATTGATGTAGGTTGCCTGGGCCTGGGCCCCTCGGAGCACCAAAGTTTCTGCACAGCACGACAGTGGGATTAAGCTTGTACGGTGGGGAAGCGAATTAGGATAAGCAAGGAATGGCGAGTGCAGCGGGCACTCCCTAGCACCACAAGGGCGCACGCTCGCTGTCTCGTGGCATCAGGCTAGCTGGGTGATGGTCGAGCGCAAGATGAGGATGCTGGGCCCATTCCAAGCCCAGCGCGCACACGCGCCTTACATCTCCCAAGGGTTTGAATTTTGACCGTCCCCGGTCAAGCATCATCGTGATCGTGGTTTGTGAGGGTTTCGTCTGTGGAATTGTTGTCTGCTGCTTCTGTGACCACGGTGGCGAGATCGTTGCGGTCGAGAATGCGCGTGACTGGGATGAGGGTCTGTGAGCGTGCAAAGTAAGGGATGATGCGAAAAGCGGCGTAGCGAAGCTTTGACACCGCGCCGTCCAGCTCCGCGAGGCGGTACGTGCCGTTGCGGGTCCTCCGGATGACGACCATGGGGCCAAAGTAGCGGGGCTTGGTCTTCCGCCCGAGGTCCGACTCAACTCCGGAGTTACGCACGAGGACCAGGCGTCCGGGGTGAAAGTTGTGAGAGGTGATGGTGTTAGCGTGCTGGCGCTCGAACTGCCGGATTGAGGCAAGGCGGCTCTTGAGGATGTTGTCATGGATGGTGGCAAGGTCGTTCTCGCGCATCTCAAGTTGGCGTGTGCGCGTGGCAATGAGGTCGGCGGTGGACATGGGTTTGGTGAGTTCGGGGACGAGGAAGGTGGCGAGGGTGATGTCGAAAGGGAGGAGGGGCTCGACACCGTGAGCCATGTAGAAGGGGGAGTGGCCGGTGGACTTGCGGACGGTGGCGCGGTCGGCCCAGAAGACGTAGGGTGCACGCGCGGGCCATTTGGAGGGGTCGCCATCACATGCTTTGACTAGGGACTCGCGGATTGTGCGGTGCTGCCGCTCGACAACGCCGTTGGCGCAGGAGTTGTAAGCCGAGATGCGGATGTGTCTGATGCCGTACCTGTCCGCGAGCCAGTCCAGGGCGGCGATGTAGGGCGTGCCGTTGTCGGAGACAATTTCTTCAACGGCGCCCCATCGGCACAGCACCTCCTCGAAGAGGAACGCGCCGAGCGTGCGCCCGTTCTTGGCGTGTAAGGCACGCCATTCAGGCCAGGCGGTGAGGGAGCAGCGGGCCTGTGTGATGTAGTGAAACCCACCGACGCGGGGCATGAGCATAGTGTCAACATATAGCTTCCGGAACAGAGGCGCGGGAAGGGAGACCGTCGGTGGGATGCGGATTTTGGTGGTCTGGCGAAGCTGGCACTGGTGACAAGTGCTTATGAACCATTTGATGTCCTGCTCGAGCGAGGGCCACCAGAAGCGGTCCGCGAGCGCACGGCGGGTCGAATAGAACCCCTTGTGACCGAGGTTGTCGTGTGCATCGTGAACGAGGGCCATGCGCTGGGAGTGCGGGGCGTAAAGCTGGTGGCGGCCTTGGACTTGGCGTCGCCAGAGTTGTCCATCGGCAAGAAAGAAACGCTTGGCCGCCGCAAGCAGGCTGGCCAGGCCGGCGCTGTCGATGTTGTCGGGTCGCTGGAGCGTCATGAGATACTCGCGAACGCGTGCGAGGTGTTCGTCCGCCTTGCGCGCCTTGTCGCTGATGGGGAAAGTGGGTGCATCGGAGTCTTTGGCTGGCAGTGCCAGGAGCATGCCTACGGTGGGGGCGAGGGAGTCAGCGCGCTGTTGTTGCACCCAGCTTACCGCCCAAAGACCGAGGGACAGCGCGCTGTCAATCCACTCCTCCGGGTCATCATCTTCATCTTCGCCTTCCGCTGGCTCGCGCCGCGAGAGGCCGTCAGGTCCATGGTGCTTCGAGGCGGGCATGTGGACAAGCTCAAAGTCGAATAGGTGGATCGCGGCGATCCAGCGGTTGATGGTTGCATTCGGCTGGATGTCGGGGTTCTTGAGCATCCCGTTGGACGGCTCATGCCGGACGTGGCTGTGTCGCCAGGCTTTCCGGATCGTCGTCCGGAACGGCAGCACGGCGACGACGACCAGGACGACCCCCAGGGCGACGGCGAACGCTTTGTTTCGCGACATGAACACGCAGGTATACGCCCCGTTCGGGACCCGTGTTTGACCCTGCTCCCCGCCGGGGAGTATAATCGGCTCTTTCATGAGCGACGCTCCGGCCCGGAAGTCCAACGTCCTGGCGCTCACCGCCCGCTTCCTCGCCCTGGGAAGGCCCTATGTCGGGCGGATCGTCGCGACGCTCGGCGTCACCCTCGTCGCCTCCGCGGCCAAGGCGATGCAGGCCTTCGTCCTGGCTCCGCTGATCGATAACGCGCGGAAGGCCGGGGGCGCGGGCGCCTCGGCGGCCGTCGCCGCCAGGACCCCCGACTGGCTCACGCAGTTCGTGCATCCGGCGACCTGGGACGCGACCATGATCGTCGGGGTCACGCTGGTCACGTCGGCCCTGATGTGCGTCTTCGGATGGCTCAAGGACTACCTGACCAACTATCTCACCGCCCGCGTGCTGGCGGACCTGCGGAACAAGATCGCGCGCCACCTGCCGTACCTGCCGCTCAAGTACCACTACGACCGGAAGTCCGGCGACCTGCTCTCGCGCGTCACGAACGACGTCGCCGTCTGCGAGCCGGCCGCGGACTTCTACTACGACGCGATGATCGTGCAGCCGATCACCATCGTCTGCGCGCTGGCGCTGATCATCGCGGTGAACTGGAAGCTCGCGGCGATCGCCGGGGTCTTTTTCCTGATCTATACGCTGTTTCTCAGCCGGCTGGGCCGGGCCCTGCGGAAGGCGCGGAAGAAGAGCCTCGAGCACCTGGGCGACATGACCGGCACCATGATCCAGACCTTCAGCGGCATCAAGGTGGTGAAGGCGTTCAACATGGAGAGCGCCCAGGCCGACGAGTTCATCGCGCACAACGAGAACTTCTTCAAGCGCTTCATGCGCGCCATCGGCCGGAAGGCGCTGAGCGAGAACACCTCCCAGGTCTTCGTCGGCGTCGCCGTGGCCGTCGTCCTCGTCGGCGGCTACGACATGCTCCACCAGGGCCTCATGACGCCCGGCCAGATGGCGACGCTCGGCCTCGCGGTCGCGATCATCAACGGCGCCGTCCGGGAGGCGGCCAAGTCCTTCAACCGCCTGCTCGAGGCGTCCGCGGGCTGTGAGCGGGTCTTCGAGGTGCTGGACCAGCCGATCGAAACCGAGCACGAGACCGGGGTCGAGCTGCCCGCCGAGGGCGACGGTGTCGAGTATAAGGACGTCTCGTTCGCCTACGTCGAGACGCCCGTCCTCAGGCACATTTCGTTCCAGGCGCGGCCGGGGGAGATCGTCGCCGTCGTCGGCAAGACCGGCTCGGGCAAGACGACGCTGCTGGACCTGCTGTGCCGCTTCTACGATCCACAGCAGGGCTCGATCGTCGTGAACGGGGTCGACCTGAAGGGCGTGAAGCGCTCGTCGCTCCTGAAGCGCATCGCGGTCGTGACCCAGGACCCGTTCCTGTTCAACACGTCCCTGGCCGAAAACATCCGCTACGCGAAGCGGGACGCCACGCAGGAGCAGATCGTCGCCGCGGCGAAGGCGGCGCACATCCACGACTTCATCGAGACGCTGCCGAAGAAGTACGACACGGCGACGGGCGAGCGCGGCACGAAGCTCTCCGGCGGCCAGCGGCAGCGCGTGACGATCGCGCGCGCCATCCTGCGCGACCCGTCGATCCTGATCCTCGACGAGGCCACGAGCTCGCTCGACGCCGAGAGCGAGAAGGCCGTCCAGGCGGCGCTCAACAACCTCATCCATTCCGCGAAGCGCATCACCTTCGTCATCGCGCACCGGCTCTCGACGATCCGGAACGCCGACCGCATCCTGGTGCTCGACGAGGGGAGGATCGTCCAGGACGGCAAGCACGGCGAACTGGTCGACAAGCCCGGCATCTACAGCGGCCTCTACGCGACGCAGTTCAGCGCGGACTAAGAGGAACACGGAGAAGATCCCCCGTCCGGATCCTTCACGTGGGGGCCGGAGAAGAATGCCGTCTCCGGATCAGTCCTTGCTGGTGCAGAGGAAGGCCACCAGGTTCTTCAGCTTCTCGTCGCCCAGCTTCTTGAAGCCGTCGGGCATGAGGGAGACGGCGCTCGACCGGAACTGCTGAATCCTGCCGCGGGGGAAGGGGCGCTCCTTGCCTTCGGCGTCGACGAGGACGATCTTCTCCGCGTCCTGCGACAGGACCACGCCCGTCACGGTGTCGCCGCTCGTGAGCTGTACCACGTAGCTCACGAATTCCGGGTTGATGGCCGCGCTGGGTTCCACGATATCCCGCAGCACGGCCTCCGGGTCGCGCTGCAGCTGGGGCGTCAGGTCCGGCGCGACCTTGCCGCCTTCACCGCGGAACGAATGGCAGACCGAGCACTTCGCGTCGGTCCCGAAGAAGACCTCGCGCCCTTTGGCCGGGTCGCCGATGGCGGCCGCGATCGCCTTCTTCGCGGGCGCTTCCTTGGGGGGCTTCGTCGCGGGCACCCAGGTCGGGGATAGCATTTCGGTCCTGAGCGGGCGGAGGGTGGGGTCGTCGGGCTTCTTATAGTCGATTTCGAAATCGGGTTGAGAGCCTTGAAGGGTGATGCTCAGGGGGAAAGGGCCCTCGCCCGCGGGGAGTTTCAGCTCCAGCCGTCGGCGGCCGTCCGCGCCGGGCTCGCCCGCCCCCTGGACGCCGCCCGCGGCGGCGCTGAAGGGGACCGAGGCGTTCAGCAGCAGCGTGACGCCGGCCACCGGCGGGAAGACCTGGGCCCGCAGGCTCAGGCGCCCGGAAGTTTTCCAAAGAGCGCTCGGGCTTTGAAAGGCGGAGCCCCGGGTCCAGGCCTCCGCGACCGACGTCGTCGCGTGCGGCAACCAGCCTTTCCACGCCGGTTGTTCGGCGCCGTCGGGCGTCCAGTCCGCCTCGACGCCCGAGAGATCGTAGGTCGTTTCGATGCCGTAGTCCGGAAGCGAAAGCGCGTAGGTCGTCCGCCAAGGGTGGGCGCTCGTATAGATGAGGAGACCCCGCCCCTCGCCGATGGACTGCGTCCCGGAGATCTTGAGCGGGTGACGCGGAGCCGCAAGCTGCATCGGGATCACTTTGTAGCCGGGCCGGATCTTCTCGAAGCGGTCCGCCGCGCGGACGTATTCACCGCCCTCGATCGAAACGTTCCTCGTGTTCCCGCTCTGGGCGTGATCGAAGGAGACGTGGACCTCGAGAGGCCCGGTCGGCCAGACGGCGACAGGCTGCGGCGCGGGCTTCCACGAAAGCTTCCAGAGGCGGCCTTCGCCGTTCGGGCCCGAGCCCCAGTCGGGCTTGCCGCCGTGGCAGGCGACGACGACGTCGCCCTTGGGGGAAATCGCGACGTCGACCGGGAGCCCGTTGAACTGCCCGAGCAGGACCGGCTTCCCGACATAGCCGGTCCGCGTCTTCACGAGGGGGACGCGCCAGAGTTTGCCGCGCGAGAAGCCGGGCACGATCGCGTCGCCTTCCCACTCCGGCGGCCCGAAGCGCGCGTGTCCGGGCTTCTCCTCATTGAACGCGAGGCCGCACGAGGACTGGTGCTGCGGACCGAACTCCGCGATCGCGGGCTCGTCGACGACGTCGGGCAGGTACTTCGGATGCCGGTACGGGAACCCGTAGTGCCGGCCGGGGACGATGTGGAGCAGCTCGTCGAGCGGGTTGCCCCCCGGGAACCAGGTGTCGCCCTCCTGGTCGGTCGCGAAGAGGTCGCCGTGCTTGTTGAACGCGAGACCGACGGCGAAGCGGATCCCCGTGCAGACGATCTCGCGGGTTTTGCGGTCGGGCGACACCTTGAGGATCGTGCCGCGCTCGTTCTTCAGGTCGTAGTGGGCGACGCCCTCTTTGTCCACGAGGAACGGATTGGTGTAGTCGGAGCAGCCGAGGCTGAAATAGAGGTTGCCCTTCGCGTCGAGGGCGATGCCCGACGCATCGTTGCGGCTGTTGCCGTTGTGCTTCTCCTGCACCCAGCCCGAGACGACGGTCTCCGCGACGTCGGCGATGCCGTCGCCGTCCGCGTCCTTCAGCAGCGAGATGCGGCCGCGGGAGGCGATGTAGACGCCTTCAGGGGCGATCTCCATGCCGACGGGGGTCAGCAGCTCGCCGCGCTTGTCCCAGTACGGGGTCACTTTGTCCTCGAGACCATCGCCGTCGGTGTCGGTGAGAACGTGGACCCGTCCGTCGTAGCCGGCCGCGAAGAGGCGGCCGTCGGGGGCGTAGCGGACGTTGTCGATGTTGGTGAGCTTGACGGGAATCTCGCGGGCGACGATCCCCGGGGCGAAGAGAAGCACGTCCGGCTGCGGCGGCGTCTCCTGCGCGGAAACGGTTCCCAGCAGGACCAGGAGAAGCAGCGCTTTGAGCTTCATGCCATCTCATACCCTGGGAAGCCTTGAGATCAGGCGCAATTATCTTGAGATTCCTGCCCGGCCCATGATTCTGCGAATAATGGGTTGGGGTGTAACGCCGCAGGGGTTCGCGTCACATGCCCGATGGCCCCCCGTGCGGGGAGGCCCCGGGCCGCCGGCGCGCCTTTCCGGCGGTTCCGGGTCCGGGTAGGAGAGGAACGAAAGGCGTCGGGAGGATCTCATGAAGGGCATGCAGATTGGAGCGGTTCTGGCGGTTCTGGCGGTCGCGCTGGTCCTGGTCGCGGGCGCGCCCCTGATGGCGTCGGTGACGGAAGACGGCGTGACGGGCAAGGTGACGGCCTATGAGGCCGGCAAGACGATCACGGTCCAGGTCGGCGACGCGTCGAAGGAGTACAAGATCACGGCCGAGACGAAGACCGAGGGCGAGGTCGCCGTCGGCAAGGAAGTCACGCTCGAACTCAAGGAGACCGAGGTCGTCAAGATCACGGTGAAGTAGCCCGACTCACGGATTCTCGACACGGCCGCCCGGGGGACCGGCTCCTCCGGGCGGCCGTTTTCGTTCCGGGGCCTCACCCCTTGAGCGCTTCGCGCCACTGGTCGATGCTGCTGCGGATCTCCGAGAGCACCTTCTTCTCGTCCTCCTCGCAGGCGTGGATCACCTCGAACATCAGCACCGCGTTCTCCGCGCCCGAGGCCCTGATCGCCTCCACCGCCTTCTTCGGGTCGATGCGGCCCGACCTGTTCGCCTCCGGCGTGAAGGCCTGGTGCAGATCGTATTGGTCGTTGGACTGCTGCAGGTGGATGACCCCCGCCTTCGGGCTCAGCTTCCGCAGCCAGGCGTAGGGGTCGAGGTCGTCGCCCTCGCGGCCCCTGGCGATCGCGTGACCCAGGTCGATCGCGAGGCGCAGCGGGACCGCGGTCTTCATCTCCGCCAGCGCAAGGGACTCGCCGATGCCCGTCGGCGGCTCGCGCCAGCCGGCCATCGGCTCGATGAGCAGCGATTCAAGCCCGCGGTCCTTCGCCTCCTGCGCCAGCTCCCGCAATGCGTCGAGCCAGCCGTCCATGCGCTCCTGGCGCCGGATCGGATCCCCGACCTCCTTCATCGAGAGGGCGCCGAAGTAGCCGCCCATCGACGCGACCTTCATGCGGGCGGTCACCTCGATGGCCGCCTTGAACCACGCCTTCGCGTCCTCCCGGAAGGCCGGCTCCGGGTGCAGCAGCAGATTCCCCATATAGGGGATGAAGCCCGTGAACGTGGAATGGATCGTGATGCCGTGGCGCGCGCAGGCGATGCGCGTGTGGTCGACGTACGCGCCCACCGACCCCGACCCGCCCCGCGGGTCCATGAGGTCGAAGGTGAACTGGACCGTCTTCAGCCTGAACTCCTCGGCGACGATGCGCGCCCATTCCTCCGGCTCCGGCCAGCGCTTGACCGCGAAGCACGTGTTGATCCCCAGCGTGAAGTCCGTCATCCCGAGCTCCTTTCGAGGTCCACGGCATGATAGCGAATCTCCGCCGCTATACTGCTTTCATGCGGCTCACGAAGTCGACGCCGGAGATTCGCGATCCGAAGAGTCTGCGCGAACGCGTCGACGCCAAGCTCGGCCACGGGACCGGGTTGTCGTTCGCGGACGCGCGCGACCTGCTCTCACCCGCCGAGCGCGTGGAGTGGGCGCTGAGCGAGTGTCTGACCGCGATGCTCGACCGCCGCTTCCATATCTGGGTCCAGGGCTGGTGCCTCGAGGGCCCCGTCGACGGGCCCGCCGTGGTCGCCGGCGTCGCCGAAGCCACGCGGCCCCTCGACGGCGTCGTCGCCGATCTGTTCCGGTGGACGTCCCTGCGCGGCGTCTGGGCCCGCACCGGCGAGCGCCCCGAGGCGCTCTTCAACGTCGTGCCCGAGGTCTGGCTCGGCGCCTGGGACCGCGTCGTCCCCTATATGCGCGCCGTCGCCGCGCGCTGGCCGGAAGACGTCGACCCGTTCGCGCTGCCGGCGCCGGCGCCGTGGACGCGGTCCGCGTCGTTCGTGAAGCCGAGCCTCGTCTTTCTGGATCCGGGGACGGTGGTGGAATCCGCGGCCCACGCACTCTGGGCGGCCGGGGCGTCGGAGGACGATCTCGACGAGTTCTACCGCGAGGTGGGGGGCGATGCGGTGGACGCCGTCGCGCGGCGCATCGACTGCGACGCCGCCGCGCTGCGCGCGTTGCTGAATCCGCCCGATCCGCTCGCGATCGCGCTGGGGATCGCCAAGGTGCTGTGTCCCTCGCTTCACGTCGTTCCTCCCGAACGCGAGAGAGGGATCCTGAGGGCCGCGGAGACCTGGAATGCCGCCGTGCTCCGGCCGCCGTTTCGCGATGCCGCCCGCTCGGCCCTGCGCAGGGATCCGGATCTGATCATCGGTTGGACCCGCGACCTGGCCCCGGGCGACCTCGACCTGGTGAAGACCATTCTCGAGACCGGCCACGCGATGCTCTTCTTCGGCACGCGCGACGCGCTCGCCGGCATTCCGCCGGAGTACTTCGCGTCGTGAGCATCCGCAGACCGGCCTGGGCGACGCTGCTCCTGGCGCTGACCGCCTGCGACCCGTCGGCGGGTCCGCCGGTCCCGCCGTCGACGCCCCCGATCGACGTCCGGTTCTCGCCCAAGGGCGGTTGCACGGAGGCCGTCGTCGACGCGCTGAACGAGGCCAAGTCGACCGTGCTCGTGCAGGCGTACTCGTTCACGTCGGCGCCGATCGCCCGCGCGCTGGTCGACGCCCACCGGCGAGGGGTGAAGGTCGACGTCCTCCTCGACAAAAGCCAGCGCACCGAGAAGTACTCCTCGGCGGACTTCGTGGCGCACTCGGGAATTCCGACGTCGATCGACGACCGGCACGCGATCGCCCACAACAAGATCATGGTGATCGACGACCGGACGGTGCTGACCGGGTCCTTCAACTTCACCCGGGCCGGCGAGGAGCATAATGCGGAAAATCTCCTCGTGATCCGGGATGTCGCCCTCGCGGAGAAGTACGCCGCCAACTGGCGCTCCCACCGTCAGCACTCGGACCCTTATGCCGGCCGGGGAGTCGAACCCGCGGCGCCGCTCCTGAAGCCGGTCGATGCGGGCGAGCCGGAGAAGTAGCGGCGGCGTCGCAATCCCGTCCGTGGCCGCGGGGTAGTATTGTCAGCGCCAGGGGAGGCTTCGATGAACGTCGGTTCCAGGATCCGCGCCGCGGTGTTCGCTCTCACGATCTCCCTGTCGGCCGTCGCCCTGGCGCAGCAGGCGCCGCCGGTGGACTTCAGCAAGTTCGCCCCCTGGACGGCGAAGGCCGATGAAGGCGACTACGTCGTCGGTCCTCCGTACGCGAATGCCCCGGAGCTGAACCGACGCGACGACGTCCCGCACGGCATGGTCCATCACTTCACGATGAACTCGACCGATAGCAAGCTCTATTCGGGGATCGCGAAGGACAAGCCGGGACAGGGGGTCCCCTATACCCGCAGGGTGGCGGTCTACGTCCCGGCCCAGTATGAGGCGGGCAAGCCGGCGGCGTTCCTCGTCTCGCAGGACAGCATGGGCCAGGGGGAGCTGCCGACCATCCTGGACAACATGATCGCCGACAAGCGGGTCCCGGTGATGGTCGCGGTGATGCTCGACTCCGGCGGCGGCGACGCGCAGGGGAGCGAGCGTGGCCTCGAGTACGACACCGTCTCCGGCAAGTACGCGGAGTTCATCGAGAACGAGGTGCTGCCCAGGGCGACGCAGGAGTGCAAGGTGACGTTCAGCCCGGACCCCGACGCGCGCATGACCATGGGCGGCAGCTCGGGGGCCGCCTGCGCGTTCACGATGGCCTGGTTCCATCCCGAGTGGTACCACCGGGTGATCTCCTACTCCGGCACCTTCGTCAACCAGCAGTCGCCGCTGAACAAGGAGAGCCCGCACGGGGCCTGGGAATACCACGAGCACTTCATCCTCAAGACGAAGCCGAAACCGATCCGCCTCTGGATGCATGTCGGCGAGAACGACAACCGCTCCAAGGATCCCGAGTCGACGCTGCACAACTGGGTGATGGCGAACCAGAAGATGGCGGCGGTGCTGAAGGCGATGAAGTACCACTATCAGTTCGTGTTCGCGAAGGATTCGGGACACGTCGACGGCCGCGTCGTCCGCCAGACGCTGCCCCAGGCGCTGGAGTGGGTGTGGAAGGGTTATAAGCCGAAGTAGAAGGGCCGCTACTTCTTCTTCGCGACGATGATCGCCGCCAGCTCCTCGCGCGCGGCGGCCAGCTTGGCGGGATCCGTCTCCCAGGAAGTCCAGCTCTTCGCGAGCTCCGTCGCCTTCACGGCGCCCGCATCGCCCGCCAGCACGAGATACTCGTAGTCCTCGAGGCCATCCCGCAGCGCCTTCAGGCGCAGCGACTCCACGGGCCCGTCGACCCCCGCCGGCGTTCCCGGATAGAAGAGCACCCCTTCGTCGTTGTAGGCTTGCTTGTAGGTCAGCGGATTGATCCACGGGTCCGACTCGGGCCAGAAGACGACCGTCCAGTAGAGCAGCCCGCGGAGGCCGTAGCGGCGCGACATCCACCCGGGGATCCGGTAGTTCAGCAGCGGGAAATCCAGCTGCCAGAAGGGCGTGTCCTTGCCCTTCCCGCCCTCGCAGAGCGCCGTGTAGGACCACGCCTCCTCGCCCGCCTTCTGCCGCTCCGCGACCGATTCCTCGTCGTAGAGCGACCACAGCGGAACCCAGAGGTCCACGCTGCCCACGAGACTGCCCCAGGCCGGATCCTGCGGCGTCGGCTGCTCGGTGCACATCACTTTCAGTCCGGGCTGCGTCTCGTGCACCATTTTCGCCCGCCGGCGCACCTCGTCATACTGCGCCTGGACGTTCGGCTCGTCGAGGACCCAGACATAGGCCAGCTTTTCCCAGCCGTTTTCCTGCAGATAGGCCCAGGTCGACTTGAGGAACTTCACGTTGACCTCGCGGTCCTTGCCCGCGGGATCGTTGCCGATCAGGGTGATCGGGATGCTCGTGACGTGGAACGTCTCGATCCACTCTTTGAGCGCGGCATGGGTTTCCTTCGGATCGATGCCGCCGTCCGCCGCCATTTTCGGGCGAAGATAAGGGGGGATCGGCGGGCAGATCCGGTGCGCGGCCATCGACGCGGCATAATTCCGTTCGAGCTTGCGGTATCCGGGAGTGTCGGGCTTGAGGCCCGGATGGCCGGTGAGGAGCCGCCGCCCCAGGCCGCCGAAGTTCGTGCGGAGCGAGGGCGTGTCGGGGAGGACGAAGTCCCAGACGGTCAGCGTCACCGGAACCTCGACGGGCTTCTCGCCGTCCGCGCTGACCTTGACGGTCCCCATATAGTCGCCCGGGGCGGCGTCCTTCGGGACACGGACCTCGATCCACAGCGGCTGGCTGAGGCCCGCAGGGACGGCGAAGGGCATCGCCCGCACCCGCGGGGGAGCCGCCGGCGCCGCGGGGGTTTCGCCGGTCGGCGGCGGAATGATCTCGGGAATCAGAGCGTCCGGGTAAACGCCGGGACCTTCCTTCGATTTCGGGCTCGGGGTCTTGAGCGCGATGAACTGCTCGCGGTAGAGCGCGATGTTGGCGCGCTCGATCGACCGGGTCTCCCCTTTGAGGTCGCTGATCTCGACCTTCACACCCTTGAGTCCGCCCTCGCCGGCTCGGACGACGAGCTGGAAGGCCTCGACCTCGTTGCGCGAGGCCTTGAGTCGCGCCTCGGTCACGGTTCCGGGCGCATCCGCCGCATGCACGCGGGCGAGGGGGCCGACGACATAAACGCTGAGGGGCGCCGCCGCCGGGACGAGCAGCGCGGCCAGCAGGGCAAGGCCGGAGCGCGCAATCACGGTGCTAATGATACTCCGGGGATGGGGCGACGGGGTGGACTTCCGGGGGGGCGGTCAGTATATTGGGAGCCCGGAATCGCCCTCCGGGGAAAGGCTCAACGGGGTGACCTCGCACCATCTGACGCATCTTCGGCAGCTCGAAGCAGAGTCCATCCACATCATCCGCGAGGTGGCGGCCGAGTTCGAGAAGCCGGTCATGCTCTACTCGATCGGCAAGGACTCGGCGGTCATGCTCCGCCTTGCCCAGAAGGCCTTCCACCCCGGCAAGCCGCCGTTCCCCCTGATGCACGTCGACACGACGTGGAAGTTCAAGGACATGTACGAGTTCCGGGAGAACTACATCCGGAAAACCCTCGGTCTCGACCTCATCGTCTACATCAATGAAGAGGGCCTGAAGCAGGGCATCAACCCGATCACGTCCGGCTCGAAGGTCCACACCGACGTGATGAAGACCAAGGGCCTGCTGCAGGCGCTCACCAAGTACGGCTTCGACGCGGCCTTCGGCGGCGCCCGCCGCGACGAGGAGAAGTCCCGCGCCAAGGAGCGCGTGTATTCGTTCCGCGACCGGAACCACCAGTGGGACCCGAAGAACCAGCGTCCCGAGCTGTGGAACCTCTATAACAGCAAGGTCCTCAAGGGCGAATCGATCCGCGTCTTCCCGCTGTCGAACTGGACCGAGCTCGACGTCTGGCAATACGTGTACCTCGAGCAGATCCCGATCGTCCCGCTCTACTTCGCCAAGCTGCGGCCCGTCGTCAACCGCGGCGGGACGATGATCATGGTCGACGACGACCGCCTGCCGCTCCAGTCCGGGGAGAAGCCCGAGATGAAGATGGTCCGCTTCCGGACCCTGGGCTGCTATCCCCTCTCCGGCGCGGTCGAGTCCACCGCGACCACGCTGCCCGAGATCATCCAGGAGATGCTGCTCACCAAGCAGTCCGAGCGCCAGGGCCGCGTGATCGACTTCGACCAGGCGGCCAGCATGGAGCAGAAGAAAAGAGAGGGCTATTTCTGATGAGTCATCAGGATGCCCTGATCGAGAAGGATATCCTTGCGTATCTCGCTCAGCACGAGCGCAAGGACCTCCTGCGTTTCCTGACCTGCGGCAACGTCGACGACGGCAAGAGCACGCTGATCGGCCGGCTGCTCCACGACTCGAAGCTGATCTACGAGGACCAGCTGGCCGCGGTGCAGAAGGACTCGAAGAAGTACGGGACGACGGGCGACCTCGACCTGGCGCTGCTCGTCGACGGCCTCCAGGCCGAGCGCGAGCAGGGGATCACGATCGACGTCGCGTACCGCTACTTCTCGACGGCGAAACGGAAGTTCATCATCGCCGACACCCCGGGCCACGAGCAGTACACGCGCAACATGGCGACGGGCGCGTCGACCTGCGACCTCGCCATCATCCTCATCGACGCGCGCAACGGGGTGCAGACGCAGACGTGCCGCCACTCGTTCATCGTCTCGCTGCTCGGGATCAAGCACGTCGTCGTCGCGATCAACAAGATGGACATCGTCGGCTTCGACGAGAGGGTCTTCGAGCGGATCCGCGACGATTACGAGGCCTTCTCCGACCAGCTGGAGCTCGCCGACGTCACCTATATCCCGATCTCGGCGCTGAAGGGCGACAACATCGTCAATGCCAGCGGCCACATGCCCTGGTACAAGGGCTCGACGCTGATGCACCACCTCGAGACGGTGCACATCGCGGGCGACCGGAACCTGACCGACTTCCGTTTCCCGGTGCAGCTGGTCAACCGGCCGAACCTGAATTTCCGCGGATACTGCGGCACCGTCGCGTCCGGCGTCGTGAAACCCGGAGACGAGGTGATGGTGTTGCCGTCGCGGAAGACCAACAAGGTGAAGTCGATCGTGACCTGGGAGGGTGAGATCCTCGAGGCCTTCGCCGGCATGTCGGTGACGCTGTTGCTCGAGAAAGAAGTCGACATCAGCCGCGGCGACCTCCTGGTGCATCCCCACAACCTGCCCGAAGTGGACACGGGCGTGGACGCGATGCTCGTCTGGATGGCGGAGCAGCCGATGATCCCCGGAAAGCAGTATTACGTGAAGCTCGCGACGAGGACGGTCAATGCGTCGGTCCGCGAAGCGAAGCACCGCGTCAACGTCAATACGCTGGCCCACGAGCCCGCGAAGCAGCTCGCGCTCAACGAGATCGCCCAGGTGACGGTGGATTTCGAGCAGGCGGTCGCCTTCGACCCCTACAAGAAGAACCGGGCCACGGGCGCCTTCGTCATCATCGATCGCATCACCCACGGCACGGTGGGGGCGGGCATGATCCTGGCGAGGGCGGAGGGCGGGACGGGGGCGCTGAGCCTGCGCTCCGCGCTGGACGTCCTCGAGGCCTCGATCCGCGGCGGCAAGGAACCCGACGAACTGCTGGCGCATCTCGCGGATGTGCGTAAGATACTCGGACAATAAGAGGAGACGAACGATGCGGAGACTGACCGGCGCCCTCGCGCTGCTGACCCTGGCCTGCTTCACGGGCGCCTCGGCCAAAGAGGCCGCCCCCGGCTTCATCCTCAAGAAGGGCCAGCGCGTCGCCGTCGTCGGCGATTCCATCACCGAGCAGAAGCTCTACAGCAAGTACATCGAGCTCTACCTCACCGCGTGCATGCCGGACCTCGAGCTGCACGTGATCCAGCTGGGCTGGGGCGGCGAGACCGCCCCCGGCTTCGCGGCCCGCATGAACAACGACCTCCTCCCCTGGAAGCCCGACGTCGTCACCACCTGCTACGGCATGAACGACGGCGGCTACCGCGCGTACCAGGAGGACATCGGCAAGCGCTACTTCCTGGCGATGGCGGACATCGTCGCGCGCCTCAAGAAGGCGGGCGCCGTGGTCGTCGTCGGCGGCCCCGGCGTCGTCGACTCCAAGTACTTCCAGGGCGATGTTTTTGTAATGTTCAAATTTATTCACATCCACCAGATCCGGAGATTCATCGCAAATCTCCACCATCAGGCTCGCATCTGCGCCGGAGCGCGTCAACGCAGCAAACGGGCCGACCGGCAGGTTGGGATGATGCCCGGCGCGGCCCTACGCGGAAGTAGGTGCGGGAGCCATGCCCCGCAGGGCCCGAGGGCTTTTCTCACCGAGCGTTTTTCCGCCGTCCGGAACGCCTTAGACCGTCCTCGCCTCGCCCTCGCTTGGGGGCGATGTGCGACGTTTCATTCAGCGGCGGTACGAGCGCGCTCCCGGCAGTCGCGCCTCGCCGTCTCCCAGCACTCCTCCAGGAAGGCCATATAAATGAACATCGCCTCGGCCCCGATGCGCGCGAGGTCACCGACGGCCTCCGGGCGCGCGCGCAGCAATGACTCCATGATCCGGGTGTTGAGGTGAGTGTGCCCGATATCGAGCTCTCCGTGGGAGCTCAGGAAGGTCAGCGCCCCGGTCACCTGTTTGCC